>Ga0102590_1000400_pt1 | contig 101316 bp, 92 predicted proteins | sample AraplaMF_Col_mMF_FD_76859 | JGI IMG/M metagenome (GOLD analysis project Ga0102590, IMG submission 76859) | Arabidopsis root microbial communities from the University of North Carolina, USA - plate scrape MF_Col_mMF | ecosystem: Host-associated > Plants > Roots > Endosphere | place: USA... | reverse complement strand
ACGGCGAAACGGGTTACGTGGTTATTGAAGTCGAAGGCGTTGGCCAAACTGCAAATGATATACTTGATGCACTCCGCCAGATTCAAGGAACGATACGGGCTCGATTGGTTTACTGACGCCGGTGGGAATGCCTTTTCCAGCGTGCTCGCCAGGCTCAGGACTCATTGTGCCGTGCCCCGTTAAACATTGTGCAGCAGCCGTAGCCATCGCGTTGAAGGGGTTCGAACCGTCGACCCGTAGATTATTATTGGATGTTCACGCGGTTGGGGGCAAAGGATCATTGCCTTCGCTAAGGATCGCGACGCGAGTATGGGTTTCGGCCGCTATTTAAGCAAGCGTGGCTTTATTTAAATAAGGAGAAAGCTAAGGTAAGCGCTCTTAAGTAATCTTCGCCACGTTCGACCGCCTTGAACGGATGTGAACCAACAACCCGCCTATTTCCAGAACCTCAGTTTCTCGAAGATGCATATATCGCCTTTCGTCGGATTTCAGCGGGCATCCTCCTCAATCTCGCTTCGGGCGAGCTTTGATCATTGGATGGCCTACCTCATCGAGGATGATTGGGGTCTTGAAAGGAATCGAACGCAAATTCGGCCTGGCACGCGTGAGACTTTGACCCGATATGACACGTTAACGACATACTGTCGTCCCCTGGTACAAAATCATTAGGGCAAGCATATCGTCTTTTGGGGCGGAATTTGCGGCTCGTCTTGCCTCCGGTCGTCTGCTCCCTAGATCCGACACATGGATACCGAGCGAACCACAGCTCCTATCAAACCGGTAAGGGCGTCTTCGCGGAAACCTCTCCAGAGGTTGAGCCCGGCCATTGTGGAGCAAGTCGAGCGCCTGCTCGGTGGACGCACGCGTGATATCCGCTTCAATGGGGAACTGGCTCAGCTTTTTCGCGAACGCTCCTGGCCGCGGACTGCCAAGATCATCCGCGCGTGGATGGTTTGGGTTATCGTGCTCGACGTTCTGACGTTGGGCCTCAACGCGATCTTGCTTCCGACCGAAACCGTAATGTCGATGCTTTGGCCAGCGTCTATCCTTCCCCCCGCAGCTCTTGTCGCCGCGATAGCCTTCCTGCGGCCGCACGCTTTGTGGGTGCAGGGAGTTTTCCTCCTCTCGGCTGTTTTTCTCATCCTTCTTTCGGTAGCCTTGGTGGGCGTTAACACCGGTGGCGAGTTTTACGAGCGGCATTTGACCATCATGCTCTTTGTGGCCGTCACTGCCATTATCATATTTCCCGTTCCACTCGGTTGGGCGATGACGATCGGTGCAGCTGCCCTCGGTATTTATCTTGTGTTTCAGCTGCGAAATCCGGGCATTGAAGTGGGGAGTGCTCTCGCCGGTACGCTGTTTTTCGCAAGCGGTGTGGCGGCAACCGTCGTTGCCAGACGCACCGCCACCATCTTTGCTCAGAAAACCTTCTTGCTTGAGTTACGAGATCGAAGCCGCCTCGCGGAGCTTACTGACGCCAATTCCCAGCTGGAGTTGCTGGCGCGGACCGATCCGCTGACCGGTGTCGCCAACCGGCGTTCGATGATGGAAACGCTCCATCATTTCTGGAACGAGGACCTTAAACGAACGAGCAGCGCGGCGATGCTGATGTGCGATGTCGATGACTTCAAGCGCCTCAACGATAATCGCGGGCATGCCGAGGGCGACCGTTGCCTGGTGAAAGTTGCCGGCATCATTCAGAGCAGCATGAGAGACGAGCGAGACCAAGTCGCCCGGTACGGAGGCGAAGAATTTCTCGTCTTTCTCCCACGCGCCGATGAACAAGAGGCCCGGCTGGTTGCTGAGAGAATTCGAAGCCGAGTAGAAGCTGCGTCTCTTCCAAATCCTACCTCCCGCGTCGGTCCCTGGGTCACTGTCAGCATCGGAATAGCGATATTGATGGAAAACAGTGAATTCGTGTCCGCAGAGCACATGCAGCGACAGGCCGATGCGGCACTCTACCTTGCCAAAAGGACCGGCCGCAACTGCGTGGTGGTCCATGCTGCAGAGGTCGGTCAAGCCTCCGGCTGAGGTCGTTCCAGGAAAACTGAGCTGTTTGCATCTTGTCGTTCTGGCCCCCAGGAACGACCGCCTCAACCAGATGCGAGCGGGGTTCGGTGTCAATCGTTTAAGCCTGACCATTTGACAGATATCCTACAAGTGGATATGTAATATCCATCTTATTGGCGATGCGAGAGAGTGGCCGGCATGACATTGAAATCGATGAAGCCGCTGACGCGCGCGCCGCTGCTGCATGTCTCCGTGCAGGAAAGTCTGCGCGCCTATATCGACGACAATGGCCTTGCGCCCGGAACCCTGCTTCCGGCGGAAGGAGAGCTTGCCACCCAGCTCGGCGTCAGCCGCAATTCGCTGAGGGAAGGCATCAAAGCTTTGGAATCGCTCGGTGTGCTGGAGACGCGGCGCGGCGTCGGTATCTTCGTGAAGGCCTTTTCCTTCGAGCCGCTTCTCGACAACCTCGCCTACGGCCTCGGCGGCGCCCTGCGACAGATCGAGGAAGTCCTCGAAATCCGACGCACGCTGGAAGTGGGATTGATCAGCAAGACGATCGACGTGATCGGGGAAGAGGACATCGCCGAACTGCGCGCCACCGTCAATCGAATGCGCTCCCATGCCGAACGCGGTGAAACCTTTGCGGAAGACGACCAGCTGTTCCACCGACTGCTGTTCCGCTGCCAGGACAATGAAACGCTCGTGCGGCTGATCGATGTCTTCTGGCTCGCCTTCTACAAGGCATCGGATTTCGTCAATCTTGAAAATACCGATCCGATGGCGACGTGGCGCGACCATGCCGCGATCGTCGATGCGATCGAGGCAAGGGATCTGGAGGAGGCGCGCAGACGCCTGGATCGTCACTACGAGGGCATTGCCCGGGTGATTGCCAACAACAAGACAAGTTCAAACGTGGGAGGAACACATGAAAAGACTGTCTAGATTATCCGTTATTGCGCTTGGCGCCCTGCTGTCGACGGCTGCCGTTCCGGCTCTTGTCGTTTCGGGAATTGCAACCCAGGCTCAGGCAGCCACGCTGTCGGGTGGCTTCGATGTCGGCCCCGGAGGCTTCCAGGGCAACTTCAATCCGCTTGCCGCCACCGCCGGCTTCACCTGGCTCAGCGTCTACTACGAACCGCTGATCACCTATGACGAGAAGCTGCAGAAGGTCGTCGGCGCGCTGGCAAGCTCCTACGAGGTCAGCCCGGACCAGATGAGCTACACGTTCAAGCTGGCGGACGCCAAATGGCACGACGGCAAACCGTTTACCGCCAATGACGCGAAGTTCACCATGACCCTTGCGATGGATGCGAAAACCGGCTCGGTACTCGCCGCCCGATTGAAGGGCATATCGTCCGTCGAGACGCCGGACGATCACACTGTTGTCATCAAGCTCAGCGCACCGAGCAGCAGTTTTCTCGATACGATGACCAAGGTGATGATGCTGCCCGAGCATGCGCTCGCCTCGATTCCGGCCGACCAACTGGCAAAGAACACATGGTGGTCCACCGCGCCGATCGGCACCGGCCCGTTCAAATTCACCAAATACGTCTCGGATCAGTATGTCGAACTTGCCGCAAACACCGATTATCGCGGTGGCAAGCCCGCACTGGAACGCGTTATCGATCGCTATTTCGCCAACCCGGCCGCGGCGATCGCGGCACTAAGATCCGGCGAAATCCAGTTCACCTATGTCGATTCCAACGATGTGCCGACCTTCAAGGACAACAAGGACTTCAAGGTCATCGAAGGCAACTCTTTCGTCGTCAACTATCTCGGCTTCAACCACGATTCTCCGCTCTGGAAGGATGTGCGCGTGCGCCAGGCGGTGATGTACGCGATCAATCGCGATGCCATCATCCAGAGCCTCTATGGTGGTGCGGCCAAGCCTGCCAATTGCGCCTATGTCGCCGAACAGCTGACACCGCCTGATATCGACACCTATGCCTACGATCCCGAGAAGGCCAAGCAGTTGCTGACCGAAGCCGGCTGGGACCAGATCAACGGCGGCAAGCCGATCACGCTTCTGACCTATTACACCACGCCGCTTGCCACCAACGTACTTGCGGCAGTCCAGGCGATGCTGGCCCAGGTCGGCATCAACATCGTCCCGCGCGCCGTCGATGCGCCGACTTATAACAGCATCGTGCTCAATGCGACGCCGGATATTGCCCAGTTCCAGCTGGTTTACGCCGGGCTGCAGAACGGGCCGGATGCCGGAAGCATCAATGTCGGCCTCAACGAGAAGCAGATTCCTCCGGCCGGACCGAATGTCGCCAGGGTTCGCATGCCTGACCTCACCAAGGCACTCGATACAGCGCTGGCCGAGCCGGACAGCACCAAGCGGGATGCTGCCTACCAGGACGTCTGCAAGGTGATGAACACGAACCTACCGTGGGCGACGCTCTGGGTGGCAAACCGCTACGGCATCGTCTCGACCAAGGTGAAGGATTTCGTCTGGACGCCGGCGCCGGGCGGCGGCCCCTACCAGGCCAACCCGCAGAAGTGGTCGATCGCCGAATAGGCGTTTTCCGAAAAGCCTTGAGGGTGGCCTCGGCCACCCTGTCAAGACGGCCTGACAAGACGGCCCGATAAGACGGATTGCCGATGCTCCAATATAGTCTGAGACGCCTGGTGATAGGAATAGGCATGCTCGTCGCCCTGAGCATGCTGATCTTCCTGCTGCTGCGCCTGACGCCCGGCGATCCGATCGATGCCTATATCGATCCGAACCTACCGATGTCGCCGTCAGATCTTGCCGATCTGCGTAGAAGTCTCGGGCTCGATCAACCCTTGCCGGTGCAGTATCTGGGCTGGCTGCAGCAGGCGCTGACGGGCAATCTCGGCTATTCGATCAAGCGTCTCGATCAACCGGTTCTCGGTCTGGTGCTGTCACGGATTGGCCCGACAGTGCTCTTGATGGGCACCGCACTTGTCTTTGCCATCGTCGCAGGCATCACCTTCGGGGTGATCGGCGCCGTCCGCCGCAATTCGCTTGCCGATCTCTCCTTGTCGGTGATTGCGCTTGCCGGCATTTCGAGCCCAGCATTCCTCAGCGCGCTCATCGGCCTTTATGTCTTCTCCGTCCGCCTGCACTGGATGCCGTCCGGCGGCATGCTGACGCCGGGCGAGGAATTCTCGGTGGGCGATCTCCTCCACCATCTGATCCTGCCGGCTGCACTTCTGTCTGTCGCGCAAGCCGCATTGATCATGCGCTACATGCGCGCTTCGCTGCTCGAAGTCCTGAACCAGGATTACGTGCGCACGGCCCGGGCCAAGGGTGTTCGTGAATTCTGGGTCATCAGCAAACATGCCTTGCGCAATGCGCTTCTGCCGATCGTGACGCTGATCGGCTCCACCATCGGGCTTGCAATCGGCGGCGCCATCTTCATCGAGAGCGTCTTCAACTGGCCGGGCATGGGGCTCCTGCTCGTCGATGCCGTGCAGACCCGTGACTACCCCGTCATCATGGGGGCGACGCTCGTCATCGGCACTTGCGTTATCGTCGTCAATCTTCTGACCGACATCACCTATGCGGTCGTCGACCCGCGCATCAAGGTGGGTTGATATGCTGGCACGCTCTCCCGAACGCCGCAGCCCGGGGCCACTTGCCCGCGCCTTCAGTCGGTTTCTGCTCAATCGCGCAGCCGTTGCCGGCGTCTGCATCGCCACGCCAATGCTGCTGTTGATCCTCTCCTATCCGCTGTGGTGGGCTTTCCGGCCGAACGACATCGATCTCCTGGCGATGAATAGCGGCCCGACGCCAACGCACTGGTTCGGAGCCGACGGCGTCGGACGCGACGTCTTCGCCCGCGTGCTCGAAGGTGGCCGGATTTCGCTCCTGGTCGCCGTCGCATCGACCGCGCTTTCTGCAGTCATCGGGTTTCTCTTCGGGGCCATCTCGGCGCTTGCGGGACGTTGGACGGACGCCGTCTCGATGCGCTTCGTCGACCTGGTGATGACCCTGCCGCCCGTCATCTTCCTGCTTGTGCTCGCCTCGATCGCTGGTACCGGCATCTGGCCGACCGTGATCGTCATCTCGCTACTTTCCTGGCCGCTGCTTGCGCGCATGATCCGCTCGCGGCTGCTGGAATTGCGTGAACGCGACTTCGTCCTGGCCGCCCGCGGCATGGGCGCCGGCATCGGACATCTGCTCTTTCGCCACGGCCTGCCGAACTCGATCGATATCCTCGTGGTCTATGCGACGCTGCAGATCGCCAATGCCATCCTGCTCGAGGCCGGCCTGTCCTTCCTCGGTCTCGGCATCGCCCCGCCGGCGGCCAGCTGGGGCAACATGCTGAACGCGGCCCGCTCGACCGCCGTGCTCGAACAATATCCGTGGCAATGGCTCTTCCCCGGCGCCGCGCTCATCCTTGCCGTCCTGGCAATCAATTTCATTGGCGATGGCCTCAGAGATGCCTTCGACCCGCGTGCCGAACTGAACTGACAATCGAAAGAAGCGAAAATGACCAAATTCAAGGGTGTCGTCCCTCCCGTCGTAACCCCGCTCAATCCGGATTTCACCGTCGACTATCCTTCGTATACGCGTGTGCTCGAGCACCTGATCGATGCCGGTTGCCATGGCGTATTCGTCCTCGGCTCGACAAGCGAGGTGATCTTCCATGACGAGAAGACCCGGCGGGAAATCATCGAACATTCGGCCAAGGTAGTGAATGGCCGCGTGCCGTTGATCGTCGGCGTCATCGATCCGACCACGGATCGCGTCATCGCCCACGCAAAGGTTGCAAAGTCCGCCGGTGCCGACGCGGTCGTCGTGACGGCGCCATTTTACACAGTCACCAGCCAGTCCGAGATCCTCGATCACTTCCGTTATATCCGCGACGCGGTGGACATTCCGCTGATCGCCTACGACATTCCCGTTTGCGTTCACGTCAAGCTGCAGCGCCAGACGGTCGTCACGCTTGCTAGGGAAGGCGCGATTATCGGCCTCAAGGATTCCAGCGGCGACGACGGCAACTTCCGCTATGCGCTCCTCGACCTTGCCGAACACAAGGACGTCTTCCTGATGACCGGCTCCGAGATCGTCGTCGACACCGCCTTGTTGATGGGGGCCGACGGCGTTGTCCCCGGTATCGCCAATGTCGATCCGCACGGCTATGTCCGCCTTTGGGATGCTGCGCAGCGCGGCGAATGGGTCGCCGCGAGGAAGGAACAGGAGCGCCTCTGCCGCCTCTTCGAAATCGTTTGGGTCGCGCAGGGCCGCGTCAGCGGCGGCGCAGCGGGGATCGGCGCTTTCAAGACCGCCATGCGTAGCCTCGGCATCATCGATTCTGCGGTCATGCCGCGGCCGCGTGCCAGCCTGAACGAGACGGAAACGGCACGGATCGACGAGATCCTGCGTGCAACCGGCCTGCTGAACTGAGACGACTGATGGAACAAACCGCCGAACCCGTTCTCGACATCAAGGGATTGCGAACGATCTTCCGTACCCGCGGCGGCGAGATCACGGCGGTCAACGATATCGACCTGACCGTTGCCGCCGGCGAGACGCTTGCGCTCGTCGGCGAATCCGGCTCCGGCAAGTCGGTCACCAGCCTGTCGGTCATGCGGTTGCTCACCCGCAATATCGGCGTGATCGCCGCAGGCAGCATCCGCCTCGCGACCAGCGGCGGCGCGGTCAGAGATCTCGTTTCCCTCGACGAAGAGAGCATGCGCAGGATCAGGGGCGACGACATCGGCATGATATTCCAGGAGCCGATGTCGAGCCTCAATCCCGTCTTCACTATCGGCGACCAGATTGGCGAGCCGATTCGCATCCATCGCGGCGCCGACCGCAAGGCGGCGATGGACGCAGCCGTCGCGTTGCTTGAAAGCGTCGGCATACCGGACGCTCGACGCCGTGCCGGCCAATATCCGCACGAACTGTCGGGCGGCATGCGGCAGCGTGCGACGATCGCCATGGCGCTCGCCTGCGATCCGGCGCTGCTGATCGCCGACGAGCCGACCACGGCGCTCGACGTGACGATCCAGGCGCAGATTCTCGACCTGCTTCTCAAACTGCAGCGTGAGCGTGGCATGGCCATGCTCTTCGTCACACACAATCTCGGTGTCGTCGCCGAAATCGCCCACCGCGTTGCGGTGATGTATGCCGGCCGAATCGTCGAAGAAGGGCCGGTCGGCGAGGTTTTCCGCAATCCCAAGCATCCCTACACGATGGGCCTTCTCGCCTCCATGCCGCGCCTTGGCGATGCAGCGCGGATGAAACAGGCCGGCGAAAAGCTCGCCGCCATTCCCGGCATGGTCCCGAGCCTGATGAACATCCCGAGCGGCTGCGCCTTTTCCCCGCGCTGCAAATTCGCGATCGATGCCTGTCGCGTCGCGGTTCCCGCGCTCGAACAGGTCAATTCGCAGCACCGCAGCCGCTGCATCAGATGGAAGGAGATCTAGATGAGCACCCCCCTGCTCTCCGTCCGCGACCTTTCGAAACACTATACTTCCCGTGGCACGCGGCTGAACATTCTCCAGGGCATCTCCTTCGATCTCGGCAAGGGTGAAGTCGTGGGGCTTGTCGGCGAATCCGGCAGCGGAAAGACCACGATCGGGCGTACCGTCCTTCGCCTCGTCGAGCCGTCGTCTGGCAGCGTCCGCTTCGACGGCACGGAACTCACAGCGCTTTCCGCCTCCGCGCTCAGACGACAACGGCCGCGCATGCAGTATATTTTCCAGGACCCCTTCGCCAGCCTGTCGCCGCGCATGACGATCGGCGAGATCCTGACAGAAGGCCTGAAGATCCAGGGGATCGGCACCGCCCGTGACAGGCTCGAACGGGCGCGGTCGGCACTGGCCCAGGTCGACCTGCCCGCCGACGCGATCAATCGCTACGCGCATGAATTTTCCGGCGGCCAGCGCCAGCGCATCGGGATCGCCCGTGCGTTGACGTTGTCACCCGAATTCATCGTCGCCGACGAGCCGGTTTCGGCGCTCGACGTGTCGATCCAGGCGCAGGTGATCAACCTGCTGCGCGAACTGCAGCAGCGGCTTGGCCTGACCATGCTGTTCATCTCGCATGACCTCGCCGTCGTCGAATATATCTGCGACCGGGTGATCGTGCTCTATCTCGGCCGCATCATGGAAGTCGCGCCGAGTGCCGATCTCTATGCGAGACCACAGCATCCCTATACGCGCGCCCTGCTCTCGGCGATTCCGTCGCCCGATCCGGATGCCCGCCGCAACAGGCAGATCCTGAAAGGCGATATTCCAAGCCCGGCCAATCCGCCGAGCGGATGTGTCTTCCGCACGCGCTGTCCAAGCGCGCTCGATGCCTGCGCCGGTACGATCCCGCAATTGCGGGAAGTCGCTCCCGGCCACCTCAAGGCCTGTATCCGCGACGACCTCAACTGATCCGCCATCCACCGGAGACAATAGATGAACGCGACGACGCCACATCCCGCCATCGGCGGAAACTGGGCGAGCCTGCTTCTACCGATCGCAGCCGATGACAGCATCGAATTCGACAAGCTCGGTGAAGAGATCGATATCCTCATCGATGCCGGCGTCGATGGTATTTATTCGAACGGCACTGCCGGCGAATTCCACAATCAGACGGAGGAGGAGTTCGACAGTATCCAGGCAATGCTGGCCGAACGCTGCAAGGCTTCCTCTATGCCATTCGTCATCGGCGCCTGCCAGCCCGATCCGCTGATCATGCTCAATCGGGTCCGCCGCGCCGCCGCGCTCGATCCCCGCGCCATTCAAGTCATATTGCCGGACTGGTGGCCGCTCAACGATGACGAAGCGGTCGACTTCCTGAAACGAGCAGCCGACGCTGCCGACGGAATTCCGCTCATCCTTTATAATCCGCCGCATGCAAAACGGGTGCTGGCGCCAAAGGCGCTGGGCATGGTCTGCGCGGCGGTGCCTGAGGTGATCGGCATCAAGCTCGCCGACGGCGACGACTCTTGGTATGCGGAGGCACGTGAACGTCTTTCCGGTCTGTCGCTCTTCGTTCCCGGTCATCATCTCGCAACCGGCATCAAACAGGGCGTCGCGGCAGGGTCCTTTTCCAATGTGGCCTGCCTTAGCCCCCGCGGCGCTCAGACCTGGACGGTCTCCATGCGAAACGATATCGACGCCGCACTCGATCTGGAACGACGCGTCTGCGCGTTCATGGACGCGCATATCGTCCCCTTCCGCCACGACCTTGGTTATTCGAACGCCGCTCTCGACAAACTCTTAAGTGCGATCGGCAATTGGGGACCCGTCGGCACCCGTTTGCGGTTTCCCTATCGTTCGATAGACACGGCAGAAGCGGTCAGGTTGCGACCTATCGCACGCTCCGAACTCCCCGATCTTTTCCCCTGAATTTGCCTAAAGAGCGGGCATGGCACGAAACAACCTGCGTTGGCTCGCCTTGATGGGCGTCGAACCGAAGAGACAAGGTCCGATATGGCGCAGGACGAAAAGTTCTACCATCCCAGCCGGGCCGATATCTTGCTGGAGGCCTCCTTCAGCAGAACGATGAAGCGGTCGACGTCGCTTTTTTGCGTGCGGAAGGCCGGGGCGCCGACATTCACCGCGGCGATCACGGATCCGTCGAATGCCAGAACCGGTACTGAGACGGAGACGAGTTGATCGCTGACTTCACCATAACTCACACAAAAACCCTGGCGGCGGATTTTATCCAATTCAGCAACCAACTTGCCACGATCCGTGATCGTGCGCTTGGTCAGCCGCGGCAAGGTCTCAGGGATCATTTGCAACTGCACCTGGGGCTGGAGATAGGCGAGAAGCACCTTGTACGAGCCCGCCGTGAGCGGCCGTCTTCGACCGATCATCGCCTGCACCCGCAAGTCGCGCATCGGTTCGAACTTTGCAATGCACAGGGATTCCCCATTGTCGATGATCCTGAGCTGGGTCGTTTCGTTCGCCTTCTGACCGACTTCTTCAAGGATAGGATTGGCTATTCGCACCAGGTCAACCTGTGTCGATGCAGCGGTCCCGAGAATGATCGCAGTCGTCCCCAGCCGGTAAGTGCCTGTCTCGCTCTTCCGCACCAGGCCGCGCCGTTCCAGTGTGCGTAACATGCGCAAAATTCTCGGCTTGGTTTCCCCGAGGTTCTGCGCCACCTCAGTCAGTCTGATATCCGGGTTTTTGGCGACATTCAGCAATACCTCGATGCAGACATCAACCGATTGCACGATATCGCTTTTTGATGGTTGTCTTTTGTCCATGGGACAAGAATTTTCTCCGCGACCAGAGCCGAAGGATTGGCATAATTTCAGGTTACGCCTATCGTAACGCACTTGTTTTCCGTTTGACAGTCCCCTTGAGGGCCCCTTACCAATTTGTGTCAAGAGTGGACGGGAACCTGCTCGTACCGACCAGCAGGGTCGGCCTAAAAACGCTAAACCGGGATGGAAGAAATGGCCGCAAAAACATTAACGCGGGCAGCGATCGGGCTGCTTGGAACGATTGCTATTCCTGCAATGGTCGTCGCACAGGAAACCCCGCTGACGATCGGGATGTCGACGACGCCGACGACGCTCGATCCCCATGAAGACAGTTCGGCTCCCAACAATGCGACCTCGCGCCATATCTGGGACAGCCTGATAAACCTCACGGGAACGTCGGCAAATGCGCCGGAACTCGCCACCGAATGGAAGGTCATCGACCCGACCCACTGGGAATTCAAACTGCGGAAGGGCGTGAAATTCCATGACGGCAGCGAGTTCAACGCCGATGACGTCATCGCTTCGCTTCTGCGTGCCCGCGACAAGCCCAGCCAGAGCTTTGCTTCTTACACCCGCAATATTGTCAATGTCACGGCCGCGGATCCCTATACCGTCGTCGTCGAGACCAAGGTTCCGGATCCGATCCTGTTGAATTCCGTCAGCCGAATTCGCATTATCAGCGCCGATTGCAAGGAGGCACCTGTCCAGGATTTCGACAACGGCAAGTGTGCAATCGGAACCGGGGCATATTCCTTCGTCTCCTATTCGCCAGGCAGCAACCTGACCTTGAAGCGCAATGACAGCTATTTCGCTGGCCCCTCGCACTGGTCGAACGTCACGCTGCGCTTCCTGCCCGATGACGGCGCCCGTCTGGCATCGCTTCTTTCCAACGAGATCGACATTGTCGAAACCCTTCCTGCCGATGGAATGGCACGCGTGGAAGCGAGCGACAATCTGCAGATCATCAATGGCCGGTCTTCCCGCTTTGTTTATCTTGGCCTTGATGTGAGCCGCGATGTTTCGCCTTTCGTGAAGGCTGCGGATGGCTCCGATCTCGACAAGAACCCGCTCAAGGATGAACGGGTGCGTCGCGCAATGCTGATGTCGATCAACCGGCCGGCAATCGTCGACCGCGTCATGCAGAAGAACGGCACGGTGGCCGACCAATTCGTCGCCCAAGGCTATGCGGGCTATTCCGAAAAAGTCGAGAAGGTGGGCTATGATCCCGCTGCCGCCAAGGCGCTTCTGGCCGAGGCCGGTTATCCCGATGGCTTCAGCCTGACCCTGCATGGCCCCTCTGGCCGTTACGTCAAGGATGCCGAAGTTCTGCAGGCGGTCGGCCAGATGTTCACGCGCATCGGCATCAAATCGAAAGTCGAGGTCCTGCCTTGGTCGATGTATTCGGAAGCCTATTCAAAAGGCACCTACAGCACCTATTTCGGCTCCTGGGGTGTGAACACCGGTGAAACCACCAATCCAACTGTTGCGCTGGTCGCAACGCGCGACGAGAAAAAGGGGACCGGCAGATATAACGGCGGCGGCGTGTCCGATCCGAAGATCGACGAGGTGCTGGCCAAGGCCAGTTCGACGCTCGATGAAGCTGCACGCGCGCCCCTTCTCGAGGAACTGTCGACCGAGACCTTCAACAACCTCTGGCTCCTCCCGATGCATTACGAAAACGTCGTGCTGGGCGCAAAGAAGACCGTGTCCTACACCCCGCGTGGCGACAAATATACGCTCGCTTACGACGTAAAGCCGGCGGACTAATGCATGCCGTCCAAAAGCGTGCCGCGGTTTTGGGACAAATAAAGATTTGAAGTGCGTCGCATCGATCCATTCGATGTGACGCGGTTTAAAACAGCAGCATGGGACCGCACCAAGGCCGTCCCTTTCTTCATCTCCCAGGAGACATTCATGCAGGAACTTGGAACGGGCGAAGCCGTCGCCCGGGCGAAGGCCATCTATGACTATGGCCAGACGGCCATCTTCGCATCTCAGGCCGATCCCCGCCTCCATATGGTGCTTTATGTGCCACCGACGGCGGCAGATGGCCGCAAGCTCGACCTCCTGGTCGCGGTCCACGGCACCGGGCGCACGTCGGCCATCGACTTCCGCGACGGTTTTGCCGAATTCGGGCTCTACAACGACTGTGCCATCCTTTGCCCGATCTTCCCGGTTGGCGTTCTCGGCGACGGTGCGCGTTCCGGCTACAAGTTTCTTGAGGAAGGCGACATCCGCTACGATCAGGTCGTCCTTGCCATGGTCGCGGAGATGGCCGACAAATACCGCCAGGACTGGTCCAAATTCGCCATGTTCGGCTTCTCCGGCGGCGGGCATTTCGTGCACCGTTTCACCATTCTGCATCCGGAAAAGCTCTGGGCGGCATCGATCGGCGCACCTGGTTCCGTCACCCTTCTGGATCCGACGCGTGACTGGTGGATCGGCATTCGAGATCTGGAGGCGCGCTTCGGCAAGGCCTTCCAGCCCGAATATCTCGCCATGGTGCCGGTGCATATGATCGTCGGCGACGCCGATCTGGAAACCTGGGAAATCACCCATAAGCCGGGTGGCAAATACTACATGGATGGCGCCAACGACGCCGGCAAAACGCGGCCGGAGCGCCTCGCCGCCCTGGCGAGTTCATTCCGCGAAGCGGGTGTCGATGTGACGTTCGATCGTGTTCCAGGCGTCTCTCACGACCGGATGAAAGTTCTCGGCCACGTCAAGGCCTTCCTGGCAAAGGTGCTGGAGGGGAGGCGCGCGAAATGAGAAATGCAACGATCGTAGCGCCTCAGCCGGAGGCAGTCGAAGCCGGTGCGGAAGTTCTCGAACGCGGCGGCAATGCCATCGACGCAGCACTCGCCTGTGCCTTCGTCCAGGGCGTGGTCGACCCGCAGATGGCCGGCATCGGCGGCTTCGGCTCCATGCATGTCTACATGCCGAAAAAGGGCGTGCACGAGATCCTCGAATTTTATGCGCGGGCGCCGTTGAAGGCTGCGCCGGACATGTGGCTCGACAAGATCAAGCACCAGAGCCGCGACGGTTTCGGCTATGTGCTTGAAGGCAATATTTCCGATATCGGCTATCTTGCCGTCTGCACCCCCGGCTCGCTCAAGGGCTATGAGACCGCGCTGCGCGACTACGGCACCTTCGATTGGGCCGATCTCATCAAGCCGGCTATCCGCCTTGCCCGTAACGGTTTCATGATCCGAAACCACATGCACTGGTATTGGGCCAAGGACCAGTCGAATGACGGTTTTGCCAACACGCTCGACAAGCTGCGCTTTTCTGCAACGGGCCGGAAAATCTATTTCCACGACGACGGTACGCTCAAGAACGTCGGCGACCTGCTCGTCAACAAGGACATGGCAGAGACCCTCGAACGCATCGCGCGAAGCGGTGGCTCGGACATCTTCTATCACGGCGAACTGGCCGAACAGATCGCCGGCGATTTCAAGGCAAATGGCGGCTTGATCGATCGGGAGGATCTGGCGCGTTACGAATTGTCGAAGGTAGAACCGGTTTGGGGCGACTACCGCGACAACCGCATCGCCACCTCGCCTCCGCCAGGCTCGGGCTTTCCGATGCTGGAACTCCTCCATATCATGGAGCAGTTCGACGTCGGCTCGCTGCAGCATGGCAGCGCAGAACATGTCCGCATCCTGTTCGAGGCCATGAAGCGGATGACGATCGACAAGGACGCGCATATGGGCGATCCCGCCTATGTCGACGTGCCCTATGAAAAGCTGCTGTCGAAAGAGCATGCAAAGGCGCATGCTGGCGCGATCAAGGCAGGTGAGATCGCCAGCGTATCGCGCCTTGATGGATCGCAGCGCGACACCACGCATATCTCGGTGATCGACAAGGACGGCAATGCCGTCGCGATGACCCACACCCTCGGCAGTCCCTCGGGCGCGATCACCGACGGCCTCGGCTTCATGTACAATGGCACGATGAGCCGCTTTAACCCGGTTCCCGGTAAGCCCGGCTCCATCGCGCCCGGCAAGCGGCGTCCAAGTTCGGCTGCGCCGACGATCGTCTTCAAGGACGGCGAGCCCAGCATCGTCATCGGAGCGCCAGGCGGCAGCTATATCGCGCCCGCGGTTGCGCAATGCCTGATGAACATGATCGATTTCGACATGTCCGTGCTCGAAGCCGTCTCGGCGCCGAGGATCGTAGGGGTGTCAAACACGATCGACATCTGCAATCGCATTCGACACTCTGTCGAAGACGAGCTTCGGGCGCAAGGCTATCAGGTGGCGCGGTCGCCGCAGACATATGCGTTCGCCGCAGTCCACGCGATCAAGATTGACGGCGGCATCTCGAAAGGCGCGGCCGATCCGCAGCGCGACGGGATGGCCATCTCCGTCGCCTAGATTCAAAGTGTTACAGCGTCCTTTGCGGTTCTCGAAAAGACGCGCGGCGCTGTAGGGAGAGGTTCAATGGTCACATCCATTATCAGGCGGTTGATACAGGCGCTCTTCGTCATTGTCGCGATGACGATCATTGTCTTCATCGGCGTCAATGTGATCGGCAACCCGGTCGACATCCTCATCAACCCGGACGCCAATCAGGCGGAGCGGGCACTCGTCATCGCGCATTACGGTCTGGATCAGCCGCTGTGGAAACAGTATCTGCTGTTTCTCCAAGGACTTCTGCACGGGGATTTCGGCAACAGCTTCGTTTATGGGCGGCCGGCGCTGGGTCTGATCCTCGAACGTCTCCCAGCGACGCTCGAACTGGCGATCACGGCTCTCGGCATCGCGCTGCTGTTCGGCTTGCCGCTTGGGCTGTATGCAGGGCTCTACCCCAATAGGATTTCCTCCAAGCTCATCATGAGCGGCTCGATTCTGGGCTTCTCGCTTCCGACCTTCTGGGTCGGTCTCATGCTGATCATGGTGTTTTCCGTCGAGCTCGGCTGGTTGCCGACGAATGGCCGCGGCCCGACGCAGGAGCTGCTCGGCGCACAATGGTCGTTTCTGACCGCAGACGGCATCCGGCACCTTTTATTGCCGGCCTTCAACCTGGCTCTGTTCAAGACGTCGCTCATTCTTCGGCTGACCCGTGCCGGCGTGCAGGAGGTCCTTCCCCAGGACTATGTGAAGTTTGCCCGCGCGAAGGGATTGCGAGAGCGGCGGATCATTTCCGTGCACGTTCTCAAGAACCTGATGATCCCGGTGGTGACGATTATCGGTCTCGAGTTCGGCTCACTCATCGCCTTTTCGGTCGTCACCGAAAGCATCTTTGCGTGGCCGGGCATGGGCAAGCTCATCATCGACTCGATCAACCTTCTCGATCGCCCCGTCATCGTCGCCTACCTGATGATGATGGTGCTGCTCTTCGTCGTCCTCAACTTCATCATCGACATCTGTTATACCCTTCTGGATCCGCGGGTCCGGCTGGAAGGAAAGGCTTGACCCCATGGCCGAACCACACACGCAAGACACAAGCGCTCCAACGCCCGAACCCAGTCGTCTGTCGAAAGGGATCGCGGATTTCTTCAGCTCTCCGGCAGCTGCGATCGCCTTCCTCACGCTGGTGATCATCTGTTGCCTGGCGTTGTTTGCGCCATGGATCTCTCCGCAAAATCCCTATGATTTGATGCAGCTCGATATCATGGATGGACGACTGCCGCCGGGGTCTGAATCCATGACCGGGCTCGTCTATCACCTCGGTACCGACAGCCAGGGCCGCGATATCCTGTCCGGCATCCTCTATGGCCTGCGCACCTCTTTGCTGGTGGGCGTTCTGTCGGCTTTCGCTGCTGCCATCATCGGAACCTCAGCTGGACTGTTCGCCGCTTACATGGGAGGACGCACGGAGACCGCGATGATGCGGCTCGTCGACCTGCAGCTGTCATTTCCCACAATATTGATGGCGCTCATGATGCTCGCCGTGCTCGGCAAGGGTGTGCCCAATGTCGTGATCGCACTGATCATCGCCGAGTGGGCGACCTATGCCCGCACGGTCCGCGGCACCGCTCTGGTCGAGCGCGAGAAGGAATATATCGAGGCGGCCCGGATGCTGCGCCTGCCCGGATGGCGCATCCTCTTCAGGCACCTGCTGCCGAACTGTCTTGCGCCGGTCATCGTCATCGCCACGATGCAGATCGCGAGGGCAATCGGCCTCGAAGCAACCTTGTCCTTCCTTGGTCTCGGTGCATCCGTGACCGAACCCTCGCTCGGCATGCTGATCTCGACGGGCTACCAGTATCTTCTGACCGGCCTCTACTGGATCAGCTTCTTTCCCGGCATTGCCCTTCTGGTCACGATCGCGGCGATCAATCTCGTCGGTGACCGGCTGCGCGATGTGCTCAACCCGAGGAACATGTCATGACCCCGTTGCTGCAAGTGAGCAATCTTGTCACCGAATTCGGCGGCGGCAGGGGACGCCCCAGCCTTTGCGCCGTCAATGATGTGTCGTTCACGGTGGAGCGCGGCAAGGTCCTTGGTCTTGTGGGAGAATCCGGATCCGGAAAGTCGGTGACCGGCTTCTCGATCATGCGGCTCCTCGATAAACCCGGCCGGGTTGCCGGCGGCCGGATCATCTTCGACGGCGCCGACATCGCGAAATATTCGGACGAAGAGATGCGGCAGCTGCGCGGCAAGCGGATCGCTATGGTATTCCAGGATCCGACGATGACGCTCAACCCGGTCCTGACGGTCGGGACGCAGATGGTGGAAGCCGTTCAGGCACACGAGCGAGTCCCGAAGGATACCGCCCGGCAGCGGGCGCGTGATGCTTTAGCGCTGGTTGGAATACCAAGCCCTGAAGAAAGGCTTGCCGCCTATCCGCATCAGTTTTCCGGCGGAATGCGCCAGCGTGTGGCGATTGCCATCGCGCTTCTTCACAAGCCGGACCTTATCATCGCCGATGAACCGACAACGGCGCTTGATGTGACGATCCAGAGCCAGATCATTTCCGAATTCCAGAAACTCACCGAAGAGGGAGATACGGCGGTGATCTGGATCACCCACGATCTGGCGATCGTTTCAAGATTGGCCGACGAGATCGCCGTCATGTATGCCGGCCGCCTCGTCGAGACCGGACCGGTGGGCAAGGTTCTGACTGATCCTCACCATCCCTACACTGCCGGTCTGATCGCGTCGGTGCCTTCGCAAAACAGACGCGGAGAGCCCCTTCACCAGATCCGCGGCATGACACCGGCCATCAACCGCCTCCCACAGGGATGTAGTTTTCGTACGCGTTGTGATCGGGCAACCGACGGCTGCCTGGTCATGCCAGAGCTCATGCCGGAAGGCGATCGCTCCTTCCGCTGCATTCATCCCGTAACGAAAGAATTAGCATGATGACCGCGACCGCCGCGCCCCTGATCGAAGTGAGGAACGTGTCGCAGCGCTTCGGAGCCAAGCCCGATTTGGCCGCCAAGATCGCGCTCAAGCTCAAGCTGGCCAAACCCGCGCCTGTCGTTCACGCGCTTGACAACGTCAGCCTCAGCATTCGGCCCGGAGAGGTTGTCGGCCTTGTCGGCGAAAGCGGCTGCGGGAAGTCGACGCTCGGCCGCGCCATTGCAGGGATCACCTCGCCGAGCCAGGGCCACATTCTCTGGAAGGGGATGGATCGAAGCGCCATGTCGAAAGGCGAGCAGCATCAGTTTGGTCTCGCCAGCCAGATGATATTCCAGAACCCGATGGCGGCTCTCAATCCGCGCATGACCGTCGAGGAGCTTATCTGGGAGGCGCCTCGAACGCATGGGCTTGCCCGCTCGGCGGAGCGCGACGCCTATGTCGACAGATATTTAATGCTGGCCGGTTTCGACCCGGCCATGAAAAAGCGATACCCGCACCAGTTTTCCGGTGGCCAGCGGCAGCGCGTCAATATTGCGCGCGCGCTCGCCGTGCAGCCGAAATTCCTCGTCTGTGACGAAAGCGTCGCGGCGCTCGACGTTTCCATCCAGGCTCAGGTCATCAACCTGTTCATGGAACTTCGTGACAAGCTTGACCTGACCTACTTGTTCGTCAGTCATGATCTCGGCGTTGTGGAACATATTTCCGACCGCGTTGCGATCATGTATCTCGGCCGCATCGTCGAAGAGGCGCCCGTCGAGGAGGTTTTCAGGCGGCCCAATCATCCGTACACGAAAGCGCTCTTGGCCGAGGTGCCGCGCATCGAACCCGGCAAGCGACAGTTCAAACCCGTCGATGGCGAACTCCCCAGCCCGATAAACCCGCCGAAAGGCTGTCACTTTCATCCGAGATGCCCGTTCGCGATGGACCGCTGTCATATGGAAGTGCCGGTGAAAAAGGAAATTGCACCGGGGCATTTGTCGGCTTGCCATCTCAATGATGAATGATCTCAAACGACAGGATCCTGATTGCTTCAGGCCTAAAATCATCCTCCTCTAGTGTGCATGAGCGCCGCCCGGTCGGGAAACTTTTTTCAACCCGGCTCCCGCTGCAGCGGTGTCCGCCAGGGACGCATCGCCAAGCGAGATGACGCCGGTAAGGCGTTTGTCACGATTGACGACGGGAAGGCGGCGGACCTGGACCTGCCCCATATTGCGGGTCACGTCGTCGACATCTTCGTCTTCGAAACAATATTTGACATCGCGTGACATGACTTCGCGCACCTTTGCATCGCCCCCGAGTCCATCGGCAAGCCCACGCACGACGAGATCGCGATCCGTGATCGTTCCGACGAGCCGGTCGTTGTCGCCGACCGGCAGGAAGCCGATCTGCCTGTCGGCCATGCATCTCGCGATTTCGGCTATCGTCTGATTAGGGTTGGCGATTTCTACATCGCGAGACATGATCTCTGACACTTTCATGGTCTTTCCTCCTGCCTTTTACGGTTAGTGGACGTCGAATGTTCCGGTGAGAGTCGTTTCCGAAACGACGTGGTTGCGGCTCCTGCCACCCTCTCGATGGGGACTGAGTGTCGCTATCCGGATCCGGCCAGAGCGCCTGGACTTCTGCCGGCAGTCCGTGGCGCACTTTCCGCACCTCGCCCGGGCGTCGATGAAAGCTCGTCGTTCACCGCAGACTAGCTGCCGATCAGGTCCCTGCTCGGCCATCAGATCGTCGTGCCGCATATTTGTAGTTTGCAGCGTCTTATCGAAGACGGCTACACCCGGAGCGCTCATGGCTCCACCCCCATGATGATGGTTCGAATCTATGAAACCGGTCAGGGAGACGAAAGTTCCGGAAGCCATCGGTAAATGCTCCGGTCGCATCGTCAGGAATCCGACGTGCCCTCCTCCTCCACGAATATCCCCCAAGCGGCGATGAAGAGAGCGGCGATCAGCGGCCCGATCACGAAACCATTGATGCCTAGTAGAGAAATGCCGCCAATGGTGGAAATGAGGACAACATAGTCGGGAAGCTTGGTCTCTCTGCCGACCAGGGACGGCCGCAGCAGATTATCGACAAGACCGATGACGAGGGCGCCTACCGCAACCAGCACAATCGCCTTCACCCAAAAGCCGGCCAGAGCCAGGTAAATGGCCGTGGGGACCCAGATCAATGCGGCGCCGACCGCAGGCAGCAGCGACAGGAAACTCATCAGCACGCCCCACAGAAGGGCTGGCTCGACGCCAAGGGCCCAGAAGGCGATTCCGCCGATCGAACCCTGGATGATGGCGATGATAATATTGCCTCGCACGGTCGCGTGAACGACCGAAGTGAATTTGGAGGTGAAGCGAAGTGTATGGGCATCGCTGAGAGGCAGCGCTCTTCTGATGGCGCGGGCAAGGGCGCGCCCATCCCGGAACATGAAGAACAGGAGATAGAGCATCACGCCGAAGGTGACGAAGAACCGCACGGTGTTCTGACCGAGGCTCAAGGCGCGTCCGGCAAAAAAACCGCCGCCCTGCATCAATGCCGAGGAAACGCGGTCCTGAAACGTATCGACGCCGTTCAGCTCGATGCTCCGGAGCCAGTCGCGGAGGAACAAGGGCAATGCTTCCTGCAGATTATGAATAAAGCTCCGGACGTCGATCTCGCCGGTGTCCATACGTTGGTAGAGATGGTTGCCCTGCTGGACGAGTGAACTGAGGACGATCAGCCCGGGAATGATAACGACGCAGAGGCAGATCAACACAGACAGCGCTGCAGCAAGGTTTCCCCGCCCACCCAGCCGCGCCTCGATACGGGCGTGAAGCGGGAAGAAGATGATAGCGAGGACGACTGCCCAGAATATCGCCGAATAGAACGGTAGCACGACGGCGACGAACGCAATGGTCACGAGGACCAGAAGCACATAGAAACTGACACGCTGAAGGAGCATTCGATCTTTCCGCTTCGAGACCGCGATGATGGTAGCACAGATAAAGCGGCAGCGCTGAGCCGCCCGTCCATCCTACTCTAGCGGCTCAATGCCGTAGGCGCCGTCCCGACGGGAACTTCTTCTTCCGATTTAGTTTTGCGCCTCATGTTAGTGAAGCCTGTCCAGCCGACGTTCGGAATAACAATTCACGTCGCAGATCAGGACGTTCACATCCTTGACGGTGGCAACTCACATGGCATTCCAGTCGTCCTCCTGCATGGCTGCGGCAGTCTTGCGCAGGAAATTTTGCTTCCCTTCGACAACAGCGATATCCGGATCATTGCTCCCGACCGGCCCGGCTATGGACTGAGCACGCCGGCTGCACCGGCTGAGCGTGGACCTGAGGGACAGCCCTTCTGGCTTGAACGCCTTCTCACGTCTCTTGACCTGTCGGAGGTGAGGATCGTTGCGCACTCGATCGGCAGCGCAGCGGCGTTACACCTTGCTGCAAGAAGACCAGAAGTGTCGGGCATTTGCCCCATCATGTGGTCCCAGGCGTTGCGCGAGAGATGCTTTGTGATCTTGTGGAGGCATTCGCACAAGAAAAGGAACTGCCGCGTGTGAAGAGCATCGGCTCGCAGGCGGTTGCGGAAAGAGTACATGCCGATTTCAAAGGTGATGAATGCCCGGCCCTTTAACTCGAAGCGCCGCGGCATTCCAGAGTAACAATGGGGCAATACCAGACACAGGAGGCCCGTGAACCGATCTCCGCCTTTAGGGAGGATATGATTTTTCTGTTGTGGCAAATGAAAAATCTGATTTACTGACACTTCGCTGCTTGGCTTTAAGGGGGATATTGCCGATGCCGTGGACACGCAGAAATATTGTGCTTGGTGGATTGGCGTTACTTGGCGCCGGTGCGGTCCAGAAACCGGCATTCGCCGCCGCATCTTCCAATTTTGCCGGCACCGCCGTCGACAATGGCGTGACGTTCCAAAAGACCAACTTCGCCAAGATCGACAAGAAGTGGCACCGCCAGGTTGTCAAATATTTCAGCAGCGAGCCGATCGGCACCGTCGTCGTCGATACAAGGCACCATTTTCTCTACGTGATCATGGAGAACAAGACGGCCATCCGCTATGGCGTCGGCGTCGGCCGCGAGGGCTTCAAATGGTTTGGCCGCGCCACGATCGACGCTAAATCGCTTTGGCCGCGCTGGACGCCGCCGCCGGAGATGCGCAAGCGCCATCCTGAACTGCCCGAATTCGTGGCCGGAGGTTCACCGAAAAATCCACTTGGTCCCCGCGCCATGTATCTGCATCGCGACGGCGTCGACACCGGTTATCGCTTCCACGGCACGCTTGAGCCGTGGAGCATCGGCAAGGATGCCTCCAGCGGCTGTATCCGCATGTTCAACGAAGACGCCATCGATCTTTACCAGCGTTGCCCCATCGGCACCGCGGTGCAGGTTCTGCCGCACATTGCCGACCAGGCTGAAAGTGCCGCGCAGGTCAGCCAAATAACTCCGGTCGAATGAGGAATATCCGCTGATGTCTGCTCCGACCGGATACATGAGGCAGCTTATGGCCGCGGCCATGCTCCTGGCGCTTACCGCCTGCACCACAACCAAGGTCGCGTCTCTGGAAGAACCCGCTGCGGCGCCGATGACCGGCCAGACCAACGATCCGGCGCCCGGTTTCGAAACCGTCGCGGCTGGCAGTGAAGAGGATTTCATCCTCAATGTCGGCCGAAGGATCTACTTCAAGCAGGACTCCGCGACGCTCGATTCCGTCGCCATGGCAACATTGGACAACCAGGCCATCTGGCTGAACAAGAACCCGACTTGGCTGCTCAAGCTGCAGGGATTTGCCGACGATTCCGGTTCGGCATCCCAAATGGAGACGCTGTCGCAGAAGCGCGCCGATGCGGCGATGGCCTATCTCGTCTCGAAGGGCGTGGACGCCAGGCGCATGTGGGCCAAGGGCTACGGCAACGACCGCGAAGTGCGCGACTGCACGGAGCGCTCCTGCAAGGTGCAGAACCGGCGCGTCGTCACCAATCTCCGCTCTCAGCCCGACGCGGCCTGATCCAGCTCGAACCAACGCTTGGTGCAGACGCGCCAAGCGCGATCGGCCGGGCTCAGCTCGAATACGACATGGATCTCGCCAGCCTGCCTTTAATTCGAAGATGGCAGTACATATTCGAGTGGTGACGGCAGATCGATGATGAACCTGATATCCGCGGCATTCGCAGCCACCACAAGCTGGTAGTCGCCGGCTTCGGCGCGGAAGGCGCCGGCCTCGACGTCGTAATAGGCGAGGTCGCGCGGCATGATCTTCATTTCGGCCGCGCCGGTCTCACCGGGCAGCAGCGAAAGCTTTGCGAAGGCGCGTAGTTCCTTGTCCGGCCGCTCCACCTTTGACTTTGGCGAACGCACATAGAGCTGTACCAGTTCCGATCCGGCCCGATCGCCGATATTTGTCAGATCGATGCTGACCGTCACGCCTTCGGGACCCATTTCGCTCGCCCACAGGCGCGGCTCGCTCCAGCTGAAGCGCGCATAGCCAAGGCCGAAACCGAAAGGGAAGAGCGGTTCGACAGCACGCGTATCGTGATGACGATAGCCGACGAAGACGCCTTCGGCATAGCGCACATGCCCATCCTTACCCGGATAGACGGCCGGATCACCTGTGATGGCGGAATTGTCGGCAAGCGCCCTCGGGAATGTCTGCGGCAGACGTCCGCCGGGCTCGACATCGCCGAACAGGACATCCGCGACGGCATTGCCCAGCTCCTGCCCGGGGTACCAGATCTGCAGCACGGCGCGAACCTTGCCGAGCCACGGCATTTCCACTGGACCGCCGGTCTGCAGCACGACCACGGTGTTGGCGTTGGCGGCCGCAACCCGCTCGATCAGCTCTTCCTGCCGCCCCGGAAGCCGCATGTCGGGCAGGTCCAAGCCCTCGGTATCCCATTCGCCGTCGCGGCCGACGAAGAGAAGCGCCACATCGGCATTCAGCGCCGTCTCGACGGCACCCACGATATCGGCCTCGCCCAAGGGCTTTTCGACACCGAACCGAATGGCCGTGAGGTTGATCCCCTCTCCGTTCGCCACCGGCGGGTCATATTCGACGGTGACGGCATGGGCTTTGCCCGCATCGAGCGCTACCGTGCCGCGCTGTTCGTCATTGGCCGTGCCGAAATAGTTTTCGCCGCGTGCCCAGCCGTCATGGCCGTCAACCGTCAGGCTGCCATCGACGAAGAGCCGCGCCAGTCCGGCATTGGTCATGCCGAAGACATGATCGCCGCTCTCCTCCGGCACGAATTGCATCGTCATCCGTGCCGAGAAATCGATGGGGTCGAGCTCGGCCGCCGGCAGTTCGAACCAAAAGAACTCACCCTTGTCGACGGTCTCGACATGAAGCGGAGTGCCCCGGCAGCCGCGTCCCTTGAAATATTCGACGGTGATCTTTCCCTTGGCCACCTCGATCAGACGGTTATGGCGGCAGCCGACGGCGTGGCTGACGCTATTGGCATTGGAAAGGGCGGCTCGAATCCCTTCGAGCGGACTGAGCACGTAATGCGCCGCGATCTGCGCGCTGCCACCGCCCATGACGCGCGCGCTCGCGGCGTTGGGTCCGATGACGGCGATCCGGTCGAGCGACGTCTTGGCAAGCGGCAGTATGCCGTCGTTCTTCAAAAGGACTGCGCCCTCTGCGCCGAGACGCCGGATCAGCGCCCGGTCTTCCGGCAGGTCGACCGCCTGCTCCGTAAGGTCGGGCTTCTTCTCGAACGCGCCGACCCGCTCGAGTAGAAGCAGGATCCGCTGCGCCGCCGCCCGCACGGTGGCGGCTTCGACCCTGCCCTCGCGCACGGCCGCAACCAGCTTCTCGCCGCGATCGCGCGCCGGGCCGGGCATCTCGAGATCAAGCCCGGCATTGATCGTCTCGGCCGTCGAATGCGAACCGAACCAGTCGGACATGACGATACCGTCGAATCCCCATTCCTGGCGCAGCACCTTGGTCAGCAGCCACTCATGCTCGCTGGTATAGGTGCCGTTGAGGCGGTTATAGGAGGACATGACGGCCATCACGCCGGCGCGTTTGACAGCCTGTTCGAAGGGCGGAAAGTAGATTTCGCGCAGCGTCCGCTCGTCGATATCGGAAGACATGGTCTGCCGCTCTATCTCGGATTCATTGCCGGCGAAGTGCTTGATCGTCGCTGCGATCCCCTGGCTCTGCACGCCTTTGATATAGGCGACGGCGAGTTCCGCGGTCAGCATCGGATCCTCGGAATAACATTCGAAATTTCGCCCGTTGAGGCCGGAACGATGGATGTTCACCGTAGGCGCGAGCAGTACGGCGGCACCCTTGCTCTTCGCCTGGTGGGCAAGCGCCACACCCATGCGCTCGACCAGATCGGGATTCCAAGTGGCGCCGAGCGCGATGGCAGTGGGAAAACAGGTCGCCTTGACGCCGCCGACCAGCGAACCGGCGCCGCGGGCGCCATTCGGTCCGTCCGTCACCTTGATCTTCGGCACATCAAGACGCTCGACGGGAACCGTCGTCCAGAAATCGGCGCCGGACAACAGGGAGACCTGCTCCTCGAGTGTCATCTTGTCGAGAATGGAATCGATCATGCAAACCTCCCCTTCAATGGAATTCGGTTGCCGTGAAGTATTGCCGGAGCAAGCGCGGTGCTAACCCATCGGCGGCAAACGCGCACTTCTCAGCAGGTAAGGTAGTTCTTAAACCTACCGATTACTCGGTATTTTTAAGATGTCAACTGGCGAAGCCTGATGTATGGATAAAGAGCGCCGGAGAAACCGACGGGAGAGGCGATGGCAGAGTTTTCCGAATCGAATACCGGACAGGACGAAAAGCGACGACGCAGATCCCGCAAGGGCGAAGCGCGCCGCGCGGAGATCCTGACTGCTGCGATGCGGCGCTTCGCCGAAGACGGCTACCAGAATGCCGCCATCGCGGATGTTGCCCGCGACGTCGGCCTGTCGCTGCCCGGCCTGCTGCACCATTTCCCGACCAAGGTCGATCTCCTGCTCGCCATTCTGGATAAGCGCGATCGCGAAAGCGAAAGCTTCATCGGGCCCCATCGTTCCGATCTCCGCGGCCTGCTCAAGGGCATGGTCGAGGTCTTCCGCCGCAACGCCGATATGGTCGAGGTCATCAGGGCCTTCGCCATCCTGAATGCCGAGAGCCTGATGAAGGATCACCCGGCCAAAGGATGGTTTCTCGATCGCGCCACCCAACTGCAGAATGACATCGCCGCGACCTTCGAAGAGGCCGTCGCCGATGGCTCGATCGACGGCAAGATTGACGGCAGGGCAATGGCGGCCGAACTGATCGCGGTGATGGACGGCCTTCAGATGCTCTGGCTGCGCGATCCCACCCGCTTCGACATGGTCGGCGGGTTGGAAGCCTATATCAGCCGGCTGTTGGCGAGCCTTGGTCCGCAAGGCTGAGCCTTGGCTTACGGCTCTACTCGCGGGCGGTCCAGGATGATGCCTTATCGGAAACCGGCCTCCCATCAAAGCGCGCTAACCAGACCATAATGCGGCTTACAGCTTCGTGATACCTCTGCCCGACAAGCAGACCGGTATGTGTCGTGCCCCAGAGACCTAGATACTCGCTGCCGATGTGACGCGCTGTCGCCCGGCCGCGATGTTCATCGGATTCGTCGTTGATGGCGCAGATGACGAGGCTGGGACAGGCGATCATCTCGCCTTTGATGGAAATCCCCTCGGACCCGAAATGAAAGGAAAATGCGCTGAATGCCTTCGCAGATTCCATGGACAGGTACTTCCGCTGGAATTTGATATCCTCGAATGTTTCATCCACACTGATCTGCTCGTCGCGTGCTGGAGCAGGCATGACGAGGCCGGGCATTCGCAACGCGAGATCGCGATAGGGGGCCTCCGCATGCACTTCCCTGCAAATGCTGGAATCGATCAAGACCAGCCCGGCTATCTGCACACTTTCCGCCAGTTTCTGGCTCAGGATTCCGCCCATGCTGAATCCGATCACGATGGGAGGAGTTCCACATTCTTCGACGATTTCGGAGATCACCAGCCGGATGTCTTCCAGGTAATCTTCAAACAGGATTTTTGTGAAATCCACCGACCTGCTTTTGTAGTGGCCTCGCAGGTTGACGCAATAAGACTTCCATCCAGCCGACATGAAATGAGGAATGTATTTGCTCCACATCCAACTCCCGGTAAAGGCGCCATGGACGAAGAGCAAAGGCGGCCGAACGGACTGCCTCGAAGCGCGGTACGCATGAAATATTTCCAGAAATAGGTCATTCTCTCCGACGTATTTTTCCGTATGCTCGGGTCGTTCTTTTGCATAGTCCCGCATGCGTTCACTCCTTTGATATTGCCAGAGGCCGTCCGAATAGGCGGCAATCGAGATCACCCGACCGCTGCGGCTGCAGGCGAAGGATTAGGCCTCGAAAAGCGCCTAGCATCGTGAGACAGAGGATATTTCCTACGCAATATTGATCAATGGTGGCCTGTGGACGTACATAAAGGACAAAATATCTCTAATCGGGTGTTATTGTGGACAGTCTCGCAAGCGTTGTCGCCTTCGTCCACGCCGTCGAACAGCAGAGCTATGTCGCTGCCGCCAGGGTTGGCGGAGTTTCGCCGTCTGCGATCGGAAAGGCAGTGGCGCGTCTCGAAAGCCGGCTGGGCGTGCGGCTCTTCAATCGGACAACGCGCAGTATCAGCCTGACTGAGGAAGGAGCGGTCCTCTACGAGCGCTACAAACGCATCATCGACGACATGGATGACGCAGAGGCCACAATCTCACGAAGCCGGGAACGTCCAAGGGGACGCCTTCGCGTCAGCGTACCGCATATCGTCGGGCATCACCTTCTCATGCCGCTTCTGCCCTTTTTTGCCGAGCAATTTCCGGAGATCGAACTGGACATCGATTTCGAAGACAAGGTCACAGACCTGGTCGCAGAGGGCCTGGATGTCGTCGTTCGGAGTGGTGAGCTTGCCGATGCTCGATTGATCGCCCGCCATCTTGGCGACCAGCATTTCGTCGTTTGCGGAAGTCCCGATTATTTCAAGCGCCATGGGCAACCGCAGACGCCTGATGACCTCTCCCAACATGCTTGCATTCACTTCAAATACCCATCCAGCGGCCGGCTCGCGCCGTGGGCATTCCGCTCACCATACGATCGGCTAATTTTGCCAAGAAGCCTTACATTCAACAATACGGACGCAGGGCTGCGGGCAGCACGGGACGCTTTGGGGCTCGCGCATCTGCCTGTCTACGTCGCAGAACCCCATATGCGAACCGGAAGTTTGGTCCCCGTCCTGACCTCCTTCATGGTGCCGTACGGCTCGCTCTCGCTCGTTTGGCCGTCCAATCGTCAGCTTTCACCAAAAGTCCGCGCTTTCGTGGATTTTGTAGTTGCGAACTTTGCCGCCCGACCCGACGCTTTTCGACCGCTGGATGCGGCTGGCGGCTCATCCAATTCTGGGGGATAGCGGCCGCTTTCAGAAGCGCCCGCCAGTTCTTCAAATCATGGTGCGACATGCTTGCCATAGGCCATTTGATTCCCGGCACGTATGGCGGTTAGGCGTCAGGCATATTTCAGCTTCCAGGTCCGGATTTCGAACGGCATGATGTCGGCAGGTCCCTTCCGCTCCATCGGCTCTTCGAGAATGTTCAGCGGTTGCGATGCTGCCCATCCGGAAGGTAGACCGAGGGAGAGGTTGCCGCGCCGGCCAGCTGGTTCGTAAAGGCGCAGGATGAGACCATCGCCTTCTTCCGCCGGCTTCAGGCCTGAGAACGCGACAGGGATGCCGTTGACCACAAGCGGCGCGAAGGTGCCGGTGGAGAGGCCGCTGGCCTCAGCAGCGACGAGCGGTTGATTGAGATCGATCGCCTCGTCGAGGACGCCGCCTTCATGCCAGGTGCCTTCATGCGGCATCAGCGCATAGGTAAAGCTCTGCTCGCCTTCATCGGCCAGCGGATCCGGATAGATCGGACCGCGCACGAGGCTCATGCCGATCACATTGCCGCGGGCGCTATGACCGTATTTGGCATTGTTGAGCAGTGCGACCCCGAAGCCCGGCTCGCTGATATCGACGAAGCGGTGCGCGACGGCCTCGAACATCGCCTGTTCCCAGGACGTATTCGTGTGCGTTGCCCGCTCGACGATGCCGAAGGCGCATTCGAACGTTGCCTTCCGGGCCAATGCGGCGACCGGGTTCAGCGTGCGCAGAAGGGTGCGGCGGTCATGCCAGTCGATCGTCGTTTCGATGTCGAGGCGCCTGGCGTTGGCCGTCAGCACATAGGTCTGCGTGACGCTCGAATTCCGGTAGCGGTAGACGACGCGGATCGCCGCTCGGTGCGGCCCTTCTTCAACGAGCGTGATGCTTTCCGGGGCATCGAGGCGGACGGCCTTTTCGGCATAATCCGCATCGATGTCCCAGGCGTCCCAGTTGCGCGGCTTGTCGGCCGGATAGACCCAGAGCTGATTTGCCGAGCCGTCGACCGCTTCCCGGCCCGTGGCCTTATGGATGAGGCTCACGACCGCCCCGTCCTTGCCGATGGCGACCGAGAGGTGCTCGTTTTCGAGACGGCCGGGGCCGGCCTTCAGCCCACTCGCGGGCTTGAGCGTGCCCTTGTCGAAGACCGCGACGGACAGGGGGGCGACGACATCGGCGGCCGAGACGACCGTGCCGTCGGAGAGCGTTGCGCTGAGCGGTCTGGCCGCAAGAGACGGATTGACGACGACGAGGGCATCGCCAACCCCGCCCTTCGGCAGCTTGGCCGACAGCGCCTGTAATGCCCTCGCCTGCTCGATCTTGGCACGGTCGATGACGCCGCCCAGTTCCTGCTCCGCATCCTGATAGACTTCACGGATGCTCGAGCCCGGCAGAATGTCATGAAATTCGTTCTTCAGCACGACGCGCCAATCGGCTTCGAGGCTCTGGGGCTTGTCTGCTCCGAGCATGTGCCCAAGCGAAGCGATGGCTTCGGCGGTGATCAGCGCACGTTCGGCCTGGCGGTGCTTGCGCTTGACGCCGCTTTGCGACGTCAGCGTGGCGCGGTGCAGTTCGAGATAGATTTCGCCATCCCACACCGGAAGGCTCTTTTCCCCCGCGGTGCGGTGCGCCTGCTCGTAATAGCTTTTGACGGTGCCCCAGCGCGCCTGCGGGATCGCCGGGAAATCGCGCAACTGCAGTTCGCGCTCCACCATCTCGGGCGTGACGCCGCCGCCGCCGTCGCCATAACCGACGGCCAGAAGCGAGGTATCGTGCTGCGTCTTGCCGCGGAAATTCTTCCACGTCGGCACGTAGCAATCGGGTTGCACGAAGCCGTTATAACCCTGCATCGGATTGTCGAACGTATGGGTCAGCACCTGGCTGCCGTCGAGGCCCTTCCACCAGAAGAGATCGGAGGGAATATGATTGGTCTCACTCCAGTTGACCTTGATGGTGAAGAAACTGTCGATACCGCCCTGTCTCAGGATCTGCGGCAGCGCGCCTGAAAAGCCGAAGCAATCCGGCAGCCAGCAGACCGTATGGCGCGTGCCGAAGGTCTTCTCGAAATAGCGCTGGCCATAGAGAACCTGACGGGCGAGACTTTCGCCGGTCGGCATGTTCGTGTCGGGCTCGACCCACATGCCGCCGACGGTTTCCCACTTTCCTTCCGCGACCTTGTTCTTGATGCGCTCGAGAAGGTCCGGGTCTTCCTCTTCCATCTGCGCGTAATAATGGGCGGTCGATTGATTGAAGCGGAAATCGTCGGAGCGCTCCATCAGCGAGAGCGCCGTATTGAAGGTGCGCCGCATTTTCCGACGCGTCTCGCGATAGGGCCAAAGCCAGGCAAGATCGATATGCGCATGGCCCGTCAGCAGCAGTTCTCCGTTCGGCGGAAAGCGCTTCTGCAGCTCCTTCAGCCGCGCCGTCAGAGCCTCGAAGGCCGCGGCTGCCGAAGCGCTTTGCTCTTCCGTGAGGCCTGCCGGATTAGCTTCAAGCTCCGGCAGTTCCCAAATCTTCTGCTGCATGACAGCGCCGGATGTGCGGGAGATATAAGCCGCCGTATCCGACGGCCAATCGAGACTGCGCAACGCATGCTCGGCGGCATCCATCAGATGCGGCACGACTTCATGCTCGCCCAGCACATCGATTGCCTCGGCAACCTGCTTCAACAGAAGATGCAGGCGGTGAGCCGGGCCATCGAGCCAGATAAACCGGGCCTTGTTGAGCCGCGGAGCACGATTGGGCTCGCCGAACGGAAACCGGGCGACGGTTTCCGTTGCGATCGAAAAGCGGCGACCCTTCACCGGGAATTCCTGATGATAGGGATCGAGACCGAATGTTTCGGTCTGACCGTCGGGGTAGCTCAGCGTGATCAGGCTCTCGCCACCAAGATCGAGTTGCAGGCGAATATCTGCCAGAGGCCACGCCTCCGGCGCTTCAGCGCTCACGGCAAAATGCACCACCCCCTGGCGGTGCGGCCAATCTTGGTGATGTGCGATCGGCTCGCTCTCGAAAGTCCAGCCGTCGATCGCAGCACTTTGTCGATCTCGCCAATGAGCCAACTCGGCAATGCGAACTTTGAGACGATCGAGGCGCTGGGCAATGGTCAGAGGCATGGCTTATCCTGTTGAAAATCGACGGCTGACAATCTTGTCGTCATGCTTTTGGGGTCATGGTCATGGTTTGGGGGAGATGAAGATGGCGCGATCAAGATCGCGATTTGCGCGGCCCTCTCCTCCAAGCAGGCCTGCAGCCTTAGATTAAGTAACTTTGATTTCCCGTCAAGTCCGTAAGAAATTCATTGCGGCAGACGAAGGCGTGTTACAAAAGCGTCTTATAGCTCTAAGGACGGCGACTATGCGGTATCTTCGATCAGGGCCGCGTCGGCTTCAAACCCAGGACACAGGCGCCCCGCGCGCCAAAACAGTCGGTCTGCGGTCCGGTGAAATTGCCGATCGAAATATTCGCGTCATTCTGGAAGCCATCCGCCGCCACGGCCCGCTGACCCGGATGGAGCTTGGCCGGCATTGCGGCCTTACCGGCCCCGGCATTACCAATATTCTCCGCCGACTGGCCGAGGAAAAGCTTGTCACCTCCAACCGCCGCAATGGCCTTGGCGGAGGCGCCACCGCTACCGAGTTTGCCTTGCGCCCGGAAGGTGCTTTCTCGATCGGCGTCAAGCTTCGCCAAAGGCGTGGCGAGGCCGTGCTCATCGATCTGAGTGGTCAGGTCCATGACCGGGTCTATATCGAGCTGGACCCCGCAGACAAAGTCGGCCTCGTGCATGCGGCGGTCAGGGATATGGTCGACCGTCATGCCGCATTGCCGATCATCGGCCTTGGCATCGCCGCCAACGACTGGACGCAGGATCAAAGCGATCAGATCGCCGCGATGTCGACGATCGCGCGTCCTTATGTCGAGAACGAGTGTACGGCGAGCCTTCTCGCCGAACGCACGATCGGCAGCTCCGGCAGGGAAGGCGGACTTGCGATGATCATTATCGACGACGACGTTCAGGCCGGCTTTCTCATTCGCGGTATTCCCTATTCCGGCGTGCATGGGCGGGCAGGCAGCATCGGCGAAATGCTGACCGGCCCGGATAATGTCCAGCTGAACACCGTCGTCGGTTTCGAATCCCTGCGATCGCGGATCGGCGACCAGGACTTCACCCGCCTGTTGCAGGGGGAAGAATTCCCCTCGTCGTCACTGTCGCAATGGATACGGGAGGCCGCTGGTCATCTGCTCGACCCGATCATCGCCATAGCTGGATTCCTCGCTCCGAGCGTCGTCATGATCGGGAGCGATTTGCCACAGGGTGTGATCGAAGCGCTGATCCATCAGCTTTCCATCGAGCGGCGCGACACCTCGACGAGGCCCTTGCTGACGCCCTGGATTTCGCCGATGAAACCCGCGAGCTTCAGTGGCGGCGGCGTTGCGCTCGGTGCAGCCCTTCTGCCCTTCCTCAACACTTTGCTGCTGCCGCCTGCTTCGGCCTGATGGCCGGCTCAGCCGAGTGCTTCATCGGCGTGGCTAAGATCGGAAGCCAGCGCCTTATCCAGGACTTTCTGGATATTGGCCGCCCGCCGGAATGATGGTTCCTGCGTCTTTCCCGCCCGCACGGCCTGGACGAAACGTTGGTAGTTGGTCTCGACCGGATCGAAGGGAACGTCACGCCAGGTCGCCGTGTGCACGTCTTCTCCAAGGCAGGCGCGAAGTGTCGATTTACCGGTATCGTAGATCATCTCGATCGAGCCGGTTTCGCCATAGACCCTGAGGCGCAGCTGATCCATCTGTCCGGCCGCCGTGCGCGTCGCCTGGATCGTCCCGATCGCCCCGCCGGTGAAATCGACATTCATCGTAAAGCTGTCATTCGCATCAAGATCATATTCGCCGATCTTGTGGCCCGGCGCCTTGTCGAAGGTCTTCAGCCGCGCGAAGACATGGGCAACGTCAAGCCCTGAACCGTAGGACGCAAAATCGACGATGTGAATTCCGATATCGCCGAGCGCGCCGTTGGATCCATGTTTTTTGCTCAGCCGCCACAGCCATTTGCTTTCGCTCTTCCAGTCGCCCCAATGACGACCGACCAGCCAGCTTTGCAGATGCGACGCCTCGACATGGCGCACTTGCCCGATTTCGCCGGCGAGCACCATCTGCCGGCCTTTCTGGAGAGCCGGCGAGTTGCGATAGGTGAAATTGACCATGCCGACCTTGCCCGATCGCTCGATGGCTTCGGTCATCTCCATGGCCTTGATCGCATCGGTGGCGAGCGGTTTTTCGCAGAAGACGTGCTTGCCGGCTGCGATCGCCTGCAGCGTCGTCGGGTGGTGAATGCGGTCCGGCGTGACGTTTGCCACTGCGTCGAATTCGCCCCAGGCGAGAGCTTCCTCAAGGGTCGTGAAATGGTTGGCGATGCCATGTTCGGTGCAAAAGGCCGCGAGCCTTTCCGGGACGATATCGACGCCGCCCACGACACTGACGCCTTCGATCGCCTTGAACTTGGCGGCATGCTGGTTGGCCATTCCGCCGGTACCGAGAATGAGTAAACGCATCTTATCCTCCCCTAGCGCATCCTATCGGACGCGGGTGTGTCAGAGCTGAGCTCCGGCGTGCAGCCGGGCAAAATCGCACTCCTGCCATCGCGGCCATCCGCGATCGGCTTCTCTCTGTTTCAGGAAAACTGCGGTCGATGCGCCGTGCGCCCGACAGGACGCTCCATCATGTTAATGGCGCGGATCCTTTTCCGAAAATCGATCTCGATTTTCGGAAATTATGCACTAGCTGCTGTTGATTGTCGCCAGCATCTCAACCTCCCAGGTTCTGGCCTCCCAAGCTGTGGCTTGACATCAAATCAAAGTAACTTAATCTAATTAATGCAGCACGGAAATGAGGAGAGGTCAACCGACCGCCAGGCTGTATCCGTTCAAAATGGGGAGGAGACCCATCATGAAGAGCGCCACCATCAGCGTATTTGCGCTGAGCACCATGTTATTTTCAGCATCTACTTCATTTGCCCAGGAACTTGCCACGAAGGACAGGATTGGCCTTGCCGATGCGCCAAAATCCCTCGTCGTCCGTTTGACGAACGACAGTCCCAACAATTCGGATCCGGCGATCGCCGAGGGCTATCAGAAGCTCTTCGTCGATTTCATCAAGAAGCATCCGGACTGGAAATTGCAGATGCAATTCATGTCCTCTGACATCGGCACGGAACAGGCCAAGATGCTGGAGCAGGCCAAGGCCGGCAACGCGCCTGATTGCGCCGCTGTCGACTCCTTCGTCCTCTCGCAGTTCATGGTCAATCACGTGCTTGCGGACTTCACGCCGTATTTTTCGAAGGAGGAAGTGGATGACCTGTTCCCCTTCATCCGCAGCGGCATCACCGATAAGGACCAGACGGTCCGGGCCTGGTGGTGGGATACGGACCTTCGTGTGCTCTACCGCAACAAGTCGATCGTTGCGGATGCGCCGCAGACATGGGACGACCTGAAAAAGGCCGCGCTCGCCTCCACCAAGGAAGGCATGGAAGGCGTTCTCTTCAATGGCGGGCGCTGGGAAGGGACGACGTTCGACTGGCTCGCGAATTATTGGGCGCTCGGCGGCAAGCTCGTCGACGACTCGGGCAAGCCGGTATTCGGCGAAGGCGAGAACAAGGAGAAATTCCTGAAGGCGCTGAATTATTTCAAGGATCTCGTCGATTCCGGCGCCGCGCCCAAGCGCGTCAGCACGATCGCGAATTACGACGATATGAATGCAGCGGCCGCAGCGGCGACGACAGCTCTCTTCATCGGCGGCAACTGGCAATATGCGCAGCTGAAGGCCACGCTCGACGAAGACGAGTTCAACAACTGGACCTTCTCGCCGATCCCCGGTCCCAGTGCCGATCAGCGCTCGACCGGCACCGGCGGCTGGACGATCGCCTCCTTCAGCAAGGACAAGGACAAGGTCGAGATGTGTGCCAACCTCGCCCGCGAGGTCTATATGGGCCCGGCAAACGCGCTGCAGCAGCAGTTGCCGACCAGGAAATCGCTGTTCGACAAATATGAGGTCTTCTCCACTGAAGCCAACAAGACCTTCGCCAAGGCTCTGGTCGACGGACAGGCGCGCCCTGGTGTGCCGATCTATCCCGAAATCTCCAACCAGATCCAGATCATGATGGGCGACGTGCTCTCGGGGACCAAAAAGCCGGAAGACGCTTTGAATGCCGCCTTCAACGCGGCGCTGGAGGCGTACAAGCGTCTCTAGTGCTTCCGACCGTGACGGCGCCTGCCTGCCAGGCGCCGTCGACCTACAGCGCGCGCCTTTTAATACGCGCAAAGGACGCTGTAACACTTTGAACCTACGCATTCTGCTTTCCGAAAGTCGATTCCGATTTTCGGGCCGATGCGCAAGCCAAACCCGGACAGAGAAGCTTTAATGAGCCCCATCGCCATCGAGGCTGTCAGCCCGCCTCAAAGCAGATCGTTCATGCGCCGTTTTGCCGGCGCGCCCCTGCCCTGGATCATGCCCGTGATCATCGTCATCGGCATCTTCTACCTTTATCCCGTCATCGACGTTTTCAGACTTTCATTCACCAACGCCACGCTGATCGGCGACAATCAGGATTATACGCTGGGGTCGATCACCAATGCGTTGAGCTCGCCGCAGCTGCCCGACATTCTCTGGGCGACCCTGATCTTTGTCGGCGGCAGTGTCATCGGTCAGCAGATTTTAGGTCTTGCGGTGGCTGTCGTGGTCATCCGCGGTGAAAAGCGCGGCTTGTTCGGCACCACCATCCTCAGAACGACGGCGCTGGTTGCCTGGGTCGTGCCCGGAATTGCCGGCGGCATCATCTGGCAGATGCTCTTTTCCGAAGCGCCTTATGGCGCGCTGAACAGCATTCTGAGGCTGATGCACATGCCGACTGTCGCCTGGCTCTCGGACCCTGCTATTGCGCCGTGGTCCACCCTCATCTCCAACATATGGCGCGGCACCGCATTTTCGATGGTCGTCATGTATGCGGCGCTGAAGTCGATCGATCCCTCGCTCTATGAAGCGGCCGAGGTCGACGGCGCGACGGCATCGCAGCAGTTTTTCTTCGTTACCCTTCCGCAGCTGCGTGCGGCGATCCTGGTCAATATGATCCTCATCACGATCCAGACGGTGAATACCTTCGATGCGATCATCACGCTGACGGGCGGCGGTCCGGGGCGTGCGACCGAGGTCATCTCACTCTACGTCTTCAATATCGTCTTTAGAAACTACGACCTGTCCGGCGGCAGCGTGCTCTCCGTGCTCATGCTGATCATCAGCCTCGGGCTCGCCTTCGTCTATGCGTCGTTCCTGCCGAAGGAGGAAGAGCAATGAGCGGACGGACCGGAACGCGGCTCGGCGATGCCATGAGCTATCTCTTCATGCTGGTGATGTTCGTGTTCTTCGCCGGCCCCCTCACCTATCTCCTGTCGATGGCGATGCGTGACAAGCGCGAGATCTATCGCGGCGCGGCGCGATATATTCCAAACAATCCCACCATCGATAACTTCATCACGGTTTTGAACAACAGCTACTTTCCGATCTATCTCTGGAATGGTCTCAAGCTTGCCGCCCTCAGTGGGCTGGGCGTCCTGATCGTCGCACTGCCAGCGGCTTACGCCTTTTCCCGATTTCAATTCCGGGGCAAGGGCCTGTCGATGATGGGGCTGCTTCTCTTCCAGATGATCTCGCCGCTCGTCATCATGGTGCCGCTCTATCGCTACATGAACCGTCTCGGCCTGCTGGATACGCATTTTGCCGTCGTCATGGTCTACATCGCGCTGGGCGTTCCGCTGGCGACCTGGCTGTTGAAGAGCACGGTCGACGGCATCCCGCGCAGCCTCGACGAAGCGGCCATGATCGACGGCTGCAACAGGTTTTCCGTCTTCTGGCGCATCGTTCTGCCATTGTCGGCGCCGGGCATAGCCTCGGTCTTCATCATCACGGTGATCGCCGGCTGGTCGCAATTTCTGGTGCCTTTTCTGTTGCTCACGAAAAATGATCTGATGCCGATCGGCGTCGGCATCTTTAACTTCCGCGGCATGCAAACCGACTCGTCCATCCAACTGCTTGCCGCCGCCTGCCTGATCGCGGTCGTTCCGGCGATCGTCGCCTTCCTGTCGCTCCAGCGGCTGATCCTCGGTGCGATGACCAGCGGCGCAGTCAAGGGATGAGCGGTCAGTCTATGCGCAAGGAAGGATTTCGAGCATGAACCAGACACTCGGCGCCAGGCTGTCCCCGGATCTGACCGGCGCCAATGTCGAAGATGCTGGCGAGCACAACAGGGCGGTCGTCCTGCGCTGCATTCATCGCCAGGCGCCGATTTCGCGCGCCGAAATCGCCAGGCGGACGGGTTTTACCAAACCGGCAATCGCCCGGATCGTCGATCGCCTGCTGGACGAGGGGCTGATCATGGAAGCCCGCCGGCGGCACGGGTTGAGAGGCCAGCCGGCAATCGAACTCGAAATCAATCCGGATGCCTGTTTTGCCATCGGGATCAACATCGATCGCGACCATCTGACGATCCTGGCCGTCGATGCCGTCGGCAATGTCCGCGCCCGCGTGCATCACGAGAAACGTTTCATCCTGCCGGCGGAATTCCTGCAGCTAACGGCCGATGCGATTTCGCATTTCCAGCGCAGCCGGCTCATTGACGACGCGCGCCTCGCCGGCATCGGTCTAGCGATGCCGGATTGGCTTGGCGAGATTTCGCTCCTCGGCAAGCCCAAGACCTATCAGGAATGGACAGCATTCGATGTGCGCGCAGCATTGGAAAACCTGACGCAGCATCCCGTCTTCATCGAAAACGAAGCCAATGCCGCCGCCCTTGCCGAACTCGATTATGGACTGGGTGCCGAAAGCAGCAGCTTCTTCTACATCGCCATCAATCCATGCCCGGGTGGTGGCCTCGTGCTCGATGGCAACGGTCATCGTGGCGCCATGGGCCTCAGCGGCGAAATCGGCTGGCTTCCGATTGCCGACGGCGGGGACGGGAAGGCCCATAAGGTCCAGCTTCTCGGCGAGATATTCTCGCTGTTCTTCCTCTATGATTTCCTCGCGCAGCACGGCGTCGAGGTGAGTGTTCCGCACGATCTCCTGACGTTGGATGCGCATGGCAGGCGCCTCGTGTCGCAATGGCTGAAGGAAATGAGCGCGCATCTGGCAGTCGCAGTCAAGCATATCGGCATGATCGTCGACCCCGACGCCGTCCTCGTCGGCGGCAGACTGCCGATCCGCATCGTCGACGAATTGCTGCGCTACGTGCACGAGCATCTCGATGCCGAGGACACCAGCCTTCCCTCGCTTCATCGCGCCTCGCTCGGAGAGGATGCCTCGGCCATGGGAGCGGCGGCCATGCCGATGGCAGCAGCCCTGATGCTCGCATCGGCGGACGCTGCTCAACGCACACGTTCGCCGCTCAAGAATATGGACCGCCTGAACAGTTGAAACGGCCAGCAAGGCCCCACGGATTTTGGTGAAGACGGGAGGATTTTGGTGAAGATCGGCTTTTACACCTCGACATTCAACGATCGCCCCCTGGAGGAAGTGGTGGATTTCGCCGCATCGGCAGGTTTCGACGCAATCGAGATCGATGTCGGCGGCCATATCAAGACGCCCGATCGGGTGGAGGCAGCCGTCGCGCTCGCACGCAGCCGCGACCTCTTCGTGTCGTCGATCACCTATTTCGGCAATCAGCTCGATGCTGACCGCGCAAAGCGTGAGGCGCTTCGGGCGAAGACCGCCGAATTTGCCGGCGCGATCGGTGAAGCGGGTGTCCCAATCTTTGTGATCTTCCCAGGCCGGGACGACACTGCAAGCGACGAAGCCAACTATGATGACTTCGCCGATTTCGCCAACGGCCTGATCGCGCAGACGCAGTCCTATGGCCTGACCTTCGCAATCGAGAACTGGCCGGGTCCGAAGGACAATTTCATCGGAACGACGCCGAGAGGGTGGCGGGAGCTTTTTCAGAGAATCAGCGATCCCCGCTTCGGGCTGGAATTCGACCCCTCCCACCTCATTCGCATTGGCGTCGATCCCTACCAGGCGATGGCGACGGTGAAGGATCGCATTGCCATCCTTCACGCCAAGGACACGGCAATCGATCCGGAGAGCCTGCAGGCTGTCGGCTATCACGGCAAGGGCTGGTGGCAATACAAGCTGCCGGGGCTCGGCCTCATCGATTGGCCGAGGTTCCTGCGCCAGGCTCGCGGGGCTGGCTTCGACGGCACGTTGTCGATCGAACATGAGGATTCCGCCTATGGCTGGCCGGGCAAGGACTTAGCCGCTCGCAAAGACGGCGAGCGCCTCGGCCTCGATTATTTGAGAAATGTCCTGAGCGGACTTTGATAGCGATTTCGGGAGGACTGTTATGGCCCATGTTTCGGTCAACAATGCGCGCAAGGATTATGGCGCGTTCAAAGCCATCAAAGGCGTATCGGTCGACATTGGCGACGGCGAGTTCGTCGTTCTGGTCGGCCCCTCTGGCTGCGGCAAATCCACGCTTTTGAGGATGATTGCCGGCCTGGAGGGCATTACATCAGGGCAGATCCAGATCGGAAAGCATATCGTCAACGAGCTTGCGCCCAAGGATCGGGACATCGCCATGGTGTTCCAGAATTACGCACTCTACCCGCATATGACCGTTGCAAAGAATATGGGCTTTTCGCTGCGGCTGAAACGAATGCCGCGGACGGAGATCGATCAGCGGGTGGGCAACGCCGCGAAGATTCTCGGCCTCGAAAGTCTCCTGGAGAGATATCCGAAGCAGCTTTCTGGCGGCCAGAGACAGCGCGTGGCGATGGGCCGGGCAATCGTCCGCGACCCGGCCGTCTTTCTCTTCGACGAACCCCTGTCGAACCTCGATGCCAAGCTCAGGGTGCAGATGCGCTCGGAGATCAAGGAACTGCATCAACGGCTGCAGACGACGACCATCTATGTCACCCACGACCAGATCGAAGCCATGACCATGGCCGACAAGATCGTCGTCATGAAGGACGGTCTGATCGAGCAGTCGGGTTCTCCGTTGGAATTGTACGATCGTCCGAACAACCTTTTCGTCGCCGGATTCATCGGCTCGCCGGCGATGAATTTCATCAGTGGCCACATGACGGAAGATGGGTTTCGAACCGCCGATGGCCTGCTCCTGCCGAGCGAGCGCCGTCCGCCTGAAGCCGTGACCTACGGCATTCGTCCCGAGCATCTCCGGTTGGACCCGGGCGGCATCGAGGTCACAACGGTGGTCGTAGAGCCCACGGGTTCGGAAACGCTGCTCATCGCCCGGTTGGGAACGCAGACGCTCACTTGCGTCTTCAGGGACCGGATCAGGGCAGCCCCCGGCGAGGTGCTGAGGATTGCGCCAATCCACGATGCGGTTCATCTGTTTGCCGGAGACGAGCAGCGGATCACATCAGGCGAAGCTCCGTTGAACTGACCCGGCCGATTGCCCCCTCCCCTTCGGCCGGCGCCAGCCGGGGGCGCGTTTTCCGCGCCCCCGGCCCCGAAACTCTCAGTCCTTCACGGTCGGTTTTCCGCGCTCGGTTCAGGCTGCGTCGCGATACGTTCGGGTGTCGGGCTGTGTCCTGCCCAATTCGAACTGCGTGACCAGTTCGCGCAGGCGCTCGGCCTCGCTGGCGAGCGTGATGCTGGCGGCTGTGGTTTCCTCCACCATCGAGGCGTTCTGCTGGGTCACCTGGTCGAGCTGGCCCATTGCCGAATTGACCTCCGACAGGTTCGTCGCCTGTTCGCGCGCCGAGGCCGCCAGCGCTTCCATGCGCTGATTGATATCGGCAATGAAGCGGCCGATATCGCCAAGCGCTGCGCCGGTGTGGCTGACCAGTTCAACGCCGCTGGCGACGTTGGCGGATGCCCGCCCGATCAGGTCCTTGATCTCTTTGGCGGCTTGGGCCGAGCGTTGCGCAAGTTCGCGCACTTCCTGGGCGACAACGGCGAAACCTTTGCCGGCTTCGCCGGCCCGGGCGGCCTCCACACCGGCATTGAGCGCCAACAAATTGGTCTGGAAGGCAATCTGATCGATGACGCCGATGATGTTGTTGATCTGCTTGGAGGATTCCTGGATCTGATCCATGGCCTCGACCGTCTGGGCCACCACCTTGCCCGAAGCCATGGCGCTGCGGTTGGCGTCGTCGGCGACGCTGCGAGCCTCTTTGGCGATCTCGAAAGCTTCCGTGACCTTGGCGGTAACGGCGTTCAGCGCCGCGGCGGTCTGTTCGAGCGTCGCCGCCTGCCGTTCGGTGCGGCCGGAGAGTTCGTTGGAGCCGTTGCTGATTTCGCGAGTGCCTGAATTGATGATCGAAACGCTTTCGGAAACGGAAAGAAGCGTATCGCCGAGTTGCTTGACGGAGGCGTTGAAATCATGCCTCAGCGGCTCGAATTCCGGCGCAAACGCATCCGCAAGCTTGAAGGCGAGATCGCCCTGGGCGAGCCGCTTCAGGCCGGCGGCAAGGCCTGATGTGGCGACCGTCAGCCGTTCCGCCGCGCTCAGCTCCGCCTGCTCCTGGTCCACCAGGCGGTTTGCTTCCGCCAGGCGACGGTTCTCCTCGGCCTCGCTTTCGAGTTGGCCGCGGGCGATGGCATTCTGACGGAAGACTTCCACCGAACCGGCCATCAGGCCGATTTCGTCGCGACGCCCCGCATAGGGGATCACCTTATCCGTCTCACCGGCTGCGAGTTCCTGCATGGATTGGGTGATGCGCTGGATCGGGCGCGACACATGCCGGGCGATGGCGATGAGAATGCCGAGGCCAACGATCGCGGCAATGGCCCCCAATGCCAATTCGATTTCGATCTTCGATTCCAACGCGCTGCCGGCGGCGGCGACGCTCTCGGTTGCTATTTTGTCGACGATCGTGTTGACGGCGGCAATGCCGGTAAGGATCGCCTGCTGCGAGCGCGCCAGCTTCTCAGCCGTCGGGACTTCGTCCGCTTGCTGCAGCCCGAGACTGATCCTGACGTCCTCTTCCCAGGCATCATGGGCCTGGCGGAGCGACCGGACGCCCTCGGTCAGCGAACCGGCGAGATCGACGCTGCCAAGCTTATCGAGCGACTGCACCAGCGCGCCGTTGCTCTCTTCGAACCCGGCCTTGATCTCGGCCGCCGGGACGAAATTCGTCATCGACAGCACCCGGTCCACCACGGAAGTGGCTTCCTTGAACTGCTGTTCGATATGGGCCGAGGCTATCTTGGCGTTCACCGCCTGCTGCACCACCGCAGCGACCTGGGTCTGGCCGAGGATCGCCTGGTAGCCGATCAGGAATGCGCTGCCGAAGCCGACGATGATCGTGACCACCATCGGAGCGAGAATCTGCATGCGTATGGAGAGTTTCATTGCCTGCACCTCAGTTCGGCAGCGTCGGCAGGGGGATGTCTTGCTTTTCGGCTGTCAGAGTTCCCAAGAACGCGATCAGATCTTTGTTCTCCTGGTCCGTCAGCAGGAAGGGAGACATCGCCCGATCAAGGGACGGACGGCTGACGCCGCCGCTTTCATAATGGACGATCACCTCGTCCATGCTCTTCAGGCTGCCGTCATGCATATAGGGGCCACGGTAGAGCGTGTTGCGCAGGCCGGGCGTCTTGAAGGCATATTTGTTGTCAGGGCTGCTCGCATCGATCTTGTAGCGGCCGATATCGTCGCTCGGCAAGCCGATGTCATGGAACTTGTTGTCGGTGAAGTTCCAGCCTGTGTGGCAGGAGGAACAGCCGGCGGCGCCGGTGAACAGCTCGAAGCCCCGTTTGGCGCTGTCGGAGACCGCCTTCTCGTCGCCGTCCACCCAGCGGTCGAAGGGCGACCAGTTGGAAACCACTGTCCGCTCATAGGTGGCGATCGCCGTCAGCATCGTCTCCTTGGTGACGCCCTTGTCAGGGAATACCTCGTCGAACCACTTCTTGTAATCAGGTATGCCCTGCATTTCGGTCACGGCGGTGTCGAGCTTGCCGTTCATTTCTGCGGCAGCCGTAATCGGACCTGCCGCTTGCTCCTCCAGGTTCGGCGCGCGGCCATCCCAGAAGAAGGGCGAGACCCAGGCAACATTCAGGACCGTCGGCGCCTGGCGCGCGAGCGCGGTATTGGCCGCGCCGATCGGCGTCGTCACCGGTGTCTCGAAGCCGAAGGAAGGGTTATGACAGCTGGCGCAGGTCATGTTCTTGTTGCCGGAAAGCCGCGGGTCGAAGAACAGCATCTTGCCGAGCGTCGCCAGTTGAGGGGAGTAGGCCGTCACGCCCTCGAAAGGAACTGTCAGCGGCCGCTTATACGCGGAAAGATCGGCGGCCGCGCCAGGCTGGACGACGGCCAATGCGAGTAAGGAGGCTGCAATCAGGAAACGCATCGTTCTAGCAAGTCCGAACTTGGTTCTGGATTATGCTAAAATTAGCGTCATTACGTTAAATCTATGTAAAGCAATCAATACCTGAGTTACACACGAAAGTTTGGGGGCCAACGTGACGCTCGCGGATATTGATCGCCCCGAAAGACAATATCATGCTCCAACTATTGCCCTTCAGAATGACGACCACGGTTCCGGCCTTGCTTGGCGCACTCAGGAACGAGCCGAGCAAATGTCGAGATATGAGGCTTTGAGGAGATCGACCAGCTGGAGCCAGCGAAACGATCTATGCAAACTGGAAAAGTTCTCCGCACCATCACGCGGCAAACTGCAAACGACTTCAAGGTAGCTTGTTTGAGCAAACCTCATCCCCGCTCTAGCTGACGGCGCTTCTCTTGCCGAGGAGGGCTGCGCGGATCTGTTCGCTTTTGCTCAACGAGGGAGGAGGAACCGGTGGTGTCGGCTCTGGCGCGTCTGTCTTACCGGTGGTCTGCTTGACGCTCAGGAAGCGTTTTTGCGCGACCATCCGGTCTTCGGACGACAGTGGTTCGACGGGTTCGCCGTCAAGGCCGTGGCGCATGGAATCGGGCTGGGCGCTGGCAAAATAGTAGCGCCGGCAGTGGACATAGGCAGCGGTCGCCCGCCGCAGCGTCGTGACGCCGGCATCGGGCTTCAGGAGCGGTCGGAGTTCATTGAAAAGGCCGACGGCAAAAGGGAGGACCGGATCTCCCGCCTTGGCCGGAAGGACGCCGACTGGCCGGATCAGCAACGTGCTGATCGCGTTTGCCTTCTCCACGTCGAGCTCGGTTGCCGCAATCGGTCCGCGGCTGATCTTCCAGGGCTTGTCCATGCGTCCTCCATGTAACGTCCATAGCGACCGACTGTGATAGTATCTTGACGGACAGGGTGAGCAACGGAAGTCGCACATCGTCGGTTCCACTGCAAGCCTGCGAACGCAGCGCGGGAGCCCTGTGGCGAAATGCCGTTTCCCAGAGCTAATGGAGCCTGGTGTCGTCGGCTGCCATTTGCATCTAATCGTTTTTATCGAGAAATATGCATTGACCTGCCACATCGATTACACTTCATATCCGCGCCCAAGATGGAGTGACCGACCGGGGGAGGATATATGCGGGTTTTCTCGAGCATTGACGAGCTGCGCCATACGCTCGATGCGCTGAGGCGGCAGGGTCGGACCGTCGGCCTCGTCCCGACGATGGGCTATCTCCACGCCGGTCATATGGAGCTCGTCTCGCGCGCTCGCGCCGAAAACGACATCGTCGTCGTCTCGATTTTCGTCAATCCGCTGCAGTTCGGCCCGGCGGAAGACCTCAGCAAATATCCGCGCGATCTGGAGCGCGATGCCACCATGCTGAGGCAAGCCGGCGTCAATTTCCTCTTTTCGCCCGGCGTTGAGGATATGTATCCTCGCCCGATGCTTGCTGTCGTCGACGTTCCCGATCTCGGCCGCGAACTCGAAGGGGCGGTCCGGCCCGGACATTTTGCCGGCGTCGCCACTGTCGTCTGCAAGCTTTTCAACATCGTCCAGCCGCAGACCGCCTATTTCGGAGAAAAGGATTACCAACAGGTCGTCATCATCAAGCGCATGGTGGACGATCTGGCCGTGCCGGTGCGCGTGATATCCGTGCCGACGGTCAGGGATAGCGACGGCCTCGCATTGTCGTCGCGCAACGTCTATCTCAGCGAGGCGGAGCGGCGTGCCGCGGTGATTGTCCCCCAGACCCTTGACGAGGCGGAGCGCCTGGTCGCCGGCGGCCTTGCCGATCCGGCGGAACTCGAGGCAAAGCTCACGGCATTTCTTAGTCGCGAACCTCTGGCAAAGCCCGAGGTCGTCGCCGTCAGGGATGCCTCAACGCTGCAGCCGGTCACGTCGATCGCAGAGCCTGTCGTCGTGGCGCTTTTCGTTCGGGTCGGCTCGACACGGCTTCTCGACAACAGGGTTGTTGTCGACAACCGAGTTGCCGGGGGCAACCGGGTTATCGGCGGGCGGGGCTTGCCGGGAAAGGGAGTGACCAGATGAGCGCGGCCGGAATTCAGAAGCGCCTGACACCAGCGCGCATTTCAGCCATGAAGGGCGGCAAGCCGATCGTCTGCCTGACCGCCTATACGACGCCCATGGCGCGGCTGCTTGACGAACATTGCGACCTCTTGCTGGTCGGGGATTCGCTCGGCATGGTGCTCTATGGCATGGAGTCCACCATCGGCGTCACGCTCGACATGATGATCGCCCACGGCAAGGCGGTGATGCGCGGCGTCGACAAGACCTGCGTCGTTGTCGACATGCCGTTCGGCACCTACCAGGAATCGAAGGAGATCGCCTTCCGCAACGCTGTCCGCATCCTGCAGGAAACCGGCTGCGATGCCATCAAGCTCGAGGGCGGCGAGGAGATGGCCGAGACCATCGCCTTTCTGACCAAGCGCGGGGTCCCGGTCATGGGGCATATCGGTCTGATGCCGCAGCAGGTCCAAACCGCTGGCGGCTATCGTTCGGTCGGTCATTCCGAACACGAGACGTCGAAGATCCGGCGCGACGCTCATGCCATCGGCGGCTCTGGCGCCTTTGCCGTCGTCATCGAGGGCACGGTGGAGCCGCTCGCCCGCGAGGTGACCGGCGCCATGCACATCCCGACCATCGGTATCGGCGCCTCCTCCGCCTGCGACGGTCAGGTTCTGGTCTCCGACGACATTCTGGGGCTCTTCAACGATTTCATCCCGCGTTTCGTCAAGCGCTACGACGAACTCGGCAAGAGGATTTCGGCCGCCGCCGCCGCTTATGCCGGCGAGGTCCGGTCGCGACAGTTTCCGGCAGCGGAGCACACCTTCAAACGGCGGTCCTGAGACGAGGCGATACCAGGTCCATCACCGCGCGACATACTGTTCGCGCATGCTGTCGGCTGATCGGCGAACCGCCTCTGAAACCTGCACGAGCTGTTTGGCCATGGGCGTCGAATGGCGCCAAATCATTCCGATCGTTCGCGACGGCTGCGGAGACTGGAAGCGCGAAATCGAAACATGCGCCGAGCGCGTTTCGAGAGGAACAGCCATCTCCGGAATCAGGGTGATGCCAATACCGGCGCTGACCATCTGAACCAGAGTGGATAAAGAGCTGCCTTCCATGACTTCCCGGGGGCGGGCCGGCCCTATCTTGCAGAACGACAAGGCCTGATCGCGAAAGCAATGGCCTTCCTCAAGCAGCAGCAACCGCATTTCGCGCAGCGCCTCGCGTTCGGGCACCGGCTTGCCCTCGTCTTCGGGCCGCCGGACCAGCACGAACTCTTCCTTGAAGAGCTCGTGCTCGGTCAGGGAGGGTTCGGACACGGGCAAAGCAACGATTGCAGTGTCCAGCTGGCCTTGCGCCAACTCCTGAACCAGCTTCGACGTCTGCGTCTCACGCACCTCGATCTGGATCCCGGCAAAGCTCCTGTTCAGATCGTTGATGATCGCTGGCAACAGATAGGGTGCAATCGTTGGGATGATGCCGATGCGCAGCCGCGTCAGGAAGGGATCGCGCGAGGTCCGCGCCAGCTCCGCCAACTCATCCACGCCACGCAGTATATCGCGGATCCTGAGAGCCACGGTCTGACCGAAGGCGGTCAGCTTCACCTCACGCGCATTACGCTCGAAAAGCTCACCGCCCAACTCTTGCTCAAGTTCTTTGATTTGCATTGACAATGCCGGCTGGGAGATCGCACAGGCGTCGGCAGCGCGTCGGAAGCGGCCATCTCTGGCCAGGGCTTCAAAATAACGTAGCTGTTTCAGGGTAAGGTTCTTCATAACCTCAGCTTATCGCAACGATCAGTAAATCCAACTTAAAATTATGACGCGCTTCCGATATGAAGACTGCCACAAGGGGAGAGTGGGGCGTAAGCTCGGCTCATCTTTTTTACGCGCAGACAGATCAAGCAACGAAGGAGACGATCATGGACAATCCCACTGACAGCGCAGGCAAATGTCCTGTTGCCCACGGCAATACGCCTCGCAGCCGATCGAATCGCGACTGGTGGCCGGACCAGCTGAATGTGCAGATTCTTCACCACAATTCCGGCCGCGCCGACCCGCTCGGGCAAGCCTTCGACTATGCCGAGGAGTTCAAAAAGCTCGATCTCGACGGCCTGAAGAAGGATCTTCACGCGCTGATGACGGATTCACAGGATTGGTGGCCGGCCGATTTCGGTCATTACGGCGGCCTGTTCATCCGCATGGCCTGGCACAGCGCCGGCACCTACCGCATCACCGACGGTCGCGGCGGCGCCGGCCAGGGCCAGCAGCGTTTCGCGCCGCTCAACAGCTGGCCTGACAATGCCAACCTCGACAAGGCCCGCCGCCTGCTGTGGCCGATCAAGCAGAAATACGGCAACCGCATCTCCTGGGCTGACCTTCTGATCCTCACCGGCAACGTCGCGCTCGAATCCATGGGCTTCAAGACCTTTGGTTTCGCCGGCGGCCGCGCCGACGTCTGGGAGCCTGAGGAACTGTTCTGGGGCCCTGAGGGAACCTGGCTGGGCGATGAGCGCTACAGCGGCGAACGCGAGCTGGCAGAGCCGCTCGGCGCCGTGCAGATGGGCCTCATCTATGTCAACCCCGAAGGCCCGAACGGCAATTCCGATCCGCTGGCTTCCGCCCGCGACATCCGCGAAACCTTCGCTCGCATGGCGATGAACGACGAAGAGACCGTGGCGCTGATCGCCGGCGGCCACACCTTCGGCAAGACGCATGGCGCCGGCGACCCGTCCCTGATCGGCGCCGAGCCGGAAGGCGGCGCAATCGAGGACCAGGGTCTCGGCTGGAAGAGCTCGTTCGGCACCGGCGTCGGCAAGGATGCCATCACCGCCGGCCTCGAAGTCACCTGGTCGCAGACACCGACCAAGTGGAGCAACTACTTCTTCGAAAACCTCTTCGCCTTCGAATGGGAACTGACGACGAGCCCGGCCGGCGCGAAGCAGTGGCAGGCCAAAAATGCCGAAGCCTCCATTCCGGATGCCTACGACGCCTCGAAGAGGCACCTGCCGACCATGCTGACGAGCGATCTCGCGCTGCGTTTCGATCCGACCTACGAGAAGATCTCGCGCCACTTCCTCGAAAATCCCGGCGAGTTCGCCGACGCTTTCGCCCGCGCCTGGTTCAAGCTGACCCACCGCGACATGGGACCGAAGGTGCGCTATCTCGGCCCGGAAGTTCCGGCCGAAGACCTGATCTGGCAGGATGTGATCCCGGCCGTCGACCATCCGCTCGTCGACGACAAGGACATTGCCGAACTGAAGGAAAAGGTTCTCGCCACCGGCCTTACCGTGCAGGAACTGGTCTCGACCGCCTGGGCGTCGGCCTCGACCTTCCGCGGCTCCGACAAGCGCGGCGGCGCCAATGGCGCGCGCGTCCGTCTTGCCCCGCAGAAGGACTGGGACGCCAATCAGCCCGCCCAGCTCGCCAAGGTGCTCGGCGTTCTCGAAGGCATCCAGAAGGACTTCAACGCCGCCCAGACCGGGGCCAAGAAGATCTCGCTGGCCGACCTGATCGTTCTCGCCGGTGCTGCCGGTGTCGAGAAGGCGGCAGCGGCCGGCGGCAACGCCGTCAGCGTGCCCTTCACGCCGGGCCGCATGGATGCTTCCGAAGCCCAGACCGACGCGCATTCCTTCGCAGCGCTCGAGCCGCGTATCGACGGCTTCCGCAATTACGTGAACGGCAAGCGCCATCAGTTCATGAAGCCGGAAGAAGCGCTCGTCGACCGCGCCCAGTTGCTGACGCTGACCGGACCTGAAATGACCGCCCTCGTCGGCGGCCTGCGCGTGCTGAAGGCCGGCGCCCCCGAGCACGGCGTCTTCACCTCGCGTCCCGAGACGCTGACGAACGACTTCTTCGTCAACCTGCTCGACATGGGCACGCAGTGGGTTCCTGTCGCCGGCAAGGAAGGCGTCTATGAAGGCCGCGACCGCAAGACCGGCGCTGCCAAGTGGACCGGCACCCGCGTTGACCTGATCTTCGGCTCGCACTCGCAGCTTCGCGCCTTCGCCGAAGTCTACGGCCAGGCCGACGCCAAGGGGAAGTTCGTCAAGGACTTCGTCGCCGCCTGGAACAAGGTCATGAACGCCGACCGCTTCGACCTCGTCTGATCGGCAGCATTTTACCCGGGCGCAGTTTCGGCTGCGCCCGGGCATTTTTTCATCGGAGGCGGGATCTATCGCCCGACCGTCCAGTCCTCGACAAGCAGACCATCGACGCGGCGGAATACCCCGACATTGTTGGTGACGAGAACCAGATCCCGGGTCCTCGCCTGAGCGGCGATCAGAACATCATAGGGGCCGATCGGCGTTCCCTTTGCCGCCAATGCGGCACGGATCTCCCCAGCGGCCAACGCATCCTCCTGCTCGAAGCCGACGACTGAGAAATCCGCCACGAACAGGCGCAGGGTTTCGAGATTGTAGGAAGTTTTCGTGCTTTTATAGGCGCCATGATAGAGCTCGTGCATCACCGCGGTCGACAGCCCGATCGATCTCTCGTCGCTGTCGATCACGCGCTTCAGCAGTATTTCGGATTTTCTGCCGATCAGGGCGATTAGCGCATTGGTGTCGATAAGATGTGTGATCACTTGAACAGGTCCTGAAGATCAGGCCTGTCCTGCCCCTCCGGCTGCTCCCGCCCTTCCGCCATGAAATCGTCGCTGAGGCCGCGCTCCAAGGCGCTATGCAACGATGCCCACCGCATGCCGCGATCGGCCCGTGGCCGAAGGATCACAGCATCGCCCTCCCGCGTCACCTCCACCTCATCGACGTCGAAGCGGAATTCCTTCGGCAGCCGGACGGCTTGCGAATTGCCGGATTGAAAGACACGCGCTTATTGCGGCATAGGGACTCCTCCGCAGTTTGTATATATGCCGTTGTATACACGCGACTGGCGGGAGTGATGCAAGAAGCCGTCTCTGCGCCTTCGAACGGATTTAGATTTTAGGCCGAACAGGCCTAAAATCATCCTGTTCTAGCGAGGCAGAATGCCGAAAGGCGAAAGTGACAGCAGATCGGGATCAGTCGTCGCCGTTACTGTCGCTACCTGGGCATGGCTTATGCTGTAGCCGTAGGTGAGGACGCGGTCACCGTCGATCATGAAGAATTGCGCCTGATCCAGGCCGGGTCGCAGGTTACCCGTCACGGTGACACTCTCGTACATTCTTGCCAGGTGCAATGGCTCTTCCGGAACGACACGAACCAGTTGGTTGGGTGGAGGAGACGGCATGTGACTGCAGGCTCCGGCCCAAGGCACGAGCATGAATTCGTAGACAAGATCGCCGTCCTGGTCGATCGGCAGAACGAAGCCCGTCAATTCGATCGGATGTTCCTCGCCATGCCAGGCGAGTGTTTCGCCCTGTGGGCCGCTTACCGCCTTGCCCGACAGCGGCACTGTCGCTTTGGGCTGATCGGCCGGCCGTAAAGCGCTCCAGAAGATAGGCTGTGCGGCAGCGAAGGCGTTAGAAATTGGCCATGCGGAACCAAATGCCAGCGCCGCGAACGTCAGGAGGAAAGGTTTGTCTTTCATCATTGCATCTCCACCGGGCCGGCCGCTTCGACCACCTTGCCGCTGCCGTGAGGATGCTACTCTCGATCCGGTTCGGCCGTCAAAGCTTCCGGCGCGCTCGGCAGAGGCCCGAGCATGACGAAAGAGACGTTGGCGTGCTTCGTTAGCAGTCAGGAGACCCCGCGTGGGGTGAACACGGGGTCTCCCTGCCGGACCAACAGAACGATGGGGCCTTACTTCTCCGGCATCATCGAAGAGTGGTGCGAGGTGATCAGCCAATTCCCGTCCTTGAACTCATAGGTATAGGTGTAGCGGGCCGGAACCTTCGAGCCGTCCTTCAGGCTGAAGGTGTAAGTGCCGACGTCGACGGCCCAGTTACATCCGATCTGGATGTCGCGGCTGTCGATGTGGCCTTTGGGCTCGTTCGCCAAGAAATGCTCGAAATAGTCGATCCGCTCCGCCTGCGTCAGACGAGGTTTGTCCGACAAGGTCGCGAGAAGTACGGAGTCCTCACTGTAGTTCTTGGCGACCTCCTGGGGGCTCAGCGTCGCGAGCGAGGTATTCCAGCGGTCGAAGAGCTTGGCGATTTCCGGCTCGCTTGTCGGCGCACAGGTTGCGATTTCGGTAGCCGCCGCGGCCGACTGGACCTGTACGAAACCGAGAACGAGGGCGGCAGCAATGATGGTACGCATTTTGACTTTCCTATGTGGCGGTTCCGGCGGACATCGCATCGGTCAACCGCATGACCAGCAATTTAAGTATCCTGTGCTGCCGCCTCATCTGCCGGGTGGCTTCGATCCGATCTGCCGAACGGCATAGATGACATTCCCGCCGGAATGACTATCGTGCCGGCGTCATTCATCTTCGGAGCAGTCCTGTTCGGCATGGAGCACAATACAAGTCCAACGCACTCGCCAAACGTTGCAGAACTGCGGGCTCTTTACCGGGCCGCGGAAGCGCGGGCGGCTCGTCTGCGTTTCATCATCGAAGTGCAGAACCTGCTCGATGCCGCGGCATTCGAAACGGCTGCCCTGGACGCTCTGTCCCGGCTTGCAGACTTCGCGGGAGCATCGCTTGCCAGGCTCGTTTTTCCGTCGTTCCAGGGAAAAGTACCCGTGCAGCTGTCGGTGGGTAAGTCAACGAGCCCGGAAAGCGATAACATCTTGTTTGCCTCGCAAGCCGGCTCCGATCTCTGCCTGACGATCATCGGATCGTCAAAAGCGCGCGCCATCGATGCCGACGACCGGCAGACATTGGAGGTGGTGGCGGGGCAGCTCGCCGACGCCTACAATCTTAACCGGCAGGCGGCGGAAAATCAGGCGCTTCTCGGCGATCTCCAGCGGCAGCGCAGTGAGCTCGCGGCCCTTGTCGCGCAGCTGATCCAGGCGCAGGAGCAGGAGCGGCAGCGAGTGGCGCTCGATCTTCATGACGGCTCGGCGCAACTTGCAGCAGGCCTCAGCTATCGGCTGCAGGACCTTGCGGCCCGCATCGGCGACGCGCACGCCCTGAAACCCGAGATCGACCAGCTCGCCGCGCTCGCGCGCCATTCCGTTGCCGATCTCAGGGCGGCCATCGCCGATCTTCGCCCGCCCGAGCTCGATGATCTCGGCGTCGCCGCGGCCCTGCGCACGCGTCTGGATGCGATCGATGATCTCGAGGTGATCGCCGATCTCGATGCCGCCGCCGATCGCTGGCCGGCATCGACGGGAATCATCTTCTATCGTGTCGCGCAGGAAGCGATCACCAATGTCATCAAGCACGCCGAGGCGAGCCGGCTGGTCGTCCGTCTCTTCGAGGATGGCGCGGGCGAAGCGCATCTCGAAGTGATCGATGATGGCAAAGGCATCAGCGAGCTGCGCCATCCCCAGATGCGGGGCGGGCGCCTAGGCATTGTCGGCATGCGTGAACGGCTGGCGCTGCTCGGCGGCCGGATCGAGATCAGCGTGGGGTCTTCGGGGGGCACACATGTGCGCGCCACCGCACCGATTTCGCAGGAGACGACATCAGAATGACGGCATCGATCCTTGTCGCCGACGATCATGACATCGCCCGGGCAGGCCTTATCGCCATGATCGGCGGTGAAGACGATTTTCATGTCGCCTGGGACGTGCGCGACGGCGTGGAAGCGGTAGAGGCCTGTACGCTGCACAAACCGGATCTCGCTCTCCTCGACATCCGCATGCCTCGCCTGGACGGCCTCGCCGCGACGAGGGAGATCCGGCGCGTGTCGCCGGGAACACGCGTCATGATCATCACGATGCATGACAGCCTCGACTACCTGGAAGCGGCGATCGAGGCAGGCGCTACGGGCTACCTGCTCAAGGACGCCAGCCGGGAAGACATTCTCCGCACGATCCGGCGGGTCCTTCAGGGTGATGCCTTCTTCGACGGTCCGCTCGTCGCAAAACTATTGCGCCGCGCCGCCACCAAGCCGCAGACCAACAGCAGCGCTTTGGAGACCCTGACGATCCGGGAGCGCGAAGTCCTGTCGAAGGTGGCCGAGGGCCTGACCAACAAGGAGATCGCCAGGACCCTGAAAATCTCGCCCGGTACCGTGAAGATCCACGTTGAGCGCATCATCGGCAAGCTGGGCGCCGGGGACCGGACGCAGGCCGCGGTCATGGCCGTCCGCGGCGGGCTCGTCGAAACATCGAAAGAGCAGCAACAATGACACCCACAATGATCTCGACGGGGCGCCTGACGGCGTGGCGCTTTGCCGACCTTCCCCTTCGCGCGAAGGGTATTGTCATCATCACGGTGCCGCTGGCGCTGCTGCTTGCAGCCCTCGCCTCGGTCTTCGTGGCCGACCGGCAGAGCCGAATTGCCGAGGATCAGGTGCGGGTCACGCTCGAGATCCAGTCGGGCATCCAGGAGATCCATGCCTCGATCGCCGAAGCGGCGACCGCGATGCGGGGTTATCTGTTGACCGGCAGAACCGATTTTCTTGATCCCTTCAACCGGGCTGAGGAAAGACTGCCCGTCGTGCTCGACGAGGTCGGTCGTCGGTTGCGGGATGAAGAGCAAAAGAACCGTCTCGAACGCATCCGCACCCTCGTCGTCGCGAAGGTCGATCGTCTCCAACTCCTGAAACAGGCCGACATCCTGCGCGCCGGCGGACGCGAAGACCTTGCGGCCAAACTCATCGAGGGCAAGCAGGTACTCGACGTGCTGAGACAGGAAATCGACGCGATGAGCCGGCGGGAGGCGGATCTGCTTCACGCGAGGACCGAGGCCGCGGACCGGGTTCGCACTCTGTCTCGAAGCCTGATGATCGCAGCCGGTTTCCTTGGTTTTGCCGGCGCGCTCGTCGCCGTCTTCCTGTTTTCGGCAAGCATCGTCCGTCGGGTGCATGCCCTGAAAGCCCAAGCGCACCGACTGTCGCGGGGCGATGTCGTCAGCGTAGCGGATCCCTTCCGTGATGAACTCGGCAGTCTCGAACAGGCGCTCGAAGATGCAAGCGTGCTTTTGAAAAAGCGCGAGGCTGATCTGACAGAAAGCGAGGAGCGCTTTCGGCTATTGGTCGAGGGCGTCAGCGACTACGGTATTTTCGGGCTCGATACCACAGGGCTGGTTGTGAGCTGGAATGCCGGCGCGGAGAGGATCACTGGCTATGCGGCCGACGAGATCATCGGCCAGCATTTTTCCCGTTTCTATCCCGCCGAAACCAGGGACGCGTTGCCGGCAGAAGAGCTTTCCAGGGCGGCTCTCGGCGGACGGGGCGAGGCGGAAGGCTGGCGCATCCGCAAGGACGGCTCTCGGTTCTGGTCTCACGTCGTCGTGACCGCCCTGCATGATGAGGCGGGCCGCCTGCGCGGTTTTTCCAAAATCACGCGAGATATTACCGAGCGCAAGCAAATCGAAGAGGCCCTGCTTGCCGCCCGCGAGGATGCCGTTCGCGCGAGCAACGCCAAGAGCGAATTCCTGTCGCGCATGAGCCACGAGCTGCGCACGCCGTTGAATTCCGTCCTCGGCTTCGCACAGCTTCTGGAAATGGATGTCACCGATGCGGATTCCATGGATAGCGTCGCCCAAATTTTAAGGGCCGGCAGACATCTGCTCAGCCTGATCGACGAGGTTCTCGACATGGCGAGGATCGAGGCCGGGCGCATGGATCTTGCCATCGAACCGCAACGCGTCGCCGATGTGATCGATGAAGCGGTGTCGCTTGCGAGGCCGCTCTGCGGCAAGCAGCAGATCCGCATAGAGGTTGTCGAGCCCGAGCGAGATCTGTCGGTCCTGGCTGACCGGCGGCGTCTCCTCCAGGTGTTCCTGAACCTTCTCTCAAATGCCGTGAAATACAATCGTCAACAGGGAAGCGTGACCGTGAGCCACCGCGAAATTGGCGGCGACACTATTCGGATCGAGGTCAATGATACGGGTCCCGGCATCCCGGCCGAACGCGTTTCCCGGCTCTTCACCCCATTCGATCGGCTGGGAGCAGAACGTATCGGTCAAGAAGGGACCGGTCTCGGGCTCGCGCTGTCGCGGCATCTGATCGACGCCATGGGCGGCGCGCTCGGCTTCAGCAATCGTCCGGAAGGTGGCGCCAGCTTCCACGTCGATTTGCCGCGCCCGCCCGTGGCGACGCAGGAAACCCGAAGACGAGGCCTCTCCGTCGAAAGTCCGCCATAGAAGACGTCGCCTATGATTTGATTGCGCGCTGATATCTTCCAACGCCTTTAACGAAATGTTTGGCCCATGACAGACCCCACCGACATCGTGCGACGATCGACGATCCTGATCGTCGACGACGAGCCCGCAAATGTTTCCCTGTTGGAACGCATTCTCAAACGCGAAGGCTTTAACGAACTCATCAGCACCACCGAGCCACGCGAGGCGTTGCGGCTCTTTCGCGAACATCCGGTGGATCTCGTTCTTCTCGACCTGATGATGCCCGATCTCGATGGCTTCGCTTTGCTGGAGACCTTCGCAAGGCTCATTCCTGAAAACAGCTACCTGCCGATCCTGGTTCTGACCGCCGATGCAACATTGCCGACGCGCCGACGGGCGCTTTCTCTTGGCGCGAAAGATTTTCTGACGAAACCGTTCGATGCGATCGAGGCCATCCTGCGCATCTTCAACCTTCTCGAAACCCGTATCCTGACCCTGGAGCTTGCCAAACACGGGCTGGCGACGCCGAAATCGGAGCGTCCCCGGCTTGATTGATGGGGATCGATAGATGGCAGCAGCCATCTTGGCGTATGGGCGTTAGGCGATCGGCAAATGTGGACCGCGCAGTGCGCCGGAAATCGCCAGCAACGAGAGAGACGGCTGAACCAAGCGCGCTGTGTCGATAATGGGGCCAGCGAGGAAGCCGGCCCCACTCAACTCAAAACATGGTGTTCTTGTTTGCCGCCTCTTTCGGAACGGCCTGGATCACGTCCCAGTGTTCGACAATCTTGCCGTCCTTGACGCGGAAAATATCGACGATCGCCTGGCCGAGATCGCCTGCGCCGTTCGTCGCGTGCACATGCAGCCAGACCAGATCGCCATCGGCGGCGCTGCGGACGATCTCAGCCTTCGATTGGGCATTGTCCTTGAAGAAGCCGGTGAAGAAGGAAATCAAAGGCTTCTTCCCATCGGGAACTTGAGGATTGTGCTGCCGGTAGTCGTCAGCGATGACCGAGGCAGCCGCGATATCGTGTTTGTTGAAGAACCGGTCGTAGAACTCGACAACCAGCTTCCGGTTGGCTTCTTCGATCTTCAAATCCCGCGAGGCCGATTCAGCAAAAGCGCCGGCCGGCGCGGTGACGCCCGCCAAAATGACGAGTGCGAAAAGCGATTTCCCGAATGTCATGCATTAAGCTCCTTGGTATGGATCGGCGATCTAGTCTAGAAAACAGACTATGGCGCTTGGTCTATGAAACCGCCGCATCTCAGGCAAGAAGGCAGTTTCTGGTGCCAAGGTCAGCCGGCGATGACCGAAAACTGCAGGAGAAAGCCGTGTCAGAGACGCATGACCCAAGACAACAGCCCGGCGCTGGGTGCCCGATCAGAGGCGTGCTCGATCGCATCGGTGATCAATGGAGCCTGTTGACACTCGATGCGCTGGAAAACGAGAAAAAGCGCTTCAACGAACTGCTGCGTGAAATCGGAGACATCTCGAAGCAGATGCTCTCCAAGACGCTGAAGCATCTGGAGCAGGACGGCTTCGTGCGGCGCACCGTCTATCCGCAGGTTCCGCCTCGCGTGGAATATGAACTGACGGAGCTGGGGCGATCCTTCCTCATCCCCATGAAAGCCTTGGTCGGATGGGCCGAGCAGAACCATGCGGCAATCACCATCGCGCGGCAACGGCACGAAAACGCCTAGCGGCGAAGCCCTGTCAGGCCAAGAGCACCTTGCCGCCCGTTCGGAAGGGAAGCGCGGACTGCAGGGCTTGCCGGACATTTTCCAAAGGAAACACCTCCCGTATTTCGGTCGCGATGACCTTCGAAACGATCTGCGCCGCAACCTCGGAATAGGCCTGTTGGACATCGCCCATAGCTTGCGAATGAACCCATTCCCGGAGGTGAAAATAGGAAAAGGAAATATCGGGATGGGACGCCCAGAATGAATTCGGGATGCTCTGCCCCGAGAGCAGACCGTAATGCACGAAACGTCCGCCCGGCCGCAGCGCACCGGCGAGGACTGCGGCGCGCGCACCTCCGACGCAGTCGAGCACTGCGTCGAGCCCATGCCGGCCGGCGAGCCCGGCAACCAGATCGCTTTCGCTTTCTTCCCTATCGATGATGACAGCCTCGACCCGGCCGCGGAGGCGCTCAAGTGATCTTTCGCTGCGGACGATGGCGACCGGTTCCACGCCTGCCGCGTTGGCGAGACCGATCAATATCGCTCCGATCGAAGAGGCGGCGGCATTGATGGCGATGCGCATGCCCGGCCTCAGCCCGATCTTGGCATGCAGCATCAGCCAGGCCGTCATCGGATTGACGTAGCTCGTCGCAGCCTCGAAGTCGGTGAGCTCGTCCGGAACACGCAGGCACCAGCCGGGATCGGTATCCTTGAATTCCTGCCAGCCGCCGGCGCTGCGCACCGGCAGCACGCGTGTTCCGGGGGAAAGCCCATGAACCTCTTCACCGCACTGTTCAATCACGCCGAACGCTTCGAAGCCCGGAATGAAGGGCAATGTGGTGCGTCCGCTATAGGCTCCTGATATGGTGATGATATCGGACGGATTGATCGCCCGCGCCAGCAGGCGCACCCTCACCTGGTCGCGCCGCAGCGGCGGCAGCGCAGCCTGCTCGAGTTCGACGACATCCTGAGCCGGGCCGAATTTTCGCACGACCGCCTGATATTGCATTGCATCCCCCACACACTGCGGTTAGATCACCCCGTCGAATTTTCGGTGATCGAATGAGCGTTGACGACAGGCCTTTAGCATCGTTCCGGGTCTCGATGCGAGACATCGACATCTATGGTCATGTCCACAATTCCCGTTATCTCGACTATTGCGAGGATGCAGTCGTCGAGTTCCTGCGGCAACGGCAAATTCTCAGCCATTTCCGCCACACTTCCTCCGGCGTCGCCTATCACGTGAAGAAGGCGGAGATCACCTTTCACAGCCCCATCGACCTTGACGATGTTGTCGAGGCAAAGGTGGACGTGGAGAAAATCGGGCGCACGAGCCTGTCCTTTGCGATCGAACTCTTTCGCCAGCGCGATGGCGCCCATTGCGCATCGGCGCATTTCGTCTGGGTCTGCGTCGGCCTCTCCGACAGCCGCCCGACGCCAATTCCCGAAACGACCAGAGCCGCTCTGTCTCCGGGCTGACGGCCGATCATTCAAACCCGCGGGTGTCCATGCCGATCCATGTGCAGCTTCTTCGACATGCAACGGAGACACCGGACAAGCCGGCGCTGGTGATCGACGGGCGTTCGCTCAGCTATGGCGAGCTCTATGTCCGCGCCAAGGCAATTTATCGCTTTCTCCAAGATCTCCCTCGCTCGAACCGCCGCACGCTCGATCTGCCCGGTGTGGAGAAGCTTGCCGCTCTCAGCCTTGGCAACCATATCGCCTTTGCCGAGTATTTTGCGGCGGCCACCGCCTACCCAAATGCCTGCGCGGTCGTCGACCCGATGATGCCGGCGGAAAGAATCGAACGCATAATCGAGCGGCTGGTGCCTGACGTTTTGATTGTCGACGACGATGCTGGACCAAGCGCCGAAATTGCCCGAAGACTTGGCATTCCCGTCATCGCTGCCGGAGCGGAGGCTTTCGACCTCGCCTCGACGCAAGGTGCAGCCGAGCTGCCGGTCGATGCCGATAAGATCTTTCTGATCGGCTTCACGTCGGGGACCACTGCCGAGCCGAAAGCCTATTGTCGCTCGCGCGAGCAATGGCGCCGGAGCCTCGATCGCGGACGCGTCGTTTTCGAGCTCGAAGACGCCCCCTCGACAATGTGCCCGGGAGCCTTGGCTCATGGCCTGGCGCTTTATGCGCTGGTCGAAGCTCTTGATGCCGGGGCAACCTTCCATTCAGTCCGGAAATGGGAGCCTAGTGCGGTCGCACGCGCCCTCTTCTCGGAAGGGATCGAACGGCTGGTCGCCGTTCCCACCCATATAGCCGGGATTGCCAGGGCCTGGACGGGTGAACCGGCCCTGGCCTCCCTGCGTGATGTCCTCACTGCCGGCGCAAAGCTCGATGTCAACGGTGTCGAATCCATGCGCCGCCTGTTTCCGAAGGCGCGCATCCGGGAATATTACGGCGCATCCGAGATTGGTTTCATGACCGTCTCGACCCTCGCGGGCGGCGAGATCGATTTTCCGATCGACCGGGTCGGACGAGCCTATCCCGGCGTGGAAATCTCCATTCGCGACCCCGATGAAAAGGATGTCGGGATCGATGTGGCGGGAACCATATTCGTCAGCAGCGACCTGATCGCGGATGGATATCTCTGGGGCGATGACGGTCAGGCCTTCCGGGTCACACAAGCCGGAGCGACGGTTGGAGATCTCGGCGAACTCGATGCCAATGGCATGCTGCGGGTGATCGGCAGGGCGGGCGGCATGATGATATCAGGCGGCAACAACGTTTATCCCGCCGAAGTCGAGAGTGCGCTCAAGGCCTGCCCCGGTGTAGAGGATGCCGTTGTCTTCGGGCTGCCGGACGCCTATTTCGGCCAACGGATCGTCGCCGTTGTCTCGGGAGAGACGATGGACCCGAAAATCCTGGCCGATCATTGCGCGCAGATGCTCGGGAAGTACAAGATCCCCAAGCAATTCTACCATATAAGGTCCTGGCCGATGACGAGCAGCGGGAAAATCTCGAGGGGGCAAGTGGAGCGGGCCGTGGTTTCTGGAGACGATCTTGTCCTACGCCTTTCAGCCTGACGAGGATTGGCAGCCAGTCGTGGTTGCCGCCTACCGGTCGCCGATCGGCCGGGCTTTCGGATCGCTTGCGACTGTCGCGGCGGAAGACCTGCTTGCGCCGATCATTCATCGGATCCTTTCCGAAACGGGAATTGCCCCCGACACCATAGACGACGTTCTGGTGGGCAACGCCGCAGGTGGCGGTGGAAACATCGCGCGGCTGGCAGCCCTCACCGCAGGTCTGCCCATGGCGGTTCCGGGCGTGACTATCGATCGGCAATGCGGCTCGGGTCTGGAAGCGATCATCACCGCAGCCCGTCTGATCCAGGCGAAAGCTGGGTCGTGCTTTCTGGCCGGCGGCGTGGAGAGTGTAAGCACCGCGCCATGGCGCGTCGAAAGACCAAAGGCGAATGGGATGCCGCCGCGATTTTACGGGCGCGCCCGGTTTTCGCCTGAAACGATCGGCGATCCGGAAATGGGAATTGCCGCCGAAAACGTCGCGCGGCAGTTCGGCATAACGCGCCAGAGACAGGATGAATTCGCCCTGCGCAGCCACCGGCTCGCCGTGCAGGCGGCCGAGGCGGGCATCTTTCGGCCCGAGATCGTTGAAATTCCCACCAGCCATGGTCAGATCGAACGGGACGAATGCCCACGTGCCTCCACATCCCTCCCGGCGCTCGCAAACCTCCGGCCGGTCTTCCTGGCCGATGGTTCGGTGACAGCAGGCAATGCCTGCCCGCTGAACGACGGCGCCTGCCTGGTACTTGTCATGAGCCGCGCAATGGCGAGAAGCATGGGCATCGAAAAGGGCCTTGCCTTCATCGATAGCGCCGCTGCCGGTGTGGATCCCAATCTGCTTGGTATCGGGCCGGTCGCCTCGACCAGGAAGCTGCTGCAGCGTCAGTCCGGGCTCTCGCTCTCCGACATCGATGCCATCGAATTCAACGAGGCCTTCGCGGCCCAGGTTCTGGCATCGCTGGATCAGCTCGATATTCCTGCCGATACGATCAACAGGAACGGCGGAGCGATTGCCTTGGGCCACCCGTTCGGGGCGTCCGGCGCAATCCTCGTTACCCGACTATACAGCCAGCTGATCCGCGACCTCAGCGGATGGGCGCCGGGCGCGACCGGCCTGGCCATGATCGGTATCGGCGGAGGCATTGGGCTGACCGCCATGTTCGAGGCTACCCAGCTTTCCTGACCAAAATAGGGTAACGGCATCCGGCGCGCGACCATACGACGGTATTGCTTTCCCTCACCCTTGAACCAATCGACTACAACCCCGCTCGCGTCATAGCCTCCATTTGCTCGGGAACGACATGTCTGTTGCTGGAGCGGATGAGGAGCAAAGCATGTCGCAGTCAGATACCAACATCCTCGCTGATGAAGCTTACTTTTCCCACACTCGACCGGATGCGATTGCCTTCGATGCAAATTCTGCCGACGGCATATTCGGCGTCGTCCACGATCTGGGCAATCTGATCCAGGTCGCCACCTCCGCGCTGAACATGATTTCACGCAGTCCGGACATCGAGATGGCCCCTACCCTCCTGCCGATCTTCGCCAGTGCCAGGATTTCGCTTCAGCGTGCAGGAACGCTCGTTCAGCAGACGATGCGCCTTGCGAGCGACGGCAATGCCGCCGCCGAGCCGGTCGACATCAGGGCTTGCCTGATGGAGATCGAAGCCCTGGCCAAAGCGACCTGGGATCGCAATATCGCGTTCGAGATATATGCCAGCGAGACGCTTCCGATCTTCCGATGCAGCCGCGTAGGGCTGCAAAGCGCCATTATGAACCTGCTGCTCAACGCGCGCGACGCCATGCCGGATGGCGGCGTGATTTCAATCATAGCCACCTCCATCGACGACGAACGCGCCGCAGCCGGGATCGAATTGCGGATTTCGGACAATGGTCTCGGGATGACAGAAGATGTGCTACGCAGGGCGAGCGATCCGTTCTTCACGACGAAAGCATCGGGGCTTGGCGGCCTCGGATTGCCGATGGTGAATCGATTCGTTCGGGAAGCACGGGGCCATCTCCGTCTGGAAAGCGAGCTCGGCCGAGGCACGGTGGTGACACTGCGATTGCCCGTCGAAGGCTGAGGCCCAGCAATCCCGGGCCAAATTCAGTGCATAGCCGGGCGAAGCTTTTCGCCAGGCTCATTCCTAACGCAGCTGTCAGGCGGCGGCGCGTTTGTGATCTGCCGGATGCTGAAGCCGAAAGCCGATCGCCAGCCTGTTCCAGGCGTTGATCATCGCAACACCGATCGAAAGGGCCACGAGCTCGTCATCCGCGAAGTTGGCGTGTGCCTCTTCATAAACATCATCCGGCGCATGGCTTTTCGCGATCTGAGTGAGAGCCTCGGCCCAGGCGAGTGCGGCCCGCTCCCGAGTGGTGAAAAGCTGCGACTCCCGCCACGCGTTCAGAAGCAGCAGCCGGTCATCCGTTTCGCCGAGCTTCAGCGCGTCCTGGCGGTGCATGTGCAGGCAGTGAGCGCATCCGTTCATCTGGGAAACGCGCACCTTGACGAGTTCGAGCAACTTCGGATCGAAGCTTTTGGCAATCCAGCCTTCAACGGCCACGAGGCCGTCGATGCCGCTGTTCTTATGGGCCATGAAGTTCAGACGCTTGATCATTCTTATCTCCATCGTGAGAGCATTGATGACGCAAGCCTCGGCTTGCAGGCCAGTGAATACGCCTTGCCTTCCGGGTCGACCATCTGCCCCAACGGTTTATCAAGCCGATGCCTGTTGACGTGATGTTCCGCCATTTCGGCCAGCTGGCCTACTGCGTTGGCATAGGGTGACAGCGACCGAGGAAGAATAGTTTGGGACCGCGATCCGGCGCATCCTCCTGCCCATCGGTTACCGGCCGCACCGGCGACGGTCCCTATGAAGTCGCTTCGCTCATTGGGGACGCGGTGGGCATGCCGAGCAGTTGCCCACCTTCAGGTCACCAGAGGACATCCTCGTAAAGGACAAGGAGACTAAACATGAAAATCGTCGTTATCGGCGGCACTGGCCTCATCGGCTCCAAGACCGTGGAAAGATTGCGTAACAAGGGGCACGAGGTGTTGGCGGCTTCGCCGAACTCGGGTGTGGACACGATTACCGGCAAAGGCCTGGCGGATGCGCTCGCTGGAGCACAGGTGGTGCTCGATCTCGCAAACTCACCCTCGTTCGAGGACAAGGCCGTCCTGGAATTCTTCCAGACGTCGGGCCGCAATCTGCTCAAGGCAGGGGCTGCCGCCGGCGTCAAGCATCACATCGCGCTGTCGATTGTCGGCATGGAGCGGCTGCAGGGCAGTGGCTACATGCGCGCCAAGATGGCCCAGGAAGAGCTGATCAAGACTTCCGGCATACCCTACACCATCGTGCACTCCACCCAGTTCCATGAATTCATGGCTGGCATCGCCCAGTCGGGTACCGTCGGCCAGACCGTGCATCTGTCGCCGGCCTATGTGCAGCCGATCGCCTCGGACGACGTCGCCGACGTCATGGCCGAGGTGGCGCTCGGCACGCCTCTGAACGGCACGATCGAGATCGGCGGGCCCGAGAAAGTCCGCCTCACCGAAATCGTGACGCGTCTCTTCAAGGCGACGAATGATCCGCGGCAAGTGGTGGCGGATCCGCATGCCCGCTACTTCGGCGTGGAGCTCGAGGATAATTCGCTCGTGACCGGCGCCAAGGCGCGGCTTGGCCAGATCCGCTTTGACGATTGGCTGAGCCGGCAGCCGCCCCAGAAGAAGAGCGCCTGACACCGGGCGCCAAGCGACCCATTCCCATCAACTGAGGAGACCAGACATGCTCAAAAAAATGATCTCGGCAGCAGCGCTTGCGATTGTCCTTGCCGCCGGCACTCAGGCTTATGCCGCAGGCGGCGACGCGAAGGTTCGCGTCGTTTTCGACCAGAAGCTTCCCAATGTTCCCGGCAAGAGCATGCGGGCGGTGCTCGTCGAATATGCACCGGGCGGGTCGTCGCCCGGCCATACCCACCCGGCCTCGGCCTTCATCTATGCGACCGTTCTCGAAGGGGCGATCACCAGCAAGGTGAATGACGGGCCGGAGAAGGTCTATAAAGCAGGCGAAAGCTTTCCCGAATTTCCGGGCGATCATCACGCCGTCAGCAAAAACGCCAGCAAGACAAAGCCGGCGCGCCTGCTTGCGGTCTTCGTGCTGAATACCGACGAGACGGAACTGACGACCGACGACAAGTGACGTGACCCACGATGCCCGGCGCCGCCGGGCATCGATTTCTCCCGCCCCATCAGGCGCCCTGCAGCGCCAGTTCCAGATCCGCCACCAGATCATCCGGATGTTCGATGCCAATCGACAGCCGGATCGTCGATTCCAGAACGCCGATCCGCTCCCGGATATCGGCGGGCACGCCGGAATGCGTCATCGTTGCCGGGTGGCTTGCGAGCGATTCCGTGCCGCCGAGGCTGACCGCGAGCTTGAAGATCTGCAGCGCGTTCAGGAATTTGAACGAGGCTGGCTGACCGCCGCGAATGTCGAAAGAGAAGGTGGAGCCGGCGCCGCTGCATTGCGCGATGAAGGTCCGGCCGGCCGGCGATTCCGGATCGTGGTAGGGCAGGTAGTGAACCTTCTCGACCTTCGGGTGATCACGCAGAAAGTCGGCAACGGCCCGGGCATTGCTGTTGGCCCGTTCCATACGAAGCTGCAGCGTTTCCAGCGACCGGCCGAGCATCCAGCAGGAATGCGGATCGAGCTGCGTGCCGATCGCGCCGCGCAGGGCCTTGATCTGCTTGATCACCGCCTTGCGACCAAGAACGGCGCCGGCGATCAGATCCGAATGACCACCGACATATTTGGTCAGCGAATAGAGCGAGATATCGGCGCCGTGCTCGATCGGCCGCTGGAAGACCGGTCCGAGCAGGGTGTTGTCGCAGACAATGATCGGCATATGGCCCTGTCTTGCACCAATCATGTCGGCCACGCGTCGGATCATCGCGACATCGACCAGACTGTTGGTCGGATTGGCAGGCGTCTCGATCAGGATGACGGAGACGCGGCCCTTGGCCATCGCCTCTTCCGCCGCCTTTTGCACCGATCCTTCGCTGACGCCGTCGGCAAATCCAATGGCGGCGACGCTGAAGTTCAGAAAGGTCTTGGCCAGCAATGTTTCGGTTCCCCCGTAGAGCGGCTGCGAATGCAGGATCGCATCCCCCGGCCGGACGAAGGCGAGCAGAGTCGTGGCTATCGCCGCCATGCCGGATGAAAACAGCACGCCGCTTTCCGTCCGTTCGTAGACGGCCAGCCTGTCTTCGACGATCTCGCTGTTTGGATGGTTGAAGCGCGAGTAGACGAGGCCGGCCCCCTTCCCCTCGGGCGGCTCGCGGCGGCCCGACACGTAATCAAAGAAGTCGCGGCCATCCTCGGCTGTATTGAAAACGAAGGTGGAGGTGAGAAACACCGGTGGCTTGACCGCCCCTTCCGAGAGTTCGGGATCGTAGCCGTAGTTCAGCATCTGCGTCTCGGGATGCAGCGCATGATTGCCGATATGGGTTTTGGAAGGATGCGGGGCGGTCATCAACGTCTCCTGTGTCGGGACTGCAGAAATGGCAGAATACATCAAAACCATATGAGAGGAGCAATCATCGCGGTCAGCTTATGGTCTTGCCCAGAGTGTCGGCGACATAGGCCCCGCGCGATCCCATCGGCAGCGGCGCTCCCGTCGTCGTATCCTTCGCGGTCTGATGCTCCAGTTCGGCGTTCAGCTCGCCTCCGATGATGAGAATGACGACCGAAAGCCAGATCCAGATGAGGAAGCCGATCAGTGCGCCGAGTGTGCCGTATGTCGCGTTGTAATTGGCGAAATGATCCAGATAGTAGGAGAAGCCGAGAGACATGGCGGTCCAGGTGACCGTGGTCAGAGCCGCGCCCCACGTCATCCACCGGAGCTTGGCAGGCTCCCGGCTGGGGCCGAAGCGATAGACTGATGTAACGGCCACAGCGACGACCAGCAGAAGCAGCGGCCATCGCATGAGAAGGGCCATGTGCTCCTTGAATTGATCAAGCCAGAGATAGGAGAGGACAACAGGCATGACCCCGACGAGCGCCACCATGACAATTGTCAAAAGCATTGCGCACAAGGTGAAGCAAAGGCCGATCAGGTTCAACCGGACAAGCCCCCGCTTCTCCTCTTCCTCATAGGCGACGTTCATAGCGTCGAAGATCGCCAGCGTGCCGCTATGCGTGCTCCAGAGGGCGATGCCGAGACCGACAAAAAAGGTGATGCCGAGCGTAGCGTCGCGCCGATCGACGAGTTGCTTGATCTGGTCGGCAAGAAGATCGAACGCGCCTGATGGCAGGAGGCCAGCCAATTCGCGTAGATGTTCCGATATGGTGGTCGGATCTGCAACCAGCCCGTAGAGTGATACCAAAGCCGCCATGGCTGGGAACAGCGCCAGCAGCAGATAGAAGGTCACGCCCGCGGCAATCAGCGTGACCCGGTCGGCGAGGACCTCGTGGAAGACGCGCCAGAACACGTCGCGAAGGCCGCTGAAGGGAATAGCCTCGGGCGTGTTGGCGCTGCGGCCATGATCGTCACTCGAGCGACCGATATCTGCAGATGGGGCGACCGACCTGCGCTCCGTCGCCTGCATCAAGACAAATGCGCCAATCGCTGCGGCCATCATTGTCGCCGCAATGGGGAATTTCTTGAGGTGAAGCACATCTGGCATGAGGATGTTCTCCGATCTGTGCGGAGATAACGCGGGGTGCCGCTAAAGGATGCAAGCCGTTGCTTTCCTGCGGACATTTAAGCCGAGGCGAGGTCAGTCAGGTTCCCGCGGTCGGGTCAGGCGGCAGGGATTGGAGGTGATTGAGGGCTCGTCAAGCCGCGCCGCCACTGCGCTCGGTACCGCCTAAGCAACGGATCTTAGGGAGTTTTAGAAATTACAACGCATTGATATTACTGCGTTCGCCTCCAGCTGCGGAAGTGAACTCGGTCTTTAGTTCCTTTGCTGCGTTGTGCTGTTTCTTTTTCGCAAGTCTACCGATGAGGCGGCTTGGCGGCCGCGAGACCGGTAGATCGGTGCGCAGCTCCTATCGAGAGCGCGACTTGGACCTAAATCCCACTGCCGTCCGATGCTGGCGACCGCGACGCGCTGTGTAGCAAGCCCGACAAAACAATAGCGCCGGTGACAATGGCCTGCAATAGCCGTCTGCGTTATCAACGGCCAAATGCAAGGCCGACCCCTGCGAGCCGATTGCTTTCGCTCGGCGCGCCGCATGGCAAAGCGTCGTCGCGACCTAGATAGTGACCTGCCCGCGGAGGCGATCTCGATAGCGATGGCGGTTGCTTGATAGCGTCTCGGCAATCGGCAGAACGCGCACCGACCAAGTCGCCACGCGAAAGCAACCGCGTGGCAATGTGGCGGAGACTTAATGCGCGCGTTGCTCGGGACGTCGGCCAGCTCGCAGCCTGGCGCCATGAGCCATCGGCGGCCCCTCCCCGACCGCGACTGGAGGCGCTGCTCGGGCAGTTCATTGCTGGGCATCTCGCGCATCCCTTTTGGAGGCAGGGGATCATCTACCGGCATATAGGCCGGGATTAACGCAGGTCTTCCACATTGCCAGAGAGCGAGGATCCACACGTCATCAAACAAGGTGCATCGAAGGCGGGCGCCGCCCTATCTGATATGGCGGCGCGCCATGGCGTCACGGCCGGCTAATCCCAGGTAAGGCGAACTCGATGCTGCCTGCCACACATGCGCTCAGCTCGCCACCGCAAGCAGATCGGCGATCGTTGTCGCTGGGGCATGTGCGCTGACGGACGGTCGGCCGATATCAGCGACCGCCCGTTTGGACAACGAGTTGATACGTCGGAAAGCCTCGGCATTGAGCTCCCGATCTCGCACGGTCGAAAGGCAGCCCCTCCCCTGTCGCGTGATCCCTCCGCTCGATCTCGTGAAAAGTCGGATGCGACGACGTTCGGTCGGTCGGCCATCACATGGAAGGCGCGGCTTTAATGACGGCAGGACAGTCGATCCTCCAGTCTTCCCTCAGGGGAATCCAGGAACCTCCGCAGGCCAGCTATCGTCCGATCGTGCCGTTGTCCGCGGACAACCGGTTGATCAGCCCGGCAGCTGTCAGGTCGTTTGCACATGAACTGGTACCCGCGGCAATTGGTTTGCGCGGCCGGGAAAATATCCCTGATATCGCGCTACTGATGGATGCTGTGACCTTGGGGCACTGTAGCCGCCTCGATGGCTCTGCCTGGTGTCGTAGAGCAGCGGCCTCCTGCGCCTCGCCGAGCAGGCGTGGAGGTATTCGGCTCCAGCGCTTCCGAAGAGCCCTGTCGGGTATGCCGACAGGATCGCGTTCCCCAGAGCCTGCCACCGGCTTGATGAAGAGCAGAATTGCACCCATTCAAGGAGACTGCGCGCTGCGTCTTCACTCTCCGAATGGGATCCGCGACCGGGATGGCAAGGCGCCGCCGCGGTGTCGTTGTCGCCGCTTTTGCGTCTCGCTGGAGGGGCGGCAATCGAGGCCTCCCGTCGCGCGGCGTTAGGCTGTTTGGCTCATGGCGATGCTTTGGTCCGAGCAGATCGGTGGGCGGCGGCTCCGTCCTTCGAGCCCCTGCGGCGCGTCTTAGGGGAAGCTGGAGAGGGGCGGCACGTGAGGGCTGCCAATCTGGCGTCCTATGAGCCCGAGCTGCATCGATCGGCTCGTCCGTCCAAGCTATATCGGTTGGTCCTCTTTCCTGGGGTTTTGTGGTCGGGGGCCGAAGCTTCGAATGATGCAGCGGATGGCTGAGAGCCGGCGTCGGGATCCGCATGTGCCAGGGCGGATAGTTGAATGTCGTCGCCGTTGTTGGTCGTCGGTGCGGATCGGCGAGCTTGGCGATCGCCATGTTCGATATCTCGGCCAATTCGGTCGTCGGTCAGGTGGAGACATGCGAGGCCGCGCCCTTGAGCGAACGAAAGGCTAGGCGAGGCAGCTCCATTGCGCATTGTCGTCGACCATTGCGAACCTCTGTTCTCACGTCTGGATGCTGGCCCACCAGCAGCGCGATGCCCGATGCTCTCATCTAGCAATTCGGGGTGGCGCAGGTCAGCCGGCTGAAGGCCGGAGACCCGCGTCCGCCCGGGTCGGTGCTCGCCAAGTTGTCCGCGGACAACGCCACGCCTGGCGCTGACCGCGTGAAAGCAAGCCGTACCCGCCTGGCACCTCCTCTGCGAAATCCGCTCAGCCGTCAGGCTTGAATTTGCCGCATTGCGACATTACCTCGTGACGGACCGAAGCGCTTTCCCCTCCTAGCCGCTTCGGTACGACGGACAGCACTTCTCCTCCCAGGCTGTCGGTCACTATCGAAGCCCGGCGCATCTCTCCCGCGCCGGGCTTTTGCCATTCTGGCAACCCGTCGTCGGACAGGCAACGCATCCCCGCCTTCCATTCGTGTCGATCCGACCTTTCGAGATTTGTCGAGGTCGAGGAGGCTTGGGCCGGCGATGGGATGTCTGCGTCGCCGGTTTATGTCGCGACCGCCGCATCGACTCCAGCAGAAGAGCCGCGTGGTTGTCTCGTGAGACCGCTTGTGAACAAGCCGCGCGCCAAGAGCGCCACGATCGACGATGGCGCGGTCGCCACCGCTTACTGGCATCTGCCTCCGGTCTGCGCGGCGCCTTCCAGGAGGAAGCGCCGAATGCCTTGGTCATGTCGTTCCAGTCTATTAGAGCGGATCAAGTCAAATGTTGGTGCACCATATCTGACGCACGCCGGCCGCTGCCCTTCATTACGCCGTCGGCACCCAATCCGGTCTCGATCTCAGTCGGTATGCGGTGGCTCGGATCCTTGCCGCGCGCTTGCTGAATTCGAGAGAGGATGGATGGTGATTTCCGCAGCCGGCCCTCCAGCACCGGGCAGGGAAGGGTGCCGGTGGTGGGTCTGGACTAACCCTCGAGATCGCGAGATCCGAGGCCGGCGCTCCGAGCGTGTTGCCGCCTGTGCCTTACGCCGGGTGCTTGAGAGTTGCGCCGTCATCGTGGTCAGAAGTGGGGCTAGCTGATCGCGCCGGTCGAAAGAAGAATGGTGTCGAGGACGTCAAGCTCTTCGATGCCGCCGCGCGCCGCATTGCTTTCGTTCCCTATAGAGATGGGCCTCTCAGTCTTGCGGAACCGGCGCGGATTCCTCAGACGTCGTCATAGCAGAGCGCCCATTGGTCGCCGATATGCCAGCAGCGCCCTATCCGCGGGTCCGTCTTCCAGAGCAGGCTCTTGACGAATTCGATGCCGCCGCGTCTGAAGGCGGCGGTCAGCGCCTCGATCTCGTTATCGTCGATTGACAATCCACCGTTGGCGCAGACGAAATAGGCTACGCCGATCCAACGCGCCGCAAATCCACCCTCGCCGCGCACGATACGAAGTGCAGCGCCATGGGACGCGTGACGGCCGCCTTTCGACGGTCGGTCCTGGCGCGGCACGCCGAGCGGCAGCACCAGACGCCCTCCAGGCCGCAGTCTTTCGATCCAGGGTTCAGCAGGCCGCGCGACGGCGAAATTCACATAGATCGCATCCACCTCTTGCTGCGGCCATTGACTGCCGTCGGCGTTGATGACGCTGACATTGGCACGATCCGCAAGCGCTGCTTGAGCGTGGGCGGCCAGATCCGGATCCATCTCGACGGCATAGACATGACCAGAAGCGCCGACCAACTCTGCGAGAATGGCGCTATAGTAGCCGGTGCCTGCACCGATATGGGCGATACGGTCGCCGATTTGTACGTCCAGCTCTGCCAGGAGCCGGGCATGCAGTGAGGGGCTACCGTTGTTGACACCCTTGTCGGACTGCAGGGCGAAGAGCACGTCCTGATAGGCCAGAACCACGTCGGAGGAGGGGAGGGGGCGATATCCGCCGCCTAGATTGGCGATCTGCCATGGCGGCGGACCGAGAAATTTTTCGCGCGGGACGGTGGCAAAGGCAGCTTCGATCCGCGGGTTCGTCGTGGCGGCGGTTGCCACCACCTGATGGGCGTAAGCGCGGCGGACGACCGCCAATTCGTCGGCCGTGAACATCGCAGTCGGCATGGGAAAACTCCGGGCATGGCTTTGACCTGTTCCCTTTTTACGTCTTTGCGGCTCCAAATCCACTTCTATCCCGATGCCTGATCCCTATGGATGGTGGATAGTCTTTCTCGACAAGGAAGCCTATGACGGAAGCGAAGTGTTAGTTAGCTTCCATGTAGGAAAAGTACGGTGTTACTTCATGGGGTTAATGTTCCGCAGGCTGCAGAATTTGCTTCTTCGCCGCACATCAAAGTGTGGCCTGCAAAGAGGCGGCATCGGCCCTTGGATGCCACGCACTCCCCAGCGCCATCGACACGTTTCAGGCGTCGGGTATCCTGTGGCGCCCGGTGTCTACTCTAAAACGCTTCTTGATCCTGTCGACGGGTGCTCCGTCCTGAAGCGGAACCTGGACCAGTCGATCATAGGTCTCGAAGCCCATCTTTGCGTAATAGCCAAGGCCGCTGACGTTGTCGGCGCGAATGGTGGCATTAATGAATTCGAGCCCGAGCTCTTCCGCTGCCGCTCGGGTTGCGGGAAAAAGTGCGCTGCCGACGCCTGCGGTCCGTGGGTTCATGCGGGCAAAGGTCGCAATGTCGGCGAAGCCTTTTGGCGGATCGCCGTATAAGCTCAGCGACTGAAAACCGACGAGTGACTGATCGTGCTCTGCAACATGGCAGGTAAGAGGAAACTCGCCATCGATGAACCAGTCCGAGAACTCGGCAGCCGAAAGCGGTGTCTCGAGTGCGGTTGTTCCGCCGGCCCGGATGATCTCGTTCAGGAGACTGCTCAGCTCCTCCGCGTCAGCAGAAACGGCCCTTCGAATGTGCATGTCCTGGCTACCTCGTCTCCGACCAACAGCCTATTGGCAAGAGTAGAGAGTACAAGTCACCATGTCGTCTGCAAGGGCAAATTCCGTTCGGCGTTCAACGAACCTGCTTTACGCGCGTGGTGTTCAGGCACTCAAAAGCTTTTGCGTCTTTCGGTCGAAGAAATGAACATTGGCGGTTTCGAAAGAAGACTTCGCCCGTTGTTCTGGTGCCGAGCGAGGCCCATTGCAGATAGGAACTGGCGCGATGAGCTACGGCGTGGACTCATTATCGCGTAGCCAAATTCGGATTGATGGGAGTTAGACGAACGCCAGATAGTTGGCCGCGAGTTTTGCGTATCTGGTCGCGACACGCCTACATTGCTTAATTTTGTTGAAGAACCGTTCGATCCGTTGCGTGCGCGATAGAGATAGGGGCTGAAGCAGATCGGGTCTTTGCGATTTCGTTTCGGCGGAATGTTCGCCCATGCTCCTTGCTGGCGAGCCAGCTCTCTAATCCAAACGGTGTGACACGTTAGCTTAGATGCGTCGCGTGAAGGCGCCGTCAACCACCAGATTGGCGCCGGTGACGTAGCTCGCCGCTGGGCTCGCCGTGAATGCGACGACGTTGGCGATCTCCTCGGGCCTCGCCATGCGGCCCATCGGGATCATGGCAACCGCATTACGAAAATCTTCGGGTTGCTCGCTCTTGATCCGATCCCAGGCACCACCGTCAAAGAACGTCGAACCGGGGCTGACGACATTGGCTCGGATACCCTTGGGCGCGACGGTCCGGGCGAGCGACTTGATGTAAAAGTGCAGCGCAGCCTTTATGGCGCCATAGGACACCTCTGTGTAAGCATTGAGTTCTGAATCCTCGACTCCCCCAATCGAGCCAATGGCGACGATGCTCCCCGCTCGGGATCGCTCAAGGTGCGGCATAACCGCCTCAACTGCCGTCACAGTGTGGATCAGATCGACGTCGAAGGCTGACTGGAACGCCTCGATACTCAGGCCGAAAGATAGGGCGCTGGCATTTGCCACCAAAATGTCGACACCGCCAAGCGCCGCCGCAGCGCTTTCAACCCAGCTCCGAAGTGCCGCTGGGTCTTTGACGTCCACGGACCGGCCCCAGGCCTTGCCTCCCTTGGATTCTAGTGCCTTGACCGCGTCCTCAACGGCGTCGCCGCTGCGGGCACAAATCGCGACGTCGGCTCCCTCCAACGCAAGACGCTCAGCGATGGCAAGCCCAATCCCCCGAGTCGAGCCGGTTACCAGTGCCTTTTTGCCAGTGAGCTGCAGATCCATTTCATAGGCTCCTCTAGTCCGACATCCGTTGGAAATACCGCTTTGTGAGGTTAGGTATGTTCCCTGCAGGCAAACGCGGCAAGACCGGATCGGCATAATGGTCATATCAACGTCAGGATGCCATGATCGGTGATGCCTTCAGTTTTGGTGATCTCGGCTGGTAAGCCGGCAGCCGCAAGCCTGCTTGATCGGCAATTCCGCTTTTGGCACATAGCATCGTCTCGCTGCTACGCAGCAACGCGTCGGCCATTGGGGCATAGCGGACTCTGTCAGGCTATCAGTCCAGCAGATTTATGAGTTCACGGCCCAACCATCGTGATGCTGAGCAAATTTGGCCATGGCGGAGATGATGATGACGGCGGACGCGGCGCCAGGATCGATGTGCCCGATCACACGATCCCCTAATCGCGAAGCCCGTCCCTTGGTCGCCGTCATGTTGCTGGTCGCTTCGCAGCCTGTCCGCGCTGCCCGCTCCGCTGCCTCGAAGCATTGGGGGAGGGGCTTTCCCGACCGCCGGGCATCGAGTGCTGCGTCGGCTGCGGGCTTCCAAGCGTCAACCATCGTCTTTTCTCCGGGTTCGGCCTTTCCGCGTTCCTGGATTCCTTGCGCCATTGCCGCAAAGACGCTGAGGAAGTCATCATCGCTCAATGTCTGCTTGCCTTTGGCGGCTGCTCCGGCGCGCATGAAGGCCGTGGCATATAGCGGCCCGGACGAAGCGCCGACCGCATTCAGGAATGCCTTTGCCGCGACGTTGAATGCGGTTGTCGGGGCAATCCCGGCGTCAAGTTCGCCGACCGCTTTCGCCGCGGCCTGGCAGCCCGCATCCATGGCAAGGCCGTGATCCCCATCGCCGATGGCGCCGTCCAGTTCGCAAAGATGATCCCGTTCCGCCGCAATATCCTCGGCAATCCCGGCAAACAAGCGCTGCAGGTCTTCGGTCGTAAACGTCATTGATCACCTCGCAAACATCGCGCAATCACAGGGGTGGTCGATCAATCGCTGAAGCTCGTCGTCAAGATGCATGACCGTGATCGACGCGCCGGCCATTTCGAGCGAGGTGCAGTAATTCCCGACGAGCGACGTATGGAGGATGAGCCCGGCATCGTCGAGCCGGGACTTCACGCGCCGCATCATGATGTAGAGTTCCATCATCGGGGTCGAACCCAGCGAGTTGACGAGCACGGCGACACGATCGCCCCGGTCTGCGTTCATTTCGCGAAGAATGCTGTCCATGAGTTCGTCCGTCACCGCGTCGGCCGGCCTCAGCGGCTCGCGCGCCACGCCAGGCTCCCCGTGGATGCCCATTCCGATCTCCATTTCCCCTTCGCCGATCAGAAAGTTCGGCCGGAGGGTCTGGGGCAGCGAACATGGGGAAAGCGCGACACCCATCGTATAGGTTCGCGCATTGGCATGGCGGGCGGCGCGCTCGACATCGTCAAACGAGTAGAGAAGATCGCAGGCGGCGCCGGCGGCCTTGAAGATGAAGACGTTGCCCGCCACGCCCCGTCGTCTGTCCCTTTGATCGGGAGGAGCAGACGCCACGTCATCCGTGGTCAGGACGGTGCGTACCTCGATCTCGTCAAGTGCCAGCATCTCGGCTGCCATGTCGAAGTTCATCACGTCGCCGGCATAATTGCCATACATGAACAGCACACCGGCGCCGCCGTCGACCGCCATGGCGCAGGCGATAATCGGATCGGGCGGCGGCGACGCGAAGACGTTGCCGATTGCGGCCGCGTCTGCAAGCCCCTTGCCGACGAACCCCAGAAATGTCGGTTCGTGCCCGGAGCCACCACCGATGACCAATCCGACCTTGCCCTTGCGCGGCCCGTTTCTGGCGACGATCGCGCGGGGCATGTCCTCTACCGCGTAGAGATGGCGCGGATGGGCCGCCAGGACCCCCTGCAGCATCTCATCGACGGCATCGGCGCCGGAATTGATAAGCTTCTTCGTCTTCACATCGATCCTCCCGAGAGCGAGTTCCCGATCGCATAGATGCAGCAGCACCGCTGGAGGTCAATCCGCCAGCACGTCGCGCTGCAGCGGCAAGACGGCGACAGCCAATGGGGCAAGCAGCAGATCCCCGCTTGAACCCTTGCCGGTCGGCCCGCATGCGCTGCAATCGACCTTTCTCTCTTTGCTCGTCAGATTGACGACGTACAGCCTGGCGCCTGTAGTATCCCTTGCAACGAAAGACAGGACCTCAGAGGGTGAGGAGGAGACGCATTCCTGCCAGGATGCACCAGTCAAAGCGGAGAGTGTCCGTATGGTGTTGAACAGCGAGCGCCGGCCGCCTTGTTCGGTCGGTTCCGCCGGACCGGCGATCAAACCGAACGGACCGGTCAGGGCCGATAGCGTCAGGCATTCCAGATCGGCATCGAGCACCCGTATCGCGTAACCGAATGCAAAAGCCTCCGCGAAGCGTCCATTGTGGCGTGGGTCGCGGTTGGCCATGGGTATGCGAGAGCCGGACGGATTGTCCATCGTGCGGCTGCCATAGGGGTTTTGCCGCATCGGGATCGTCGACGGGCCGATGCGGTAGGGCTTGTCGCCGTAGATCGCACGCACAGACCGGGTGACGAAGGGCAGGGCTTCCAATGTCTGCATGACGCTGAGATCGTCGGCCGCATGCACGATCGGGTTGGTGCAGTGGCTGACGAAGTCGAGCTGTCCATCCGGGACACGCTTCCGGTTGAGCTCGGTGAAATAGCTCAGCATGCCGCCGCCAATGCGAATGCCGGGAAAGGCAGCGCGAGCGGCGGTATAGACTTCATCCAAAGGCGGGCAATCCGGCCAGGCGCTGCCGGGCGGCGTCGACTGCCGGTCGACCGAAGGCGAGATCATGATTGCATCGGGCTTGAATTCCGCCAGCTGCATCTGGCGGGCGATCTCGGCGGTCTCGCTTGACGGCGAAGATTGGCAGGGAAGGGCAATTTCCAACGTCGAGCGGCCGCGATGGGCCATCGCGATTGCTGCGAACCGCCTGAGCGCGTCGACGCCGTGCCCGGCACTCGGGTCGAAATGGAAGAGGAGTTCCTGAGGAGCGATCTCCGTCAGGACGGACTTTGCCAAGAGGGTCGCATCGGCCTCTTCGGGTGTAATGATCACGCCGATATCCGGCATGGTGCCGGTGCGCGCACCGAGCTCGAGTTTTATGGCGCCGACTGACACCCCAGCCGGAGGATGCCGTGTGGCACCGCTGATATCCCTGATAACAAGCGACGTCTTTTGCCGGACAGGCTGATTGGCGGCAATCTGGTAGGGCCAGGGCAGGGCGAGCGGCCTGACATATGTCTTATAGGATGCGTCCGACCAGTTCCTTTGATCTTCCATTTCAAAGGTGTCGCCCTCCATCCGGCATTCCGCCTGAACGTCAGGCATGACCACGTGGGTGATGGCGCGCATGTCCTTGAACGGCTGCCAGGGCTCGATGAGATCGGGAAACCGTGTTGCCACGACCTCCCCGTCGACATGCTCAACCGTCGCCGGTGAACCTGCCAAACCGACGATCGGGTGCAGAATGCAGAAGCCGCAGCGGTTGGTCTCGAAGCCGGTCGAGGTGATGGCCTCAGCCTCGAAGTCGAGCCGGTCCGCACTTGCGGTGATGCGAACGTCAATGACAAGCCTCGTATCGTCCGGTCCCTCGCAGCGGGCGAGATAGGCGACCTCGAAGCGATCGTCACTCTGCTCAATGCGGAGATCGGTGATTTCAGGGCTGTAGGTGCCCCAGTCCCGGTCGCGAACGAGATAGGAAATCGCTCGCAGCACCTCGGTCCCGTCGTAGCGGATGGTGCGGAGGTTGCCGTAGGCGAGATCGGCTTCCAGTTTTCCCGCTCTCAGACGAACGGGCGGCGGATCGACGAGGCGAGTGCCGTAGAGCTGGAACGCATCGACCGTCATCGCAGCATCGCTCCGACATCGATCGTCTGTCCCCTGGCCGCACTGTCATAGGCGGCCTCGACGAGCGCAAAAGTTTTCAGATTGTCAGCCCCTGACGTCGAGTGTTCCGCGCCGCGTTCCAACTGATCGACCCAATGCTGCTGGATCGCATAGACGCTCTCCTGGATGTTGTGCCAGGGCCGCGAGGCCCATGACAGCAGCTTCGGAGACACGTCCGTGGTCGTAGTGCCCTTGGCGTTGGTGACTTCAAGGCCGTAACCCTGGGTCAGGCGGATCGTACCTTCCGAACCGTCGAGCTCGATCAACGTCTCGGGGAATGGCTCCCTGGAAAGCTTGGTGGCGTAGCTGACGTCGACGACCGACGTGGCGCCGTTTTCGTGATCGAGGAGAATGGTCGCGACATCCTCGCCCTTGATGATGGGATTGACCCGCTTGGTGCGGGCCGTGAGCGATCGAACGTCGCCAAGGATATAGCGGGCGATATCGAGCGTATGGATGCCAAGGTCTTCAATGATGAACCGTTCGCCCTCGGCGAGATAGGGCTGACCGGAAAAGACGTCGTAGGCCGAACGGAAGGAGAAACGGCCCCAGAAGGGCGTGCCGATAGCATCGGCCTCCAGCGTCTTCCGCACCGCCTGGATCGGCGTCTGCCAGCGAAAGTTCTCGTGCACCATTAGCGGTATGCCGGCATTGCGGCACGCCTCGACCATCGCCTTCGCATCCGACAAGGTCTTGGCGAACGGCTTCTGGCAGATGGCCGGCACCTTGTTCCGAGCCGCCATTTCGACGAGAAAGCGGTGACTTTGGACGGTCGTGGCAATGTCGACGAAATCAAAACCGCCATCGGCGAACAACGCCTCGGCATCGCCATAGCGGCGATTGATGCCGAACTGATCGCCGACGAGCTTCAGCCGCTCTGGGTCGCGATCGCAGATCGCGACAATGCCGGCACCTCGAACGTCATTCCAGGCATGCATCTGGTTGATCGCAAAGAAGCCGCAACCGATCAAAGCTCCTTTTAATTCCGTCATCTCAACCTGCCTTTGCCATCTGCATGAGGGTAACGCGCTGCTGCAGGCGGCGTTGCGCCTGGTCGACGACGACGGCAATGATGATGACGAGGCCCTTGATGACCATCTGCCAGAAGGAGGAAACGCCCATCATCACCAATCCGTCGGAGAGGATGCCGATGACGAAGGCTCCAATGATCGTGCCGCCGATCGTGCCGCGGCCGCCCGACATCGAGGTGCCGCCGAGCACGGCTGCGGCGATCGCATTGAGTTCGAAGCTTTCGCCGGTTGCCGGATGGGCTGCCATCAGTTCGGAGGAGATGACGACGCCGACGATGGCCGCGCAAAGTCCGGAGAACATGTAGACGAAGATCTTGACGACATCGACCCGGATACCGGACATGCGCGCAGCCCGCTCATTGCCGCCGACGGCGAAGATGTGACGACCGATCGGTGTCGAGCGGGCGACATAGGCGGCCAGCAGCGCAAGCACGATCAGAATCCAGATCGACACCGGCAGGCCGAGAATGCGTCCCGCGCCGAAGAAATCGAAGCCGGTCGTTGCATATTCAGGGCGGCCGACAAGATTCGGAAAGGTCTGGCCGTCCGATGACAGCAGGGCGAGACCGCGGGCGATATAGAGCGTACCAAGCGTGGCGATGAAGGGCGCGACGTTGAGCTTGGTGATCAGCAGACCGTTGATCAGACCGATGAGCAGGCCGATCGACAGGGTGATCAGCACGATCTCGAAAAGGTTGAAAAAGATGGTGTAGCCAATCGGCAATTCGATGCCGTAAAGGATCAGACCGCCCGCGACCATGCCGCAAAGACCGACGATCGATCCGACCGAGAGATCGATGCCGCCGGTGATGATGACGAAGGTCATGCCCATCGCCAGGAACGCGTTCAGCGCCACATGCTTCGACATCAGGATCATGTTCGCCGTCGAGGTGAAGTTCGGTGCGAAGATCGCAAAGAAGATGATGACGGCAAATAGCGCGATGAAGGTCCTGAGCTTCATCAGCGTCAGAAGCACGGAGCCGTTGGCGCCTTTCGGCGTGAGAATAGTTGATGTAGCCGCCATCATGACGCGAGTTTCCCTTGATGTCCGTGTCCCTTGGCAGAAGCCGCAATGATGGCTTCTTCGGTGGCCTCGTTCCGGTCGAAGACGGCGACCAGCTGGCCGTTGCTCAAAACCGCGATGCGATCGGAAAGCGCCATGACCTCTTCGAGGTCGGAAGTCGAAAACAGAATGGCAAGCCCGTTTGCCGCCAGCCGCCGCATGGTGCGGAAGACATCGGCCTTGGCGCCGACATCGATGCCGCGGCTCGGTTCATCCATCAGAAGCACCTTCGGATTGGTCATCAACGCCTTACCGATGACGACCTTCTGCTGATTGCCCCCTGACATCGAGGTCACCTCGAAATCCGGGTTCGGTGCCTTGATCGAGAGATCGCGGATCGCATCACGAATGGCATTCTTCTCCGCACGCCTGTCGATATGGAAGAGCCGGGTGAAGCGGCCAAGGCTCGCCAGCGTCAGGTTGGAGGCAATCGAGAGCACCTGGACCAGACCTTCCCGCTGCCGGTCTTCCGGAATGAGCGCAAGGCCGCGGCGGATACGTCGCGTGGTGTCGCGGGCGCGAACCTGCTTGCCGTCGATGAAGATCTTGCCGGTCGAGTGCGTGTGACGCCCGATCACGCATTCGAAGAATTCGCTGCGTCCGGCGCCCATCAGGCCATAGATGCCGAGGATTTCGCCTGCCTTGACCGACAGGGAGACATCGTTGACCGAGAGCCCGCCCGTCGGCCGCGGCAGGCTGATGTTTTCGGCACGAAAGACCTCAACTCCGATGGCGTGATTCACGGATTTTGCAAAATCCTTGGCATCCGAGCCGATCATCGAACGCACGATCCAGCGTGTGTCGATGTCGCGGACCATGGCCTCGCCGGTGATCTGGCCGTCTCGCAGCACCGTGATGTAGTCGCCGATCCGCATCAGCTCTTCGAGCCGGTGCGAGATATAGACGATCGCCACACCCTGGGCCTTCAGTTCCGCGATCACCTTGAACAGGATCTCGACCTCGGCCGCCGAAAGAGCCGAGGTCGGCTCGTCCATGATCAGGATCCGGGCATTCAACGACATCGCCTTGGCGATCTCGACGAGCTGCTGCTGGCCGATCGGCAAATCCTCGACCATCGTATCGGCCTCGATGCCGGCATCGAGACGCTTCAAAAACGCATTGGCCTTTTGGACCTGCGCCTTGTGATCGATGCCGAGGATACCGCGGGTGATTTCGCGCCTGGCGAAGATGTTCTCGGCAACCGACATGTTTGCGAATAGATTGAGCTCCTGAAAGATCATCCCGATGCCGTGCGCCTGCGCATCGGCAGGGCTGTCGAAGGATACGGGCACGCCATCCAGGATGATGCGGCCGAGCGTCGGACGCTCGACACCGGCGATGATCTTCATCAGCGTCGATTTGCCTGCGCCGTTTTCGCCGACAAGGACGTTCACTGCGCCGCGACGCAGCTCAAGATTGGCGCGCTTGACGGCGACGATACCCGAATAGACCTTCGACACGTCGTCGAGGCGCAGGATGACATCGTCCTTTTGTGTCTCTCCTGTGGTCATGAGCCGACCTTCAGTTCCGAAGGTGTGACGAGCGGAAGCTCGCCGCTTTTCGGCAGCGGAAAGGCGCCGATCGCGGTCACCGTCTTGCCGACCAGGCCATCGCGCGGGACGGCAGACAGAAAGGCCGTATTGGCCTTTTCGTTGAAGGCCTTGCCGAACTGCGCCCACTCGATCTGGTTCTTGAATTCGTTGAAATTGACGAAGTCCAGCGTATCGCGCAGCGCCGTGCCGCGGAGCGCCGGCCCGATCTGGATCTTGGCATCGGCCTTGCCGTCGCCATCGGCGTCGACATCGAGCGTTGCCGCGCGCGAAGCCGTATCGGCTGCAATCACCTTGCCGGTGATCTTCACCGCATAGGTCCATGGCGAGCTGCTCTGCTTGCGGGGATTGCCGTATTTCTCGCCCGCGGCATCGGGGCTGGAGGCGGAAAGCTGCATGACGTCTTTGAGGTCGCCGGCGCGCTTTTCGAAATAGGGGACTGCCTCGGACTGCCAGATCGCCTCGACCTTTGCATTCGGGTCGAAGGCGGTCTTGGCCGCTGCCGCCGCCTTTTCCTCAGCCGTCGGGGTCTTGATGATCTTGCAACCGGGCAAGGCTGCTGCCACGACGGCAGCGAGCAGGGCGCCCTTCATTCTCAACATGCTTTAAACCTCGACGTCTTGCGAAAAGCATTGCAGAGGGCGCAGCGCTGCGCCCTCTGCAATTCGCGGCTGATCAGTTCGTCAGGGCGAAGGTTTCGAGCTTGCCGGAGTTGTCGGCGTTGATAAGAACGCAATCCATCAACTGCTTCTCTTCCTTTGGCGTCGTCTTGTTCTTGATGTAGGCGTCGGCCTGTTCTACCGCGAGCTGAGCCTGCGCATAGGCCGGCTGCAGCACTGTCGCCTTGATGCCGCCCGACTTGATGGAGTCGCGCACGTCGTTGGAGCCATCGAAGCCGACGACGATCACGTCCTTGCGGCCGGCCGCCTGCAGCGCTGCGATTGCGCCCATTGCCATGGTGTCGTTCCCTGAAATGACGCCCTTGATGTCGGGATTTGCCTGGAGGATGGTTTCCATCTTCGAATAGGCTTCCGTCTGGCTCCAGTTGGCCGACTGCTTGGCGACGGACTTCAGGTCCGGGTAGTCGTCGATGACGTCGTGATAGCCTTGCGAGCGGATGCCGGCATTGGTGTCGGACTCCTTGCCCACCAGCTCGACGTAATTGCCCTTCTCGCCCATCAGCTTGACGAATTCCTGCGCCCCGAGCTGGGCGCCCTGGTAGTTGTTCGAGACGATCTGGGCAACGGCAACGCCGGTCGCGTTGATTTCGCGGTCGATCAGGAAGGAGGGGATGCCCGCATCCTTTGCCTTCTTGACGGCCGCAACGGAGGCGTCGGCTCCGGCATTGTCGAGAATGATCGCCTTGGCGCCTCGCCCGATCGCCGTGTCGATCATTTCCGACTGCTTGTTGGCGTCGTCGTCATGCGTCATGAGCAGCGTCTCGTAACCCAGTTCCTTCGCCTTGGCTTCAGCGCCGACGGCTTCGGCCTTGAAGAAGGGATTGTCATGCGCCGGCGTGATGATGGCGATGAGATCGGCCGAAAAGGCCGGAAGAGCCGTACCAAGCGCGAGGGCGCCGGCAAAAGCTGCAAGTGTCAGTCTGCGCGTCAGTTTCATATTTTCCTCCCTGTTGTGAATGAAGCCCCGACTCCCCGGAGCGGCTAACCCCGTCTCCTCGGGGCAGTTGAAGGGGGAGGGCTCGCCTCCCCATGCCGGTTCAGGTGATGCGCCGGATGCTTTCGGCGATCTCCTGCGGTTCGAATACCTTTTTCCAGTCGTCGCGCATCAGCGCCGGGATGCCGAACTCGATCGCCTTGTTGCAGGCATCCGAGAACACGCCGTCGACTTCCTTGAAGATGACCGCGCCGAGCACGTTCATATGGCCGAGCAGGAAGTCGCGGGCGGCCTGTTCAGGCACGCCGCGTGCCACGCATTCGTCCATGGCCTGCCGCATGACGACGAGCAGCGATGCGCAGACGGTTTCCGACAAACCCGGTTCGAGCATGGCAAGCTGGTCGACCGTGACCCGGTGCGAGCGCATGACCGGAGCCCAGATGAGTTTGGCGATTTCCTCGCCAAGCGCATAGGCGCTCTCGGGACCCTGCATGAGCGCCGAGACGATGTGCTGCTTGGCGAACAGGCCGCCGAAATGGTCCTTCTTGGCCTGCATCTCCGTCTCGTCGTTGAAGATCGGCGGATGGCAGGGATGGGTGACGAAGTAGGTAAGATCGTCGCGCTTCGGCAGGTGGCCGGCAAAGGGAGCCGCTGCGTCCAGCGCGATCACCATCGTGCCTGATGTGAGCTTATCGGCGATGCCTGCCGCCACTTTGCCGATCGCCGTATCCGGCACGGCAAGGATCACCACATCGGCGCCATCGAGTGCGGCATCGACGGGTAAGCAATCAAGGCCGAGATCATTCTTCAAACGGGCCTTGCCTGCGTCGCTCACCTCGACATGGCGCACCTCGAAACGCGAGCCTTTGAGGTTTTTGGCAAGCCGGTATCCCATTTTTCCGCCTGCGCCGAAGAGGGCAATCTTAGTCATGTTTTCCTCACCTGTTCCGTTTTTGATAGGATCACATACTGGTATGATGAGTCAATCACCATATCACTACTTAATTGTTGGAATCACTTTTTCCGCGATCGCACATTTCTGCCGATGCCGGAGGAAACCATCAGTGCTTCCTCCCCTCACGGATCTGGACGAAATAGCCGTCCGTCCCGACCTGGCCGCCTTTGAGCGCAATCTGCAGGCCGTTGGTCGGCTGATAGTCGCCATGCGCCAGGCAAAGCGGAGAACCCGGTGTCTGGGGAAGCGGAAGAAGCGTCGTCAGCGCGTCGATCTTCAACTGCCTGAGTGCGTGACTTGATGTGTCGCCGCCGGCGACGACCGCACGCGAAAGCCTCTCGTTCTCGATCAGACGACGCAAGATCGTGCCGAGCGCGCTCCCGAGCCGGTGACGCGCACCCGGAAGCTTGTCGATGTCGGTGCCGCGGTCTGCGGATGGTCCAAGCGCCGTGTAAAGAATGACGCTCTTGCCTTGCCTGAGCTTCTCGGTTCCCGCCTCTACCGCAGCACTCACCGCGCCCTCGCCTTGCTCCGAGACCAGTGCAAGCGGATCGAGCGCGATACTCTCGAAGCCATTCTCGACAGCCGTCCGGATCTGGCGCTCGGTCGTCGGCGATACGCTGCCCGACACGACGGCGAGGCGGTCGGCCGGGCCGATATCGGGAAACTCGGCTTTGCTTTCGCCGATGAAGCCGCTCCGCCGCCATGCGCTGAGCAGGGCATATTCGACCCCCGAGGAGCCGGCGACGAAGCTCCCCGAGCGGCTGGCGACACGAAGCAACTGCCGACCCGCGGCCTCCTGCGTCGCCTCGGAATCGACATCGATGAGCAGAATCCCCTCGGAACCCGACGCCAGGCCGTCGATACGCGCATCGGCGTCAGCCGCGGTGATCGCGATAAGATCGGCGACCAGGACGGGAAGCAGGGTTTGCTTCGACAAGTGAACGGCAAGGTCCGCCTCGTCCATCGGGGTCACCGGATGACGGCTCATGACAGGATGGCGATCGATGCGAAAGACCCGGCCCTGGTAAGCGGCAAAGAGGTTGCCGAATGCCGTATAACGCTTCAGTTGCGGCGCGCCGACGATAACCGGCACGACGGATTGCCCGAAGACCGAACGGCCTATTTCGATCGCTTTGCCGATATTGCCGATCTCGGGGCTGGAATCGAAGGTCGAGCAGACCTTGTAGTGGCAGATGGCGGCGCCAAGCGAATTCAGCCATTCGAAAGCGCGCGTAAGGTGCTCTCCCATCCATGCGGGCGTCTCGCTGCGGCTTGTCCCGGCAATGCCGATTGCCCGGCAATCGCTAAAGCGTGCAAGCAGTTCCGGCGTCGGAACATCGAGGAAGAGTGCGGTCGACACACCGTTCGAGGCCAGGGCCTCCATCACATCGGTGGAGCCAGTAAAGTCATCGCCGTAATAGCTGACGAGAAGTCCATCCATCGCGGTCACGCACCCTTGCCGTCGCTAAATTTTGCAATCGAGGCGGCGAGTTCCGGGTGCTCCCTGGCGTAGATCTCCAGCGGGATGTCTGCGACTGCGGCCTGCCAGGCCTGCTGCACCGCGCGAACGCCGGCCGCCGGGCCACCGGGGTGGCTGACGATGCCGCCGCCGCAGAGATAGAGAAGATCGACGGTCCGGCCGGTTCGCTGATAGGTCTCCGGCGCCTGCCCTCCCCACTGGCCCGACCCGGCAACCGGAAGCGGGCAATCGGAGGCATTAAACAGCGGCGTACTGACGGCCTTGAAGGATGAGACGAAGCTGTCGTCCGGCTCCCAATATTTGACCCTGATGCCGTTGATCTGGAAATGGTCGACGCCCAGCAGCCGCCAGAACTGCTGGTAGACCTTGAAATCCATGCCGGTGCCGGGGTCGCGTGTCAGCACGTCCCAACCGTTTCGATGCGCGTGCAGCACCAGATTCGAGCGCTTGCGCAGAAAGCTCATGCCGCCGAAGCCGATCGAGTTGATGTTGACGACGGCGCAGTTGCCGCCGGCCTTGGCGACGATATCGTGGTTGCGCATCATCTCGTCGGGGTCGGCATGCGAGATGCCGAAGGCATACATGACCTTCTTGCCGGTCTTCTGCTCGTGATCGAGAATGCGCGGCATGATCGCCGCAACGCGGTCCGTGAGCGGCGAATAGGCCGGGCTCATCAGTTTTTCGTCATCCTTGATGAAGTCCACGCCGGATGAGATCAGCTCGCCGACGAGTTCCGCCGTCTCGTGTGGCCTGAGGCCAAGCGCCGGCTTGACGATCGTTCCGATGATGGGGCGACCTTCGACGCCGGTGAGGCGGCGGCTTCCAGGAATGCCGAACTGCGGTCCGGGATGCGCGCTTTTGAAGGCGTCGGGCAGCGTCATGTCGACGATGCGGATGCCGGTCATGCCCTTGATGGAATAAACGCCGCCGATCGCAATGGTCATCAGTGCCGAAAGATCGGTCCCGATCGCCTCCAACGGAAAGGCAATGTCGACATCGGCCCGATTGAGCAGCGTGCCGGGGGCGACCTCGGGCCAAGTCGGATGACGCGCATCTTCGAGTGGGCGGATTGCCAGCACGCGGGCGGCAACACGCGACTTCAGCTCTTCGGTTTCGCCGGGAACGGACACGAAGGTGCCGGTCGACTGGTCGCTCGCGATCTTGTCCGCCATCGCCTCGACGCTGCCGGGCGTTTCGATACGATAGGTCAGGTTAATCATCATGAAACGGACGGTTGCTCCTCTCGCCGCCACATTGCCATGGCGTCAACTCATGATCTGGTATAATGAGTATTCCAACTTATGAAAAGTAGAATCTTCGGATCCGCAATTTTCGCCGGCAGCTTTGTTCTCGACCCGGAAAACTGTTAGGAGGAAACATTTTGAGCCAGCGAGATGTGATGACACAGCCCCTCGAACAAATCGTCCGCCGGAAACTCTCTGACGAAGTGTTTGATCGACTTGAGCGAATGATCACGTCGGGCGAGCTTCAGCCCGGCGACGAAATGCCCTCCGAGCGCGTGCTGATGGAACGCTTCGGCGTCGGCCGGCCGGCGATCAGGGAGGCCATGCAGTCCCTTGCCAACAAAGGTCTCGTCAACATTTCGCACGGTGAGCGGGCGAAGGTCCTCAGGCTGACAGCAAAATCGATATTCCGGCAGGTCGATCTCACCGCCAAGATCATGCTGTCGCAATCGTCGGACTCGTTGGAATATCTCAAGAGCGCCCGCATCTTCTTCGAGCGGGGCATGGCGCGGGAGGCCGCGCAGCGGGCCTCCGCAAATGATATCGCCGACCTCAGGAACATCATCGAACGCCAGCGAATGTCGCTTGGACGGGCTGAAGAGTTCATCGACGCGGACATGGAATTCCACACCCGCATCGCGCAGATATCAGGCAACCCGATCTACGTCGCCGTCAGCGAAGCGATGCTTGCCTGGTTGAAGGAATATCATACCGAGATGCTGATCTGGACCGGCAAGGAAAAGTTCACGCTCGCCGAACACGACGAAATCGTCGACCGCCTTGAAGCAAACGACGTGGATGGCTCGGAAACGGCACTTCTCAAGCATCTCGAGCGATCGCGAGCGCTTTACGCTAAGTAGTGTCGCGGCTCCATCGTTGGTCTCCTGATCCCATCTCAGCGTTGATCCTCGGTCGCGCCCGCGGCTCCTGAAGCTATGGCATATTTGTAAGCAGCAACTGCGGAACAATGACGCGCCGGCGAGGTTCTAAATAATCACGCAAAGATCCTAAGGAGGACATCAGATGCGTATGAAACTCGTAGCAGCTTCGCTTCTTTCTATCGGCATGGCGACGTCTGCCTTCGCCCAATCCAATCCGGCACCGGCCGGCGCCACGATCGATAAAAACCAGGCCGATCAGGGTGGCGGTGCAAGCGGCAATATGAAGGCCAAAAAGCCGATGGCGACCGATACCACCACGACGGGCTCCACGACCACCGGCACAAAGAAAACCGACAGGACCAAGTGCCCCAATCCGGTCAACAACTCCAACAATCTTCAGACGCAGGGTGGCACGAGCAATGCCACGCCGATGGATGAGGCTTGCGCGGCACATAATAACTGATCGGCCCCTTCGCAATGAACCCCGCCACGGCGGGGTTTTTTCTTGCCCGGCTCAGCCAGAAATGTGAACTCTCCTTTTAAGTTTATGCGGCGGATTGACGCACAACTTCTGTGGTGATACCTGTACCTCAATTGGTCAGGCCAGTTGACCAGTGTGCGCGCTTGAGGAGAGCTCGCCGGGGAGGCCACGATGTTTTCGCCTGTTGAATCACGCCGTCTTTATAGACAGGTCGCGGATCAGATTCGCTTGATGATCGCTAGCGGTGAGCTTGCCGTCGGCCAGCGGCTGCCGGCTGAGCGCGATCTTGCGGAACAACTCTCGGTCTCACGCCCGACCGTCCGCGAGGCGCTGATCGTCCTGGAGGTCGAAGGCCTCGTCAACATCCGCATGGGATCGGGCATCTATGTGGTGCGCCAGCATGCAGCGACCGTCGCCGGGGCCGAGCGCGAGCCGGTGGAGGGGCCTTTCGAACTGCTGCAGGCGCGAGCCCTCATCGAATGCGCCATCGCCGAAGAAGCTGCAGGCCGCGCCAAGCCGGACGATATTGCTCTGCTCGATGAAACGCTGACGCGCATGGGTGGTGTGGTCAACGATGCAATCGCAGTGCTCGATGCCGATCGCGCCTTCCACACCGGCATTGCCGCCATCGTCGGCAATGCGACATTGATCCGCGTGACGGGCGAGATGTTCGACATGCGCATGACCCCATATTTCGCGAAGCTCGCCAGCCACTTCGAGGGGCCCACGACATGGCGCAGCGCCTTGGACGAGCATCGGGCCATTCGCGACGCGATCGCTGCCGGCGATGCCGCCGGCGCCAAGGCGGCCATGCGCGCCCATCTCACAATGTCGCAGAAGAGGTTTTCCGAGAGCTTCGGGGAGGAGTTTTCGGGGGAAGAGGAGCGCGGACGCAACAAGCGGCCGTCGAAAGGAACGACCAAGACTTAACCCAAGCTCGGGAGGAGAGAGCAATGAAAAGCAGACTGGCAACGATACTTTGCACCGCAGCCGCGATCATGGCGAGTAGCGCGATCGCGCAGGCCCAGACAGTGCTGAAATGGGCGCATGTCTATGAAACGTCCGAGCCCTTCCACACGGATTCCGTATGGGCCGCAGAAGAGATTAACAAGCGCACCGACGGGCGCTACAAGATCGAGGTCTATCCTGCATCGCAGCTCGGCAAGGAAGCCGACATCAACCAGGGCCTCAAGCTCGGGACGGTCGACATCATCATCTCGGGATCGAGCTTCGCGGCCCGCGACTACAAGCCGATCGGCGTGACTTACTTCCCCTATATTTTCCGCGGTCCCGATCACCTGATCGCCTACACCAAGAGCGATGTCTTCAAGCGTCTTGCCAAAGGCTATGAAGACAAGACGGGCAACCACATCGCTGCGGTCAGCTATTACGGCACGCGCCATACGACATCAAACAAGCCGATTGCCAAATGCGCGGATATGCAAGGCTTGAAGATCCGCGTGCCTGACGTTCCGGCCTATCTCGCCATGCCGCGCGCCTGCGGTGCCAACACGACGCCGATCGCCTTTGCCGAAGTCTATCTCGCTTTGCAGAACGGCACGGTCGAGGCACAGGAAAACCCGCTGACGACAATCGAGGCGAAGAAGTTCTACGAAGTCCAGAAGAACATCATCCTCACCGGCCACATCGTCGATCACCTCAACACCGTGATCTCGAAGACGCGGTGGGCGAGCCTTTCCGACGAGGACAAGAAGATCTTCGGCGAGGTCATGCAGGAGGCCGCCGAGCGCACCAGCAAGACGATCGCCGGCAAGGAAAACGGTCTTATTGCGACCTTCAAGGAAAAAGGCCTGAACGTCGCCGAGGTCGACAAGGCCGATTTCGAAAAGGCCGTGATGGAAAAGGTCAAGTTCGAGGATTTCGGCTACGAGAAGGCCGATTGGGAAGCAATCCGCGCGATCCAGTAAGACTCGCGGCGCGGCGCCTTACAGCGCCGCGCGTCTTTCAGACGCGCAAGGACGCTGTAACACTTTGGTTGCTGCAGGCGCCGCGCTCCTTCATTCCGAACTGGAACAGGGCCGATCATGTCGCAAGAAATTCATACGCAAATCACGGCCGAAGAAATCGGTCACGAGTTCGAAGGGCACGCTCCGACCGCAAACGTCTCGGACTACGCCATTGAAGACTGGATCACGCTGATCGTCTTCTGGCTGATGGCGGGTTGCGTGTTCCTGCAGTTCTTCACGCGTTATGTGCTGAACGACAGCTACGCATGGACCGAGGAAATCGCGATCAATTGTCTGATCGGCGTCGTCTTTCTCGGTTCCGTCATGTGCGTGCGCACGTCGCGGCATATCCAGGTGGATGTGTTCTATCACTATATGCCTGCAGGCCTGGCGCGCGTGCTCGCCACTTTTGTCGATATCGTCCGCATCGGCTTCTTCGCCTATGGCTGCCATCTGATGTGGCGCTACGTCGACATCGTGGCGGACGAGCAGATGGTCACCATCGATCTGCCGCGCAACATCGTCTTCTACGCCGTTCTCGTCGCCTTCGCGCTGATGCTGATCCGCGCAGTCGTCGTCTTCATCGCCAATATGCGCCGCGGCTACTCCGTTCTGGAGCGCCCCGAAGAATTCCAGACCGTAGAGGGTTGATCCGATGCTACTTCTTCTTGGCTCGTTTCTGGTGCTGATGCTGGTCGGGGTGCCCGTTGCCATCTCGATGGCCGTCGCATCCGTGCTTTATATCGTCCTTTATGGCGTCGCGCCCGACATCATCGTCGCCCAGCGCATGATTGCCGGTGTCGAAAGCTTCCCGTTGCTCGCCGTGCCCTTCTTCATCCTCGCGGGCAACCTGATGAACTCGGCCGGCGTCACCGGCCGCATCTATTCCTTTGCCGTTGCTCTCGTCGGCTGGATGAAGGGTGGTCTCGCGCAAGTCAACATCATCGGTTCTGTCATCTTCTCCGGCATGTCCGGCACGGCGCTTGCCGATGCGGCCGGTATCGGCACGATCGAGATCAAGGCGATGAAGGATCACGGCTATCCGGTCGAGGCAGCGGTCGGCGTGACGGCGGCTTCGGCAACGCTCGGTCCGATCTTCCCGCCGTCGCTGCCTTTCGTGATCTACGGCATGATGGCGAACGTCTCGATCGGCGCTCTTTTCATGGCGGGCATCCTGCCCGGCGTCGTCATGACGCTGCTGATGATGATCACTGTCGCCGCCTTCGCCTATTGGAAGCGTTGGGGCTCGGACGCGCCGTTCGATGTGAGACAGCTGCTGTCGGCGGGGATGGAAATCGTCGTCGTCCTGGCGGTGCCGCTGGCCATCTATCTGCTGATGCAGGCGGGCGTATCGATGAATGTTGCGGCGGGCATTGCCCTTGCCCTGCTTCTTGCCCTCGACTGGTATTTCCGCTTCTCCGCCGTCATGGCGCTGATGACGCCCGTCATCCTGATCGGCGGCATGACGATGGGCTGGTTCACGCCGACGGAGGCCGCCGTCGCAGCCGTCCTCTGGTCCCTGTTCCTCGGTCTGGTGCGTTACCGTACGATGACGCCCTCGACGCTCGCCAAGGCAAGTTTCGACACGATCGAGACGACGGCATCCGTTCTCTTCATCGTCACCGCGGCATCGGTCTTCGCCTGGCTGCTGACGGTGAGCCAGGCGGCGCAGCTGCTGTCCGATGCGATCCTGTCGATCACCAACAACAAATGGGTTTTCCTGATCCTCGTGAACTTGCTGATGCTCTTCGTCGGCTGCTTCCTGGACACGATCGCGGCCATTACCATCCTCGTGCCGATCCTTCTGCCGATCGTCCTGAAATTCGGGATCGATCCCGTCCAGTTCGGTCTCATCATGACGCTGAACCTGATGATCGGCCTGCTGCACCCGCCGCTCGGCATGGTGCTTTTCGTGTTGTCGAGGGTCGCGAAACTATCCGTCGAACGCACGACCATGGCGATCCTGCCCTGGCTGGTGCCGCTCTTCCTGGCACTGATCCTGATCACCTTCGTCCCTGCCATATCGCTGTGGCTGCCGCAGCAGCTTGGACTGTTGAGATAAGGATGGACACCATGCGGACACGTCTGGCACGGCTTTACCAAAAGGGCGATCTCAGGATCGAGACCGATACGGTTGCGGCCCCTGGTCCCGGCGAGGTGCTTCTCAGAATGGCGGCCGCAGGGATTTGCGGCTCCGACCTGCATTATTATCAGGATGGCGGCTTCGGGCCGGTCCGGGTTCGCGAGCCGATTATACCCGGCCACGAGGCCTCGGGGACCGTGAGCCAAGCGGGCGAGGGCGTCGATCTGAAGGCTGGGACGCTAATGGCGGTCAATCCCAGCCAACCCTGCGGGCATTGCGAATATTGTGAGAAAAACATGCCGATCCACTGCCTGGAAATGCGCTTCATGGGCAGCGCGATGCGCCTGCCGCATGAGCAGGGCATGTTCCGGGAATGGCTGGTGGTACCAGCCAAGCAGTGCTTTGAGGTTGGAGCAGCGACGACGGCAGCGGAAGCGGCTTGCAGCGAACCGCTATCCGTCTGCCTGCACGCGGCATCGCGCGCAGGGGATATCGCAGGCAAACCCGTGCTGGTCACCGGGGCCGGCCCGATCGGCGCCCTGATGGTTGCCGTCGCCTCCTATCATGGCGCAAGCGAGATCGTTGTGACCGATCTCGCGGATGCCGCACTGGATAGGGCGAAAGCGATGGGCGCCAGCCGCACGATCAATGTTTCCAAGGATGCCCCGGCGCTTTCAGAATACGAGGCGGGAAAGGGCTATTTCGATCTCGTCTTCGAATGCTCGGCCGCCGCCCCGGCCATCCGCGGCGCGATTGCCGCGATCAGACCACGCGGAACGATCGTGCAGGTCGGCGTCACAGGAGACGTCCCGATCCCCCTCAACGCCATCGTCGGCAAGGAGCTTCAACTCCACGGAACGCAGCGCTTCCACGACGAATTCGCGACCGCCGTCGAGCTGATCTCCAGCCGCAAGATCGATGTGCGTCCAATCATCAGCCATAGCCTGCCGCTCGAAGAAGCCGACGCAGCCTTCATCCTCGCCAGCGACCGCGCGGCCGCCTGCAAGGTGCAACTCACTTTTTAGCGTCACCGTTTAGCGCGCCGATCTAAGCAACATCGAGGTCGGCCCAGACTTTCTCGGTCGGCGCTGAAGACCTCACGAGCCGGTCCGTAGGAGTGGAGGTGCCGCGACAAAATCGATGCGTCAGTCAAAGAGCACAGAAGCAACTTGCGGCATATGCAGATGCTGGCTTTGAGTGCGTCACATTGGGTGGATCGGGCCGCGGGCGTGAAGCTGTTGTGAAGGATGTGTGACCTGCTGCCGCGCATCGCCGTGAGTTGTCGATTGCGAAGAAAACGATAACTTAACCTCACCGCGACGCTGTGGAGACAGCAACCTTCGCTGACCCGAAAATGCTCTATCGCTGACCCAGGTAGGCGGGTTCGGTCCCGCCCGTTGCACTCCGAGCGGTTCGGAAGTTCGGTATCCCCGTGATCTAATGCTTGGATACTAAACCCGCGGTCTTGGGTAGCGGTCCAGCAAGGACTGAAGCCCCAGAATTTCTGCGGCGTCGGCCCTTCTAATTTGCTTTCCAGTTCGCATTGTCGGGGATCGACCGCTGAGGCACGACGACCTGGATGATGGACGGACTGTTCAGGTTTTCTTTGGCGCCAGTTATGGCTTCGGCCAGTTCGCCATAGGTCTCCACCTTCCAGCCTTGGCAGCCAAAAACCTCTGCCAACTTGCTGTAATTCCATCGGTGCAGGATGCATGAATTGTGGAACGGCTTGTTGCCATGGAAAACCGATGCATCGGCAAGCCATTGCTCCACGCCATAGATGCCGTTGTCCATCACGAAGATGATCGGGTTGAGATTGAAGCGGGTTTGTGTCGAGAGGCATTGAGCGGTCATCTGAAACCCGCCATCCCCCGCAAAGACCATCAGCCTCTGTCGATCTTGCTTCGCCAGCGAAACGCCGGTCGCGGCCGGGCCGATATAGCCGATCGCCGAATAGGATGATTGTACGATGAAACCGCGGCGAGCACCCACTTCAAGAAGCAGGCTCCCGAAATAATTCAAACTCGCGTCAGCACCAACGATAGTATTTCCGTCGATCTGCTGCTGAATGAAATCGTAGAAGCCCTGATAGGTAATTTCGCCTGCCGGATTCACGGCCGGCGCTTGCCGGGCTGTTTTCGCCGGAAGACTTTGGGCTTTGCATGTCAGCCTTTTGTCAATCAAGCCGTTGACGAGATCCGCCAGCGAAACCTCTGCGTTGAAGATCGTGCCATATTTCACTGTATCCCAGGAGGCGAATGCGGTTTTATCGAGATCGATAGGCCAACCCAAATCATTGATATCAGTCAACCAGACGCCAAGCGCCAATACGAAGTCGGAGTCTTTGACCAAAGACTGAACATAGGGTGACGACGATTCGCCATCAAACACCCCGGCAAATTGGACATCGTCTTCCGATAGGATGGCCTTGCTCAAAAGCTCGGTCACGTAGGGAATCCTGAGGTCCCGAATGAGCCGCTCCGCCTGGTCGTGAAGGCCAAACCGGTCGATCTCGACACCGATCCAGATCAGGGGTTTGGTGGCATTTTGCAATCTTTCGCTGATTTGCGCGATCGACTGATTGAGACTGCCCTCGTCGGATATGTCTGGCGCCGCTTTTAATGCATTCGACGGACGCGTGCATTCCAGGTCCACCATATCCTCCAGCAACTCGATATAGACCGGACGTCTTTCCGTGATGCACTGCGTCAGCGCATAATCTATGAGCATTGGCGCAAGATGAGGGCTATCGATGCGGACGGCAGCGGCTGTTATGTATTCGAACACCTGAAGATCCGTTTCCCGTCCGCTGATGAAGTGATGCGAACTGTAGCCGGTTTGTTCGAATGTGAGCGTTTTCTTGATACTTGGCGCACCGTTGATCAGAACGACCGGCACTTTCTCGACGTAAGATCCGGCAATCGCATTTGTTGCGCAAAGCGAGCCTGCGGAATAGGTAACACACAGCGCACCAATTCCTTTCAGTCTCGCATAGCCGTCAGCCGCACAACCGGCGTTCAGTTCACTCACCTCTTCGATGACCTGAATACCGCTTTTCTCGACATAACTGTTCACCCATTCGATCGAATAATCGCCCGCTACGGAAAACAGGTGCCCCAGGCCCAGCTCACGAAGTCTGTCGACCAGATATTGCCCAACCGTGTATGTATCGCCCATGACCAACGGCTCCCCTGTTGACGACAATTGACGTATTAAAACTCGCTCGCGTTATCGAATAAGCGCGGGATGTATATGTCGAATATTCCGGGGCATTTTCGTTCGGGAAATCTTTCCAGCATGAAGCGCTTGAAAGCATCATTGGTGAGTCCGTTGCCGGCGGCCTCCATGGCGACGGACAGATACTCTATATTTTTGGCAACCTCGTTCTTGTCAGCCGGAAAGCCGTGACCGGGAAGGAACAGGTCATAGTCGGACAGCAGCATACCCTGCAAAATCCCAATCCAATGCTCCATGTATTTCGTCAGATAAAGGTGCGTTCCGCTGTAGATCAGGTCTTGCGCAATAAAAACGCCGACGTCCGGAAGACCGATGGTGAGAAGAAAATCGATCTCCGTATCAACGACTTCATCAAATACGTATTTGACTCCGTCGATGATTTCCGCGCCGGCGCGGACAGTTTTTTCGGGGATTACCAAGCTCTTCGGAGCGAGATTGCCCATTTTCCAATGGTCATTGACGGAATCTTGTCCGTGCTGCCTCAGGAACTCTTTCGTTTCCGGCAATGTATAAATCGGAATGTCGCTGAATGCGGCTCCCAGGCCAAACCAGTGGTCGGGGTGCCTGTGCGACAGGTAGATCCGGTCGATCTCCTTGCCGATACTGTTGGCATACTCCCTGAATTGCAGCGCATAGGGAACGAGGAATTGCCCATCGACAAGAACAAGCTTGTTCCTGCTTTCGATTATGTGCGTTGCATTGGCGATGTTGTCATCCGTGAAAGCTGAAATGAAAGTATGAATACGGACATCGCCTGCTCGCCTGACGATTTTAATGGGATCCGGCAATTGCGTGACCATCGGTATCTCCCTGATTGAAGGTCGTTTGCTAAGGTTTGATGTTCACCGGGGCACGGCGGAGATGAGGGCTCCCCTGGCCAACATTCCCGGGTTGTTCCAACATGTGCGCCCGAGCGCCATCACGGATGAGATCAACGGCCGCGGGACGCGATCTTTTCCTCCAATGTCTTCAGGGCGGCGCGCGCAACGTCGTAGGCGCTGTCGACGCCCGCTTCCGGCGCGTCCTCACCGGGCCGCCAGAAGCGTCTGCGCGTCATTCTCATCGAGCTCTCGAAGGGTGGAATCGCATTAAAGACTTCGACGAGATAGGGGCCGGAATAGACCGGCTCGATTTCGTCCAGCATGATCTCCCAGGGAATCCAGCTATCTCTAACAGCGCCCCGGTCCGGCGCTGAGATGTGAACGTAATTCAGCCGCTTCTGCTGTACGGCACGGGCGACATTTTTCCTGAAGATTGCCGGCCCCTGGCTTTCCATCACGACCTGGGCTGTATCGATCGTGACGCCACAGACCGGAATGTCGGCGCTTTCGAGAAAATCCAGCGCTTCCGAGACCATGGTCGGCCCGGGCGTTTCCCAATTCTTGACGGGTTCGATGGCGAGCTTCACCCCTTTCCGCGCAGAATATTGCGCCAATTCCTGGAATATGGAGGCCGCCGCCGCGTATCGTGGCTTCATCCAATCCTGAAGCGCATCGCTCCAGATCCCTTCGCCGTCATCCGTCAGCGGAAAGATACCATAGGGGTACAGGAACGGCCCTGACATGATCGTATTCTCCCCGCCCAGCACCGAGGTGATGTCGACGCGGGATTTGAGATAGGACAGAGCCTGCTTGCGCTGTTCCTCGTAAGGCGAGGTCGGATCGAAGGTTCGCGTGGTCCCCACATTGGTTGTGAACTTCACATCCCGGAAGCCCGCCTGATCGAACGCCCTCTTGAGGCTGATATAGCTTTCGACCTCGGTGTGATGACCGACATGGGCCGGTCCTGGGGCGATATGCACATCGAAGCCGGTGTAGCCGATCTCGGTCAGAGCTTTCAGATGTCTGACGAGAACCTGGGTATAGCCCGCGTCATTCGGCCTCAAATCGGCTGTAAACATAAAGAAGCTGAAATATATATCTCGCCTGCGTGCCTCTTCCATCTTCATCGCTCCAGCTGTCGCTATCCAGTAATGCGTGGTTCAGGATGATGTCTCGCCCGACATTGTCATGAGGCGAGATCCGTCCCCACCTCCTCCACATCGCCATCGGGCTGAAACAAACACTCCGCGCCGGGCTACCATCCAAGCAGCTTGCGCAGATATTCGCGGCCCATTTTCGCGTATTGCAGCGGATTGGCCTTGGCCGGGTCCTGCTCTGCTTCGACGCAGATCCAACCGGCGAAATCCGCCTCGGCCAACGCATCGAGGATTTCCGGAAAGGTCTCTATGGAGCCGTCGCCCGGGACGGTGAAGATCCCCGCCTCGATCCCTTGCTGGAAGGACAATTCTCCGGTGTGCATCTCCCTAACCACCTTGGCGCGAAAGTCTTTCAGGTGAACATGCTTGATGCGGTGGGCGTATTTTCTGGCCAGCGCCAGCGGATCGACACCGGCAGCCGCCTGGTGCGCGGTATCGAGAAGCATGTTCACCAGGCGCGGATCCGTCTCGTCCATGAGCCGGTGGATCGCTTCCGTCTTCATCACCCCGGTCCCCAGATGCGGGTGATAGCAGAGCCGGCGGTTACGGGCCTTGGCTTTCTCTCCCGCCTCATGCAGGCCTTCGATCAGCTGCTTCCACTGGTCCTCGGAGAAATCGGGGCAATTCGGAAACAGGGCAACGGGGAGCGGATTGACCGCTCCGCCAAACTCGGCGACGACCAGATCGGCCCTGCGTGGATCGTCGCTGCCGCCTTCCATGGCTTCGAGGAAGTCGAGCTGAGCATCGACATTATCAAGCGTATGACGCTTCATCGCATTGATGGTGAAATAGGTGCTCACCCAAGGCTCGGAAATCCGCAATCCCCTGAGTTCGAGGACAGGCCGCAATATTTTCGGATCCGTCGGATATTTATGACCGACACCGCATCCGACATAGCCGGCGAGTGCCATTTCACTCAGAGCCTGCTCGTAGGGGATGCCGATGTCGATATTGATGAAATCGTCATTCCACCAGAGCGTGGGGATGACGCCGAGCCAGACCTTGGCGGGCGTCAGTCGATGCAGATGTGTTGTCATGGCAATCATCCAGTTCTTTGAAGACAAGCGGAAATGGCGTCAGGTCAGGTTTTGGAATCGAGAGCCGCAAAAGCTGGAATTTTCGGTGGAAAGGCCCAGGAGCCGAAACCAGGCCCCTTGGCGCCTGCGGGGTGGGCTCCGATCGCCTTCCAGAGCAGACCCTCGACATAGGCATCGGGAGAAACGACGAAGGTGGTATTCGCAGCCCTGGGGCCAAAGCGCTCCGTCCAGGCGGAGGACAGCTCGAACCAGGTGCCGGAATACCAGAGCTTGATCAGCGCGCGGGCCACGTCTCCCAGCAATTCATTGCCCAGAATGGTCGTGCGCACTGCCTGGATACGGGCCTCACCTTCCGGCGGTGGCAGGGCGGTGAAAGCGGCCAGCAGCGCCTCGGCGACCTCGCCGCCGACCACCTTGTCGAGCGTGGCGAGATAACGTTCCGCCAGGCCCGTTCCCAGAAGATCGAACTGGGAGAAGGCCGTCAATTCGACGGAAAGACCGAGAAATGCCTCGAAACGGTTGCTCATGCGTTCACCTCCGCCTGCCGGGTGACGGCTGACTGTTTGATACCGCCGGGGATCTCATAGGTGGGGCTGCCGTTCTTGTCGGGATGTTTCGGCAGGGGATTGCGGATGAGTTCGAGGATCATGTTGCGGAATTCGAACATCATCGGAACGGCTTCCAGCAGCAGGCTCGGCTGACCGTTATAGGCACGCGTCAAAAGCTGGAGAAATTCGCCATAGCGCGTGTTGAAGGCGATCGCCGCCTCGCGCAGTTCCGAGCCTTCGTATATGTCCTTCACTTTCAGGTTCTCTTTTATGGGATAGGCGCCTTCCCAATCGACCTGCAACTGCGGACCTGTGGGGTGTCCGGGCTGGTCGCCCTTCTGGTAGTAGCGGCCTTTGACCAGTTCCTCGAAACGGTAGTAGTGGGCCAGTTCGTGGTCGTCATCGTCGTAGATACCGCCACCGTCGCCTTCGCCCTGTTCAATGATGAGGTCGATGGCTTCCAAGGCGCTTTTGAGATCGGTCACGGGAAACAACTCGCCGCCGCCGGAATAATAATATTCCGAGCTGATCTGGCGCGAACTGTCGCCGGTAAAGATGGTTGTGCCCGCCCCATGCGCTTCGGCTTCCAGGTATTTGATGCCCTCCGCGATGGTCGAGTAGAACTCACCGATACTGAAGAAATGGAGGTCCTCATGCCTTGGGTGGCTGGCAAGCGCGGTGATATCAGGGGGAGTTTTGCGATATATCAGGCCCTTGCCGACGAGATGTTCAGGACGCTGAGCCGGCCGCTCGATTTTCAGGAAAGTCGCCAGCGCCTCACGGCTGAAAGCCTGGATACTGACCTTGAAATCGGTCTCACCGTCCGGCAGGGCTGCGGGATAGCGGGCTACGAAGTCCGGCCTGACAAGATCCGGCGTGCCGCCGATGGCATTGAGAATATTGGCAGCAATAGTCAGATGCAGCATTTCTTCTACGACGATCACGCGCAGAACCTGGGTCGCATCCTTGTTGACGCCGGGCTTGATCGAGTAAAGCGCCGTCAGATACGGCGGAATCGTCGCATGTTCGAGCTGCATCGCCCGATAGAGAAACTCTTTCAGCTCATCGAGCGTCTTAATGCTGTAGGAATACATGCTCAAGCTCCATGAAAGATAAGTTGGGTGCACAGGTCGGCTTCGTGTCGCTTGCGTCGAGCCCATCGGTTCGTTCCGCGCAGCGGATGCCGGTCTTCATTCAATGCAGAGACTTCAGAATGTCGCGGCCGCTTCGGAAGCACATGGCGGCCAGCGTCAAGGTGACATTGGCCGTGCCAATCGTCGGCATGCTGCCGCCGCCCACGAGATAGAGGTTTTCGTGGTCCCAGCTGCGCTGGTTCTTGTCCACGACGGAATTGGTCTTCGTCGTTCCCATGATATGGGTGCCGGCCAGATGATTGCCGCCGCGGATCGCATAGCCTTGCCCCTCATAGGCCACATAGCCGAAATCGCTGGGGTCGTATTTGGTATGATCCTGCGCGCCCAGACGCGTAAAGACGGTGCGCGCAAACTGGCGGCCATAGGCGGCACCCTTCATGGTATATTCCGGAACCGTGAAGGACAGGATGGGCCGCATGTTGCCCAGAGCATCGGTATATTGCGGATCCACCGCGATGCGGTTGCTTTCGACGGGCATGACCTCGATCATGAATGCCAGCAGTAACTGCCGCGAAACCTGGTCGATCATGCCGCGCCGAAGATCCGCCCCGTAGAGGTTGTGATCATCCACCAGTTCGAGAAGGTCGGAGGTCGGCGCACCCGTGGCCCAACCCCAGCCGTCGTTATGGATATCGATGGCGAAGGCGGCCTGCCTTTCCCGGAAAGGGCCGTCCCGCAGGTCCACGATACCGCCCGTCGAACTGGTTCCGCGCATCGTGCCGCAGATTTCCGGCATCAGCGCCCAGTTCAGCAGATAGGCGTGGTCCATCAGATTGCGTCCGACAAGACCGCTGGTGCTGC
>Ga0102590_1000399_pt1 | contig 101340 bp, 91 predicted proteins | sample AraplaMF_Col_mMF_FD_76859 | JGI IMG/M metagenome (GOLD analysis project Ga0102590, IMG submission 76859) | Arabidopsis root microbial communities from the University of North Carolina, USA - plate scrape MF_Col_mMF | ecosystem: Host-associated > Plants > Roots > Endosphere | place: USA... | reverse complement strand
TTCGTGATCCTGGAACGTATTGCGTTTAAGCTCGCGATAGATCGTCGAACGATGACGACCGAGTTGGCGGGCAATCTCCGAGACGGAAACCTTGCGTTCTCTAAGATGAAAAAGACGCTTGCGATCAAGCAGGGTGAGCTGCGAATAGCAAAGGGACATGCATATATCTCCAAGGCGAAGCCATTGTTTTTATAAGCATGTCGCACTTGGAAATAGAATGTACCCCCCTTACATCAAGCGATCGCATAACGTAGTTTATGGAACTACTTCGAGAGAGGAAGAACATGGCTGTTTGCAAGCGTGCCCCAAAGGTGCAGCGGGACGAAAACTTCGGCGATCATAGATGTGGCTCCGCGAGTGCGGCCCTGATTTTTCCCTTGCTTTCTGCTTGAAGCATCTGCTTCGGGCTTAGTGTTTCTATCAGGCGGGGGCCAAGCCCGGATCGATCCCGGTCATCGCAATAGAGACGTCCCAGAGACGCTTTGACAGAGTTGGATCCTGGGCATCGGGGGCACGTTTCGCCTCACCGGACGGACCCCGAATTCCGCCAAACCCGGTTGGCCCGTAGTAACCACCCGGCATCACCTTGCCTGTCGCCGCCTGCAGCGCAGGCCAGGCCCCCTTAGCCGCGCTGTTGAGGAGCAGACCGACGATCGGACCCACGAGTTGGATGATCCCCATGTGCCGCCCAAGACTGGTACTCGCAACGCCCGGATGGCACCCGACAGCCGTAACTGGAGAATCTGCAGACCGTAGACGTCGATCCAACTCGAAAAAAAACAGTGCGTTTGCCAACTTGCTGCCGCCGTAGCGGCCGTTCTTGTTATAGCTTTTCTCGGCGTTGAGGTCGTCCCAGTCGATCCTCCCCTTCAGGTGCGCAATGCTGGATGTCACGACGACACGCGATCCAGGCGTTTCTGCCAGCTTTGGCAAGAGCAACGTTGTCAGCCCAAAAACGCCAAGATGATTGACGCCGAACTGGGACTCGAAGCCTTGCTCGGTGCGTGTCAAGGGTGGGTTCATGATGCCTGCATTGTTGATCAACACGTCAATGCGCGGCTCTCTCGCGGCAATTTCAGCCGCAGCTCGAACGTTGTTGAGATCGCCCAGATCAAGCGGCAACCAGGCGAGATCAGCCTTTGGCGTGATATGCCTGATCCGCGCTATTGCCTGCTCTGCCCTAGTGCGTTCCCGGCATGCCAGCAGGACACGAGCGCCTCTTGCAGCAAGCACTTGTGAGATTTCAAAGCCAATACCTGCGTTGGCACCTGTGACGATGAAGGTCTTTCCCGTTTGGTCGGGAACACTCGCTTCCGTGAAACCAATAGAATGAGCCATGTCGCTTTCCTTTTGAATGAGTATTTAGGCACTCAATAATGAGTCAAATTTTATGCGGCAGTACCTTTCCAAAACAGGTCGAAACCAGCCTGTCGGATGTTCTTGTCCTGTTTCGGGTTGGCGGTTATCGCATTGATCGTGATTTCGGCAAGGCCGAACAGGACCGTATCGATATAGAAGTCAATCCTTTCAGGATCGGCACGTCCGGCAAGACATGCTGCGACGATTGCCCGTGCATCGTGGACCATGGCTTTGCTTTTTTGCCTGCTCTGCGCGGTTACCCGATCCGAAACCTTGAGCTGTCTGACAGCCTTTCGAGCCGTCGAATTGGTCAATCCCCAATCCACCAAACGGTCCCACACGCGTCTTAGCCTTTGGCGAGGAGCGTCCCCATCCGGATACGGAGCAAGCATCCGCTCCATCAGATCGATTTCGATCGACACGAAGAGTTGATTGAGAAGATCGTCCTTGGTTGGAAAATAAGTGAACAGCGTTCCCTCGGACACGCCCGCAGCCTTTGCAATCTTCGCGGTCGACGCCTCAGTTCCCAAGCGGGCTACAAAATCGCATGCCGCCTCAAGCAAGGCTTGCCGTTTTTCTTCGCTTAGAGGACGCGCCATATGACCGAGTTCAATTGAGTGAGTTATTACTCATCTAAATAAGTATCCCATTTGGAGAGTCAAGAGGATTTATTGACCAGCGGTTAGAACAGTAGCAGCTATTTTGAACGCATCACTGTGCTGCTAGGTGTTGTGGGCGCTGCCGTCTTCGGTCCTTGCCGTGACAGGACCCTCAGACAGCAAGCAGAGCCGAATGCTGACGAAGGAGCTGTTGGAAACGCTCGGCGTAGTCATCTGAGCGCTGCCAGCGCTACCCGCCACGCCGAGACTTTGGGCAAGTCCTCGAAGATTTGATTTGATACCACCGGATCGATCATGTCGGTCGCGGGTGTCGAATCGCCACAGTCGGTTTTAACGTGCCGCGCCTAGCGCGCAATCGCGGTCATAGCCAACATTGGCGCGGGGGACCGCGCCACTCATCTCAGTTGATTGGCAAACCCGCATCGATGTGACCGGGCGGCAAACTTGGCTGACCGATCCCGAAGAACTCGCGCGCGGTCAGGCAAGCGCCATCCCCTGGGACGCAGGCGCGGCAGACGTCAGGCCGAAGATCGTACACTTGACAGGATGTCTCCGAACCGACGCGACCGACCAGTGCGGAGCAACGCGCACCGTCGCAACGCATTCCCTGCTCGTTCGCGGCTACGAACTGCGCCGGCAGCAAATCGAGAGCAGCTTCTGTTTCGGTGGAAAATCTGGGCCAGGTCGACGAATAGGAGCAGCAGGCTCCGCAGCTTCGGCAATCAAAATCGATCAGTGATGTCATGAGCCGCTCCTACCACACAGCCTGCCAATGATAAAGCTGCCGGCTAACCGCTTCTCTTGGAGCGAGCCCATCCATCTTCGTCAGGCTCCTCGTCCTGACGTTGGGCCTCAAGCCGATCTTGCCGATGGTGTCGAGCGCTGCCGATCGCTCGACGATTGAGGCTTACCGGAGCGGCGGTTCGCGCGTCAGGACCATGTCGATCGGCTTTCGGGCCGATACCGGCACGCGAAAATCCTCACGCATCTCACCGAAACCGATCAGCGTGATGATGATTTCGTTGTCGGAGATGCCGACGCAGGTCCGCATCTTGATATCCTGCTCGCGCGCCGCACTCCAGTTCAGCATGCAGGCGCCCAGTCCCTCCGCGTGGAGGCCAAGCGCCAGCGTCATGGCGAACATGCCGCCGTCCACCCATCCCTGGTTTCGTTCGCCGACCGTGTTCCAGTGCGACAGGTCGACCGTCACGACGAATACGCCGCCGAGTTGCTCGCCGAAGCCGCGATTGCCGTCGTGATGGGCGAGAACGCGGGCGATCGACGGCTTCTCGGTGAAGGCGTAGACACGGCATGTCTGTCGGTTGCAGCTCGAAGGCGATTGCTGGGCCGCACGGATGGATCTTTCGATCTTCTCGAACGCGACTGTCCTGTTGCTGTCATACTGGCGTACGCTGTGGCGTGCCTCCATGAAGGAGACGAAATCCATCCGCGCGTGCCTGACGATCTCGGCTGCACTGACCGCCTCGCTGCCGCCGGGCCGGATATTGTGCCCGATGCCGGCGACGACGAGCAGATCGTCCAGCAGTGCCTGTGCCTCGCTGACATCGCCCTGCTCCGCATTGAAGGCGACATAGGCCGAAAGCACGGAAAGGCCGATATCGGCCGAAGCGTCATGGCCATGCTGCTCGATATAGCGGCGCGTCTCTGCCGCCAGCAGCCGCACCTTGTCCATGCCGAAGCCGTTGCGCGGATTGGAAAGGGACATTCCGTATTCCAGCATATGTGCCAGGAGATGGATATGTGCCCGCCGGTTTTCGCGCGACTCTGCGCCATCGATGAAGGAGGCGCGGCGGAAACGGCGATAGTCATAGGCGAAATTCGCAAACAGGCGCCACGCCGTTCTGGCGCGGTTCTGGAAGGATAATGCGGAAGGCGCGGCTTTGGCCGAAGGCATGGCACGATTCCCCGGTGATGAGCAGGCGGTCTTGAACTGCTGTCGTCGATGCAGGGTTATTCGTCTGCTCGGCCTCGTCAAACCCCCTGATGGCGGCGGATTTTCACGTTGGAATGCAATGCTTCTGAAATCGGTCATCGAGAAGTATTTGTTTTAAAACCGCTTTTTCTAGAGCACCCTATCCATTCGAATAGGTTCTCCACCATCCGTACCGGCCGATGACCCATCCGAATCACATCCGCACCTACTCATTTCAGAACTTCCAAGCCGGGGCGGACTGCGGCACCGTAAGCCCATGAATTGCCCAGAGCGAATTGCGCATCAAGGAGGCCGGCCGTGCAGGATAACGTCGTAGAAATTCGCGTGGTGTCACCGATCGTCACCAAAGGATTTCGCAAAGTCGCCGATCTCCGGGCACTGCAATATCCCGGCATCAAGGTCAGTCACTCGCAGATCACGGCCGGACCGGGATCGATCGAGAGCGAGTTCGAGGCTGCCCTCTCGGTGCCCGGAACAATCGCCGAAGCGATCAAGGCGCAGAATGAAGGCGTCCACGCCGTCATCATCGACTGCATGGGCGATCCGGGTCTCAGGCCGTCGCGGGAAGCCGTGACGATCCCGGTGCTTGGACCCTGCGAGACCGGCATGCACCTTGCGGCGATGCTCGGCCACCGGTTTTCCGTCCTCACCGTGATGCGCCGACTGCGCGCATCCTTTGAAAACACCGCGGCCGTCGCCGGCCTTTCGACCAAGCTTGCCTCGGTGCGTAGCGTCGATATTCCCGTTCTGGAACTCGAGGAAGATCTCGACCGGACCAAGGCGATGCTGATCAAGGAAGGCATCCGGGCGGTTGAGGAAGATGGCGCCGAGGCGCTCGTCTTCGGCTGCACCGGCCTGATGGGCTGCGCCTTCGCCCTGCGCGAAGGACTTCTGACGCACGGGATCGACGTGCCTGTCATCGATCCCATTCCCGCCGCTGTTTCCGTTGCTGCCGCGCTGGTGCGTTCGAACCTTGCCCACAGCAAGCTGACCTTTCCACAGCCGCCCGAAAAACAGTTGCTCGGCTACGACTATATTCATCTGCCCATGCCGCTTGCGGCCGAATGAGAGAACGCTGGACGTTCCATTAAGAGGACAGAGATGGCGATTGCGCAAACGGACACCATGACACGAACGGAAAAGCGGAAAGGATCGACCACCGCTCTTCAGGATTTCCGCCTGTGGTGGCTGGTCATCCCGGCGTTCCTCGTTTTCCTTGTCTTCTTCGTGATCCCGACCGCATCACTGTTCGGGCTGGCCTTCAACAAGTCCGTCGCCGGCGTCATCGCCCTCAACAGCCAGATCACCTTCGACAATTTCGTCCGCATCTTCACACGGGCGAGCTATTATGAATCGATCCTGCGCTCGATCTGGATTTCCGCCATCGTCGGCGCCGCTTGCCTGTTCTTCGGCTATCCCCTCGCCTACGTCATCGCAAAAACCGTGAAGCCGAGCCGCGCCACGCTGTTGATGATCCTCGTCCTGTCCTCCATGCAGCTCGACATGGTCATCCGCATGTACGGACTGATGGTGCTGCTCGGCGATAACGGCCTCATCAACGGATTTCTCCTCAGGGTCGGGGCGATAACAGCGCCACTGCCGCTGATGTATAATGTCTTCGGCGTCATCGTCGGGCTGGTGCAGATCACCCTGCCCTTCATGGTGCTGTCGCTGATCGGCATCATCAAGGCGATCCATCCCTCGCTCGAAGAGGCAGCCCGCAGCCTCGGCGCCTCGCGCTGGCAGGCCTTCGTCACCATCGTGCTTCCGCTCTCGATGCCCGGAATCCTGGCCGGCACGCTTCTGGTCTTTGCGCTTTCGATCAGCTCCTACGTCGTTCCCGCCTTGATGGGTGGCTGGAAGGTGATGGTGCTGCCCATCCATATCTATCAGCAGATCGCCGAAGTCGGGCGCTGGCAGTTCGGCGCCGCCATCGCCGTGGTGCTCTTCGTGACGAGCATCGCAGCCGTTGCAGTCTACCACCAGGCGGCGGTCAGAACCTCGGGAGGGCGCACCTGATGCGTGAAGAGTCCGCCATCCCCCTTGCCTTCAAGGTTATCTCGCTGCTGTCGCTGGCGATCCTCCTGGTGCCGGTCTTCATCGTGGTGCTTGCCGGCCTGAACTCGGGCGATTACCTGACTTTTCCGCCGGAGGGCCTGTCGCTGCGCTGGATACAGGCGTTCCTGACTTCGCCCGTCTTCCTCTCGGCCTATGGGGTCAGCTTCATGATCGCACTGGTCTCGACGCTGATCTCGACGGTGATCGGCACGATGGCGGCGATCTATCTGACCCGCTCGCAGAGCCGTACCTCCAGCATCTTGCGCGGCTTCTTCATGCTGCCGATCGTGCTGCCCGGCGTGGTGCTGGGACTTGCCCTCTATGTCTTCTACGTGACCACGGGCATCGGCCTTGCCCGCACCATGCCGGGGCTGATTATCGGCCACGTGATCGTCACCTGCCCCTTCGTCATCGCGACGGTGACGGCGGCGCTGGTCGGTTTCGACCGCTCGCTGGAAGAGGCGGCCCGCAGCCTTGGCGCCTCGCCTTTCACCGCTTTCCGGTTGGTGACGCTGAAGATCATCGGGCCGGCAATTTCGGCGGGCACGATCTTCGCCTTCATCGTCTCGTTCGGCCAGTTCGAAGTCACGCTGTTTCTGTCGACGCCGAACCTGCAGACGCTGCCGATCGCGATGTATGTCTCGATGCGCTACCAGTTCGAGCCGACGGCCGCCGCCGCGGGCATCTTCGCCATCGCACTCGTCATTCTCTCCACCGTGCTGACCTCCAGACTCGTCAACCTGAAACGCACCTTCGGGGGATGAATACCGCTACGCCTTCACATCAACGATAGAGCAAAAAAGGGGAACTTCATGACTGAGAAAACGACAGGGCATACCCGCCGCACGATCCTGAAGATGGGCGTCGCTGCCACAACACTGCCCCTGTTCAACATCAATCACGCCTGGTCGCAGGATGTTGTCTTCGACGGCAAGGTCTTCGATGCCGGCGGCGCCGTGCTGCGCGTCGGCGAATGGGGCGGCCCCTGGGGTGAGCTGGTCAACAAATACCTGCTGACCGACTTCCAGAAGGAGTTCAACTGCAAGATCGAATACGACTCGACCTGGCCCTGGTTCCCAAAATTCGTCGCCGGCGGCGCCGAGAAGCCGCCGCTCGACATTACCAACTGGAACTTGCCGGAGATGTTCAAGACGGCAAAGGCCGGCGATTTCTTCCTAAAACTCGACGAACTGCTGCCGAACGTGCCGAACGCCAAGAACCTATGGCCCTTCGCCACCGCCAATGGCGTCGGCGTCACCTGGGCCTTCAACCAGTATGGTTATGCCTATCGCACCGATCTGGTTTCGCCGCCGCCCTCGTCGTTCAAGGATCTCTGGAAGCCGGAATTCGCCGGCAAGCGCGGCACCTACATCACGTCAAACACCTTGCAGATGGACTTCTTCCTCGTCGCCTGCGGCATCTTCGGCAAGGATCAGTACGATCTTGATGCCGGCTACGAGGCGATGAAGGCGCTGATGCCGGCCAAGATCTCCGATTTCACCGGCAACATGCAAACGCTGATGGACCGCGGCGAAGTGGTGGTCGCCGTGCTCGACGATGCCGAGCCGATGCAGGCCCGCGACAAGGGCGCGCCTTTCGCCTTCTGGTACTGGACCGAACAGCAGCCGATCCTGACGCAGACCTATACGATCAGCCGTTATGCCGAGCCGGTGCAAAAGAAGCTCGCTTTTGCGCTTCTTGACCGCGCCCTCGATCCGACCTTCATCGGCAATATGGGCAAGGAATTCTACCTGCGCCCGACGGTCAGCAACGCCGTCCTGCCCGACAATCTCGCCATGGCCGGCGTCGTCAACAGCGCCGACGCCATCAAGGGCTTCTGGGTGCCGGACTGGAATTCCTACCTCGAAAACGAAGACGACATCGTCGAAACGGTCAACGGCATTTTCGCCAGCTGATGCCGCCGCGACGGGCGGTTCCGCGCCGCCCGTCGCACATCTTCATAACAGGAGAGCCTTCGCCGCATGTCCGATATCCATCTGAAAAAGCTCGCTAAATCCTACGGCGATAGCGTTGCGGTCGCCGGCATCGACCTGCACATCGCCGAAGGAGAGTTCTTTTCCCTTCTCGGCCCATCGGGATGCGGAAAATCGACGACGCTCCGGATGATTGCCGGCTTCGTGCCGCCGAGCGGCGGCGAGATTCTCATCGGCCGCGACGACGTGACGAGATTGCCGCCGGAGAAACGCGACATCGGCATCGTGTTCCAGAACTACGCGATCTTCCCCCACATGAACGTTGCCGACAATATCGCCTTCGGCCTGAAGCTCCGGAAGCTGCCGAAGGAGGAGATCCGCAAGCGCGTCACCGCCGCGCTGCGCCAGGTCGGGCTTTCCGGATATGAGGAGCGTTTCCAGCGCCAGCTTTCGGGTGGCGAGCAGCAGCGTGTCGCCCTTGCCCGCGTGCTGGTGACGGAGCCCCGCATTCTCCTTCTCGACGAGCCGCTGTCGGCGCTCGACAAAAGCCTCAGGGAGGAAATGAAATACTGGATCAAGGACCTACAGAAGAAGCTCGGCATCACCACCGTCTACGTCACCCACGACCAGGATGAGGCCCTGACGATGTCCGACCGCATCGGCGTCATGCAGAAGGCGCACATCGTCCAGGTCGGGACGCCCGAGGAAATCTACGAACGGCCGAAGACGCTGTTTGTCACCACCTTCATTGGTCATTCGAATGTCATTGACGTCACCGTCGGCGCCAATGACGGGCAAGGCATGACGGTGCTGCTGGAGGGAACCGTGTTGCCGACGCGCGGTCCCGAGGGACTTGCCGCCGGGCAGGCGGCAAAGCTGGTGGTTCGTCCCGAGAATGTGATCATTGGTCCCGACAGCTCATCCGGCGTCAGCCTTCCCGCGACGGTCGTCAGCGAAACCTACCAGGGTGCGCTGGTGCGCTACCGGCTGGCCATCGGTTCCCAGGAGATCGTCGCCGAGCGCCAGAACCAGTCCCGCACCGAACGATTTTCCCCCGGCGCCGCCGTCACGGTCGGCTGGGACCCCGACCGATCCGAGGCACTCGTCGCCTGAAGCAACACGGAAACAGCGAACATCGCCAGCACCGGAGCCATCCGCTCCGGCGCCACGGCCAGGCATATTCTCACGGAGGTCATGATGCGTATTGGAATAGATGTGGGCGGCACGAATACCGATGCTGCCCTGATGGACGGCCCGCTGGTACTCGGCGCGTGCAAGAGCCCGACGACCAGCGATGTCGGCTCCGGCATTGTCGCCGTGTTGAAGCAGGTGCTGTCGATGACCGGCGTCTCGGTCTCGGAAATCCAGGCGGTGATGATCGGCACGACGCATTTCACCAATGCCGTCGTCGAGCGCAAGCGGCTGCTCGAAGTCGCCGCTATCAGGCTCGGCCTACCGGCGACCAAGGCGCTGCCGCCGATGACCGATTGGCCGAAGGATTTGGCCGACACACTCGGCCGCCACACTTTCATGGTGCGTGGCGGCAACGAATTCGACGGCCGCAAGATCGCGCCGCTTGATGAGCCCGAGATCCTGCGCATCGCCGGCGAAATCCGCAGTCGCGGCCTCAAGGCAGCCTCGATCACCTCGGTGTTTTCGCCGGTGACACCTGATATGGAGCTGCGGGCCGCCGAGATTCTCGGCAACGAGATCCCCGGCCTGTCGATATCGCTCAGCCACGAAGTCGGCCGGGTCGGTTTCCTCGAACGCGAAAACGCCTCGGTGATGAATGCGTCGCTCGCCGACCTGTCGCGCAAAGTCGTCAACTCCTTCCGTAACGCCCTGAAGGAACTGGCGATCAATGCGCCCTTCTATATCAGCCAGAACGACGGGACACTGATGGTGCCTGATTACGTCGAGCGTTATCCGGTGCTGACATTCGCCTCCGGCCCAACCAATTCCATGCGGGGCGCCGCGATGCTTGCTGGCGAGAAGGAGGCGATGGTCGTCGATATCGGCGGGACCACGTCGGATGTCGGCATGCTGATGCAGGGCTTCCCGCGCGAATCCGCCGTCGCCGTCGATATCGGCGGGGTCAGAACCAATTTCCGCATGCCCGACGTGCTCGCCATCGGTCTCGGCGGCGGCTCGATCGTGCGCGACGACGGTGCCCGCATTGGCCCGGATTCGGTCGGCTACGAAATCACCTCCCGCGCCCTGATCTTCGGCGGCGATACCCTGACCACGACGGACATCATCGTCGCGGCCGGCCTCGAGGATATCGGCGACCGTTCTCGCGTCGCTCATATCCCGGCAAGGACGATTAAGACGGCGCTCGATACCATCCACCGCATGGCCGACGAGGCCGTCGACCGGATGAAGACGAGCGCCGAGCCCCTGCCCGTCATCCTGGTCGGTGGCGGTTCGATCCTGATCTCGCGCGACCTGCCCTCCGCATCCCGCGTCATCCGTCCTGAGAACGCCTCCGTTGCCAACGCCATCGGCGCTGCGATCGCGCAGGTCGGCGGCGAGGTCGACCGCATCTTCTCGCTCGAAGGTACCTCCCGCGACATCGTGCTCGGCGGCGCCAAAAAGGAAGCCGAGGAGCGCGCCGTCAAGGCGGGTGCAGAGGCCGGAACGGTCAAGATCATGGATATCGAGGAAGTGCCGCTCGCCTATCTGCCAGGCAGTGCGACACGCATCCGCGTCAAGGCTATCGGCGATCTCGTGATCGGATGAGGACCCTATGAAACTCAACAGTCAACAACTCTGCGACCTTGCCGTCGGCGCGGCATTCCTCGGGACCGGAGGCGGCGGCGATCCCTATGTCGGCCGGCTGATGGTGCAGCAATGCCTCGACGAAGGGCTGGAGGTGAACATCATCGATCCTAGCGAATTGGCGGACGACATGCTGGTCATTCCGACCGCCATGATGGGTGCGCCGACCGTGCTGGTCGAGAAGATCCCTAGCGGCGAGGAGGCGATGTTTTCGCTACAGCGGCTCGAACGCCATCTCGGCCGCAAGGCGCAGGCGACCATGCCGATCGAGATCGGCGGCATCAACTCGACGATCCCGCTTGTCGTCGGCGCCCGCCTCGGCCTGCCCGTCGTCGACGGTGACGGCATGGGCCGCGCCTTTCCCTTTCTCGAAATGGAAACCTTCGGCGTCTACGGCGTCTCCGGCAGCCCGATGGCCGTCAGCGACGAATATGGCGATTGTGCCATCATCGAGGCGGTCGATAACCGCCAGATGGAATGGCTTTCGCGCGCCGTCGCCATCCGCATGGGCGGCTGCGCCTATATCGCCGAATATGCAATGTCGGGCGCCGACGTCAAACGCACCGCCATTCCGAACACGCTGAGCCTCGCCATCCGCATCGGCGAAGTCCTGCGCAACGCCAGAAGCTCGCACGAGAATCCGATCGAGGCGCTGCTCGGATTTCTGCCTTCGACGCTCTACCGCTACGGGCGCATCATCTTCGGCGGCAAAATCACCGATGTCATGCGCGAGACCAAGGCCGGATTTTCGATCGGCCGCGTTACGATCGGCGGGCTGCCGCCCTTCGGTTCGACGATGGAGATCGAGATCCAGAACGAGAACCTGATCGCCCGCGTTGACGGCAAGGTGAAGGCGATCGTGCCCGATCTCATCTGCATCATGAACACGGAAACGGCCGAACCCATCACCAGCGAAAACCTGCGCTACGGACAGCGCGTCACCGTGCTTGCCGTCTCCGTTCCCGAAATCATGCGGACGCCGGAAGCGCTCGATGTCTTCGGCCCCACCTGCTTCGGGCTGAAGGAACCCTTCATTTCCATCGAAGAGATCGGCTGAACACATGGCAATCATCACCAACGAGGATATCGACGATCTGGCGGTCGGCGCAGCCCTTCTCGGCACCGGCGGCGGCGGCGATCCCTATATCGGCAAACTGATGGCAAAGGCGGCGATCGAACGCCACGGCCCGGTCGATCTCCTGGCGCTCGATGACGTGCCTGACGGCATCGAGGTCGCCGCCTGTGGCGCGATGGGAGCGCCGACGATCCTGATCGAGAAGATGCCGAGCGGCGAAGAGATCGGACTTGCACTCAGGGCTTACGAGAAACGCGTCGGCAAGGCGATGGGAGCGATCATCCCCTTTGAGGCGGGCGGCATCAACTCGATGGTGCCGATCATGCTGGCGGCGGAATGCCGACTCCCGGTTATCGACGCGGACGGCATGGGACGCGCCTTTCCGCAGCTCGAAATGGAGACCTTCAACGTCTATGGCGTGCCTGCCGCACCCGTGACGGTCGCCGACGAGCAGGGCAATGTGGTGATCATCGAGACGGAAAGTGCGGCCAAGGCCGAATGGCTCGCTCGCGGCGTGACGATCCGAATGGGCGGCCAGTCCTATATCGTCAATTACGGCATGGATGGCCGCACGACCCGTCGCGTATCCGTTCCAGGAACGATGTCGCTTGCCATCGGCATCGGGCGTACCATCCGGCTGGCGCTTGTCGCGCATCGCGATCCGCTCGCCGACCTGATCGAATTCTTCTCCGGAACGCATTACGAGACCGCGCGCCTTCTGGCCTCGGGAAAGGTGGTCGACGTCTCGCGGCGCGAGCAGAACGGCTGGTCGGTCGGGGTCGTGACGATCGAACCTTTCGACACAAGCCGCAGGCCGGTGCGCATCCAGATCCAGAACGAGAATCTGGTGGCAGAGGAAGATGGCAGGGTGCTGGCGATCGTGCCGGATCTCATCTGCATCCTCGAAGCCGACACTGCCGAACCGATAACCACCGAACGCCTGCGTTATGGCCAGCGGGTCAACGTGCTTGGCGTCAAGGTGCCGCCGATCATGCGCACACCGGAGGCATTGGACGTCTTCGGCCCCGCCGCCTTCGGCCTGACGCAGAATTACGCACCGCTCGAGGCCGGTTAAATCTAGGCTGGCACGGGATATGCTTCTTAAAGCTCGCAAGTCAGGATGGTCGAATGAGCGAGGCGTTTTTGGATGCATCACAGTCGTTCCGAAGGCAAAACTGCAACCCGCCCCGGCGGGCGTGAACCGAAGACGCTAGGTTCCCGGTTTCGCCCGCCGCGCATGCTGTTCACGGCCATCGACCGTCCCTTTCCTCTTTCGAAGATCCGCGACGGTCTGGCGCGCCAGATCGTCGTCGTCCATGCACCGTCTGGCTTCGGCAAGACGGCACTGCTCAAGGCAGGATATGAGGCAGTCACTTCCGGCTCTGATTATTTTCAGTCGCTGTTCGATGGCGGCGTCGGTCATTGCGGCTGGATCACGCTAGGCCCCACGCATGGCCAACCTGCCGAACTGCTAGCCGATCTTTGCCTGGCGCTCGGTATCTACAGTCCACCGCCTCCCGCCTCTCTGAGGGAACTGTTCGACATCGTCGCCGACCGGGCAAGCGGCGCAATCCTGTTCATCGACGAGCTCGATATTGCTTCCTCACCCGATGTGCAGGCTTTCCTCGACGGATTTTTCTTAGGTGCCCCCGACAATCTGAGGATTGTCTGCGCATCGCAGCAGAAACTGCCGCTGCCGCTCGCCCGCCTCAGGGTGCGCGGTCTTGTCACGGAGATCAACGCCGTCGACCTCGCCTTCAGCCGCAACGAGATCCGCAGCCTGTTTCCCCGCACCATCAATACTGGCGATGTCGCAAACTTCGTACGCGCCACCCGTGGATGGCCGGCCTTGACGCAGATCGCGCTCGGCGTGATGGAGAGCGGCGGTATAGACGAGCGCAACAGGCTGCTGGCCGGCGAACATCCCGATCTCTTCCGCCATATCGACGAAGCGATCCTGCGTCCGCTGTCGCCGGCGCTTCGCCGAACGCTATGCGTCACGTCGATCCTGGAGGAATTCCCGCTGGAGCTGGCAAGCCATCTCTCCGGCACCGATCTGCAGGCAGATGACCTTCGGCTGCTCGAGGATATGAGCCCGCTGATCGAAAAGAGTCAGATGGGTGCGGCCTGGTACAGGCTTCATCCGATCGTGCGGAAGTGCCTGACGACCGAGCTTGCCGGTGATCCCCAGACCGACGAGGCAACGCTTCACTCCATCGCGGCGATCTGGTTTGCCGAGCGCGGGTTCCTGGAAAGGGCCGTTTCGCATGCGGCGCGCGCCGGCAACTTTTCGCTCGCCGCACAGACGATCCGGCAGGCCGGCGGCGTCAATCTCTTCATCCGCGCCGGCCACACAGTGCTCGAACATCTAATCGCCGACCTGCCCGCCGGCGTCATCCACGAATCTCCGAGCCTGTCATTGTGTTACGTGCTGGTGCTCGCGAAGAAGGGGCACATCAAGGCGGCGCGCGAGCGGATGGAGGCGATCAAGCAAGGCCGGGCCCTACATGGCGACGAGTTCCTGACGATCGAGGCATCGACGCTCGATCACATCGACGGGCTGGTCGATATCTATGAGGATCTTCATCTCGACGATGCGCAGATCCTGCATCTCGAACGAATGGCGTCAGGTTTTTCGCCGCAATCGACCTGGGAGCTCGGCTGGATCTACAACCATCTGTGCATCGCCTATACCAGGCGCGGCAATCTCGACCTTGCCCGGCTGAGTGCCTTGAAGGCATTGGCCTATTATCGCGAGGAAAAGACGGCCTATGCCCAGATCTTCATGCTCATCCATCTGGGGCTGGTCAATACGCTCGCCGGCAACTTCTCGGCGGCGCTGACTTTCTGCCGGGAGGCGCAGGACCTGATCCAAAGCGCGCAGTGGACCGACATCAATCTCGAAGCGATCTGCCGCGTCGCGACGGCGGATGTTCTCTACCTCCAGGGCGAGATGGCTCTGGTCGAGAAGAGCCTTGGCGAGGCGGTCAATGCCGTGGTCCAGGGTGAAGGTTGGGTCGATATCTATTCCCGGATGTTTTCGCTGCTGGCCCGCAGTCGGCTGCGGTTGAGCGGTCTCGATCTGGCAATGGCAGCGATCGACAAGGCGGAAGAGGTCGCCGTCGAACGCGCGCTGCCGCGCCTGAAGATTGCAGCCGACATCATGCGCGTCGATATCTTCTCGAAGACCGGCCTGATTGAATCGGCGGTGCTTCTCGTCGAGCGGCTGGTTTCATCGTTGCGCGATCCTGAACTCGGGCACTTCTGGACCTGGCGCGAGGAAAACGATTTCCTCGTCGCGCAAGCGCGCCTTCTCAAAGCTCAGGGGCGTCCAGGCGAAGGGCTCGCCAATCTGGAGATCGTGATGGCGCGAAGCCGCGCGAACGGCAGCGGTTATCACCTGCTGGCGGCGGAAATTCTGGCAACGGTTGCCGCCTGGAACGACGGCCGGCATGCCCAGGCACTCGAATATTTCCAGTTTGCGATCGCGCGTGCTCGCTCGCACGAGGTAACCCAGCTTTTCGAGGACGAGGGGCTAGAATTCTCCACGGTCGTGCGGGCGATCGTGCGGCGTTTCGGCCTGAAGGTCTTCAGTGCCGATGCCGTCGACTTCATCGGTCGCATAATTGGCCAGGGTGAAAGAAGCGTCTTCGGCAAACCGGCCGATAACGGCCGCCGGATCAAGGGTCCTCTTGGCGGCAAAAGTCTTCTCAGCCAACGCGAGCAACAGGTCCTGCTCTGCCTACATGAAGGCAAGAGCAACAAGGAAATCGCACGCGCGCTCGGGCTTTCCGAGCCTACGGTGAAATTCCACCTCAAGAACGTGTTTTCCAAACTGGGGGTCAGTCGCCGGGCAATGGCCCTGGCAGTTTCGGCTAAATTGAACCTTAAATAGCACGACGAAATGCCGGCACTGTCAGCATAAACGATCTATAGTTCACATAAGACAATCCGAACCGGGCAATCATGAAATTCTGCCAGCTGGTAATGGTCGGCCAGGGGTATCGGTGCGTTGAGGGTCATAAGATGCACCCTGCTTTATCATGAGCGTGTTAGAACAGCCGCAGCCTGGTCGGCGGCCCGCAACCCGCTTTCCCATGCGCCATGCGCGGTCGAAAAGTCGGACTGGTGCGTCGCCTCGCCGGCGAAAAACAGCCGGTCGCCGACCGGGCGCGCCAGGACTGCGCGTGCGCCCGCATAGCCGGGCAGTGCATGGCTGTAGGAGCCGCCTATCCAATCGGTACGACACCAGGAAGAGGCCGTGAGGGGCCGCAGATGGCGGCGAATGTTACTGCCGAGCAGCGATGACAGCTGGTCGAGTGCGAAGGCAAATGCGTCCACCAAACCCGCGCGTTCGATGACGACAGCGCCGTTTCCGCCAAAGAAGCCTTCGATGATCGGTCGGCCGAGCGGCCGGATATAATAGCTGCCGGTCTCGGCATTTTGCGGGTCGCCGAGCAGATGGGTTTCCGGCTCCAGACCATGATTGCCATGGAGTTCCAAAAACAGCTTGTCTGCGAGGCCTAGCGGCAGCTGACTTGCGGCATGGAGGTGATCGTCGGCCTGCGGGTCGAAGATAATGGCTCCGCGGGCTAGAACGGTGGTCGATGACGTGATGATCGCGGCACCTGATGTGACCGGGCCGCGGTCGGTCTCCAGCTGAATGCCACTCGCGGTCGATGTCACGCGTCGAACAGGGGCCGAAAGGCACAAGGCCACGTTCGGAACGGCCGCGCTGAACAGACTCCCATAGCCTTCACGCACCCGCCAATTGGCATCGGTCGCCGCGTTGTCATAGGCAAGAAAGTCAGCGACTGACAGCCGATCGAGCGGTGCGCCGTTCATATATCCGCTGAGGGACTGGCAGTAGGCGTTCCATTTGCCGCCGGGCTCCAGTGCGTCCGACGCCCTGTCGCTGGCGGGGGGATTTGCCCGCATCCGCTCCTCAAGCGCGTTCCATTCGGCCGCCGCCGCCGCGCGCTCATCCTGCGTGAAGCCGAGATCGCGCCACTGGCTTTGCCACGCCGTCGGTCCGCGCTCGATATTGAACCCGGCCTCACGGCCGATGGCGACGAGAGGATTGCGCTCGGCAGAGTGCAGCCAGCCGCAACCCATATCCAGCGGCATTCCGGCCAGTTCGATTGTCCAGGCTCGTCCGCCCACGCGGCTGCTGGCCTCCAGGATGATGACCGAGCGCCCGGCATCGGCCAGTCTTTTTGCTGCTGCAATGCCGGCTGCGCCAGCCCCGACAATCGCAACCTCGTAGTCCATCGTCGCCCTCCGCCGCTGCGTCATCAGCTTGATACGACACAAGCTTTACATCGGGGTTGCACCCGCTTCAATGTGCCCGAAAGCCTGCTAGTATGCTGACATGACGTTCTTCGAAACACTTGTTGCATTGCTGGCGGTTGCCATCCTGCTACTGCAGGTCACGCGTCGCATGCGCCTGCCCTACCCCGGCATTCTGGCTGCCGCCGGCGTCGCCGTGGCGATGTTGCCAGGGGCGCCGACGATTCCGATCGATCCTCCGACGGCGCTCGCCCTGTTCATTGCGCCCGTCCTTGTCGACTCGGCCTATGACTTCCCGGTGGGGGCGGCGCGGCGCATGCTGCTGCCGCTGTTCTTCTATGCGGTCGTCGCCGTTCTCGTCACGACAGGCGTGGTCGTGTCGATCAGCATGCTGACCGTCGGGCTTCCGATTGCGGTCGCGGTTACACTTGGCGCAATTGTTTCGCCGCCCGATGCCGCGGCCGCCACGGCAGTCCTTTCCAATTTGCCCGTCGCCCGCCGTGTGGATGCCCTGCTCAAGGGAGAAAGCCTGTTCAACGACGCGACCGCACTGCTGCTTTTCGGCGCTGCGCTGACTGTCCAGGCGCGTGGTGGGCTGGATGTCGGGACGGCACTTCAGGTGGGGATCGCCGCACCTGGAGGGATCCTGTTCGGCATCGTCTTCGGCTTTTTTGTCTCGCGGCTTCGGCCGATAACCGAGAACACGGTCGGCGGGACTCTGCTTCAATTCGTCTACGCTTTTTCAACCTGGTTGATTGCCGAACATCTGCATCTGTCGGCTGTCCTTGCCACAGTGGCGAGCGCAATGACGCTCGCCACGCTCTCTTCGGTCAGGGATTCACCGCGGATGCGGGTACATTCCTTCGCCGTCTGGACGACCGTCGTCTTCTTGCTGAACGTGGTGGCTTTTCTGCTGATGGGCCTGCAGGCGCGCCGCATCCTTGAGGCGATGTCGGCTGAAGAGCTTCAGCGGGCGATGGGATTTGCCATCATCGTGGTGGTCGGCGTCATCCTGGCGCGCATGGCGATGGCTTTCCTGCTTCACGCCGTCGTTGCGTCTCGTCACCGAAGCGGCCATGAATTGGCGCCTTTCACGTCCGGGGAGACCTTCCTGGTGGGTTGGGCCGGTATGCGTGGCCTCGTTACGCTGGCGACGGCCTTCGCGCTCCCCGCCGACTTTCCCGAGCGAGACCTGGTCGTGCTCACAGCCTTCGCGGTGGTGCTCGCAACCCTGGTCATTCAAGGGGCGACCTTGGCTCCGATGATCCATCTCCTGAAACTCGGTCGGCAGGCAGAAGTCCGTGATGAACTCAAGGTGGCCCGAAGATCGCTCGCGGAAGCCGCCTTTCAGCGGCTTGAGAAGGAAGACGGCACTGAGGCCGAAGCGATCCGGACGATCTGCAGGGACCATTGGATCGCGTCAACCGAGGCAAACAAGGCTTCGCCGCTCGATCGCCGCCGCGACCTGACGATCGCCGCCGTTCTCGCCCAGCGCCAGCGCCTCGAGGAATTGCGCGACACAGATCAGATCGGCGCGACGCAATATCTCGAGCTGCAGGAGGACCTGGACTGGAAGCAGCTCTCCGTCGGCTCGGATGAGGATCGCCGCATCACAGAAAGCTAGAGCCGATAAGGCATCACACAGAGTGCTGCTCCGTCAGCCCAGCCTCTCAAATGAGGCGGGACGCATCACTCGATATCCTTCAGCGCATCGAGTGGGCCGGTTAGCGCCGTGCGCGGTGGGACGAGTGTCGGCCGCACCAGATGCGTGATTGGCGGGCCGCGATCTGCATCAAGGATCGCAAACCCCTTGGTGATCATCGCCTCGCTGTCCTGCCGGATCATGAAGACCGGGAAAGGCAGGAAGGAGCCGAAGGGATCGTAGTCGTAGCAGCCGACGATGATGTCGGCGAAAGTCTCATGCGGGTGCAGCGCGAGGAAGCGCATCAGCCCTTCGAGATTGATCGAGGAATTGACGAAAAATGTGCGCGGCAGCTTTCCGTGGCCTTCGTAGAAGGCTTCAAAGGCACGCGCCGTCATGGCCGGGGAATAGCCGGTCGGCTGGATGCAGACATCCGGATCCGCGCCCAGAAGTGCGCGCTTTACGTCGCGGAAACCGCGAATTCGCTCGTGGCTGGCATGGTCGTTGCGGCCGCCGAACAGGTACAGATCGTCAGGTGAAAGCGGGCCATCCTCCTGCGCGCGTTCGATGATCGCCTGCGTCAGCATGCGCGCACCTTCATAATTGTCGCTGATGACCGACGGCGCCAGCGTGCCCGGCAGATCGATGTTGACGTGCTTCAGCCCTGCCTTTTCGCAGACCTTGTGTACGCCATCCGGATCGGTTGCGCCGGCGATGAAAAGTTCGTCGATCGAATAGGAGATCAGTGTCTCGACGACCTGGCGCTCCTCGTCCGGATCGCGACAGGCGCTGACGACGAGGGGGCACTGGCCGCGGCTTCTGACCTGTGCCTCGAAAGACTGCGCCATGGAGGAGAAATAGCGGTTGTCGTGCACCGGTAGCAGAAGACCGACGAGGCCGGAGCGGGACGAACGCAGGCCGCGGGCCTGCAGATTTGCCGTATATCCGTGCTCGTTCGCCAGGTTCTGAATGAGCTGGGCCGTCGCCTCCTTGATACGCCGCTTCCGCCAGCTTCCGTTGAGCACGGCGCTTACGGTGGAAGCCGAAGCACCCGATAGGATCGAGAGATCGTAGATTGTCGCCTTCTTCTTGCTGATGTCTGCCATATCTCGCCTTTTCCGCTGTCGTTCCCTTAGAAACAAACCCCTCTTGACGAAAGCCCTACCTTGATCGATAGTCATTGCACCATCGATTGTGCAAAAAAGAAAGATCGATTGCGCAAAAATGGTTCGCCGGAGGAGGCGGGACGGGAGGCAAGGGTATTCCCTCGCCAAGAAGCAACCAGGAACAACCTGCCGCAAAGCGGCCGGTGGTCGTCGTTCGCCATGAGCGACCTTGAGGAGGAGTGAAGATGAGGAGACTTATCGTAGCGGCATTTGCCGCATCGCTGTCGCTTGCCGGGGCGGTGGTCGCGTTTGCGCAGGACGCACCGAAGGTCGGCGTTGTCGTCAAGATCGGCGGCATTCCATGGTTCAATGCGATGGAAGCCGGCATCAAGGAACAGGGCAAGAAATTAGGCGTCGATGCCTTCATGATCGGCCCGACCAGCGCCGACCCGGCGCTGCAGGTGCGCGCCATCGAAGACCTGATCGCCCAGGGCGTCAAGGTCATCGGTGTGGTGCCGAACGATGCCAAGGTGCTCGAGCCCGTGCTCACCAAGGCGCAAGCCGCCGGCATCAAGGTCATTACGCATGAATCGCCCTCGCAGAAGGGCGCCGACTGGAATTTCGAACTCGCATCGTCGACCGGTTTTGGTGAGGCGCATGGCAAGCTGCTCGCCGAAAAGATGGGTGGCAAGGGCGAATATGCCGTCTTCGTCGGCTCGCTGACCGTTCCGCTGCACAATGCCTGGGCGGACGCCGCAATCGCCTATATCAAGGCGAATTATCCGGACATGAAACTCGTCGGCGACCGTTATGGCGTCGCAGAAGATGTCGACAAAAGCCGCTCGACGGCGCTTGATCTCATCGCTGCCCATCCGGATCTGAAAGGCTTCCTCGCCTTCGGCAGCCAGGGCCCGATCGGTGCCGGGCGCGCTGTCGAAGAACGCCGCAAGACGGGCAAAATCTTCGTGCTCGGCCCGTTCTCGCCCGGCCAGGGCCAGAAGCTGATCAAGTCCGACGCGATATCGGGCGGCTTCATGTGGAATCCGAAGCAGGCCGGCGAAGTCTTCGTCACGCTCGCCGATCGCCTGATCAAGGGCGAGAGCATCAAGGAAGGTGATGACATTCCGGGTCTCGGCGTGATCAAGCCTGTTGGTAACGACATCATCGTCGATCAGCTGCTGCCGATCAACAAGGATACGGTCGACGACCTGGCCGCAATGGGCCTCTGAAGAGGCCCCCTCCCCGGGTGTCGGGCCGGTCGATACGGACCGGCCCGGCGTTCGGGAAAAGAGCGATATCCGACCATGGCTGGACCATTGACCTTTCATGGCATTCGACTGGACAGGCAACCGGCATGAGCATGGCAACGGATGATGGTGTGAAGGCCCAGCCGCTTCTTTCACTTCGCGGCATCAACATGACATTCGGCGGTGTGAAGGCGCTGAAAAACGTCTCCTTCGAAGTCCTGCCCGGCGAGGTGCATTGCTTGGCCGGCGAGAATGGTTCCGGCAAGAGCACCCTTATCAAGGTGATATCAGGCGTCTATCGGCCTGCAGACGGCGCCGAGATCGTCTTCGACGGTGAGACGATATCCCACATGACGCCAGGCATGGCCCAGTCCCGCGGCATCCAGATCATCTGGCAGGACCTCGCGCTCTTTCCGGAAATGAGCGTGGCCGAAAACATCGCCTTCCAGACCCTTTCCGGTTCGCGCCCGCGCTTCGTCAATTATGCCGCGATCCGCGGAACAGCCGAGGAGGCGCTCGCCCGGCTCGGCATCACCCTCGACGTCGACAGGCCTCTCAAGGACTTCGCCATCGCGCAGCGTCAGATCGTCGCCATCGCCCGCGCGCTGGTCGGAGAGGCCCGCGTCGTCTTCATGGACGAGCCGACCGCCTCGCTCACCCAGTCTGAGACCGATCATCTGCTGGCGATCGTGCGCACGCTGTCGGCTTCGGGCGTTGCCGTGGTCTTCGTCAGCCATCGCCTTGCGGAAGTGCTGGAAATTTCCTCGCGCATCACGGTGCTGCGCGATGGTGCGCTGGTCGGTGTCTATCCGGTGGAAGGCATGACCCAGTCTAAGATCACCGAGCTGATGACCGGGCGCACCTTCGACCAGAATGTTCGCGCCCGCGACCTGTCGCACAACCCGGTCCTGCTTTCTGTCAGCAAGCTTTCCCGGCCTGGCGAGTTCGAGGATATCTCCTTCGATCTGCGCCGTGGCGAGACCCTCGGAATCACCGGCCTGCTCGGCTCCGGGCGCACCGAACTCGCGCTCACGCTGTTCGGCATGCGCCGGCCCGCCGCCGGAACGATCGTGTTGGAGGGAAAGCCGGTGCGCTTTGCCTCCAACCGCGAGGCGATCACCTCAGGCGTCGCCTATCTCTCCGAAGACCGCCTTTCGCTCGGTCTCAACCAGCCGCAATCCATCGCCGACAATCTGGTCATGGCCTCCCTCAACCGTATCCTAGGCGGCCGGCTCATCTCGCCGGAAAAGAAGCGCTCGCTGGTCGCGCGCTGGATCGCCGATCTCGGCGTCAGGATCGGCAAGCAGGACGATGCGATCTCGACGCTTTCGGGCGGCAACCAGCAGCGCGTCGCGATCGCCAAATGGCTCGCCACCGATCCCAAGGTGCTGATCCTCGATGCGCCCACGGTCGGCGTCGATGTCGGCGCGCGCGCCGGCATCTTCGAAATCGTTGCACGCCTCGCCGAGGCGGGGCTGGCGATCATCCTGATTTCGGACGAGGTGCCGGAGGTCTATTTTAACGCCGATCGGATCATCCATATGGAAAAGGGCCGCATCGCCGGCTGGCATGATCCGCGCGCGACTACGCTGAAAGACCTGGAGGCGGCGGTCTATGCGTAAGCTGTTCTTGTCCCATACAACTGAATTCGTGCTGTTTGCCGTCATCATCGCGATGAGCATTGTCCTGGCTTTTATGACCGACCGTTTCTTCACGCTCGGCAATGTCTTCGACCTGCTCAATATCAGCGCGGTCAACATTATCTTTGCCGTTGGCCTGCTCGTGGTGCTGATATCAGGCGGGATCGACATCTCCTTCGCGGTCGCAGCCTCGATAGTGCAATATGTCACTGCACTTGCGCTCGAGAGGATCGGCGGGGGTGGATGGGTATCCGGCTTCCTGATTGCGGCCGGCATCGGCATCGTGCTCGGCGTGATCAACGCCTTCCTGATCCACCGCTTCCGCATCATCTCGATCGTCGCGACGATCGCGACCTTCAACGTCTATTTCGGCTTGCTGATGTTTTTCACCAAGGGGGTGTCGATCTACAATCTGCCCGACTGGCTGACGGGCCGCGTCATCATCTACGAGCGCGAAATGGCCGATGGGAGCTGGGCTGAGATCACCTTGCCTGTTGTGGTCATGGCCGTCTGCACGCTCGCCACATGGTTCTTCATTACCCGCACGACGACCGGCCGGCAGCTCTACGCCTTCGGCGACAATCCGGAAGGCGCGCGCCGCTTCGGCATCAATATCGGCGCCATGCAGTTCATCGCCTTCGGCTGGCTTGGGTTGATGGCAGGCATCGCCGGGCTCATGCAGGCGCATTATGCGCAGGAGGTCGTGCCGAACGCACTCTACGGCCGCGAACTCGATGTGCTCGCTGCCGTGGTGCTCGGTGGGGCGCGGCTGGGCGGCGGCAAGGGCTCGGTGCTCGGTTGCGTGCTGGGCGTGCTGCTCGTCTCGATCACCCAGAACGGCCTCAACCTGATGGGCGTCTCGCCCTTCGCCTTCAAGATGATCGTCGGCGCGATCATCCTCGTTGCGATCACCTTGTCGAGCGCCCGCATCGGCAATCTGGTGCCAGTGTTTGCGACCCGGAAATCGACCGTTGACAGGCCCGCAGGCAGGGGAGAGAGCTGATGAACGCGCTTGCCGCCCGCTTCAACGCCATCTTCGGGGCCGACATGGCCGGTCCCCTCGCCGCGCTGGCGGCCGTGCTTGTCGTCTTCAGTTTCGCCTCGCCGCATTTCCTGACGGGCGCGACCTTCGGGTCGGTCGCCTTTCAGCTTCCCGAGCTGGGCGTTCTGACGCTTGCCATGCTGATGCCGATCCTCACCGGCGGCCTCAACCTTGCGATCACCTTCACCGCCAACATCGCCGGCCTGACTCTCGCCTGGACGCTGCAGGCCAATGGCGGGATCGATGCCGGCCCGGGCGCCTTCCTGATCGGCTCGGCTCTGGCGGTTGCCGTCGGCGCCGCCAGCGGCCTGGTCATGGGCCTCGTCATCGCCTTTACCCGCGCCCATCCGATCCTCGTTTCGCTGTCGATGATGATCTTCCTACGCGGCCTCGGCGAGTTCCTGACGCGCGGCGGCGATATCTCGGGCTTCCCTACCTTCATCGCTCCGATCGGCCACGGCAGTATCCTCGGCATCCCGGTACCTTTGTTGATCCTGATCGCCTGCGTGATCGCCAGCCACATTCTGCTCTCGCGCTCCAAGCTCGGCTTTTCCACCTACATGATCGGCTCCAATATCGAGTCTGCCCGCTATTCCGGCATCAACACCCGCAAGGTTCTGGTGCTGGTCTATATGCTTTCCGGCGTGATGGCTGCGGTTGCCGGCATCATCATGCTTGCGCGCTTCAATTCGGTGCGCGTCGGCCACGGCGAGTCCTATCTGCTGATCACCGTGCTCGCCTGCTTTCTCGGCGGCATCAATCCTTTCGGCGGCTTCGGCCGCGTCCTGCCCGTCTTCGTGGCGCTCATAGTGCTGCAGCTTCTCTCTTCGGGGCTCAACCTGCTCGGCGCCAACCAGCACCTCACCACTGCCGTCTGGGGCATCCTGCTCATCGTAGTGATGGTGCTGCGGTGGTTCTCGGCCAAGTTCATCAGAATCGTGAAATAGAGGAGATACGACCATGGAAGGTTTCGGCGTTCACACCAGCATGTGGACCATGAACTGGGATCGCGCAGGCGCCGAGAAGGCGATTGCCGGAGCCGTGCACTACAAGATGGATTTCATCGAGATCGCGCTGCTGAACGCGCCTGCCGTCGATGCCAAACATACCCGCGCCCTGCTTGAAAAGAATAAGCTGCGCGCCGTCTGCTCGCTCGGCCTGCCGGAACATGCCTGGGCCTCGGTCCGCCCGGATGCCGCAATCGAGCACCTGAAGGTTGCGATCGAAAAGACTGCAGAAATGAACGCCGAGGCCCTGTCCGGCGTCATCTTCGGCGGCATCGGCGAGCGCACCGGCGTGCCACCGACGCAGGGCGAATACGACAACATCGCCAAGGTGCTCGACGTAGCGGCAAAGCATGCTAGGAAGCACGGCATCCAGCTCGGCGTCGAGGCCGTGAACCGCTATGAGAACCACCTGATCAACTCGGCGCAGCAGGCCGTCGACATGGTGGAGCGCGTCGGCGCGGATAACATCTTCGTTCACCTCGACACCTACCACATGAATATCGAGGAAAAGGGTGCGGCAAATGGCATCCTGATCGCCCGCGATCACCTGAAGTACATCCATCTTTCGGAAAGCGACCGCGGCACACCGGGCTACGGCAACATCCCGTGGGATGCGATCTATGCCGCGCTCGCCGCAATCGGCTTCAAGGGCGGGCTTGCGATGGAAAGCTTCATCAACATGCCGCCTGAGGTCGCCTATGGCCTGGCCGTCTGGCGCCCCGTTGCACGCGATATGGAAGAGGTCATGGACAAGGGCCTGCCGTTCCTGCGCAATAAGGCGGAACAATACGGTCTCATCTGACCCGGTTTGCCGGATATTCCGAATTCCCCTGTTGGCCGACTGCCATCAACGACAAGCCATAACCGCAGCGGCCGCACGGGTGTCTGGCTGAAGAGTTCTTGCCATCGCCGGCAAGGGGCGTGACGCCCGTCTCTTCAGCACAGGCACCGAATTTCATTCGGCTCGTGCATGCGAAATGACTCTCGAGAAATATCATACTGTTTGTGATATTGTTATTGATGCTTGTTACTTTCCTCCCCCTATGCCATTTTGCCTGTTAAAATAAGGCGCTTGAACGGCCCGCGCCCGGGCTCTAGTTTCAAAGAGATGGCGGCGTTTCGATCGACCATCGATATGGGGGAATCTTGGATGGCACGCATTACGCTGAGGCAACTGCTCGACCATGCTGCGGAGGAAGGCTACGGCGTTCCCGCTTTCAACATCAACAACATGGAGCAGGCGCTCGCCATCATGGAGGCCGCGGATGCGTGCCAGGCGCCGGTTATCATGCAGGCGTCGCGCGGAGCCCGCGCCTATGCCAATGACATCATGCTGAAGCACATGATGGATGCCGTCGTTGAAATCTATCCGCATATTCCAGTCTGCGTGCATCTCGATCACGGCAACGATCCCTCCAACTGCATGACGGCGATCCAGGCGGGCTTCACCTCGGTAATGATGGATGGTTCACTGAAGGCGGACGCCAAGACGCCCGCCGACTGGGCCTATAATGTCGGCGTCACCAAGATGGTGACTGACATGGCGCATTTCGGCGGCATCTCAGTGGAAGGCGAACTCGGTGTTCTCGGTTCTCTCGAGACCGGCATGGGCGAGGCCGAGGACGGCCACGGCGCCGAGGGCAAGCTTTCGCATGACCAGCTGCTGACCGACCCGGACGAAGCGGTGAAGTTCGTGCGCGAAACCAAGGTCGATGCGCTCGCCATCGCGATGGGCACATCGCATGGCGCCTACAAGTTCACCCGCAAGCCGGACGGTTCGGTACTGGCGATGAACGTCATCGAAGAAATTCACCGCAAGCTTCCGAACACACATCTCGTCATGCATGGCTCGTCCTCGGTCCCGATCGAACTGCAGGAGATCATCAACAAGTATGGCGGCCAGATGAAACCGACATGGGGAGTGCCGGTCGAGGAAATCCAGCGCGGCATCAAGAACGGCGTGCGCAAGGTCAACATCGACACCGACGGCAGAATGGCGATGACCGGCCAGATCCGCCGCGTGCTGCAGGAAGATCCAAGCGAGTTCGATCCGCGCAAATATCTGAAGCCGGCGATGACGGCGCTGACCAAGCTCTGCAAGGAACGCTTCGAACAGTTCGGCACCGCCGGCATGGCCGGCCGCATCACGCCCCTCCCCGTTTCGGAAATGGCGAAGCGTTACAAGTCCGGTTCCCTCGATCCGGCTTTCTCCTGAAACTGGGTTAGCCCGAGGCCGGGCGCGGTGTCTTTTCCGGCTCGGCGGCAACCTTGCCTGTCAGTGCTTGGCCGTGGAAGCGGCCCAGCTGGCTGACAACGTCCTGGATTTCGCTTGCCGTTCGTTCGGCATTCCAATCGAGCGCTGCCCCGGCAACGCCGGCGATTTCCCGCAGGCCTTCCAGCGTCAACCGGCCCTCGATCGCAAGCGTCGTACGACGCATCACGATGTCCGACAGGTGGACGACGATTTCGTTCCGGGCGATCCAGTCGATCTCGCGGAGACTGTAACGCGGCGCACCCGCCAGGCGCTGCTCGTCGGTATAGCCTGAAGGAGAAGAAAGCAGGGCTGCGGCCGTCGTGCCGTAGCGGGCGAGCAGTTCGTCGGCACGCTCGGCGGCAACGCCGCTGCGTGATGCGGTATCCCTGATCCAGGCGCTACGTTGCTGGGCATCAGCCGGAAAGGCCTTGCCGCCGCCGATCGCCAGATAGCGTGTCGACTGGCTGCGGCTGCGCTGCAGCCGGGAGAGAACGGTGTCGGCGACCTCTTCCGCAAAGCCACGGAACGTCGTCCACTTGCCTCCGACCAGCGAAATGATCGGAAACGGTCTGCCGCTCTCTGGCTCCTTCACCGGCGCGGAGTGATCACGGCTGATTAGCCCCGGTGCTGCCGCATCTGACGCCGGCAGCGGGCGGATACCGCTATAGCTGTAAACGATCTGGTCGCGATCGATGCGGAGCGTCGGCAGCAGCGAGCGGACACTTTCGAGAAAATACTCGGTTTCCGGCTCCTCGCAGCGGACATTGTCCGGATCATCCGCCGGAATGTCGGTCGAACCAACAAGTGCCAGCCCGAGATAGTCGTAGACCAGGCAGATTCGGCCGTCGTCGGCCTCGAAATAGATCATGTGGCCGTTGAGGCTTCGCACCAGCTCGGGATGGTCAAGCAGGATATGGGAACCCTTGGTGCCGCCGATCAGGTGCGATGGGGCGCCGAGTAAATTGTTGACGTGATCGATCCAGGGACCTGCCGCATTGACGACCAGTTTGGGAGCAACGGTGACATCGCGACCATCGGGCTGCCGGAAGGTCAAATGCCCCTCTGAAACGGCAGCCAGTGTCGCGAAATTTGCCGCGAGGCTCCGCGCATTCGCATCGAGACCATCGCTCACGAGCTCATAGACGAGTCGCTCCGGCCTGCTGATCTTGGCATCGTAATAGATGCCGCCGGCGACGATGGCGGGGGTGACATGCGGCATTTCCTTGCGCGCCTGTTTCTTCAAGATCAGCCGGTGGCGCGGCATGACCTGGTCGCGTGAACCGAAAAAGTCATAGAGCCGAAGCCCGATCTTGATGAGAACCGCACCACGGCTGCGTGGCGCCGTCTTCGACCCGAAGAGCGTTCTGATCGCTGCCCAGATACCGCGGGTCCAGGAAAAGACCGGAATGAACGTCGGCAGTGGTTCGACGCAATGCGGCGCGTTCTTGAGCAGGAGGTTGCGCTCAAGCGTCGATTGCGCAACCAGTCCGAACTCACCCGTTTCCAGATATTTCAGGCCGCCGTGAATGAGCCGCGATGGTGCGGCGCTCGTGCCGGAACCAAAGTCGGCCTTGTCAACGATCAGGCAATTGACACCCTGTAGCGAGAGGTCGCGGAACAGGCCGGCGCCGTTGATGCCCGCCCCGATGATCAAAACGTCGATATCGTTCTCGCCGGGATTCGAGAAGCGCTGCTGCAAATCGGGGGTCATGCTCGTCGTCCTAAGTTGCCCGCCGCAGCAGGCATTTGTCTTTTCAGTTTGCCGATTGTTCCGGCGCAAGCGCGGCAATCCTAGGCCAAAGGGGGATCATCGCGTCGGCAATGTCGCGAAACACCTGGTAACGCTTTTCATAATCCGCGCTGCGCGCCGCATCCGGCCGGCAAGTCTTTGCGATGGCGGCCGTGTCGCGCGGATCGCTCTGCGGATCGGCGAAGACCCCAGCACCCGACCCGGCACAAAGCGCAGCACCCCAGGCGGCCGCCTCATCCGTCTCGGTTACCGTGACCGGCATGCCAAGCACATCGGCAAACATCTGCACGACGGCAGGGTTGCGCGAGATGCCCCCGGCGAGCCGCGCCTGATCGAAGGTAAAGCCGTCCCGAAGCGCGTCGACATGAATGCGATGATTGAAAGCGATGCCCTCAAGCACGGCGCGCAGCATGTCGCCGCGGTCGTGCCATCCACCGAGCCCGAAGAAGCCGGCGCTGGCCGCCGCGCCATAGGGCGAGCCGAACAGATAGGGATGGAAGAGCGCGGTCGAGGGGCGCTCGAAGGCGGCCTCGATCTCGGGCGCCAGCAGGGCGTGGATCGAGTTGCCTTGCACCTCGCCATTCTTCCGTTCGGCAGCGCAGAGCGTGTCGAGAAACCAGTCGTAGTTCGCTGTCGATGCCGGGGAGATCGACATGCTGTTCCAGATGCCGGGTGCAATCCCGTTGCGGCAGAACCAGCGCCGGTCGACACGCGGTTCCGACGAAAGCGTCTCGTTGATCGAATAGGTCCCAGCAATGACCGCGACAACGCCCTTGGCATAACCCCCTGCCCCGAGCGCCGAGGCCGTGACGTCGTGCAGACCGGCAACGACAGGCGTTCCTTCGGCGAGGCCCGTCAGTTGCGCGGCTTCACGGGTCACGCGTCCGACGATCTGGTCAGAGCGCGAGGCTGGTGGCAAGGCGTGGACGAGATCCTGCAATCCAAACAGCCGCAGGGCGTCCTCACTGTAGTTCTGCGTCTTGACATTGGTGAAGGAGGTGCTCGCTTCGGTGCGGTCCGTACCGATGGTCCCGGTCAGGCAGAACCGCAGCCAGTCCTTGCAGCTGAAGAAATGGCCGATACGCTTGTAGCGCTCAGTCTCGATTTCGCGGATCCAGGCAAGCAATGCCGATGGCGCGGAGACGTGCGGGATCTGCCCCGTCAGTTCGATCGCCAGGTCGGCGACGTCGCTTTTCGTCCACCGGTCGACGATCGCCCCTGCCCGGCTGTCCAGCGAGAGAATGGCCCGGCCGAGCGGCTTCCGGGCGTGATCGAGCAGGTAGATGCCGTCTCCGTGCGCGGTAGCGGCAATGCCCGCTATGTCGCTTGCCGGCCGCCCGCTGAGTGAAATCGCTTCGCGGATGGCATCGGCCGTCGCGTTCCACAATTCATCCATGTCGCGCTCGATATGGCGGGCCTTCGGAATGAACTGCGTCACCCGGCGCCGGGCGGCTGCAAGCGGCGTGCCGTCGACATCGAAGATGACCGCCTTGGTGACTGTCAAACCACTATCGATCCCGAGCAGTGTCGGCATTCAGGTTTACCTCACGAGGGACAACCGGCCCGTGCCGTCAGGAGCGCCCTCCGGCGCCCTTGGCGATGACCACGTTGATATCTCTGGACCGCATGCGGTCGATGTGCACCGGCTGGGTCTTGTCGTCGACGATAACGACGTCGAACTCATCCAGTGCTGCGAAACTGTGGAGTGCACGCCGTTCGAACTTGGTATGATCGGCAAGCAGGATGCGTTTTACGGAACAGTCGAACATGGCGCGCTTGGTATCGACTGTTTCAGGGGACTGGTGCAGCACCGTGCCATCGCTGATCGCCGACATCGAGATGAACGCGACATCTGCCCTGAGTGCCTTGATCTCGTTGATGGTGATGCGACCCATGAAGGCATTGCACCAATTGTAATATTGGCCGCCGAGGGCGAGCAGCGTCACGTCGTGCAGGCCCGTCAGCGCATTCATCAACGTCAGGGAATTGGTAATTGCGGTGACCGGCACCTTCGAAGGCAGATGCGCCGCCATCTGAAGTACCGTGGTCGAGTCATCGAAAAAGATGGCCTGTCCCGGTTCGACGAATTGCATTGCCGCCTCGGCGATCAGCTTCTTTTCCACAGACTGGCGGTTCGAGCGATAGACGTCGCTGGATTCGATGAGATTGGTCGCCGCCGCAGTGACAATGCCGCGCGTCTTCCTGAAGAGGCCGCGGCTGACGAGTTCATCGACATCGCGGTGAGCCGTCATCAGGCTGATCCCAAAGCGGTCGGTCAGGTCTTCAATCCGCATCGAGCCTTCACCCATCACGGCCTCTGCAATCATGCGGCGGCGCGCGATCTGGCGCGTCTGCCGGCTGTCGCTGGTGAGCTGGTCCAACAGATCGTCGTCCCGGCTGGTCTTCTGTGTCACGGGTCACCCCTGTCGCTGAATTATGGATCCCAGCTTCGTACAGTGATTGCCGCGCCAAGGCAAAAAGGCGAAACGCAACCGGCGGTTGGACCGCGGCCATCGCTTCCAGCATGAAAATGAGGGCGCTCTTGCGAGCGCCCTTTACCGTTTACTGCGCCAGGACGAACGGGCCGGTGTACTTGTCGATGTTGTCCTTGGTGATCAACAGGCAATCGAAGAGCTGCTTCTCGCTCTTGGCACCCGTGTTACCCGTCTTGATCAGGTTGTCTGCCTGCTTGACGGCTTCTTCGGAGAAGACGGCAACCGGTTGGAGGACGGTGTATTGGAGTTCGCCCGCCTTGATGGCAGCAACGGCATCCGGCGAACCGTCGAAGCCGCCGACCTTCACATTGGCGAGCTTGCCGGCTTCCTTGAGTGCGGCAATCGCACCGAGCGCCATTTCGTCATTGCCCGAGATGACGCCGACGATATCCGGGTTGGCCTGCAGCATGGACTGCATCTTGTTGTGGCCCTGAGTGCGGTCCCAGTTGGCAACTTCCTTGGCGACCTTCTTCAGATCCGGATACTGCGAAAGGACGGTCTCGTAGCCATTCGAACGCGTTGCCGCGTTGTTGTCGGACGGCGCGCCGAAGAGTTCGGCATAGTTGCCCTTGTCGCCGATCGCTTCGACCCATTGCTGCGCGCCGAGGGCGGCACCCTGTGCGTTGTTGGAAACAAGCTGCGCCTTGGCCAGGCCTTCCTGGTTGATCTCGGCGTTGACGAGGATGACCGGGATGCCGGCAGCAACGGCCTTCTTGACCGCACCGACGGAACCGTCGGCGTTTGCCGGGTCGAGGATGATCGCCACCGACTTGTTGGTGATCGCCGTATCGATCAGGTTGCTTTCGGTATTGGTGTCACCCTTGTGGGCGTTGACCGAGGCCGTGTAGCCCAGCTTTTCGGCGGTTGCCTTGGCGACATTGCCTTCCGTCAGCCAATAGGGATTCGACGGATCGTTGACGATGATCGTCATCATGCCCGCTGCCCAAGCGGAGCTTGCAAGAAGCGGTGCTACTGCCGCGGCGGCCAGAAGTATGCGCATGCCTTTCTTAAACATAGTCTCTCTCCCATTTGTGAGTTCAGTTATTGCCGGGGATCCGGCAGTGCTTTCCCCAATCGGCTTCGTGGACTCCAGCCTGCCGTCGTGGATAAGTTTCGGTCTCAGCCGTCAGGACGATTTGACCCGGCGGCCGTATTGGATGCTGTTCATGAGGACGGCGAGAACGATCACCGCGCCGGTGAATACCGTCTGCCAGTAGGCCGAGACGCCGATGATCACGAGGCCGTCCGAAAGGAAGCCGATAACGAAGGCGCCGAGCATGGTGCCGCGAACCGTACCGCGGCCGCCGGTCAGCGCCGCGCCGCCGATGACCACGGCTGCGATCGCCGTCAGTTCGTAGGTTGTGCCTGCCGTCGGACCAGCAGAGGTCAGCTGCGAGGAGAGGACCAGGCCGGCGATCGCTGCACAGACGCCCGAAAGCACATAGACGATGATCTTCACGCGCTTGACCGGGACGCCGGAGAGGTCGGCGGCACGCTCGTTACCACCTGAGGCGTAGAGCCAGCGGCCGAAGGCAGTGCGGCTCAGCACGATGCCGCAAACGATGGCGAGAACCGCAAGCACGATGACCCCGATCGGAATGCCTGCGAGCCGGTTGAAGCCCAGCCAGTCGAAGCCGGTATTGCCGAGTTCCGGACGGCCGCCGAGATTGTTGTAGGTCAGGCCGTTGGTCATCAGGAGCGCGATACCGCGGGCCACGTAGAGCACGCCCAGCGAGGCGACGAAGGCCGGCACCTTGAGATAAGCGATCAGCACGCCGTTGACCGCACCGACCAGCGCACCGAGCGCACATGTGATGACGACGACGGCCCAGACCGGCGGATAGAGGATGACGCCGAGATAGGTGAGCGTGACCCCCTGCATCAGGAAACCGGCGATGCAGCCTGCAAGCCCGAGTGTCGAGCCGACCGACAGATCGATGCCGCCATTCAGGATGACGAGCAGCATGCCGATCGCCAGAATGCCGAAGATCGCGACATGCGACGCCATGATCAGGAAGTTGTTCAGCGTGAAGTAATAGGGCGACAGGAACGAAAAGACCGCGATGATGACGATCAGCGCGAAGAAGGCCCGGCCTTCCAGGATGAGACGCACGATATTGGTATTGCGCTTCTGCCCGCTGGAAACTGATTTCTTTTCGGTGACGTTCGTGACTGACATAATCAGTGCTCCATAATCCAGGCTAGTGCGCGACCACGGCTTCGCCGGAGGCGGCCATGATCTTTTCCTTGGTGACATCCGAGCCGAACTCGGCCGATATCCTGCCGCGATGCATGACGATGATGCGGTGCGCGATACTCAGGCATTCATTGACTTCGGACGTCGAATAGATGACCGCCAATCCCTGCTTGGCGCGCTCCGCGAGCAACTTGAAAACTTCCGCCTTGGCGCCGATGTCGATGCCGCGGCTTGGCTCATCGAGCAGGATGACCTTTGGCTGGGTTGCCAGCATCTTGCCGATGACGACCTTCTGTTGGTTGCCGCCGGAGAGCGAGCCGATCGAAGCTGCACCGCCATCGGTTTTCACATGCACCCGCCGGATCGCGTCATTGACGAGATCGCGCTCCCGATGGCCGGAGGTGAAAAGCCCTTTGGTGAAGGCGCGGATACTCGCAAGCGACAGATTGGAGCCGACCGTCATCGTCTGGACGAGGCCGTCGCGCTGGCGATCTTCCGGCACAAGCACGAGACCGCTGGCAATGCGCCCGGCGATGCTGAGCCCACTGACGTCCTGTCCTTCGAGCAGAACCTGTCCGCCACTTGCGCGCAGACGTCCGGCAATGCATTCGAGCAGTTCCGTGCGCCCGGCGCCCATCAGCCCGTAGATGCAGACGATCTCACCGGCACGCACCTTGAGAGACAGACGATCGACCGCATTATAGGCAGCGCCGGAGGGACCGGGGACACTGAGGTTTTCGATGGAAAGCGAGACGTTTCCGAACGGGTGACCTTGCGGCGGGCTGCCAAGGTCGAAATTCTCGCCGACCATGTTGCGGACGATCCATTCGAGATCGATACCCTTGCGCTCGGCATAGGCGGTCATGTTTCCGTCGCGCAGAACGACGGCGTGATTGGTGATCTGTAGCGCCTCTTCCAGATGATGCGAGATGTAGACGATCGACACGCCGCGGCTCGTCAGGTCGTGGATGACTTTGAAGAGCACTTCCACCTCCGTCGCGCTCAGCGCCGAGGTCGGCTCGTCCATGATCAGGATGCGCGAATTGATGGAGAGTGCCCGCGCAATTTCGACGATCTGCTGCTGGCCGAGGCGAAGATCCTCGACGCGCGTCTGCGGATCGATGTCTTCCTCGAGCTCTTCCATGAGCGCCCGGGTCTGACGCTCCTCTTCAGCGAAGTCGACGACACCACCCTTGATGATCTCCCGGCCCATGAAAATATTGTCACGGACACTGAGATTGGGGGCGAGGCTGAGCTCCTGATGGATGATGGAGATCCCGCACTCGCGCGCATGGGTCGACGAGCTAAAGCTGATCGGCGAGCCGTCGAGAATGATCTCGCCGGAGCTTGGCTGCGCGACACCCGAAAGGATCTTCATCAAGGTCGACTTGCCCGCGCCGTTCTCTCCGAACAGCGTTGTGACCTGGCCGCGATGAATGTCGAAGTTCACTCCCTTGAGGGCGTGAACGCTGCCGTAGGATTTTGCGATGTTGCGCGCTGCGAGGACGACCTCGCCTTTCGCCCCGTTGCTACGTTGCGGCTGGCTCATTTGAGCTCGACCTTCACCGGCGTGACGAGCCAGTTCTTCGGGTTGATGAGCTTGAAGACGCCGACGACGGTCGCCTGCTTTCCGTCCAGGGCGTCAGGATCCAGGCCCGCAAAAACCGCCTTCTTCATCTCGTTATTGATGGCCGATCCGGCATCCTGATACTGGATCTGGTTGGTAAACTGGCCGAATTCGATGGTGCCGGTTGCGTCGCGGAGGTCCGTGCCGTTGACCGCAGGGCCGGTCTGGACACGGACCACCGTCTCGGGAGGCAACCCATCGATCTTCATTTCGTTGGTGTTCGACTTGCGGGCGCCGAAAACGCCGGTCAGCGTGACGGGAATGACCGGTCCGGTGCTCGTCGCAGTGCCGTATTTCTCGGCCGCCGCCTTCTTGTCGGCGGCAATGGCGGCCGCGAGATCGGCGGCCGCAGCGGCCCGCTCCTCGACATTTGCCTTGATTTTCGGGAACTGCTCAGCGCCGAAGGTTTCCGGAGAGAACGCCTGCTGGCGGACATCGTTTTCGGAACCGATCTTGACGACCGTCGTATCGAACGCGATCGCTGCAACGACGATGACCGCCAACGCCGCGCTGACAAGGAGCCCGCGATTGCCGCTGCTCGGCTTTGATGCTGCATGATCGGGCGAGGTACTCATGTCCGGACGGCCTTTGGCTTGGAATGGCAAGATGGGGAGGGCTAGCGCGATGATGATCGCAGGCGCGCTGAAGCACTGCGTCGCACCGGAACAGAAACCGGCGGGCCACCCGCAAGAGCGCAACTCTGGACGAAAATTCGCATCGGAAGCCTCCTCAACAAGACCGGCGGCTGTCTCCTCCAACCGCCTGGGCCTGCAAATTCTCCATCAGGAAGCGCACTTCCGTGATAGAAGTATGTTATTTATGCCGTAAATGATGTTATATATTTTATAAGCTGTCAACGGCACTTTCACGCCAACTCGACTGAAATGCACGACCTCACATCTTGTTCATCGCGCTGCGGTGCAGCAAAAAGTGACAGCAAATGCAGACGCCTTCACACTTGTCATTCTGCCGAATTATGGCAACATCTCACTGTTTTTCATGCAAAATTTTACAGGTCGAGCATTGCGCGCATTGCCGTTTTCGATGCTGCGCGCCGATAGCCCGGCGGCGCGGAAGTAAGCTCCTTGCTCTTCTATTTTAGATGAAAAAAATTACATCTCTAGAAAAATCTTACTGGCATTGTGGTATCTTTATGTTATGTTTTCGAGCGAAGTTAGGGAGGTTTCGGCTGCACGCCGGATCTGGGATCTGCCAAAGGCGGCACGCTTGCCGTTACCCGTGGAAGGGCCGACGTTGGCAGCCGGATGCATCATGCCAGAGAGTTTAGGGATCGGGAGGACTTCAGATGAATTTGATGCGCGTATTGCCCGCTGCGGCGCTTGCGATGGTGGCGAGATAGGCCTGGGATGACATCGACCCAGACGATCATCATTGGCATAGATGCCGGCACCTCGGTCATCAAGGCTGTCGCCTTCGATCTGTCCGGGCGCCAGATTGCGACAGCCTCCGTTCGCAACAGATACACCACCGGAGACAATGGCTCGGCAACGCAGTCGCTGGATCAGACCTGGCTCGATTGCGCCAGCGCGTTGCGGGGCCTAGGCGAAAAAGTCGCTGATCTTGCATCATGCACCGCAGCCATCGCCGTCACCGGACAGGGCGACGGCACCTGGCTCGTCGGCCACGGCAATATGCCGGTCGCCGATGCCTGGCTGTGGCTCGACGCGCGCGCCGCGCCGACGGTCACGTCGCTTGCCGGCGGAACGCAGAACCGTGCCCGCTTCGAAGCGACAGGCACCGGTCTCAACACTTGCCAGCAGGGCGCGCAACTTGCCCATATGGACCGCTTCACGCCGGATCTTCTCGATCGGGCGGAGGCGGCGCTGCACTGCAAGGACTGGCTCTATCTCAACCTCACAGGTGTGCGGGCGACCGATCCATCGGAGGCGAGTTTCACCTTCGGCAATTTCAGAACGCGCCAGTATGATGCCGTGGTGATCGATGCGCTCGGCCTTGACCACAGGCGCGGGCTCCTGCCCGAAATCATCGACGGCAGCGAGATCAGCCACCCGCTGACATCGGGGGCGGCGAAGGCCTGCGGGCTTCTTGCTGGAACGCCGGTCTGCCTCGGCTATGTCGACATGGTGATGACGGCGCTCGGTGCAGGCGTGCGCAGCGACGCTCGCAACGCCGCCTGCTCGACGATCGGCTCGACCGGTGTGCACTTGCGCGCCAAGTCCGTTGCCGACGTTCAGCTCAATCGTGAGGGTACCGGCTATGTGATCGCCCTTCCCATCCCCGGCATCGTCACTCAGGTCCAGACGAATATGGGCGCCACGATCAACATCGACTGGATCCTTGAGGTCGCCGCCTATCTGATGGCCGAGGCAGGTAAGCCTGCTTCGCATGCAGACCTTATTGCGCGCATCGACGGCTGGTTTGCAGAAAGCCGACCGGGGGCGGTGCTTTACCATCCCTATATTTCCGAAGCGGGCGAACGTGGGCCTTTCGTCAACGCCAATGCGCGCGCGGGCTTCACCGGGCTTTCGATGCGTCACGGCTTCCCCGATCTGCTGCGCAGCGTGGTCGAAGGGTTGGGGCTTGCCACCCGCGACTGCTACGCCGCGATGGGCACGATGCCCGAAGAGCTGCGGCTCACGGGCGGGGCCACACGCTCCCTCGCCCTTCGCCGTTCACTCTCGGCCGCCGTTAACGCACCGATCCGCCAGTCGCGCCGCGAGGAGACGGGGGCGGCCGGCGTGGCGATGATGGCCGCGGTGGCTGTCGGCGTCTATTCCAGCATGGACGATTGCATAGCCGACTGGGTGACGCCGCTGCTCGGCGATCCGGAGACACCGGATGCCAACGAGGCCCACCGGTTCGACCGGCTCTTTTCCGCCTATACCGATGTGCGCCAGGCAATGGCGCCCGCCTGGGACAAGCTTGCCGAAGCCGCAACGACGTCGCCGGTGGGCGCGTAATTCTGATGCAGCAGGCATCGAAGGAGCATGACATGACCGAACCCGAACTCCTGGATCTCTTCGTCATCGGCGGCGGCATCAACGGCGCGGGGATAGCACGCGATGCTGCGGGCCGCGGCCTGAAGGTCGTGCTGTGCGAAAAGGACGACCTGGCACAGGGAACTTCGTCGCGTTCGGGCAAGCTGGTGCATGGCGGTCTGCGTTACCTCGAATATTACGAATTCCGTCTGGTGCGTGAGGCGCTGATCGAGCGTGAAGTGCTGCTCAATGCCGCGCCGCATATCATCTGGCCGATGCGCTTCGTCCTGCCGCACAGCCCAGAGGATCGCCCCGCATGGCTCGTGCGGCTCGGCCTCTTCCTCTATGATCATCTCGGCGGCCGCAAGAAGCTGCCCGGGACCCGCACGCTCAACCTGCTCCGCGACCCGGAAGGCACGCCGATCCTCGATCAATACACGCGCGGCTTTGAATATTCCGATTGCTGGGTCGACGACGCCCGCCTCGTGACCTTGAATGCGTTGAGCGCAGCGGAAAACGGCGCTGTGGTGCTGACCCGCTCGCCGGCCGTGTCGGCCCGTCGCGAGAATGGCGGTTGGACCGTGGTCACGAAAAGCAACTCCACGGGAGAGACGCGAACGTTCCGTGCCAAATGTCTGGTGAACTGCGCCGGCCCCTGGGTGATGGACATCATCAATCGCGTCGCCGGCTCGAACTCCGGCCGCAACGTCCGCCTCGTCAAGGGCAGCCACATCATCGTGCCGAAGTTCTGGGCAGGTGCCAATGCCTATCTGGTGCAGAACCACGACAAACGCGTCATTTTCATCAATCCCTATGAGGGCGACAAGGCGCTGATCGGGACGACCGATATCGCTTACGAAGGCCGGGCCGAGGATGTTTCCGCCGACGAGACGGAGATCGAGTATCTGCTCAAGGCGGTCAATCGCTACTTCAAGGAAAAGCTGCGTCGCCACGATGTGCTGCACAGCTTCTCCGGCGTGCGCCCGCTGTTTGACGACGGCAAGGGCAACCCGTCGGCCGTTACCCGCGACTATGTCTTCGATCTCGACGAGATCGGCGGCGCTCCGCTGCTCAACGTCTTCGGCGGCAAGATCACCACATTCCGCGAACTCGCCGAGCGCGGCATGCAGCGGCTGAAGCACATCTTCCCGAACATGGGAGGCGACTGGACGGAGAAAGCGCCGCTGCCGGGCGGCGAAATTCCGAATGCCGACTACGAGAGCTTTGCCAACAGCCTGCGCGATATCTATCCCTGGATGCCGCGCCAGCTCGTGCATCACTACGGCCGTCTCTATGGCGCCCGCGCCAGGAATGTGGTTGCCGGCGCGACAGGCTTGGAAGGGCTCGGGCGCCATTTCGGTGGACAGCTCTATGAGGCCGAGGCCCGCTATCTCGTCGCCACGGAATGGGCCGAAACGGCCGAGGACATCCTCTATCGCCGCACCAAACACTATCTCCATCTGAACGAAGCGGAGCGCGTGGCCTTTGGCGAGTGGTTTGCGTCAACCCGCCTTGCTGCCGCCTGAAGGATGCCGCCATGCCGCTGACCCTTTCGCTCAATACCAATCCGCTGGTGAACCGCTTCGCCGACCCAGATGATCTCATCGACACGGTTGCGCATGATTTGCGGATCCGCGACCTCCAACTGACCCACGAGTTCATCAATCCGAGCTGGCAGGCGCCGGTGATCCGCCGCCTGACGCGCACGATGAGCGCTGCGCTGAAGCGCACCGGCGTACGGGTCACCTCGGGCATGACGGGCCCCTATGGGCGCCTCAACCATTTCGGACATCCGGATGCCGATGTGCGCCGCTACTACATCGAATGGTTCAAGACCTTTGCCGACATCACCGCCGATCTCGGCGGCCACTCGGTCGGCACGCAATTTGCGATCTTCACCTATAAGGACTTCGACGATCCGGCCAGACGCGAGGAACTGATCAAGATCGCGATCGATTGTTGGGCCGATGTCGCCGAGCATGCGCGCGTCGCAGGCCTCGCCTATATGTTCTGGGAGCCGATGAGCATCGGCCGCGAGTTCGGCGAGACGATCGGCGCCTGCCTGTCACTGCAGGAGCGGTTGACATCCGCCGGAATGGCCATCCCGATGTGGATGATGGCGGATATCGATCATGGCGACATCACCTCCGCCAATCCCGACGACTATGACCCTTATGCCTGGGCGCGGGCCGTCCCGCCGGTATCGCCGATCATCCACATCAAACAGAGCTTGATGGACAAGGGCGGGCACCGACCCTTCACCGCCGAATTCAACGCCAAGGGCCGCATACAGCCGGCACCTCTGCTGCAGGCGCTGGCCGAAGGTGGGGCGAAGGACAATGAAATCTGCCTGGAACTCTCCTTCAAGGAACGCGAACCGAACGATCGCCAGGTCATCCCGCAGATCGCCGAAAGTGTCGCCTTCTGGGCGCCGCACATCGACACCGGCGTCGCTGACTTGAACATCTGAGGCGGAGATCTTTAAAAGGCAGCACTGCGATAGGGCGGAATCGCCGCATGACCTTCGAAAAGGAGCCGTGATGACGGACGCCGATGATACGCTTGCCGTGCGTGCTGCCTGGCTTCACTATGCCGGTGGCCTGACGCAGTCCGACGTAGCTCGCCGCCTCGGCGTGCCGTCGGTAAAGGCCCATCGCCTGATCGCCAGAGCGGTTGCCGATGGCGTCGTCAAAGTTACCATCGACGGGGATATTGTCGAATGCGTCGAGCTGGAAATGCGGCTTTCGGAACGCTTCGGGCTTCAATATTGCGAGGTCGCACCCGATCTCGGCGAGGAAGGCTTGCCGCTCCGCGCACTTGGCCATGCCGGCGCCGGCTATCTCAAGCGCGAGATTGAGCGCGGCGACAATACGGTGATCGGCCTTGGGCATGGCCGCACGCTTTCCGCCGCCGTCCAATATATGCCGAGGGTGAGCGCGAAGAACCTGCGTTTCGTCTCGTTGCTTGGCGGCCTGACACGAAACTACGGCGCCAATCCCTATGACGTGATGCATCGCATCGCCGAAAAGACCGGCGCCCATGCCTATGTCATGCCGGTTCCCTTTTTCGCCAATACCGGCGAGGACCGTGAAGTGCTGAAGGCGCAGCGTGCCGTCAAGGAGGTCTTCGACCTTGCTAATAACGCCGACCTGAAGCTCGTCGGCCTGGGAACTGTCGATGCCGAGGCGCAGCTTGTTTTGTCCGGCATGGTTGAACCCGGTGAAATTGACGACATTGCCGCGGCAGGCGGCGTCGGCGAAATCCTCGGACATTTTTTCGACGCCGATGGCCACATCCTCGATACCGCGCTGACGGCGCGCACGCTCTCTGCGTCTTTCCCCAAGACCAAGAAAGAGCGGCTTGTGGCGCTGGCGGGCGGACAGGCGAAAGTGGCGGCGATCCGGGCAATTCTGAATAGCCGCCGTCTTTTCGGGCTGATCACCGACGAGCGAACCGCGCAGGCTTTATTGAAGTAGCGATCGAAGGCAACAACATTTTATCGCAAAATAACATGATTTATGTTGATAATCACGTATATTCTGTTATCTTAACATCAAACGAGGGTGGAGAGCAGGATGAGGCGGGAAGAGCGGCAGCAGTTGATCGTCAACCTGCTCGTCGAGAACAAGACCGTCGATCTCGACGACCTTGCCGATCGCTTCACCGTGTCAAAAATGACGATCCATCGCGATCTCGACGATCTCGAGCAGGCGGGCGTCCTGCGCAAGGTTCGCGGCGGCGCGACCATTGATGCCGGAACGCAGTTCGAAAGCGACTTCCGCATTCGCGAGCGCCAGGGCAACGAGGCCAAGCTGGCCATGGCTGAGACCGCGCTGGAGCTGGTCGAGCCGGGGATGACGGTGATGGTAAACGACGGCTCGATGGCGGCCGTTCTCGGCGAAATGCTGCTGCAGAAGCGGCCGCTGACGTTGATCACCAACAATGCGGCGATCATGGAGCGGCTGAAAGGCGAAACCGGCATCACGTTGATCGCACTTGGCGGCATCTATTCGGCGAAATTCAACGCCTATCTCGGCGTCGTCACCGAGGAGGCACTGTCGCGGCTGAGGGCCGACATTGCCTTCATTTCAACGCCTGCCGTCAGTGGCAGGCTCGCCTATCACATGGATGACAACGTCGTGCGCGCCAAGCGGGCGATGATCGCGTCATCGACCAGGACCTGTCTTCTGGTCAATCATCAGCGCATCGGCCACACCGCCCTGCATGTCATGGCGGATCTGGCCGATTTCGACGCGATTATCACCGACAGCGCACCGGATGCTGCTGTCCTGGAGGAATTTGAGCAGGCGGGCATTACGCTCACCATTGCATCAACGCAGGATCCGACATGACCGAAAAGCCGCACTTCTGGATTGGCACCAGCTGGAAGATGAACAAGACGCTTGCTGAAGCCGAGCATTTCGCCCGCGGTCTAGAAGCTGCCGATGCCGCGCGCGACCCGCGTATCCAGCGCTTCGTCATTCCGTCTTTCACGGCGGTGCGCGAGGTCAAGGCGATGCTTGCCAAGACCTCGGTGAAGGTCGGCGCTCAGAACATGCATTGGGCCGACCAGGGCGCCTGGACCGGCGAAGTCTCGCCGGTGATGCTGAAGGACTGCAATCTCGATCTCGTCGAGCTCGGCCATTCCGAGCGGCGCGAACATTTTGGAGAGACCGACGAGACTGTGGGTCTGAAGACCGAAGCGGCCGTTCGCCACGGTCTCATCCCGCTGATCTGCATTGGCGAGACGCTTTCCGACCGCGAAAGCGGAAAGGCTGCCGACATCCTCGCGGTCCAGGTGCGCGGCGCGCTTTCGAAACTTTCGGGCGCCCAAAAGGCTGCCGAAATCCTGCTGGCCTACGAGCCGGTCTGGGCGATCGGCGAGAAGGGCATCCCGGCGAGCGCAGATTATGCGGATGCCCGCCAGTCTGAAATCATCGCCGTTGCCGAAGCTGTGCTCGGCCGGAAGATCCCCTGCCTTTATGGCGGGTCGGTCAACCCGCAGAACTGCGAAGAACTGATCTCGAGCCCGCATATCGACGGGCTCTTCATCGGCCGTTCGGCCTGGAATGTCGAAGGCTACCTCGACATTCTGACCAAATGCGCCGCCAAACTCTGAGGAGAAAGACAATGAAGCTTGCCATTGCAGGAGACAGCGCCGGCGAAGGCCTCGCCAAGGTTCTGGCCGACCATCTGAAGGACCGTTTCGACGTGTACGAAGTCTCGCGCACGAGCGCCGGTGCCGATCCTTTCTACGCCAACCTCTCGGACCGTGTCGCCTCAGGCGTCATCGACGGCACCTACGACAAGGCGATCCTCGTTTGCGGCACCGGCATCGGCGTCTGCATTTCGGCCAACAAGGTTCCGGGAATCCGCGCCGCCCTGACGCACGACACCTATTCTGCCGAGCGTGCAGCACTTTCCAACAATGCACAGATCATCACCATGGGAGCCCGCGTCATCGGAACGGAGCTGGCAAAGTCGATCGCCGATGCGTTTCTTGCCCAGACCTTCGACGAGAACGGCCGCTCTGCCGGTAACGTCAAGGCCATGGATGATCTCGACGCGAAGTACAGCGCCCGTTGAAGAATGCTGAGGGTGATTGCTGGGTCGGAGCGCGTTCGATGTCACTGAGGCCTTACCGGGACGACCAACGCGACGATTGCTCGGCCAATCCAGATCCGGCAGCGATTTCGGGACTTGGAATACGGGAGGCATCGACGCGTTAAGTCCTTGAAATGAGATTCGTTTCGACTCGGAACAATCAGCCGCGTGATTTGGTTGAGTAGCGTTGTTGCCATCGACGCGAAGAAGAAGCAGATGAAAAAGCCGAGCAGGGCACCCGGGGAGGTGTTAGACCTGATCATGAAGCACCCGCGCCGCCCAATACTGCCCTTGCTTGGCGAGTCACAGTCGAAGCTGCACTCTCGTCCGATCCGCAAGCGCGATCCTGACCAACCCAGTCTGCCGTTCGATCCAATGCCGCTGCGCGTCGAGCCTTGCCTCGCGCTGCTGAAGCCGACCGTGCCTGTGGGGCCGGACTGGCTCTACGAGGTGAAGTGGGACGGCTACCGCTTGGCAATCCACATCGAGCCGAAGGGCGTCCGGGTGATCACCCGCGGCGGGCATGACTGGACCCACCGTTTCCCCATTATTGTCGCGGCAGCAAAAGAGCTTGGGGTAACCACTGCCATCCTCGATGGCGAAGCGGTTGTGCTCGATGATCAGGGCCGGTCGGATTTTGGCGCCCTGCAGCGTTCGCTCGGCGGGCGGGGCGGCAAGCGGGTGTCAACCGAGTCGATCCTCGTCGCCTTCGACCTTCTCTATCTCGACGGGCACGATCTCACTAGCACCGAGCTTGATGTACGCCGGCACCTGCTTGAAGACCTGATACCGGAAGGCGGCGATCAGGCGATCCGCATTTCCGAAGAGCTAGAACTGCCAGCCGAAGACCTTCTCGAGCACGCCTGCCATCGTCATCTGGAAGGCATCGTTGCCAAGCATCGCGACCGCCCCTACCGCAGTGGCCGCACGGGCGACTGGCTGAAAATAAAATGCGTCCAGAGCGAGAGCTTCATGATCGTCGGCTATGAGCAGTCGGCCTCCGCCCGTGGTGGCATCGGCAGCCTGCTGCTGGCCGGCAGACAAGGCCTCGACTGGGTTTACGTTGGGTCGGTCGGGACAGGTTTCAGTGCCAGGGATGCTGAATATCTGAAAAAGACGCTCGACCGATTGAAGACGAGCCGGCCGGTCATTCCCCTGAAGGGCAAACGCCTCGTCTTCGTGCAGCCAACGCTGATCGCTGAAATCGAGTTTCGCGGCTGGACGGATGATGGCAATCTCCGCCATGCCTCCTACAAGGGGCTGCGCGAGGTTCAGGACAATGCCGCTGTTTTCGACATGAAAGGAATCTTGGGCCGTTGAGGACAAACGATTATCAGCTTTCCGCTTTGAGCGGGAATTCGACCCTAACCGCTGCCTATCATCGCCGACGGATCCGGTCGTCTCTGCGAAGTCGCCGACCGGTCTCTGCCGCCGGCACGCTGGCGATCGAGAAGGTCGGCTAAATCGCCGTTTCGTAAAACAAGATAAATAGTCGACGAAGCAGCCGACATCACGTATGCCGCTCATATGTCGCTCCGACAGGCAATAGAAAGTGACAACGATGACAAACCCGCCCCGCCGACCTGTCAATCCAATGGATGCCGCCGAAGCGTTGTTCAAACCCGCGAAGAAGAAGCTGGAACAAGCTGTCGAGCGGCCGGCGTTGCCGAATACCAAGGAGCTGGTTTCGCTCAAGATCGACAGCGATGTGCTGGCCTTTTTCCAGGAAAATGGCCCTGGCTGGCAGGATCGGATCAATGATGTATTGCGGGCCGCGATGAAGAACAGGGTCTGACCCTGTTGCACCCGAGCCGCGCCGCCGGCCGATGCATGGCCAGCTTCATCTATCCTAATGTATTGCTTTAAAGCAATTCGCCGCCGATCCTAGGCAACTGTTCGAGCCGCGGATAGGCACTCCGCATGCCAGGCATTAGAGCGCTCGCAAGATGATCGTGTTGATCGACAGGCTGGATTTCCTCGTCTTCTCGGCGCCCATCCATCGCTACGGCTGGTCGTTGTGATGCCGAATGCGCTGCACCGGCTTCTCCGCAGCAGCGTTGTCCATGTTCTCTTCGCCTTTTTGGCAATGGGCAGCTGGGCGGTTTTGGCCAATCTTGGACACGCCATGCCATTGCCGCTCTATGCTGGCCTTGTGCAGGGTGCGGTATCCGCCTGCCTGACGCTTTTCCTGAAATCTGTGATCGACTGGCTTTCAAAGCGCTTCGTCGGATCGGTACGATTTTGGGCGCCGCCTCTCATTGCTTGTCTCGGCTCAGCCAGCATTCTCGTGGCGATCCATGCGGCGACCGGTACACCGGAAATACTCAAGACCATCGCATTTCCGCTGCTCGTATCGACGAGTTACGCGGCAATTTACAATTATTCGATCTCGGCAAGACGAGGTTTCGATACATGATGGGAACGCCACTGATCCCATTTAAGCTGCGGACACGCCTATCGTTCCTACCGGGCGTGCCCGCGCTAGGCTCTCACTCCTTCACCGCCCCGGTCATCGATGAGACGTAGTAGTCCACGAAGAACGAGTAGAGGATGACCACCGGGAGCGAGCCGAACAGCGCACCTGCCATCAGTGCTCCCCATTCGAAGACATCGCCGCGCACCAATTCGGTCAGCACCCCGACCGGAATGGTTTTGTTTTCCGACGACTGGATGAAAGTCAGCGCATAGATGAATTCGTTCCAGGACAGCGTGAAGGCGAAGATGCCGGCTGAGATCAGCCCTGGCACCGCGAGCGGCAGGATAATCTTGGTGAGAATCTGCCATCTATTGGCGCCATCCACCAGTGCGCTTTCCTCCAGCTCGAATGGGATCGACCGAAAATAGCCCATCAGCAGCCAGGTGCAGAAGGGAATGAGGAAGGTCGGGTAGGTGAAGATCAGCGCCAGCCGCGAGTCGTAGATCCCGAGCTTGAAAACAATGAAGGCAAGCGGGATGAAGAGGATCGACGGCGGCACGAGGTAGGCAAGGAAGATCACCAGGCCGACTGAACGCGAGCCGGTGAAGCGGACACGCTCGATGGCATAGGCGCCGAAGACCGAGGCTACCAGCGAGAGAAAGGTGGAGCAGACCGCCACCAGCATCGTGTTCCACAGCCAGCCCGGATAGGACGTCTCGAAGAACAGATATTTGATATGATCGAGCGTTGGCCCGACCACCCAGAAGGGGCTGTAATTGCTATAGTCGGTCAGCTGCTCGTTCGGCTTCACTGCGGTGATCGCCATCCAGTAGAACGGGAAGAGCAGCACGAAGACGAAGACGGCCATCGGCAGGTAGAGCATCACGATCCGCCGCGGCAGCCGGTTCAGATAGCTCATGCCTTCGGCATTGTCGGTCACGACCTGATCGGCGGCGTTTGAATTTATCGACATCATCACTCTCCCTAACCCCAATTTGGCCCTAGCCGTGGCCCTAATCCTGGCCGCCCTGCTGCCATTTGCGCCGTTGCAGGCCGAAGAAGCTGAACATGATTGCGCCGAGCAGGAAGGGCACCATGGCGACGGCGATGGCCGCACCCTCGCCGAGTTGACCGCCCGGAATGCCGCGCTGGAACGAGAGCGTCGCCATCAGATGCGTCGCGTTGACGGGTCCCCCCTTGGTCAGCACGTAGATCAGCTGGAAATCCGTAAAGGTGAAGAGTACCGAGAAGGTCATCACGACTGCGATGATCGGCGTCAGCATCGGCAACGTTACATAGCGAAAACGCTGCCAGCTCGTGGCGCCGTCGAGCGAAGCAGCCTCCTGCAGCGACGCCGGTATCGTCTGCAGGCCGGCAAGCAGCGAGATCGCCACGAACGGAATGCCGCGCCAGACATTGGCGACGATGACGGATATGCGCGCATTTATGGGGTCGCCGAGGAAGTTGATCGGTCCGCTGATCAGCCCCAGCTGCATCAGCGACCAGGAGATGATCGAAAATTGGGAATCATAGATCCACCAGAAGGCCAGCGCCGAAAGCACCGTCGGCACCACCCAGGGAAGCAGCACGATTGCCCGAAAGAAGGATTTGAACGGCAGGTGCTGGTTGAGCAGCATCGCGAGCCAAAGGCCGAGCGCGAATTTCAGCACCGAGGCGACGGAGGTATAGAGAATGGTGTTGAAGACCGATAGCCAGAAGACGCTGTCGTCCATCAGGAACTGGTAGTTCTCCAGCCCGATGAAGATGCCGTCGCGGCCGATCCTTGTATCGGTGAAGCCGAGCCAGACGCCGAGCCCCAGCGGATAGGTGAGAAAGCAGACGAGGAACACGGCCGCCGGCAGCATGAACAGGAAGCCGAGCACATTGTTGTTCTGCAGGAGCGAAGAGATCGGCCCACGCCTGTCCTCCGAATTCACCATCGACATTGCCTATCTCCCAGATTGCGTTTGAACTCGCAGAGGACTTGCGGCATGCCGAGGGCCGGCACACCGCTTGCTTTGAGGCGTGGCTCAGACGCGATAGTAGCGGTTTGCCCGGCGTTCAGCTTCCTTCATCGCATCTTCGGGCGACATCTGGCCGGTGACGGCCGCCGCATACATGTCGACCAGAACGTAGTCGGCCATGGTCGCTGCCGAGGCATAACCGAGTGGGCCGGCATAGCCGTTCGGACGCAACTTTTCCGAGGCACGCGCATAAGGCGCGTGGATCGGGTCGGATGTCCAGATCGGGTTCTTGGCGAAAGCCTTGAGCGGCTGGCAGCAATAGGCGCTTGAGCCCTGGATCCAGGCATTCATCTGGTCGGCTTCCATCATGAACTTGATGTAGGCCTTCGCCGCTTCCGGATATTTGGTGTGCTTGAAGAGAAGAAGCGAACTCGTCTGGCAAAGCTCGACGCTCTTGCCGACAGGACCGATCGGGAAGTTCGTCGTGCGGATGTCCTTGGCGATCTCGGCGAGCTTCGGGTCGTTCTTGGCGGTGTAATAGACCGAGACGCCGTTGGCGATCAGCGAGACCTGGCCAGCGAGGAAGGCGCGGTTGTTGTTGACGTCCTGCCAGCTTTCCGTGCCCGGAATGAAGGTCGCGTAGAGCTCCTTGGCATAGTTGATTGATGCCAGCGTTTCCGGGCTGTTGATCGTCACCTTGCCGCTTTCGTCGACCATCATGCCGTTGTGGCTCCACAGCAGCCAATGGGCGTAGTTGTTGCCGTCGCCGACGGCCTTGCCGTGCGGGAAGCCGGCCGGCGTGCCCTTGGCTTTCATCGCCTTGCAAAGCTCGAGGAAGCCTGCGGTGTCTTTCGGGAACTCGCTGAAACCGGCCGCCTTGACGTGAGTGTCGCGATAGACCACAGCATTGCCGATTGCGGTCAGCGGCATGGCGATGAAGGTGTCGCCGCGCGCGGCATAGCCCTTCACACCGTCATACCAGCCGCCATACTTGTTGCCGAGATAGTTGGCGAGCTCGGTCAAGTCGACCAGCTTGTCGGGATATTGGTGGGCGTCATCGAACCAGCACATGATGAGGTCCGGGCCGGAGCCGACATTGGCCGCAACGGCCGCCTTCGGGCGGATATCTTCCCAGCTTTCCTTGTCGATGCGTACCTCGACGCCGGTCGCTTCGGTGAATTTCTTGGTGTTGGCAAGCCAGGCCTCCTCGTCGCCCTTGACGAAGGGTGTCCAGCGCAGCAGGCGAAGGCTGGCGCCGCTTTCTGGCGTATAGGTCGGTTCGGCCTGCGCTAGGGATGGCCGAATGCCCAGGCCGGCGGCGCCGGCGACGGCAGCCGAGGCGGCAAGAAAGTCACGTCTCTTAATCCTCATGATATTCCTCCTCTTCAAACAGCGGGGGCGAACTCTCCGCCAATCACCTCCCGCTTGGTGAACGACGGTCCTTGCATCCCTGAACCAGGGTGCAGCCGACCTGCGGGTGACGGGGGCTCCTCCGCCCCCGCGCAGCCGCCGGACGGCGTCAGTCGGTCAATCTCCGGCCGCTCTCGGCATCGAAAAGATGAACATGTGCGGCGTCGATCGCAACGCGCAGGGTCTCGCCTGGCCGCGCGCTGACGCGTTCGCGGAAGACACAGCTGAGATCGCTGCCGCCGAGCCTGAGGATGAGATGCGTCTCATAGCCGGTCGGCTCGATCACCACGATTTCACCGGCCAGGCCATTGGCATCGAGCAGGATGTATTCCGGGCGAAGCCCGTAGACGAGGTCGCGGCCCATGGCGTCGGCCGGCGGATTGGAAACTGGGAGCGCCGTGCCGTCAGGCGCCTTGAAACTTGTCGGGTTTTCGGGGTCGAGCCTGCCCTTGATCATGTTCATCGCCGGTGAGCCGATGAAACCGCCAACAAAGAGATTGGCGGGTTTGTCGTAGAGTTCGAGCGGCGTGCCGATCTGCTCGACGACGCCGTCATGCATGACGACGATCTTGTCGGCCATGGTCATGGCCTCGATCTGGTCGTGGGTGACGTAGACCGTCGTCGTTTTCAGCCGCTGGTGCAGTTCCTTGATCTCGGCGCGCATGGCGACGCGCAGCTTCGCATCGAGGTTGGATAGCGGTTCGTCGAACAGGAAGACTTCCGGATCACGCACGATCGCCCGCCCCATGGCGACACGCTGGCGCTGGCCGCCGGAAAGCTGGCGCGGATAACGGTCGAGCAATTTGTCGAGACCCAGGATGCCGGCCGCATATTTCACCCGCTTTTCGGCTTCCGCCTTCGGCGCCTTGTTCAGCATTAGCGAGAAGCCCATGTTCTGCTGCACCGTCATATGCGGATAGAGCGCATAGTTCTGGAACACCATGGCGATGTCGCGGTCCTTGGGCGGCAGCGTGTTGACGACACGCCCGCCGATCTTGATCTCACCGCCGGAAATGTTTTCAAGTCCCGCCAGCATCCGCAGAAGAGTGGATTTGCCACAACCCGACGGGCCGACCAGGATCACGAACTCCCCGTCGGCAATGTCGATATCCACGCCTTTGATGACCGGAAATGCCCCAAATGATTTCCGCACATCCGCGAATTGAACGCCTGCCATACTCACTCCTCCCAGAAATCGAGCGCTACATGCTATCTATTTGTATTTTCGTATATCTTGGCCGCGGCCGTCATCTCCTCTAGGCCCTCGGCCGCTTCAATCCCGCATCTGTGGGCCTGCCCGGTCGGGATTTTCCTCCCATGCAACGGCGTTAGCCCAGTTTGATCTCATCCGGACGCACCCGGAGCGTCTTCGTCGAGGTAGACCTCAATCAACTCGTCGACGGTGGTTTCGGCGACGAAACCCAGTTGCGTCGCGCGTTCCGGCGCAAAGGACTTCGGCCATCCGTCGACGATCTTTTCAATGACCTCGTCGCGGCGACGATCAATCAAGTCCGCCGCCTGGGGACCAGCAGCGCGGCTCAAGGCGGCAATCTGGTCGGCAACGGTGGCGGCAACGCCCGGCATGGTGAGCGTGCGCCGAACACCCAGCGCCGATGTGTCGAGGGTCGCAGCATGGATCAGGAATTTGACGGCAGAACGCGGGCTCGCCAGCCAGTGTTTGACGGTCTCTTCGACCGGAAGAACAGCCCGCTGGCCCGCGAGCGGTTCACGAAGGATTCCAGAAAAGAAGCCCGATGCGGCAGCATTCGGTGCGCCAGGCCGGATGACGATGGTCGGCAACCGAATTCCGACGCCGTCAATGAAGCCGCGCCGCGAATAGTCGGCAAGCAGAAGCTCGGATATCGCCTTCTGGACTCCGTAGCTGGTGAGAGGTGCGAGCACGTAATCGTCGGGAATGGGATCGGGAAACGGCGAGCCATAGACCGCGATCGATGAGGAGAAAACGAACCGGGGAACATAGGCTTGGCGGGTTCCTTCCCGACGGATCGCTTCCAACAGCGCTCGCGTGCCATCGAGATTGACCCGATAGCCGAGGTCGAAATTGCGCTCGGCTTCGCCGGAAACGATGGCGGCGAGATGGAAGATCACATCGGCCCGGCGAGCCGCGAGGGCTTCCGCCGCACCGCTTTCGGAAATGTCGGCAGCCAGTGCTTCCACCGACCCGGAGACGCCGGCGGGTACCGGCGGCGCCGTGACATCGACGAGCGTCATGCGCGTGATCGCATGGCCGCCGAGCGAGCCGCTGCGCCCCAGTGTGGCAGCAAGCTTCCGGCCGATCATTCCTCCCGCCCCGATAATGAGAATATGCATCGTGTTTCGCCTCCCTGCGAGCTACGAAAAGAGCAGCTTGGTCGTCGTATAAATACGGGTTTCGTGGACCGCGAAGGCAGCGGCTGCGGCATCCGGATCCCGCGTCTCCAAGCCGGAGAGGATCATCCGGTGATCGGCGATGCTGGTGGCGATACTGCCAGGCTGCGATACAACGCGCCTTCGGTGGCTCAGAAGATAGGAATAGAGGTCGGCGGCCATATCAGCCAGCACCGCGTTGCCGCTGGAGCGGTAGATAGCGGTGTGAAATTCCCGGTCACATATCAAAAAACGAACAGGATCGTCACAGGCGGCTTCCTGTGCTGCGATCGACTTGTGGAGATAATCAAGGGTTGAAGGCTCCATCTTGAGCGTGGCAGCCCTGACGACCTGTGCTTCGATAAGAAGACGCGCCTCATGAACATTGTCGAGACTGTAGGCCGCGATGTCGCGATACCGCGCAGCCTGGACAGCCAGTTCGCCGACGTCTTCTGATGCCACCACCGTGCGTGTTCCGTGCACAACCGAGAGAATGCCGTGGGTGGAAAGGATAAGGATCGCGCCACGGACGGTCTCGCGGCTGACCGAGAGTGCGGAGGCGAGTTCACGTTCGCTGGGCAGCGGATCGCCCACTTTAAGGATGCCGGTGGCAATGAAGGTCGCAATCTTCTGGACGACGAAGTCTTTCATCGACTTCTTCGGCGCTCCACCGAGCGCTGCAACGTCGTCTTCGAGCATTGCTCGAACATCCATTGCCTTTGCCCTCCCCCGCGCTCAGGTCTACTGGTCCGGTTAGTGGACCAGTAGACCTGAGCTGACCAGGGTTGTCAACGCTTCATGGGCATGCGGTAACGTCGGGAATAGGCAAGCCGAGAATTTCGGCATGTTTACAAAGCTTCTGCCAAGGTGCATCGCCGACCGGCACGCCCTGTTCCAACGCCAAGCGGCGCTTTCCTGCTGCACTGTCGCCCGGCATGCGAACGGGGCCATTGTTCCAGGGCGCCGGAGGATTGCTGCGACAGGCAGAGGCGAGAAAGTCAGACTGCGCCGTGAAGGCATCCAGCCCGGCGAAAAAGGCGGGGTCAATGACCTGAAGGAAGGCGCTTTGCGAAAACACACCGGCCGGCGCGTTCGCCCGTCCCTTGCCTGAAAGCCCCTGCCCCAGCAATTCGACGATCAGCCCGAGCCCAAAGCCCTTGTGGCCCTTCAACTGACCGCCGAGAGGCATCATCGTCCCACCACGTTCGGTCACCTCGCGCGGATCATCGGTCGGCTCGCCTGCGGCGGTGAAGGCCCAAGCCTCCGGAAATTTCTTGCCGGCCTTGGCCAGGTTTTGCGTCATGGTCGTGGTGGTGATCGAGGCCGAGACGTCGATCAGGATCGGATCCGCGGATGTCGGGAAACCGGCAGCCATCGGGTTGGGCGTCAGGAGCGGCTTCGTGCCGCCATAGGGCGCAACGCGGCTTGCAGCGGGATGCGACACCGACAGCTGCACGATGAGGCCCCGTTCGGTCACCTGCCGCATGAAGGCTGAAAGAGCGCAGGTATGGTGGCAGTTGCGGATCGCGGCGGTAACGACGCCATAATCGCCGACGCGTTCGCAGACCTGGTCGATCGCCTTGGTCAGCAGCCATGCGCCAGGCAAGGATTTGCCGTCCCAAACAAAGGCTGCGCCGCGGTCATTGACCACCTCATAGCTGCCCGACTTCGCCAGCGAACCGTCTTCCAACGCCTCGACATACCAGTTCAGAAGGCTGACACCATGCGTTTCGTGGCCGATCATGTCGCCCTCCACCAGGACGGCGGCAGTCGTTTCGGCCTTGTCGGGCTCCATGCCCGCACGGGTCAATATCTGCTCGGCGAATTGGATCAGGGCAATGCGGTCAATCAGGGGCATAGCTATCCCTCCGTCATGTCATGGAAAGCACGGGCCGCTATTTTCGGGCGACCCGTGCCTAAATTCTGCGAACCGGCTTACTTGAAGCGGATCTGCGACAGCTGCAGTTCGGAATTCGTCGCGATCGTCGGCTTGAAGTCGAGACGCGGCGAGACGCGGGTGAACCCCACCATGTGAAACATCGGGATGTCCGCGATGATCTCGGTGTTCACTTTGGCGAACAGCTCCTTCCAGAGCTTTGTGCGTTCGTCGCCGGTGGCAGACGTCGCCTTGGCGATCAGCGCGTCGACAGCGGGATCCCGGACCATGGAGTGGGAGCCGTCGGTCGCGTATTTCACGAATGCAGTGAAGACCGGATCGCCGGTCGCATTATCGTGCTGCGACTGGGTCAGCGTCGGTCCGGAATCGGCGACAAAGGGTGCAACGAAGTAGCCGTTCCACACGGAAACATCATACATGTCGAGCTTCACATTCAAGCCGACTTCCTGAAGCATTGCCATCATCGCTTCCATCGCTTCGGTGGCGTTTGGATATTGCCCGTTGCGACCGATGATGCGGATCTCGCGATCGACCGGAACGCCGTCAGCTTTCGCCGCTTCGACCAGTGCTTTCGCTTTTTCGGAATCATAGGGCCAGGCGGGGATATCGGGATTGTAGCCGATCGTTGTGGGTACGACGAGCTGCGTCGCTATCTTCGCCTGTTCGGGAAACAGCGTTCCGAGCATCGCCTGACGATCGATAGCGAGGTTCATCGCTTCGCGGATGCGCCGATCGTTAAGGGGTGCTGCGCGCGTATCGATGCGCAGCGATGTCGTTTCGGAATTCGGATAGGCGAAATCGGTTTCCTTGTTGGTGGCATCCTGTACGGATACGGCCGGAACGATATCGGCTTCGCCGGCATCGACCATGGCCGCAGCAACGGCGCTGTCGGAGCGGAACAGATAGGTCGCCTGTTCAACCTGCGGCTTCTCGCCCCAATATTCCGGATTGCGCTTCAGCACGATCGACTGGCCGATATCCCATTTGTCGAAGGTATAGGGTCCGGTGCCAATCGGCTTGCGGGTGAATTCGTCGGCTGGTGTCGCCTCGGCCGATTCCACACCCATCACCGTCATCAGAAGCGGAAGAATGGGTTGCGCCGGCTTTGTCGTAATGCGGATCGTGTTGGCATCCGGCGTCTCGAAGCTGAACTCCGTGCCGCCGAAATATTTGCCGCCGGTCTCACAGCTGAGCTTCTTGTTCTTGTTGCGCTCGATGGTGAACTGGACATCTTTGGCGGTGAACGGCTTGCCATCGTGCCATTTGACATTCGGGCGCAGCTTGAACTCCCAGGTGTCGTCGTCGATCTTCGACCATTCCGTCGCCAGGCGGGGTTTGAGGCCGCCATTGACGTAGTCGAATTCCACCAGCATCTCGTTGACGTTTTCAGAAATGACCCGGCCGACGTCCTGGCGCGCTGCCATGCAGGGCTCGACGACATCGACGGTTTCGGCAAGCACAACAGTGACGTTGCTCTTGGCATCCTCAGCGTGAGCCGAGCCAGTGCTCAGCGCGAGCACCGTTGTTGAAAAGCAGGCAGCTAACAAATGCAACTTCATATCGTTCTCCTCCCATGCGCCTTTGGCGCTCCTCACAGTGAACTGCGTCCCGTTTCCGGTGCCCCGGCATCTATCTCCTCAGTAGTTTCGCAAAAGCACAAGTGCACTAATATACTAGTTAATGACGGCCTTCAACCCTGACGCTCCGAAGCGCGGAGCCTTCAACCGTGGCTGGGATGCGAAATTTTACCTTGCCGAAGCGATCAGTTCGCGCATCATCTCGACTTCCTCATCGGTAAGATCCGTCAGCGGCGCCCGCACCGGTCCCGCCTCGAAGCCGCGCAAACGCACGCCTGCCTTGACCGCGGAAACCGCATAACCGGCCTTGCGATCGCGGATACGGGCAAAGGGATAATAGAAATCGCGCAGCATCTGCTCACAGGCCGCGTCGTCACCGGCAAGGAATGCCCTGTGAAATTTCAGTGCCGTTTCAGGCACGAAATTGAAGACCGCCGAGGAATAGGTCGGCATGCCGGCTCCGCGGTAGGCCTGGGCAAACAGTTCATGTGTCGGCATGCCGCCAATATAGGAAAGCCGGTCCCCGAGCGCGATCGTGACACGGCGCACCGTATCGATGTCGCCGGTACCGTCCTTGAAGCCGATCAGATTTGGGCATTCGTCGGCAAGCTGAGCAAGCTGCTCGGCTGAAACCCGCGCCTGGCCACGATTATAGACGATAACGCCCATATTGGTGGCCTTGCAAACGGCTCGTACACGCGCGGCAATGCCATCTGCCGGCGCCTCGGTCAGGTAATGCGGCAGCAGAAGAATGCCGTCGCCACCTGCTGCCTCGATCTCGCGAGCCATGTCGCAGGCAATGCGCGTGCCGTAGCCGCATCCGGCAATAACAGGCGCATCGCCGGACACGGCGCGGGCGGCCTTTACCACCTCAACCACTTCGCCTGGCGTCAGCGAGAACAGCTCACCGGTGCCGCCGGCAACGATCAGGCCGGCAACGGGGTAGGATGACAACCATTCCAGATGCGCTGAAAACGGCCTGGGGGCAAACCGGTCCTCGGCGTCGAAAGGGGTGACGGGAAAGGACAGCAGGCCGTTGCGAATGATCTCGCGAAGTTCCGTCGGGGCGATCAATTTTATACTCCTCGGTTTCAGTTGCGCAGGTCTTGCGGCAATAGGTCGGCGGGGAAATTCTGATAGGCGACGGGGCGCAGAAACCTGCGGATAGACATGGTCCCGACGCTGGTCGCGCCGAAATTGGTCGAGGCCGGATAGGGTCCGCCATGCACCATGGAATCGACAACCTCGACGCCGGTTGGGAAGCCATTGACCAGCAATCTGCCCGCCTTCCTTTCAAGGATCGGCAGCAGGTCGCGGGCAAGGTCAAGATCGGCGTCGTCCATGTGGATCGTCGCGGTCAGCTGTCCCTGAAAGCTTTCGGCAAGGGCGACCATCTCTTCAGGCGAGCCGACGCGCACGACAAGGCCGAGAGGGCCGAACACCTCTTCGCTGAGCGAGTGATCGGCAAGCCAGGCCGAGCCGTTGGTCTCGAACAGGTTCGGCGCTGCGTCGCGGCCGGCATTCTCTGCGGTGAGAACCGGCGCGACCGCATTGCTTGCCCGCATCCGGTCGACACCTTCGTGATAGGCGGTGGCGATGCCTTTGGTCAGCATCGTCTGCGGTGCCACCTTTTCAAGAGCCGACTTGGCAGCACGGGTGAACTTGTCCGCCTCCGGCCCGTCGACGACGACGGCGATACCAGGGTTGGTGCAGAACTGGCCGGCACCAAGCGTCAGTGAACCGGCCCAGCCAGAACCGATTGCCTCCGCCCGGGCAGCGGTAGCGGCCGGCAGCAGGAACATCGGATTAACGCTGCCGAGTTCCCCGAAAAAGGGGATCGGCTCAGGGCGCTGGGCGCAAAGGTCGAAGAGCGCACGACCGCCGGCAAGCGAGCCGGTAAAGCCAACGGCTTTGATGGCCGGATGCGTCACCAGAGCCGTTCCGACATCACGGCGGCCCCCCTGGATCAGGCTGAAGACGCCGGCCGCCATTCCAGTGCGCTCGATCGCGGCTGCAATCGCTTCGGCAATGATCTCACCTGTGCCGGGATGGGCTGAATGTCCCTTCACCACGACCGGGCAGCCCGCCGCAAGCGCGGCCGCCGTATCACCGCCGGCCGTCGAGAATGCAAGCGGAAAATTCGAGGCGCCGAATACGGCGACCGGCCCGATCGGCCGTTGTACCAGACGGATCTCGGGCCGCGGCGCCGGTTGCCGATCGGGTTGGGCCGCATCGACGCGGGCGTCAAGATGCGCGCCCTTGCGGATATGGTCGGCAAACAGTCTGAGTTGGCCGGTGGTGCGAGCGCGTTCGCCGTTGAGCCGGCCCTCTGGAAGCCCGGTTTCCTGCGTTCCGATGAGGGTGACGGCCTCGCCGCGCTTGTCGATCTCCTCGGCGATTGCCTCAAGGAAGATGGCGCGTTCCTCGCGTGTCGTTGCCGAAAATGCTGCAAAAGCAGCTTCGGCAGCGCGGCAGGCGCGGTCGACCAGTTCCGTTGTGCCAACAGCAAAGTCATGTGCCTGCCCATGCGCCGGCTCGGAGCGAAATGTCGTCGTTCCGGCGATCCACTCGCCGGCGATGAAATGCCTGCCTGAAGGGGTCCAGCTCATTGTTATTCTCCTCGGCGGAGCCTCGCTCCGTCCTGATGCGTGAAGTGTTGTTCAAGATGCGCCGCCTTAGAACTGGATGATTTTAGGCCAAGTCGGCCTAAAACGTGAATCCTGTTCTAAATTAAAGAGTTAGAGCATGATGTCGTCCGAAAACCGCTCACACCTTTCGGCATCATGCTCTAGCGGCCATTCACCTTCCGCCATTCGGCAAAGAGCGTCAGATTGCTTTCGTCGGTGGCCGGGTAGAGGCCAATGATCGTGTGGCCTTGCTTGACGCGCTCGGTGACGAAATCCTCGTAAGCGGTCATCTCGACCGCTTCATCGGCGATCTCGTCGGCGATCTCGGCAGGGATGACGATCACACTGTCGTCGTCGCCAACCATGATGTCGCCCGGGAAGACCGCAACATCCCCACAGCCTATCGGCACATTAATGTCGATTGCCTCGTGGAGCGTGAGGTTCGTCGGGCTGGAGGGACGATTGTGATAGGCGGGAATATCAAGGCCGCCGATCGTCATGGCGTCCCGGAAGCCGCCATCGGTGACGACGCCGGCGCCGCCGCGCATCATCAGGCGGGTAATCAGGATGTCGCCGGCAGAGGCTGCGCGCGGATCCTTGCGGCTGTCCATCACCAGAACAGAGCCTTCCGGGCAAGTCTCGATGGCAAGCCGTTGCGGATGTTTCGGGTTCCGAAAGACGTTCATCGCGTTGCGGTCTTCGCGCGCCGGCATGTAACGCAGCGTGAAGGCCGGTCCCACCATATTGCGGCCCTTCGGCTGCACCGGCCGAACATCCTGGACCGTCTGGTTTCTCAGGCCGCGCTTGAACAGCGCCGAACAAAGCGTCGCGACGGAGACACCCATCAGTTTTTCACGGGTTGCGGGGTTCATATTTCCTTCTCCTCGTTCTCGTTCAGACGCCGAAGCCGCGGGTTTCCACGGTCCAGTCACGGGTTTTGCCCGTCAGGCTGCAACCAAGCCCCGGACGGGCCGGCACGATCATCCGACCGTCCTTGATATCGAGTTGTTCGTTAAACAGTGGCGCCAGCCAATCGAAATGCTCTACCCACGGCTCATGCGCATAGGCGGCGGCCAGGTGCAGATGGATTTCCATGGCGAAATGCGGCGCCAGGCGCATACGTTTCGCCTCGGCGTGCGTGCAGATGCGCAAAAAGGGCGTGATGCCGCCCACCCGCGGCGCATCCGGCTGAATGAAGTCGACGGCATCGGCCCGGATCAGCGTCATGTGCTCGTCGGCGCTTGCCAGCATTTCGCCGGTGGCGATCGGCGTGGCGAGTTCGCGTGCCAGTGCCGCATGGCCCTCGGCATCATAGGCATCGAGCGGCTCTTCGATCCATTCAAGATTGAGCGGCTCCACCATCCGGCCGAAGCGCAAGGCCGTCGTGCGGTCCCATTGCTGATTTGCATCGACCATCAGCGGAACACGGCCATCGATATGGCTGGTCACGGCATCAAGCCGGCGAAGGTCGATCATCGGGTCCGGCTGTCCGACCTTGATCTTGATGCCGCCGATACCGGCGGCGATCGAACGGTCGATGGCATCGCGGATTTCCTCGACGCTTGATGACAGGAAGCCACCGGAGGTGTTGTAGCAGGCAACACTGTCGCGATGGGCGCCAAGCAGTTTTGCAAGCGGCAGGCCGGCGCGTTTCGCCTTCAGGTCCCAGAGGCAGATGTCGATGGCGGCGATTGCCTGGGTTGCAATGCCGGAGCGGCCGACCGAGGCCCCGGCCCAGCAGAGCTTGTCCCAGATGCGCGCGGTATCGTTGGGGTCTTCGCCAATCAAGTTGTCGGCAAGCTCGCAGGCATGTGCATAAAGGGCAGGTCCGCCTGCCCGCTTCGAATAACTGAAACCAAGCCCACTATGGCCAGCCTCGGAGACGATCTCGCAAAACAGAAAAGCCACCTGGGTCAGCGGCTTCTGCCGGCCCGTCAAAACCTTGGCATCGCTGATCGGCCGCGCCAACGGCAGGTAAACGAGCGACAGGGTGACCGATCGGATAGCGTCCAGCTTGGACGGACCGGCAGCGAAGCCAGCCTTGGGCGGCTGTGCGGGGATCGTGCGTCGATTGGGATCAAACATCGTGGTGCCTCAGTTGATAGCCGGTTCCGGCGTCTTGCCGCCGAATTCCGTCGTCAGGAAATCAAAGTCGCAGCCTTTGTCTGCCTGCTCGATATGGCTGGAGAACATAAAGCCGTAACCGCGCTCGTAATGCCGCGTCGGCGCCACCCAGGCGACCCGCCGCGCTGTCATTTCTTCTTCGGAAACCAGCATATTCAGACTGCGTGCCGGAATATCGAGCTCGACCATGTCCCCCGTTTTCAGCAGTGCCAGAGGCCCGCCAACATAAGATTCCGGTGCGACATGCAGCACGCAGGCGCCAAAACTGGTTCCGGACATGCGGGCGTCCGAGATGCGTACCATGTCGCGCAGGCCGAGCTTCAACAGCGCCTTCGGCATCGGGATCATGCCCCATTCCGGCATGCCCGGTCCACCCTGCGGGCCGGCATTGCGTAGAACGAGAACCGTGTCCGGCGTCAGCGGATAGTCGGGATCATCGATGATCTTCTTCATCTCCGCATAACTGTCGGCGACCAGCGCCGGGCCGCAATGGCGATGGAATTTCGGGTCGCAGGCCGCTGGTTTGATAACTGCGCCGTCGGGACACAGGTTCCCCTTGAGCACGGCCAGCGAACCTTCGTGATAGACCGGGTTCGACAATGGCCGGATAACGTCGTCATTGTAGATCTTCACCTGGTCGAGACCATCCACCAAGGGTTTTCCCGTCACGGTAATCGCGGTTGGATCCAGCCTGTCGCCAAGCTGCTTCATCAAGGCGCGCAGGCCACCCGCATAAAAGAAATCCTCCATCAGGTAGGTCGAACCAGAAGGCCGGATGTTGGCGAGAACCGGCGTCGTGCGACCGATGCGATCGAGATCGTCGAGCTCCAACGGGACGCCGGCGCGCCGCGCCATGGCGATCAGGTGAATGATGGCATTGGTGGAGCAGCCGGTCGCCATAGCAACCGTGACGGCATTGTCGACGGCCGCCGGAGTGATGATCTGATCCGGCGTCAGATCCTCCCACACCATATCGACGATGCGGCGGCCACAGGCCGCCGACATGCGCTGGTGGTTGGCGTCGGCTGCCGGGATCGAGGATGCGCCCGGCAGCGTCAACCCCATAGCCTCTGCGATCGCCGTCATCGTCGACGCCGTGCCCATGGTCATGCAATGGCCATAGCTGCGGGCGATTCCGCCTTCGATGCCCTGCCACTCCTCCTGGGTGATTGTGCCGGCGCGCCGCTCATCCCAGTATTTGAAGCCGTCGGTACCGGAGCCCAGCGTCTTGCCGGCATAGTTGCCGCGAAGCATTGGGCCGGCGGGCAGATAAATGAAGGGAATGCCCATGCTGACTGCGCCCATGACAAGGCCGGGTGTCGTCTTGTCGCAGCCACCCATCAGAACGGCGCCATCGACAGGATGGCTGCGCAGCAGCTCCTCGGTCTCCATCGCCAGCATATTGCGGTAGAGCATCGTCGTCGGCTTGACGAAGTTTTCGGAAAGGGAAAGAGCAGGCAGTTCCATGGGGAACCCACCCGACTGAAGAATTCCGCGCTTCACCCATTCGGCGCGTTCACGGAAATGCATGTGGCACGGCTGGGCATCGGACCAGGTGTTGATCACGGCAATGATCGGTTTTCCCTGCCAGTCCTCCGGTGCGTAACCCATCTGCATGGTCCGGGACCGGTGGCCGAACGAGCGCTGATCATCCGGCAGCATCCATCGGGCCGACCGCAATTGCTCGTAGGTTTTCCTTGCGGTCACGGCTCTCTCCCACCTTTTCGCTTGTTTATCTCAGCGCTTTCACCAACTGATATTTTAGTTTGACATATATATCAATGGAAAGTTTGCGTTCTTGTGCATTAGGTCGTGCAAAGCTATGAATGGACTGAAAAGGATGCCTCACCATGAATTCCCAGTTCGCCTCCACATTCGGCCTGACTGCACCCGGTTTTCCGGTCGTGGCCGGCAGCACGGTCCAGCGGGTCTATGATGATCTGCGAAAGCGCATCATCACCATTCAGCTACCGCCAGACACCACGTTGTCGCGCACCGAGCTTACGGAGACTTATGAAGTCAGCCAGACTCCCATCAGGGACGCATTGCAGCTTCTCAAACAGGAGGGTCTGGTTCGTATTTACCCGCAATCCCGCACTGTGGTGACCAGGATCGACGTCCTGCAAATTTACGAGGCACATTTCCTTCGCGTGGCGCTGGAAACGGAGGTTTGCCGCCGCCTCGCAACCGATCCGGATCCAGATCCGAGCGTCATCACGCGCGCCCGGTCGATCATCAAGATGCAGTCGGCAGTCGCTGACGACGCCGATCAGATCGCGATCTTCCAGGAGCTCGACGAACTCTTTCACCAGACGTTGTTCGCAGGCGCCAAGCGCAGCAGCCTCCACCAATTGATACGTGAGCGGTCCGGCCATCTCGAGCGCATTCGTCGTCTGCATCTGCCCGAAAAGGGCAAGATCGCGAGCATTCTCGATGGGCACCACGCCATCATCGATGCGATCGCCGCTCGCGACGAACAGGGCGCGGTCGATGCGATCCGCGAGCATCTCAGCCGCACCGTCGCAAAAGTGGAAGACATGCGGAAGGAGTTCCCGGACTATTTCGTGTGATCTGCCGCGCCGCGGGTTTTGCCGGCGTCAATTGACCGGCGTCAGCAGCGGCCTGCCTGCGAAAAAGGCGGCAAGGTTGTCGACCGTCAATTGCGCCATCCTGTCGCGCGTTTCCTCGGTACCGCTGGCATGGTGGGGATAGAGCACAACGTTGTCGAGCGCTGCAAAGCGCGGATCGGGATTGGGTTCGTTGAGGTAGACATCGATGCCGGCCGACGCGATCCGCTTTTCCTGCAAGGCCTTGATCAAGGCTGGCTCGTCGACCACGGTGCCCCGGGCAATGTTGATGAAGCTGCCAGTCGGTCCGAGCGCATTGAGCACGTCCGCCGATATCAGTCCTTCGGTCGAGGGGCCGCCGGGGGTTGCGACGATCAGGATGTCGGCCCAGTCGGCCAGTTTTACCGGCGCGTCGAAATAGGCAAAATCGTTGCCGGCCTTCTTCGTCCTCCCATAATAGCCGACCATCAGCCCGACAGCTTCGCATCGCTTGGCAATCGCCATCCCTATGCGGCCGAGGCCGACGATCCCGGCCTTCTTGCCCGAGGTCGATGTCGTCAGCGGCATCATGCCCTTATGCGCCCAGTCGCCGGAGCGCACATAGCGATCGCCTTCCGGCAGGCGCCGGCGTGCCGCCAGCATCAGAAGCAGTGCCATGTCGGCAACGTCGTCGCACAGCACCTCGGATGTGTTGGTGAGCTTGATGCCGCGCCGTGTCATCGCCTCGACATCCATCTGGTCGTAGCCAGCCGAGGAACAGGCGGCGAGCCTTAATGCCGGCAATTTCGAAAGCAGGGCTTCGTCGATTGTCACATGGCCGTTGCAGACCAGCGCGGAAGAGATCGGGCCGGCTTTCCGCAGGAGAGCATCCCGCTCTTCGCCTTTGACAAGATCCAGCCGGTGCAGCGTGTAGGTCTCTTCCAGCATCGCCATCTGATGGGGCCGGAGCGGATAGGCGACGATGACATCGGGCTTCATGCGGAAACGAGTCCTTCCTGTATGTGGCGGGCGGCGCGTCGGCTGGCCTGAACCTCCGGATCGGGATCGAGGCTCGCGGCAAGAAGCGCCTGCGTGTAGGGGTGGGAGGGCGCGTTGAAGATCTGTTCCACCGGACCCTCCTCGACAATCTCGCCGGCCTTCATGACGATGACACGATCGGCGAAATCACGAACCACCGGCAGGTCGTGTGCGATGAAGAGGTAGGACAGGCCGAATTCGCGACGCAGGCCCTCAAGCAAGGCAATCACCTGCGCCTGGATCGACACGTCGAGCGCCGAAACCGCCTCGTCGCAGATGATCAGTTTCGGCTCCATCGCCAGCGCCCGGGCAATCGCGATGCGCTGGCGCTGGCCGCCGGAAAACTGGTGTGGATACCGATCGGCCATATCCGGTTTCAGGCCAACCTTGACCAGCAACTCGGCCACTTTCTCCTTCCATCTTGCTTTCGGCAGGATATCCGGGTGAATGACCCAGGCCTCCGAAATCAACCGGAACACGCTCATCCGCGGGTTCAGTGACTGGGTCGGGTCCTGGAAGACCATCTGCAAATCGCGACGCAGCCCGAATATTTCTCGAGGGGTCATCGCAAGCAGATCGTTGCCGCGGTAGAGGACCTGGCCCTCCTGCGGATCATCGAGGCGAACGATCGCCCGGGCAAGAGTTGACTTACCGGATCCGCTCTCACCGACAACGGCAACCGTCTCGCCGGGCATGATGACGAAGTCCACGCCCTTCAGCGCCTGGAATGCGCCAAAACTCTTTTTCAAGCCGATGGCGCGCAGCAGCGGTTCGCCCTGCCGGTCACGCTCTTGCGCCATCGCACCTTTCCCGGGTGCTGCGGCTATCAGTTTCTTCGTATAAGCGTTCTGAGGATTGCGATAGACTTCGGCCGCATTGCCGGTTTCGACGACGCAGCCGGAATTCATCACCACGACCCGGTCGGCGATCTCGGCAACGACGCCCAAATCGTGGGTGATCAGCAACAGGCCCATGCCGGTTTCCTGCTGCAATTCCTGCAGAAGTTCGAGCACCTGCGCCTGCACCGTAACATCAAGCGCGGTGGTGGGTTCATCCGCGATCAGGATATCGGGCTTGCAGGCGATTGCCATGGCGATCATCAGGCGCTGCCGCTGTCCGCCGGAGAACTGGAACGGATATTTTCGCATCGCCGCTTGCGGGTCGGTTATGCCGACGCGCCCGATCAATTCGAGCGCCCTTGCACCGGCACGCTCCGCCGACTGACCATGCGTCGTCATCATCTCGGTGATTTGCCAGCCGACCGGATAGACCGGGTTGAGATGGGCGAGCGGGTCCTGAAAGATCATGGCGATCTTGGCGCCGTTGATCGAGCGCCGCTCCTCAGGCGTCATTTCCAGCATGTCGCGCCCGTTGAGGAGGATCGTGCCGCTGGTGATCTTGCCGGGTGGCATGTCGATCAGGTTCATGATCGCCGAGGCCGACACGGACTTGCCCGAACCGCTTTCCCCGAGGATCGCCAGCGTCTCACCGCGATCGAGATGCCAGCTGACATCCTGCACCGCCTTGACGGTCCCGCTGACGGTGTGGAACTCGACCGAGAGGTCACGCACTTCCAAAAGATGTTCAGCCATTTTTCCTGCCCCTCATTTCAAGGCGCCAGCGTTGCGTCGGATCGAGTGCGATGCGCAGCCAATTCGACAGAAGGTTCAGCGACAGCGTCGTCAGGATGATTGCAAGACCCGGCCAGAAGGAAAGCCACCAGGCATTGGTGAGATAGGGTCGTCCTTGCGCAACCATGAGACCCCAGGTGATCTCCGGCGCCTGAATGCCGATCCCCAGGAATGACAGGGAGGATTCCGCCAGCATGACGAAGGCGAAATCCAGCGTCGCGATAGTCACCAGCGTGGGGAAGATCACTGGCAGGATGTGATGGAAGACAATGCGCCAATACGATGCTCCCATGACCTTCGCCGCCTGCACGAACATCCGCTCGCGCACTTCCAGCACCTCGGCACGCGTGGTGCGCAGATAGATGGGAATGCGGGTGATCGCCAGGACGAGGACGATATTGGTGACCGAGGGCTCGAGCATGTAGAGCACGATCACCGCCAGAAGCAGTGACGGAAAGGACATGATGACGTCGCCGAGGCGCATGATCCATTGAGCCGCGGAAGAGCGGCTGTAACCTGCGACCAGACCGAGCGCCGTACCGACGACAGATGAGGCAAGCACGGCTGCGGCGGCAACCAGGATGGTGTTTTGCGCCGCCACGATGACACGGGCAAGAAGCGGCCTGCCCAGCGCATCGGCGCCGAGGACATAAAGCAATCCGCGGGTGATATCGAACGGCGGCGCATTTCGGCCCCGCAGGTTCTGCTTGGTGGCGATGGCCTCCAGCAGCAACGGGCCAAACAGCGCACAGAGCAGAACGATCAAAAGGAACAGGGCCGCGAAGAAAGCGAGCTTGTCCGCCCACAGCATCGTCAGCCAACGCCCGATCGGGCCGCTTGTTTTTTTCTCGGCGAGGATTTGTGTGTCGGTCATTGTCATCGCTCAATACCGGATACGCGGATCGAGCAGCGCATAGGCGATATCGATCAACAGGTTCATGATGAAGATCGCCAGCGCCGAGACCATGATGACGGCCAGCACGACGGCGAAATCGCGAAGCAGGATGGAATCGATCATCAGTTTGCCGATGCCGGGAAAGCCAAACACCGTCTCGACGACAACCGCACCGTTCAAGATGGCGGCCGCCTGGTCGCCGATGACTGTGATCACCGGCAGCATGGCGTTGCGCAGTCCGTGAATGAAGATGATTGAGTTCGAGCGGACCCCCTTGGCGCGGGCCGTCTTCACATAGGCGGAAGACAGAACACTGATCATCGAGCCGCGGACCACCTGCAGGATCAGGCCGAAGGGCCGGATGAACAGGACGCTGACCGGCAGGATCCAGTGCCAGATAGTTCCCGTTCCTGATGTCGGCAGGACATGCAGTTTGACGGCGAAAATGACGATCGCCACGATGGCCAGCCAGAAATCCGGCGCCGCAGCGCCGATCAACGAGAAGAAGGTGGCAAGACGGTCGAAGATGCCGCCGACGCGAAACGCCGCAAGTGACCCAATGACGATCGCGGCGATCGTGACCAGCACCATGGTGATGACAGCCAGCCAGAAGGTCCAGACGAAGGCCTCCAGCACGACATCCATGGCAGGACGGGCCTGTCGCAGCGACTGACCGAAATTACCTTGTGCAAGATCCGAGACATAACGACCGAACTGCATGATCAACGGATCGTTGAAACCGTTCATCTCACGGAATTGCTGGCGCATTTCCGTGGTCGCGTCGATCGGCAGATAGAGGTCGGTGGGATCGCCCGTCAGCCGGGAGAGGAAGAACACGATGACGATAAGCACCACGAGCGATACGCCACTGGCGATCGCGCGTTTGCCGATGAAACTCTTCATACCACTCCTCCCGAGTGAACCCATAGGGGCCGTGATGTCTCGTCTTCGTCTGTGCCGAAGCCACCTGTCATGCCCTCCGGCAACAGGCACGACTTCAAAATCAGTCGCTACAACTGAAATATTAGTTCATCTAAAATTTTTGTGAACCCCAAAAATGATCAGGGCTAATCAACCGGCGGCTTGCGTCGCCATGTGATACCGCGGGTTCCAATAAAGGCCGCGCCGATGATCACCGCCGCGCCGATCCACGTCTGTGCGGCCGGAACTTCCGAGAAAAATGAGAAGGCCATCAGGGCGACGACGGGCAGTCGGAGAAAGTCGAGCGGTGCCAGAACGCTTGCTGGCGCCATGCCGAAGGCACGCGTGATCAGCGTCATGTTCAGTGCTCCGAGGGCTCCTTGCATAGCAAGCAGCCCGAGTTGGCTCCAGGTCGGCATTGACCAGACCGGCAGCATGAGGATTACGCCAAGCGGCACCGTCGCTATCAGATTCCATGCAACCAGCCGGTCCGCACTATCCCTCAATGCCATCCGCCGCAGCATCAATTGGCTGGCCGCCGTCAAGACCGCTCCTGCCAGTGCAAAAAGCAGCCATTGGTCGAAACCGGACGCTCCAGGGCGAATGATGATCATGACGCCGACAAAACCTGCGACAATGCCGGCCACGCTGGAGATGCCGACATGTTCCTTGAGCACCAGCCACGCACCGAGAACGAGAAACATGGGCATGGTGAAATTGATCGCCGTGGCATCGGCGAGTGGTGCGTGCGCAAAGGCGACGAACAATGCGACCAGTGAGGCAAGCTTCAGACCCGCGCGCACGACATGCAGAACACGATAGGGTGAGGCTTTCAGGTCGACCCGTGACACGATCCAGGGCGTGACGACAAGAAGTCCGAAAAACGACCGGAAAAAGCCGATCATCAATGGATGCACGTCGCCGGCCAGCAAGCGTACGATGACTGCGTCGAGACTATTTAAGAAAGCGGCGGCCACCATCATGCATACGGCAAGGCCCGTGCGACCAGGCTGCATCACGCTTCCCCTGATCGAAGAAAGGCGAACCCCGCCATATCGACCATTCGATACGGCTGCGCGTTGAACCGGCAATCCATGAGAAATAAAGCCTTCCTGGCGTGTCTGCTAATCTCCGGGCTCCCAACGGTGCCGCGGCGCAGACCGCTCGTTCTCCTAGGGTCCGGCAGCATCCGTTATCCCCAGCGCGGATTAACGGCTTTATCTCAATCCATCAACCGCCGTCCACACTGACAGAGCGCATTGCTGACAGGGCCGCCCTCGCCCTCGGCTAGTGGACCACTCGGTTCGGTTTCGCGCGGTTTGAGAATTGGTGGACGAGCATGATGCCCTGCTCAAGCAGCAACTCGGCCGCCTGCAGATCGCGCGGCGTGAGATCGCCGGATAGTCCGCGAATCGTATTCGCGACGCAGATGGAGTTGGCGACAAAGCGGGCGTCGCCCTCACCTTCTGCCTCCTCGGCCGTTGCTTCCAAGGCGTCGGCGACGGTGTCGAGCAGGCTCGAGCGTTCGACAAGCGTCATGTCGTTCAGGGTTTTGGAAATGCCGTTCATGATTGTCTCCTCGCGCGTGCCCAAGGCGGATCGCAGCTCCAATTTCTCGATTTCAGTCACATGGCGTGACTGTCAGATAGGATTGCTGTCTTCAGAAGCAACTCATGGCTGCCGCGCACCTCACGCATGAGTGCAGTGAGATGACGGCTCGATCAATAACTTCGGGCCGCTCGTTCCAGATGCGTCAGGAGGTCGGGAAGCATTGGTCGCTGCCCTTTCAAGAGCTTTATGGCTGCGTCGGGCAGGGAAAACCATCCCGCACGATCAACCTCTGGAAAGCTCTTTACCCGCCCTGACCGTGGCGGCCATTCCATTTGAAATTCGGAACTCTGTATCGCATTCACGTCCAGTACCGGATCGGCTTCGATCGACCAAGCGATAACTATCTTTCCGCCAGGTTGTCGGTATTCGCCCAACGGTGTGAACCTGCCATTGACCGCGATATCAAGCTCTTCGGCAGTCTCCCTTATTGCCGCCGCGAGCTCGTCTTCTCCAGCCTCGACCAGCCCTTTCGGGATCGACCACGCAGCCTCGTCTTTCCTAGCCCAGAAAGGGCCGCCCGGATGGACGAGAAGGACTTCGATGTCCCAGGAAACACGCCGGTATATCAAAAGTCCGGCGCTACGGATGACCATCGCCTTGTGCCCCTCTTGTGTCGATCACGAGGCCAGGCATTCCTCACAGATGCCGCAGCCGTCATCATCCATCCACCGACGCCGGCGCTTGCAGCAAAGGCAAGCAGCACCGTCTGGTTGTTCTTTTATGTCTTCCGGAAGAATGATCTCGATCGTCGTGTCGAATAGAGTGTCAGCCACAAGTTCCGCCATCTCATTGCTCCATTAGTCTGTTCTAAATAAGATAGGAGCGGCGATCGATACCGGCAAGCTCTCGACGACGTCAGGCGGTTCAATGAAAGGGTCAGCTTCGACGCCGGTCAGAGCGGCAAATGCCATGCCGAACCACATTCGGCGATCTCAACATCGAACACTGGGCCTTCTTGCGACACAAGTGGTATAGTCAAATTTCGGTCGTCCACCTGGACGATACGACAAAGGAATTATTCCATGGGAGACCAGAAACGCCCGCTGCAACCAGGAGAAACCGCCCCCGCCTTCGCACTTGCCACGGCCAACTTCAACGGAACCGTCTCTTTCGCCGACTTGAGCGGTCGCCCGTTCGTCATCGGGTTCTTTCGCGGGCTGCACTGCCCGTTCTGCCGGCGCCAGTTAGAACAGCTTGCCAGCGTACAGCCGACCTTGCGCGCCGCCGGTGTGGAGACCGTGGCCGTTATCAACACGCCGGTGGAACGTGCCCGCCTGTATTTCCGCCACCGGCCGACGCCAATAACGCTTCTGTGTGACCCCGACTGCCGCACGCATCGAGCCTACGGTGTGCCGCATGGCGAGTTCCTGCCCGAAGGGAGTTGCGAGCAGCCCGAATGGCCCTATGGTGCAACGATGGCGCAGTTCCTGGCGGCACGCATCAACCCCACGGGCGAGCTGCCGGAACCGCTGCACCCGATGGAAGCCAACACGATACTCAACGCCAAGGACGGCTTTGAGCTTGACGAAGCCGATAATGCGATCTTCGCGAACCATGCTACCCAGCTCGTCGGGCACTTCCTGGTCAATGCGAACGGCACCATCGGCTGGGTACAAATCGAGGCGCTCGACGGACCGAACAGCCTCTCCATCTTCCCGACCGCGGCGGAGATCATCGCCGCCGCTGGCAGCCCTGGACACTGACCCGCACCGAATCGTCGGCCAGCGTTGCTGCATGATGTCGAATGAGGGCGACTCTCCGACCTGTCATCAGCTTGAACTCCATGTCACGTTCTGCCGGAAAATCATCAGGTTAGACGGACCTCAACCGCCTTTCGGTTCTCGCGTCGAACAGATGCAGTTTGCTGAGATCTGGGGCAATGACGATCTGGTCGCCGGCGCGCAGATCAAGGCGCTCTCTTACCGTCGCAACGAGGTGATCGGCGCCAAACTTCGTGGTTATCTGGATCTCAGCACCAGTAGGTTCAACGAGGACGACCTCAGCGGTAGCAGGACCTTGTCCGATTGTGAGATGCTCAGGGCGAATGCCGTAGATAATCTGCGCGCCGCGTTCCAATGACGCTGCTTCGGACAGTGGTAACCTACCTCCGCCGTCCGCGATCAACTCCAGCGGCCCCGAAGTGCTGACCTGCCCTCGAATAAGGTTCATCGCCGGCGAACCGATAAAGCCGGCCACGAAAAGGTTTGCCGGTCGGTCGTAGAGATCCAACGGCGAGCCTATCTGCTCGACGAAGCCGTCCCGCATCACAACAATCCGATCGGCCATCGTCATCGCCTCGATCTGATCGTGGGTGACATAAATGGTCGTTGTCTTCAGTCGCTGATGCAGTTGCTTGATTTCTGAACGCATCTGCACACGCAGCTTCGCGTCCAGGTTCGACAATGGTTCGTCAAACAGGAAGACCTGCGGATTTCTAACGATGGCACGGCCCATCGCCACACGTTGGCGTTGGCCACCCGACAGATTTCTCGGATATCTGTCGAGCAGATGCTCGAGCCCCAGAATTTCAGCGGCCTCTCGAACACGCTGCCTGGTCTGTTCCTTGGGTGCTTTCGCCAGCTTCAGCGAAAAACCCATATTCGCCTCGACTGTCAGATGGGGGTAGAGCGCATAGGACTGGAAAACCATCGCGATATCGCGTTCTTTTGGCGCGACATTGTTCACGACCTTGCTGCCGATCGAAATCCGACCAGCTGAAATCTCTTCGAGGCCGGCGATCATCCGCAACAATGTCGACTTCCCGCACCCGGACGGGCCGACCAGGATAACGAACTCGCCGTCTTGGATATCAATATCCACCCCATGCAGAACTTCGAAGTGACCGTAGCTCTTGCGGGCATTCGCCACACTTACTGACGCCATAACTTTCTCCGGCTGAATATTGATATCTTCGGGACGCAGCCGCTCGTGTGACACGGCTGTCGATTGCTCATTGGCTTGCCGTGGCGGCTGAATAAGGCGCCAATACCGCGTCGACCGCCGCAAGGCAGAGCTCGCGGGCCTTCGGAGCGACCCGCTTTGACACCACGTCAGAATATAGTCGGCCGAGATATTGGCTGATCAGAGTTTCGGGAATTTCATCAGGAAGCCGGCTGAACAATTCGCCGACCGCGGCGAATGCTCGAGGATCCGGCCAGTAATAGCGAATTCGATCACTATAGCTGAAATGCCGTTGCAGTCGCTGCTCATCGGGACTGCCGCCATAGTGGCCCGCCCAGCTTGCCGGTTGCTCAACCATGATTTTTTCCATGGTCGTCACCAGTCCGGTTCGGGGCGTCTTCCCTGCAAGTTCATCAGCGATCGCATCGAGGCCGTAGAGCGCTTCGCGCAGCGCGAAAGTCAGCCCTGGTCCGACCTTGAGGATTGCAAAGCCGCCGTCAACGAGAGCAGACAAGGCTTCGGCCGGTTGGTAGTCGGTGGAATGTGCTTCGAAAACCAGGCCCGGCATGTCGTCGAGCGAACGAATGAGGCTCTTGGCCCGTTCAGGCTTGTAGAGCGCCACGTCCGTGTTGCCAAATTCCACACCCGGCTGAACCACTATCCCAATGACCCTCTCCATCGCCGACGCCAAACCTGCTTCGGCAAACGACGCCCGGTGAACCGCCAGGGTTTTCATCGCCGCATCGGCCCGCGTAATTTCGATTTCTTCGAGTGCGTGCGTTGCACCACCCGGAGGCGGCACCTCGGTTCCGATGATATAGACCGGCGGACGGCGGCCTGAACGAAGAGCGGCCTCTTCGGCGGCTTTCGCCAATCGAGCGGCCCGCGCCGCGGTCAATTCGTCATCGAGCGCCGTTGGTTCACCGGCACAGCCCATCGACGTGTCCAGGTGAATCTTTTCGAACCCTGCCTCGACATAGGCCGTCACCATAGCCATGGCGCGCAACATTGCCTCCTCGGCCGCCAACGTCCTCCATGGGTTGGGGCCTAGATGATCGCCTCCCAGGATGATGCGTTCGGCTGGAAAATCAGTCGCTGCGGCGACGTTCTCGATGAACCGGCGAAAGTCCACAGGCGTCATCGCGGTATAGCCGCCCTCCTGATTGACCTGATTGCAGGTGGCTTCGATGAGGACCGCCCGGTGCTCCATGCCGGCACGCCGAAGGGCTGCCTCAATGACCAGCGGATGAGCCGAGCAGACCGAAGTGACGCCATGTGGAAAGGGCAGGTTCCTGGCACCGAAAAGCTTTCGCAGCGCGATCTGCCGGTTCTCTTCGATCCTCGTCATGCGAGCGTCACAACCTTCGTCAGGTGACGGGGAGAAACCGTATCGATTTGCCGAGCCTGCGCGGCCCGTTCGCCGAGGACCTGCAGCGCCGGAAGGACAACGAGACCCGCAAGTGACAGATCGACATCAACGGCGAGTTCCAGATCGCCCGGACCACCCACACCGATGACAACCGCGCCTTTTTCTCTCAGTTCTCCCACCAGTTTCGTCTCCGCTTCCCTCTGGTCGGAGCTGTACAGCATGACCGCAACCGTTTTCCCGTCAACGAGGCTGATCGGCCCATGCCGGTATTCAAGCGGGTGGAAGGCCTGGGTCATGATCTGGCTCATTTCCATGAGCTTGAGCGCTCCTTCCAGGGCGACGCCGAAGAGGGGGCCGCCGCCGAGAAAGACGAAGTGCGACCGGTCGGCGATAATTTCAGGCAGCGCGGCATCGAGAGCCGTCGCGAGCTGGCGAGCCGAATTCACGACAGAGACAGGAACCTTCTGCCCGATCATCTGCAAACCGAGAAGGACCATGAGGCTCGCCGATACCGTCATGACAATACCTTCGTCCGGATGGGTTTCGGCCGCGACCATCCGATCGCAGTTTTTCGCAAGAGTGCTTTCCGGTTCGACCGTTATCGCCGTCACGAAGGCGCCGGCGGCCCGGCTTGCTTTTGCTGCGGCGACTGTTTCTGTCGTCTCGCCGCTGCGGGACAGCGCGACGACGTGCGTGTTGCGCCACTCCGGCCAGAAGGCCGAGGGGCGGTTTTGCCATTCGGCGCCGGGGACCGCGATTGCCTTTCGCCCCGCCAAATTGGCATAGGCTGCCAGCGAAAGTGCAAGATTGAAAGACGTGCCACAGCCGACGAAGACGAGCAGCTCCGCCCTATCGGCAGCTGAATTCGAGCCGATCGCCTTCTCCCAGTAGGGAAATTGCTCGAAAATAACTTTTTCGGTCGTGTTCATGAAGTCTCCGATTATTTGACTGAACCAGCCAACAGGCCGCTGACGAGGTAACGGTTGAGGAAAATGACGACGAGGGCGGGAATGACGATGGCGATCGAGCCGCTCGCCGTGATGAGGCCGTAGTCGATGAAGTTCTTGGTTACGAATTCCGGGATCAGAACGGTCAAGGGCTTCGTTGCCTGGGGCGAAAAAATGAGCGGTACGAGATACTGTCCCCATGCACCAAGAAAGGTGAGGATCGCCGCTGCCGTCAGACCCGGTCCGGCCAGCGGCAGGACGATATTGAAGAAGATGTAGAGCCGGCCGGCTCCGTCGAGTTGCGCCGCTTCCTCCAGTGCGATCGGAAGAGCTTCGAACACGCTGCGCAGCAGCCATAACGACAGGGGCAGGAAGGCCGAGACATAGATCAGCGAGACGCCCACATAGGTATCGACGAGATGCAGCTTGATCATGATCTGATAGAGTGGGATCAAGACCGCGTAGGCAGGAATGGCCAGAGTCGCGACGACGGCGACAAAAAGCACTTTGCGGCCAGGAAACTGAAGCCTGGTGAACGCGTACGCGCCAAGAGCGGATATCGCGACGCAAAGCAGCGTGGCAGCGATTGATGTCACCACGCTATTGAGCAACGCGGCCCGGAACTGTTTGAATACCTCAACACCTCCGATCCGCGCGATATTGATGCCAAGCAGCCGTGAGTAATGATCCAGCGTAAAGTGCTGCGGGAAGAAGTTGATCGGTCGGGTCGAAAAGTCGTCGCTGGGCGTAACCGAACTCGCGATGGTCCAGTAGATCGGCCCTAAAGACCAGATCAACAGGACGACGACGCCGGCCCAAATCATCATTCGATAGGCAATGGGGGATTTCATGAGTCGAACCGTGTGTTGCGGTAGACACGAAGGACGTAGACCAGCGAAATCAGCAGAGACACGAGAGTGATCACGACCGATAGCGCCATGCCATACGAGAAGCGGAGATTCTGGAAGGTTTCGAGGTAGATCTGGACGAGCACCGGTCGGGTCTCGAGGCTGGCACCCGCCAGAACCCAGGCCTCGTCGAAGAGATTGAAAGCATTCACGGTCGCGTTCGTCATGGCGACAGCGATCGCACTGCGAACCAGCGGAAGGGTTACCCATCCGAACATCTGAACGCGCGTCGCTCCATCGATCCGCGCAGCCTCATAGAGATGAGCAGGGATACTCTGCATCGCCGCAAGGACGATGACGATCGTCAAGGGCATCATGCGCCAGACGTGGACGATTGTTACGGCGACGATGGCGCTGGTGCGATCGTTGAACCAGACATGATTTTCGAAGGGGAGCCCGAGCGCAGAAAGAATGCCGTTCAACAGACCCGCACCCGGTTGATAAATCCAAAGCCAAATGACCGAATTTACAACGCCGGGCAGCGCCCAGGGCAAGATCACGGCTGCGAGAACCCACTGCCGCCCGACCTTGATCTGATTGATGAGAGCGGCGGCAAGAACGCCGAACACGGTTTCGGCGACGACGGCCAGAACAACGTATGTGAGCGTGTTGCTCCAGGTGGTCGCGAGCTGGCCATCCGATAGCATTCGGCTGTAGTTTTCCAGGCCGATGAATGGAGTGCCGGCCTGCATGGGGTTGACCCTGTGCAGGCTGTCCCAGACGGTTCTTCCCATCGGGTAGAAGACCAAAGCTGCCATCGTGATAACGATGGGCGACACCAACAACAAGCCGAGTGTGGCGTCGGCGTTGAAGCCGACCCCACGCTTGCTCGTGGCCTCTTCGGACGCCAAAGCGGTCATTGCGCCATTGCCTGCTTGGCGGCGGAAGCGATAGCCTCCATCGCCTGGTCGACGCTCATCTGTCCCTTGGCAGCGCTATTGATCGCTGTGTTTACGCCGCTGGAAAATTGCGGATACCAAGGCGGCGTGCCTTGCGGGAAGAGCGGCTCAACGGTTTTGGACTGTGCCACGAGAGCATCGCCGCTGTTCAGCTTTCCAGACTCGTTGAGTTCGGAAAGCGCCGACGTGCGGGTCGGCAGGAAGCCGTTCACGGCATTCTTCTTCTGGAAGTCCCTGCTGGTGAACCATTTGACGAAGGCGATCGCCGCCTCCTTGTTGGGAGAGACGTTTGGAATAGCCAGCGCTTCTGGAAGGCCGAAACTGCGCGTTTCACCACTCGCCGTCGGCACGAGGATCGCTTCAACCTGGCCGGCGACTTTCGACTGCTTCGGGTCGTTCATCTGGCCGAGACGACCGGGCTCACCGGAGATCATGATGCTGGTGATGCCCTGCCCGAACATGCTCTCATTGATCTGGCTGTCTTTCAGGCCGGTAGACGCCGGATCGACCAGCCCTTCTTTGAGGAGCATCAGCTCGAAAGCAAGCGCCTTGTAACCAGCCGAATCCGGCGAGGTGAAGAGCGGATTGAAGTCCTTGTCGAAGAGTTCGCCACCGAAGGCCTTGGTCAGCAAGTACCAGCTCGTTGACGCGCCTTCGGTTGCTGAAACCGGCAGGCCGATCGGATACTCGACAATGCCCTTTTCCTTGATTTTCTTGGCTGCAGCGACCAGGGCGTCCAATGTTTTCGGCATCTCGGTGATGCCTGCATCCGCAAAATGCTTCTTGTTGACGAGCATCACCCGGAAGTCGTTGGTGTAGGGGATACCCAATAACTTGCCGTCGACGGTGAAGATCTTCGCAACACCGATATCTTTCACGGTGTCGGCGTCGATCACATCGTCAAGCGGCATATACCAACCGGCGGCGCTGAACTGACCGGTCCAGGACCAATCGAATTCGGTCACATCAGCCGGCGCTGTCCCGGCAACCAAAGCTGTCACCAGCTTCGGGCGGATGTCGTCCCAGGACAAGGTCTGCAGGTCGACGTGAATGCCGGTTTCGGCCTCGAAGTCAGAGGCAATATTCGGTCCCTGCGGCGATGGCATGAGCACCGTGATCGATTGACCGGCAAGCGGCTTGGCGTCCTGGCCAAGAGCGGGTACGGCGATTGCCAGGGCTGCTGACGCAAGTAGAGGCAAGATCAATTTATGCATGTTCCCATCCTTCATTATTCTTGAGCTCAATTACTGGGATGCGCAGTCACCGCCTTCGGCCGTGGCCACGATTTGCCCGAACCAGCCATCGTCTAACGGCCAGTCGAGAAGCTGGGCGGCAGCCAGGAGCGCGCCGCCGATCGGGGGAAGTTTCGGCAATGCCGGAGGCCTGCCAATACGGCGTTCAAGCGCCTCCAGAAGTAGCCGGCTCGAAAAGGTACCGCCGGCATAGGTCCAGCCGGAATTCGGATCACAATGGCCGGCAATTGCCGCATGATGCTTCGCGAGTTCATCGGCGGCCTGCTCGATCAACGCGATCGCCCCTTTGTCGCCGCCAAGTGCGACCTGATCGACGAGGGCCGAAATTGCTGCAATGTCTGCCCGCGGGTTCGCCACGGAGCTGGCCCAATCGCCGAGGCCATTCATGGGATTGCTCGGGTCGATGCGAAGGTGGTCAAACAAGGCCTTTGCGAGAGCCGTTGCCGGAGCACGCCCGTCCAAGCTTTGGCTGACAAGGTTGAGCGCCCTCTGCCCGATCCAATGGCTGCTGCCTTCGTCGCCGATGAGATCTCCCCAGCCACCAGTGCGCGCCGACTGGCCTTTGGAATTACGCGCCCATGCCATTGAACCCGTGCCGGAAAGAATGAGGATACCCGGCTTGGCCGCAAAAGCACCGAGATGCGCCGCGTCGACGTCGTTGAGGACGCGCCGGTGGACGTTTGGGAACAGGCGCTCGATCGCATCCCGTTGTAGAACCGACAGGCGCTCAACCTCCCCGTAGGCGGGCAGCGCTGCGGCGACGGCCGCCAGATTTCGTTCATCTCGAAAGGGAAGGAGATGCTGCTCCAGCTCCTGGAGCCAATTCGGATTGTCCATGGGATTGACCCCGTGGCCGCGGGAACGCCGCAATATCCGGCCACGCTTGTCCGCGAGGGCAACCAGCACCTTGCTTCCGCCACCGTCGATGCCGAGGATCAGCGCGTCGCTCACTCTTTCGCCCTCAGATCGGCGAACGTTGTGTCGACGCCGAAGTTGACAAGCTCGTCGCGCCAGTGCCGCGAAAGCCCGGAATCGGTAATGACTTTCGCGGTGTCCAGCGGCGCGACCTTGTAGGTCGCCGTGGTTCCGAATTTCGAGGAATCGGCCAGGACGAAACGATTGGCCGATCGAGCCAGCATGCGCCGGTTGAGGCTCGCTTCCGCACTGTCCACGCTGTAGATCGCACCGTCGGAACTAATGGCGCTGGCGCCAAGAAAGAGCTGGTCGAACCATAATGTTTCCAGCATTGCCTCCGCCTGAGGTCCGACAAGCGACGCATTCTCGCTACGCAGCTGACCACCGAGAAGCACCACCTCCAAATTCGGAATGTTCAGGAATTCCTGCGCTACCGTCAGGCCGTTGGTGAATATCCTGAGCGGCATGGGGTTGATGCGAACGAGGCGCGCAAGCTGCAGGACGGTCGTTCCCGCGTCGAGAAAGATTGCCGTACGCGGATGAAGCAGATCGTAGGCCGCGGTGGCAATCGCCCGCTTGGCCGATAGATGGCGCTTTTCCCGCTCCTGAAATGCAACCTCAACCGATGATCCTTCGGCAATGCGCGCTCCACCATGCACGCGATCAATGGCCCCCTCCTGCTCAAGGATCTGCAGGTCTCTACGAACCGTGGCAAGCGATGCGCCGATCGCATCGGCAAGCGCCTGGATGGTCGAAAAGCCGTTCGCGTAGAGGTGGCTGCGAATGGCATCCAGCCGATCGACCTTTACTCCGACTGCTTGGCTCAACGAAATTCTCCCTCACGATCCACCCCAATTTCGATCACATTTTCATTTCATATGATCAGTGTCAATCAATTTTCTGACGTTTTTTGATTTATTGGATGAGAGCCGGAATGAGAAAAGGCGCGCCGTGAATTCACGGCGCGCCAATAACGAATGAACTGCCATCCCAAGCAGCGCTTGTGGCTGGCTTATCCGCGGGATCTTACTGATATCTCGGCAGCAAATCGCCGTGCGCATCGATCAGGTCGTCGACAAGGTTCCAGATTTGGTCTGGCGACAATTCCGCAGATGTATGCGGATCGAGCAGAGCGGCTTGGTAGATGCGCTCGCGGTTTCTTGTGAGAGCCGCCTCGACCGTCAACTGCTGAACAGAAACGCTCAAGTTCATGACGGCGGAAAGCTGCGAGGGGATCCGACCGACCCGGATCGGCTGAATTCCGTTTCTGTCGACATGGCAAGGCACTTCCACGATGCATTCATCGGGCAGATTCTCGATCAGGCCGTTGTTTGGCACATTGCCGTATATCAGCGCCGGGTTGCCGGTTACCGCGGCATGAATGATGCCGGCCGCGTATTCATTGCTGCGGCACACCTCGATCGGCTTGTCGCCTTCCAGTTCCTTGCGCAGGGCATGCCACTCTTTGATCTGCACTTCGCAGCGCCGGATGTATTCGTCCAACGGAATATTGAGCTGATCGATCAGATCCCCTCGTCCCTCCTTGATGTACCAGGAGGTATACTCGGAGAAATGCTCGCTGGATTCGGTGACGAAGTGGCCGAGCCGTTTGAGCACATCGAACCGCACCCGATCGTCCGGCGGAACGCGGCCATCGGCGGCGAGAGCGTTCAGTCTCGGATAGAGATCTTCCAGCCGTCCGTCGCTGTGAACTTTCTCATATTTCAGGAAGAAGGCGACGTGATTGATCCCAGCCGAAACGTAGTTTACGTCGGCAATGTCCTCGCCAAGGCATTGCGCGAGATGCCCGGCTGTGTGTTGCACACTATGACACAAGCCGACGGTCCGGATTTCCGGGGCCAGATCCTTGATCGCCCAGCAGTTGATGGCCATCGGGTTGACGTACTGCATCAGAAGAGCCCGCGGGCAAACCTCCTGCATGTCTCGGCAGATCGCCTCAAGGACTGGTATCGTCCGCAAACCGCGGAAAATACCCCCGATGCCAAGGGTGTCGGCGATCGTCTGACGCAAGCCATATTTTTTCGGAATGTCGAAGTCGGTGACGGTAGCCGGCTTATAGCCACCGACCTGCATCATGAGGATCACGAAATCAGACCCGCGCAGTGCTTCCCGCCGGTCGAGCGTGGCGTCGATCCTGACGCTTGAAAGCTTAAGCGACTCGCAGATCCGGCGAGCGACGATTTCTGACGTCTTAAGTCGCTCTGGATCGATATCGAAGAGGCTGATGACGTAGTCGCTCCCTCTCTGCGTGGACAGGACATCTCCCAGAATGTTCTGGGCAAAAACGGTGCTGCCAGCGCCAACCAGACAAATCTTCGGCATTGCAATCTCCCCATCGGTTGTGATTGCTTATTGCTCCTTCTAGATCAGAATTTCTTCCTGACATCGGCCTATTAATTCCGGGATTCGAGTCTCCTACAAATGAAACATAGCCAAAGCCGCGGCGAATGGATTGGATCCCGAGGGCAGTTCCTGATCGAGCGTCACATCGCTGATGCGATGGCCGCACCGCATTGGCACGACCACGTTGAATTAAACCTGCTCATGGCAGGCCAGATGACCTACCTTTTCAATGGAAGGCTGGAACAGGTTGAGGCCGGCCGCCTGGTTTTATTCTGGGCCGCAATTCCCCATCAGACGATCGCTGTTGCCGAAAACGCGCCGCTCGTATGTCTCTATCTTCCCCTTATCGATTTCCTTGGTCTGCCGGTGGACAGAAAGGCCAGGCAGTCGATCATGCAGGGGAGGTTTCTGGCGCAAGCAAATCAGGAAACGATGGATGCGTTGACACTCCCACGATGGGAAAAGGAATGGCAGGGCGGCAGTGCGGCAAGACGGAAATTGATCGTCGAGGAAGTACGACTGCGAATACGACGTCTGATCCTGGACAATGCTGAAATCGACAATTCGCCAACCCATGTCTCTCCGACATCGTTGGCTGACCACGCGGTGCGCCACGTCGAGCTGCTGATCGACCTCATCAATTCCCGCTACGCAGATCCGATAAGCGTACCCGATCTCGCCAAGCTTGCGGGCATGCATCCAAGCACCTCCAACAGCGCTTTCCGAAAGGTTCTGGGAATATCAGTCAACGAATACCTGACCCGACATCGGATTGCCCGGGCGATGCAGCTTCTGACAGACACGGAGGATCCTGTCCTCCAGATCGGTTTTGACTGCGGGTTTGGTTCCAGCAGCCGCTTCTACGAGATTTTCAAGGAGCGAACGGGTACGACCCCCCGTCATTTCCGAGAAGCGGTGAACTCCAAGAACACTCCGGCGCCTTGATGCGATATGAGCTGTCGCCCCCCCCCAAATGCTCGCGGGATCGACAAGAAGGAGTTGATGCTCGATATGTCGGCGTGAGGATCGGACAAGGTCCGTGAAGAAAACCTCGGATTGGTGGCAAGCTCAAGCGGTGGCCGCATTCGAAACCTCTTGGCGCAAAGCCCACTCCTCCTTCGTCAGAGTCTTGATGTCGAACTGGTCGCGCGTCCTGGCATAGGTGTAGCCGCCCATCCTGCCGACGGCATCCATTCGCTGTTGGTCGATGTGCAGGTTCGCCGGATTGACCGCATCGCTTCTGACATAGACGCCGAGCACTTCGCCAAGGATGATTTCGCGGGCGGGACCGACCTGCAGGGTCGTGTGGCGGCGGCATTCCAGCGCTGCGGGGGCTGCGAGGATGCGTGGGCTTCTGACCATCTGTCCCGGTACCGTTGTCAGTCCGGCTTCCGAGAGTTCATCGACTTCAGGCCCGAACTTGATGGCGCAGACCTCCATCCGCTCGACGAGCGCGTCGTCGCAGATGTGCACCGTGAATTCGCCGGTTTCGCGGATGTTGCGGGCTGTATCCTTGAAGCGCATGTCGCCATAATTCTCGACGCCGATCGCAACGATTGCCGGGTCGTGGGTGAGAACGTTGAAGAAGCTGAACGGGCCGGCATTCGGCAGGCCTTCCTTGCTCAGAGTGGTGACCAGCGCGATGGGGCGCGGGATGACCGTGCCGATGAGGATCTTGTAACGCTCGCGCTCGGTCAGCTTGGCGAAATCGAAATGCGTGTGTTGTTTATGATGGGTCATGTCAGGCCTCGGCAGCGACGCGGTGGGTTTCAAGCGGGGTATGGCGGCTGAGGTTCTCAAAACCGTCCTTGGTCACGACATACATGTCGCCGATATTGCAGCCGGCCGACAGCGGTTCCAGCCATTGGGTGTGGAGGACGAAGACCATGCCCTCCTCCATCCTGTCGTAGTTGTGCGAGGAGATGTTGAAGCTGTTCTGGCCGCCGGCCATGCCGACCGAATGGCCGAGGTTCGGATTGTGCGGTCCGTGCGTTGCCGGATAGACATGCATGAGCTTGCGGCCCTGCGCCTCCCAGTCGATGTCCTTCACATACTGATTGGGGATCAGGCGTGCTCCGCCGTCTTCCATCGGCGACCAGTTATAGGGCATGGTGCGTGCCTCGGGTGACATGAGCATGCCGCGCTCGATCATCGGTTCGAAGGCGGCATTGTTGACGTCGCGCATCAATGCGCCGGGTTTGACGAGCCTTTCGGCCCGCTTGACGCCTTCGGTGCAGGCGGCAAGCACATCCTCCTGATGGCTGGTGATGTCGCCGATCGCGATCATGCGGGCGGTCTGGGCCGTATAGCCGCGATAGGTGACGTTGGAGATGTAGAGGTTGATGAGGTCGCCCGGGCGGACGATGTGGCCATAGGGCTTGCCGCAATGCGTGCCGAATTCGTTGATACCGATCTGGTAGCCGTCGCCAGTCTCGCCGCCGAGTGCCATCTGCGCATAGGTGAAGGCGGCCAGGATTTCATGGTCGGTCACGCCGGGCCTTGCCACATGATAGGCAGCCTGCGTGCCGATGCTGATCAGCTGGGCGGCGGCGCGGAAGATCTCGATCTCGCGCGGCGAGCGGACCTTCTGCATGCGGTCGAGAATGGCGTTGTCGGCAACGAACTTGTTCTTCGGCATCAGTTCGTCGAGCGCAGACCAGAGGGTCAGCGAAGTGCGGTCGCCGATCCTGCCGATCTGGGCCTTGGCGAGACCGAGATCGGCGAGAACCTTTGCGCATTTCTCGGCGGTCTTGACGACGGAATCCCCGGGGCGGTCGGCATACTCGCGGCCGATCGGGCCGATCTGCCAGATTTCGTCGACGAGTACGGGCTCGCCGCCCGGCGGCAGCAGGACGGATTGCGTGAAGAAGGACAGAAGCACCATCGCCTTGTCGGCGTCGGTCGGGATGATCAGCACGCCTTCGCGCATCCAGTCGCAGATATAGCGCAGATAGGCGTTCGAAGCGTGGAACCAGCCGACGCTGCCGGCATGGACGATCAGCGCGTCATGACCGGCTTCGACCGCCTGACGGCGAATTCGGCGAAGGCGGTCCTCGAACTCTTCGACAGGAAGCGGCAGCGGAGCAGAGAAATCGAAATCCGGCTGGAAATCGGCCAGCAGCGATCCCATCCGATAGGCGCCAGCGTTTGTCGGGCGCATGTTCATGAGTTTGTTCCTTCCAAGTTCAGGCATAGGTCAATGACGGATTGTTCAGGCCTGCCGCGGCGGCGCGAGAACGCGCCGCGCAACCAGCAGTCCCACCAGCGTCACGGCGATCAGAATTCCCGAGATTGCCGCGACGCGCACATCAAGCGATTCCTCGATCAGCGCGAACATGCGCAGCGGCAAGACGGTCGTTCGGGCGTCGGCGAGGAAAAGCGATACCGACACATTATCGAGCGACTGGATGAAGACGAGGAATGCGCCGGCCAGAATGCCGGGCATCAGCAGCGGCAAGGTCACACGCCGCAGCGTCATGAACCAGCTCGCGCCCATGGTGGTCGATGCCTCAGCAAGCGAGGGATTGAGTCCTTGGGCGACGACGGAGGCGGCTCGGTACATCAACGGTCCGAAGACGACCACATGGCCTGATACGGTCAGCCAGAGCGACGGCTTGAAGCCGATGAAATTGGCGACGATCAAGGCGGCAAGGCCGTAGACGAGGCTCGGCAGAACGAGCGGGGCGAGCAGCAGCGGCTCGATGGTGCCGGCGGTGCTGCGCTTCATGCGCGTCATGCCGATGGTTGCCGGAACCGCAAAGATCAGCGATCCGAGGACGGCAAGGCCGGCGATCTTCAGCGAGTTCCAGGCGGCGATATGTTCGGTGGCCGAGCGCACGGGATCGAGCAGCGCCGCGTACCACCTGAGCGAGAAGCCCTGCGGCGGGTATTTCAATGTCTGCCCCGAGGTAAACGACATCGTCAGCGCTATCACGATGGGTGCCACGAGATAGATGACGCAGAGCCCGCCGCAACCGTAGACGAATGCCTTGTAGAGCATGACGGGCATGGGATTTTCGCGACGATCACGCATGACCGACCAACCTCCTGTGACGGGACATCATGGTAAGGGCGACCAGCAGGCAACCGGTGGACAGCAGGAGAACGACGGCGATGGCCGAGGCCAGCGGCCAGTCGAATAGCGTGCCGACTTCGCGGTAGATCAGCTGCGGAACATAGACGTTGCGCGCACCGCCGATGACGGCCTGGGTGACGAAGGAGCTGCTGGTGCTGGCAAAGACGAGGATCCAGCCTGCCAGCAGGCCCGGCAGCATCAGCGGCAGAAGCACGGTGACAAGGATGCGCCAAGGACCGGCGCCGGAAACCTGGGCGGCTTCCGTCAGTTGGACGGGCGTGCGTGACAGGATCGCGATCAGCGGCAGGATGATCAGTGGCAGGTCGATCTGGCACATGGCCATGACCAGGCCGAGTTCGGTAAACAGCAGGCTCGTCGGCATGCCCACAAGGCCGAGCCCAACCAGCGCTTCGCTGATCGGCCCCTGGCGCCCGAGGATGACGATCCAGGCGAAGGTGCGCACGACATTGCTGGTCAGCATCGGAATGAGCGTCAGGAAAATCAGCACCTGCCGCAGATTTCGGCCGCCATGCCAGTAGAGAAGCGCGATCGGCACGCCGAGCAAGGTCGTGCCGATGACGGTTTCAAGGCCGAGCCTTGCGGTATTGACGAGGACGCGGAAATTGAACGCGTCCCCGAAGAAGCGGGCATAATGTTCAAGGGTTGCTCCGCCGGAGCCGGCGAAGCTGAAACCGACGAGGACGGCGAGCGGCGTTGCGAAGAACGCCACGGAAAGCAACAGCATCGGTAGGACGTATGGGAAGCCGCTCGCCTTCATCACATCACCTCAACCGGCAACGAGGGCGTCGAACTGGCGAATCCAGTCGTCGCGGTTCTTGTTGATCGCGACCCAGTCTGGATAGACCATGGTCTTGATCTGGTCGCGGGTGACATAGGCTTCGATGCCAGGTGTCAGCGCCACATCCTTGTTGGTCGGGAACATCTCGGTCGGCGGTTCCTTGAGCTGATCCTGGGCAGCCTTGGAGATGGCGGCATCCATGTAGGCGTAGGCCGCATCGACGTTCGCGGAGCCCTTAGTCAGATGGATGTTGACCGGGGCTGCCGGCGAGCCCGTTTCCGGATGAACAAACTCGGCGTTGAGGCCGAGGCTCTTCAGATGCGCGACGTTGCCGGTCGAGCACATGAAGACGGCGATTTCGCCCTGCTGGAACAGCGTCATCTGGTGATTGGTGCTGTCGACGACGCCCTTCAGATGCTCCGGATGGTCCTTGAACAGCTTGAAGACGGCATCCATGTCGTTGGGACCAGAACCGAAGATCTTGGCGATTTCGGTATAGGCCATCACGGCGGTGTTCGAGGCAAAGCCCGTCCACGAGACCTTGCCACTATAGGCCGGGTTCTCGAAGAGATCACGATAGCCCTTCGGCTTCGGAACGAGATCGGGATTGTAGGCGATGCCGTTGACTTCGATGGTCACGGTTGGGCCGTATTCGCCCTGGAAGGACGGATCGAGCATTCCCCAGTTCTTGAGCTTGCTCGAATCGATCTTCTGGATCAGGTTCTTCTCGATGGCGACCGCCATCTGGCCCGGCGACATCAGCAGCGTGTCATAGGGCGGGTTGCCGGGGCTCGCCATGATCTTAGCGAGATGGTCCTGCGCGAGTGCCGGAGCAACCGTGAGGTCATAACCTGCATCCTTGACCATCGGGGTCAGGACGGTGCGATAGGCGTCCTCCCAGCTCCCTGGAAAGGTGGCAGCGACAGCGCCGCCGCCTGCAGCGCGGACTGCAAGCGGAAGCATGGCAGATGCGGCGACACTGGCCGCCAGGAAACCGAACCCGCGACGGGTAATCTGAAAGTCCTTCATAACGTTCACCTCTGTTGATCTGTTTCTTCACTCATGATTTCCGGTTCGGCCGGAAAGGCGTGACATCTTGTGGTGTCGATCTCTGCAAATAGCTGTGTTCCCGGTTCGGGAATGAATGTGGTGGGTCCTCTGACCTCGGACGCGCGCAGGCCTGTGCCGTCTTCTAGAACAAGGTCATGGACAAGAGAGGGGCCGAGCGGCACGGAAACCGTCATACGAACGGGCAAGGTGCTCTCGCTCGGCTGCGTCGACAGGCGAGCCTCTTCCGGACGGAAGGTGATCGTGACCTTCGAGCCGAGAGTGAAGCTCAGCCGGCGCGGCAGGAGCAGGGTCCGGTCATTGGCAAGGCCAATCAGGGTGCTGTCGGCATCGAGCCGCAGCACCGTTCCGTTGAGCAGGTTGGCCTGGCCGATGAAGGTGTTGACGAAGAGCGTCTTCGGGCGATCGTAGACCGCCATCGGCGTGTCGATCTGCTCGACATTGCCCTGGTTCATCAGCACCAGGCGATTTGCGAGGCTCTGAGCCTCCTCCTGGTCATGCGTGACGATCAGAGTCGTGATGCCGAGCGTCTTCTGCAGGTGCAGCAGCTCCACCTGCAGATCGAAACGCAGGGCGCGGTCGAGCGCGCCAAAGGGTTCGTCGAGCAGAAGAAGGGACGGGCGTCCGGCGATGGCGCGGGCGACGGCCACGCGCTGCTGCTGACCGCCGGAGAGTTCCCGCGGCAGGCGGTTTCCATAATCCTTGAGCCTGACGAGAGACAGCATCTCCTCGACGCGCTCCTTGCGCTCGGCGCGGGGAAGCTTCTGGCAGGCGAGCGGATAGGCTATGTTTTCTGCGACCGTCAGATGCGGAAACAACGCATAGTTCTGGAAAACCATGCCGACGCCGCGCGAGCGGGCCGAGACATTGGCGAGGTCTTGATCCCCGAGCACAATCCTGCCGGTCTTCGGCTGTATCAGCCCGGCGATGGCACGCAGCACGGTCGACTTGCCGCAGCCGCTCGGCCCGAGCAGGGCAACGATCTCGCCGGCCTCGATATCGAAGGCCACGTCGCTGATGGCATTCTGGCCACCATAGCTGTGGGTGAGGCCCTGAACGCTGAGCCGTTTGCGTTCAGCCGTATTCGGTATGCCTGGCATAGGGCCTCCCTGGTTCTGGGGCGGGGTCACGGACTGCTGCGCTGTCTCCGGCACAAGACGGAGGTGCGGTCCAGCGAGGAATTTTGCGTCGAGCTTGTTCATGAAAAGCGAATTGCAAGCGGCATGCCAGTTTTGCAGTTCGCGCTTGACGATAGAAGCAAACATATGAAAAATAATCGATATTTATGATTTATAAAGTTTCGAAAGTTTATAATAAGAGATATTAAATAGAGAATTCGAATTTATGTTTTGTATAAATTCTCGCCAGCATCGTATATTAAATGAGCATCAGATAGCCGCAGTCACGGCCTCTGAGCAGGCGACCATGTGTCGAAAATCATGGGATTTGGCATCTGAGGAGGCGTTTTTTTGGTCTTGTGGGCGGATGAGTCGGTCAAAAATGATACGACAGGGCCAGGTAGCATAAAAATTGTGCATTCGATGTTCGAAACTTTATGCGAATAATACTGCGAAACTGTGTCCGAAATATCGTCATCGACAAAAAGTGTATAAATATCAGATAATTATTGATCAATAACTGCAGGTGGCACGACGATTGCATGGATGATCCCGAGAATTCACCGATACAAAAATGGAAGGGGATCACATGATGCGCATTCAGAAAATCTTGAAGGCCGGAGTTGCCGGAGCGATGGTCACCTTGATCGCAGCCTCTGCCCATGCCGCCGAGAGTGCCGCCGAGAAGATGACGGCCGATGCCGATGTCGCCAAGCTCCCCGGTGTCGTCCTCACGCAGAAGCTCGCCGACGGGCTGCCGCCCTCCGTCAAGTCATCGGGCGTCCTGAAGGTCGCGACCGACCTGACCCCGCCGATCAGCTTTCACGGCGAAGACGGCAAGCTGATCGGCATCGATGCCGATATCGCCGCCGCACTCGGCGTCATCCTGGGTGTCGATGTTGAGATGACCGATGTCGGCGCGGGTGCTGCAATCGTGCCCTCCATATTGGCAAAGCGCTTCGACATCTCGATCTCGGGGATCAACGACGACCCGGAACTCGAAAAGCAGGTCGACGTGATCGACTACATGTATGACGCCACCACGATCATGACCGGCAAGGACAATCCGCTCGGGATCAAAAGCATGGACGATTTGTGCGGCAAGAAGGTCGCCGTTCCTGTCGGTACCTTCCAGGCGAAGATGGTCGAGGCGACATCGGCCAAGTGCGCGACGCCGGTCAACATCATGTCGATCCCGAAAATGCCGGATGTGCTGCAGGCCGTACGCACTGGGAGGGCTGACGCCACGGTCAATGGCTACGCCACCAGCGTCTACACGACCAAACACCAGACCGGAAACGGCAAGGGCCTGCAGGCGCTGCCGGATATCCGCCTTGCCGTCGGTTATCTCGGCATGCTGACCGCCAAGGACAACCCGCAACTGCGCGACAGCGTCGTTGCCGCCTTGCAGCAGATGGTGGACTCCGGCGCCTACGAGACCATCATGAAGAAGTGGAGCCTCGGACCGCTGGCCGTGAAGACCGTCAAGGTTAACGATGCCGCCAACATGCCTGCGGATTGACGCCGATGGCCCAGTTTCAAGCGTCACCAATTTCGCTTACCCTTGCGCCATCGGTCGGAAGACCGATGCGTAGGGGCCAGATCGCAACCGGTGCCATCGCGATTTCAGCGCTGGCCTTCTTCGCGCTCGTCGTCGGGCAGAGCCAGAGTATCCAGTGGTCGGAGATCCCTCGCTATCTCGTGGATCCTTCGATCCTGCGCGGCGTGCTGTTGACGCTTGAACTGACGGCAGGCGCCATGGTGTTCGGCATCGTGCTCGGATGCCTGCTGGCACTGATGGCGACGAGTCAGAACCTGGTCCTGAAGGCGATCGCCGCCGGCTTCGTCTGGTGGTTTCGCGGCGTCCCGCTCATTGTCCAGATCTTCTTCTGGTTCAACATCGCCCTCTTCATCCCGCAGGTCGGGATGGGAAGCTTCACCATTTCGATCAACGATCTGGTGACGCCGGCCCTGGCTGGCTTTCTCGCACTCGGGCTGCATGAAGCCGCCAACATGTCGGAGATCATACGCGGTGGCCTGGTCGCGGTCGATCGCGGCCAGCGGGATGCGGCATCCGCGCTGGGATTGAAGCCGGTGCAGACATTGCGGGCCGTTATCCTGCCGCAGGCAGCCCGGCTCATCGTACCGCCAACCGGCAATCAGGCGATCGGCATGCTAAAGGCGAGCGCCATCGTCTCCGTTATCGGGATGCAGGATCTGCTGACCCAGGCACAGGCGATCTACGCCCGGAACTTCCTGGTGATCGAACTGCTGTTCGTAGCCTCGATCTGGTACCTCGCAATCACCAGCATCGCATCGATCGGCCAGCATTTCCTCGAACAAAGCCTCGTTCCGAAGGGCTGAAGCTCGGCGGAGAGGCCCCGTGTCAGGAGGCGCGGCCGGTAGCGTCGGCTGCCTTTAATTTCACCGAACGCCCAACACCAAAGATCGCCATGGAAGCGATCCGATCAGGAAACAGTAAAGGAGCTTGAAATGAAATTGGGTATCGACGGGCTGAAGCTGCCCGAAGCGAAGAAGCGTGGCCCGCTGGCAAGTCTCGACCATGTCAAGGAATTGGGTCTGGCGGGCATCTTCTTTAGCACTGTCCTCGACATGAGCCCGGATCTCGATGGCGGTTTGCTGCGGGAGATCCGCGCCAAGGCCGACGAGCTCGGCCTCTATCTCGAAAGCGGCATCGGCAAGATCAATCCCTATTGCAGCGCCGAAGCGCCGGAACTGCGAGCAATTGGCGATGGCGACATCATCGCTGGCTTTACACGGATGATCGAGGCGAGTGCAGCAATCGACTGCCGTGAGCTCTGGGTTTCACCTGGTAACTTCAAGTCGGTTTATCGCGGGCGGCTGGCCAATGACCGCTTCCGCACGGATATCACCTGGGAAGACCAACTGATCGCCATCGAAAAGGTGCTGCAGAAGATAGCCCCCGTTGCCCGCGCAAACGGCACGCATATCAACATTGAAACCCATGACGAGATCACCTCCTTCGAGATCCTGAGGCTGATCGAGGCGGTCGGCTCCGACTGCGTCGGCGTCGTCTTCGATACGGCAAACGGACTGCAGCGAGCCGAGCATCCGGTGTTTGCCGCCAAGCGTCTGGCACGCTATGTGCGCCAGACCCATATCAAGGATGCCTATGTCGGCCGCGCGCCCGGCGGTCTCGATTTTCAGACCCGACCCTGCGGCGGCGGCATAGTTGATTTCGCCGCGATCCTTCCCATTCTTGCGGACGCCAACCCCACGCTGAACCTGTCGCTGGAGGTCGCCCAGTCTGTCGCCGACAAGCCTCGCAAGGCTAATCCGCGGCAGTGCATCGAGATCGAGGATCCGGTCTGGCGAGCAGCGCATCCGGACCTGACGGCGGATGAGCTTGCGGCCTACATGGCGATGGTGGATGCCTATGAAAAGCGGGTCGCCTCCGGAGCGGTTCTCGACTGGGAAGCTTATGAGAGCCGCCGCTACGGCTACCCGACCTATCAGACGCAATCCTACGGCTTCAATGAGGCGATTGGTTTCATCAAGCAGTCGGCCCGCCACATCGAGGCTATTTGCGCCGAAACGGGTATTGCCTTGTCCCCGCCGGCAAAAGAACAAAAGGCAGCCTAGCCTTCGAAGACAGCGCGCGGGCGGAGATTTTCGTCGGCGCCCTCACAGGGGATTTCTATCAAAATCCAGTGGTTGCGCAAAAACATTCTTATAGAAATAATTACAATGAATGGATATTCGGTGCACGAGTAACTGGACACGCAAAACATACCGAGGCTTGAAGTGGTGAAGGCAATAAGGAAGACGCGCCGTCAAAACGTAAAGACGCCGCCCGCGTCCAATGGGGCGGCCGATATCGCCGACAACAACGACGACGTCTCCGAGCGCATTCGCGCCACGCTAGCGGCAGCTATCGGTGAAGGCGCCTTAAAGCCGGGCACGAAAATCCTGGAGGAGGCGATCGCGGAGCATTTTGGCGTTAGCCGCACGGTCGTACGCGGCGCGCTCGGTGTTCTCGAAAGTGATCACCTCCTGGAGCGAAAGAGAAACCGCGGCACTTTTGTTGCCGAACCCAGCATTGCCCAGGCCAATAACCTGTTCGAAGCCCGCCGAAAACTTGAAGGACTTCTGCTGGAACTCGTTATTGCACGGGCAACGGCCGAACAACTCGATGCCCTGCAAAAACTGACCGACGAAGAAGAGCACATCCATCACCATGGTGATGAGAAGTCCAAGACGGTTCTGTCTGGGAAATTTCATATCGTACTCGCCGAAACCGCCGGAAATCCTGTCTTGACGGAGATGCTCTCGAAGATCGTCGCTCGCCTGTCCCTCGTCATGTCCTTGTACGAAGAAGAGCGTAAGGACGACTGCGGCGCAGACCACCACCGAATGATCGTGGCGGCGCTGAAGGCCAAGGACCTGGCGAAGGCTCAGCAACTAATGGACCATCACCTGGCCGATATCGAGGGCCGCGTGCGGCTCACCGAAGGACACGGTGATCGGCATACGTTCTTGGCTGTGCTCGAGAACTTCTCGTAGTTTCGAACGTCGCCTCCCGAATACGATATGGCCATCAATGTTCGCCTTGATGATATTCGAACCGACGGGGTGGAGATCGCTCCTGTGCCCTTGGCCTCTGCCGCCGAAGTGACCGCCGATCCGGAGCGGAGTTGCAATTGACGTTTGGCCGGTGCGACGCGCCGTCCGACAAATGTCGACTCTAGTGGAGCGTGCCGCTGATCACCATTTTTGATACGAATGCGGAAAGAAGCTGGCTGTCGAAATGGCCCGGCGAATTCATCATCATGTTGATTGCCTCCGCTTGCGAGAAGGCGCGCTTATACGGCCTGATTGTGGTCAACGCTTCGTAAACGTCACAAATCGCCGCAAGCCGGGCTACGTAAGGGATCTTCTTTCCGGCGAGCCGACCAGGATAGCCAGAGCCATCGAACTTTTCGTGGTGGTAGCGACAAATGTCGAGCACCTGCTTGGGAACATGCGCGACATGAGAAACCAGCTCATATCCCCGCTGAGGATGCCCGCGCACAAGATCCATTTCCTCGGCCGTCAGTTTACCGGGTTTCGTCAAAATTTCGTCCGGCAGCGCCATTTTTCCCAGATCGTGAACCAGTCCACCCAGTCCCAGGACCCGTACCTCCTCTTCTCCATGACCGAGGCTGCGCCCCAGGGTGATCATCAGTGCGCTAACCGCCAGCGAGTGGAGGAACGTCAGCTCATCTTTTTCCTTCAGCTTCGCGACTGCGATCAGCGCACCGGCATTGTCGAAGGCTGCCGACATGATCCGCTCCACAGCTGAGCTTGCCGCATCGCTGGCAAAAGAGGCTTTGATCCTGGCGTGGGCAAGCATTTGGCGGATCTGCGGTCTCGTATCCTCTACGCATTCCCTCGCCTGCTTGATATCCTTCGCCGAAAACACGGCACGAAGCTGGGCGTCAAACGCAGCCCGGTCGATGTCCTGTGTCGCACCCGGGTCGACATCCGCGCCTTTTCGGACGTCGATCACGACCGTCATCAGGCGGCTTGCCATCAAGCTCTCGACCTGACCGGCCGCCGAGATTAGGAACGGCTTGAACCGGCGTGTCCTGTCTTCCCCCTCAATCTCGACGTCCTCGACATACATTCCGACCCGCAATTGGCTGACATGTATCCGTTTTCGCATCTCTGATCCGTTCAAAATGATCTTGGTACTCATGTGTTGTCTCAGGTATCGGGCCTGGCCCGAGCGCGAAAACCTCGCCCACGGAGGCTATCGGGCTCCGGCACGGGTCTTGTCTTTGTTGGGCCATTGTCCATGCTGCTCTAAAATGGCTGCGGCAGCCGTTCGATCGACCGCTTTCGAAAAGAGGTAGCCCTGTCCGAGCTTGCAGCCGAGCTGGCTCAACTGAGCAGCTTGGGATTCTGTTTCAATCCCCTCTGCGACAACCCGGATTCCCAGCTTGTCAGCTATTCCGATCAGGCCCTCAACGATGAAAGTCCCTGCGTCGCCGGGCACCATGCGATCGATGAAGGACTTGTCGATCTTGATGATGTCGACCGGCACCGTCAGCAGATGGGTCAAAGACGCGTAGCCCGTGCCAAAGTCGTCGAGGGCTACCCGTAACCCCTTGGACCGAAGGGCCTTTATCTCCTCCGCTACGACATAGTCCCGTTGTCCGAGATAAACCGATTCCGTCACTTCGAGGATGATGTGCTTGAGAGGAACCTCCGCTTCCCCGAAAATGCGGCACAGCCTGTCTTGCAGATTACCGCCACGAAAATCTGCGGCAGACAGGTTGATGCCGACATGTTGAAGAGGAAGGCCTCGGGCGAGCCAGCTCCGGATGTCCCTTGCAACCCTCAGTAACATCCGTTGTGTCAGCTCAGCAGCAATATGGGCGTCTTTCGTGGCCTCATGGAAATGCGCTGCGGCTATGATTTCGCCGGAAGGCGTGGTCATTCGACACAAGGCTTCGAAACCGACAATTTCGCGAGTATCCAGGCGCAATATCGGCTGGTAATGCGCGTCGATCCGATCCTCTTCCAGGGCGACGCCCACATCGCGAACCGCCCTGAAGCGTCGGGTCAGGGCGGTGCCCAGGCCGGGATAGTGTTGCACGTACCGGCCGCGATTGTGTTCTTTCGCATGATAGAGCGCCACATCGGCGTTCTGGCGGATCTGGTTAGGGTTTGGTTCCATCTCAGCCAGCGCACCGCCAATCGTCGCGGCGGGAAAGACGACATGACCGTCGCAGGTTGACGGAGAGGACAGTGCTTTCAAAATGTCGGTTGCCCTGACATTCAGATCAAGGTCCTTGTCGTCCGACACAATGACAGCAAACTCATCTCCACCGAGCCTAAACGTGTTTTTGGGGCCTGCTGTCGCGGCGATCCGGTCTGCAACCACTTGAATCAATGCGTCGCCGGCTGCGTGCCCGAACGTGTCGTTCACGAGTTTCAAGTTGTCGATGTCCACCAGCAAGATGCCCCAGGCGCGCCGGGATCGAGGCAGCTCTTCGGCTAGAAGCTGGTTGAAACGAGCGCGATTCGACAGCCCTGTTAAAGCGTCGCTGTATGTCAGCCGCTGACGTTCCATTACACGTTCTTCGCGATCGATGGCGATTATGCACAGATGGACACAAGCGTCGACGAGGTCCCGTTCGATGGCCTTCGGACCGCGGTGGTCTCGATAGTAGAAGGCGAAGCTACCAATCACCTGCTCGCCACGCTTGATCGGGCTGGACCAGCAAGCCTTCAATCCCAGTGGAAGGACCAGGGACTTGAAGTCCTGCCAACGAGGATCAGTCTCGATATCGGTGACAATGACCGCTTCACCGAAATAGGCAGTAGCGCCACAGGAGCCCGCAAGAGGACCGGCCTCAAGATTGTCGACAGCCGCTGAATAGTGAGGCGGTAGGGAAGGTGCAGCGAGTGTGTGAAGACGGCTCCCGTCGAACGTCAGCACCGAAGCGATGATCCCAGGAACGGCGGCCTCAACCTCGAGGCAAAGTTGCTCCATCGTTGCTGCCAGCGGTTCCCCTTTGGCAATCATTTCCAGAATGGCATTCTGCAACTCAAGGATCATGACGTCACTTCCCGGAAGGAGACCCTCCCTAGCAAACCGACTTTCAGATCAGGTTACGCGGTTGATTAGATTTTGATCGAATAGACGCCGATGATCAGTTAAGAACCCCGTCGTGCCGAGCCTCGCGTGCGAAAGGTTTTATCCATCATTCGGATCTCCTTCTCGAACGGAGTGGGATTGACCGAATGTCGCGGTCATTCTCTAAAGGTGACTGTGAACATACAATCCTCAGTCGTACTTTTGAGGACGCCGAGTAGTGAGCACTGCATAATTTTCGAGAGTCAGAAATCAGCTTATCGGATATGGTTCGGAATGCGTTGCAATGTCCCCGTCTGGCCGTCGCCGCACTATGGAAATTGGCCCAAAAAGATGATCGGTGGCGATAAATACGTTGGCTCCGTAGGCAAAGCATCGCTCGCGATCATCGCGCTGATGTTCCTGTCATTCACCACCCTCCTGTCGATCTGGCTCATATCCAGTTACGAGACAGCTGTTCGCCGGGGCGATGAGCGTGTCAGCGCCGCTTCCAAAATCGTTGCAGCGAACGCGAATTGGTTGAATTCCCTTGCTCGGGAGACCCTGCACCGAATTGATGATGCTCTGGGGCAGAGTACATCTTTGCCCGGCCCCGATCGGGTGCGCGATCTCGACGCTGCCGTCTATGACCTTCCTCCTCAGGCGACCGCCTATGTCATCGGGGCAGATGGAAAAACGCTCTTTTCGAACGATCGCGATATCAAGCCGATCAACGTTACGGACCGCGACTACTTCGTTCGGTTGAGAAACGGCGCTGACGAATATACATCCCCGCTGATCATCAGCCGCCTTTCCCAGCGGCAGATATTCGTCTTCAGCCGCAGGCTCGAACGCAATGGCGTGTTCGCTGGCGCCGCCGTGATTGCCTTCGACGCGAGCATCCTAAGGCCAATATGGGACGCGGTCGCGATAGGCGAGAACTCGATTGTCGGCCTCATCAGGCGCGACGGGCAACTTATCGCCCGATACCCGGAACCCGCCGGACCAGTCGATATGCGAAACCACAAGCTGTTTACCGACTATATGAGGAAGGCGACATCAGGCACATATCGCTCCGTGTCGCCAGTCGACAATGAAGATCGCCTGGTCGCATACCGAATCCTCGAACGCACCCCTTTTGTGGCCATTGCTTCGGCAGATATCAACGTAATCATGCAGCCCTTTTGGGAGGATGCCAAAATCGCGGCTTTATTGGTCGCTTTCGCCCTCGTCGGGGCTTTGGCAGCTGCATTGTGGATTCAGAACCTCATCAAGGTGGACACATTGCACACCAGGCAGCTTGCGGATGCGTTGCGATCGAATGAAACGCTCATGCGCGAGATACACCATCGAGTGAAGAACAACCTGCAGACGGTGATGGCCCTGCTGCGCTTGCAGGGTTTTGAACCGGAAGCCGTTCAAAAATTAAACGAGCGCATCTCTGCGATGTCCGCAGTTCACGAGCAGATGTACGGCTTCGACCAGTTTAGCGGAATATCGGCTCGGGAATTCATTCCATCATTCGTTAGGACACTCGTAGACGTCCATGGTCGCGCCGTTTCCGTTGACTTTGAAATCGACGACATCGTGATTGCGGCCGACAAGGCAACGCCGTTTGCCCTCCTGCTCAACGAGTTGATTGCCAACAGCATGAAATACGCCTTCGACGGCCGGGCATCCGGAAATATTCGCGTCATGCTGCACGCGACTGAAGGAGAGGAATCCCAACTGACCGTCGCCGACGACGGGATTGGATTCGATGGCCGATCGGACAGCGCCGGGATGGGGACGCGGCTGATTAAAGCCTTCGTAAATCAACTGCATGGCGAGGCGAGATACAATCGCCTGGAAGGAACGCAGTTTACGGCAACCCTCAAGCTTACCGATTGAGCGAGAGCTAATTCGAAGCCACCTCCCTGCCCAAAGCAAGACTTCGGTTATCCCCGCCGCATCGGGAGCGGGACGCGGAGCTACTTTGCGAACTTCCCGAGCGTATCCAGATACACAAGATAGTGGTCCCGCCTAGGCTGCGCTGAAAAGACCCGCCCCTTCGCATATCACTGTGACGTCTCTGCTCGTCTTGAAAGATCATGCGTGCGACATCTGCACGAATCCAAAACGTTTTGGCTTGACTCCCAAAACGTTTTGGAGAATCTTTTTCTCACTTCGGGAGGACGATCTTGGCCAATCTCAAACAGCTTGCGCAATCGCTGGGACTGTCGATCACCACGGTGTCGCGTGCGCTCGACGGTTACGCCGATGTGTCGGCCGCCACGCGAGAACGGGTGCGCGAGGCTGCCGACAAGGTTGGCTACCGGCCGAATGCTTCGGCCCGTCGCCTCCGCAGGCAGCGCGCCGAGCTGGTTGCCGTCACGCTGCCAAGCGATCCTGGCCATATCGGCCCTCCGCATTTCCTCGATATGTTGTCCGGCTGTGCCGAACATCTTGCCGCTGCCGGCCTCAATCTGGTGATTGCACCGGTGCCGCGCGGCGAGAGCGAACTCGACATCTGCCGCCGCTTCGTCGATGGCCGCCGCGTCGACGCCATGCTTCTCGTCCGCACCAAACGGAAGGACGAGCGCGTCGAATTTCTGCAGTCGCGTGGCATTCCCTTCGTCACCAACGGCCGCACCGAAAGCCTGCTGCCCCATCCCTATATCGACGGCGACGGCTTTGCTGGCTTCCGAGCCGCGACGCTGCGCTTCCATGCCGCCGGCCACCGCCGTATCGGCCATATCGCCGGCCCGCAGGAATATTATTTTGCGCATGACCGCTGCCGTGGCTGGCGGGCGGCGATGGAGGAATGCGGCCTTCCGACCGACCTCTGCGCCGAAGGTGCGCCGTTGGAACAGGGCGGCTACCTCGCGGCGCTGGAACTTCTGCGCCAACCATCGCGTCCGACCGCACTCGTCTGTGCCACCGACGAAATGGCGATCGGGGCGCTGAGGGCGCTGCGCGAGGTCGATGGCGGCAACCAGATCAGCATTGTCGGCCATGACGATCTGCCGATGGGCGCCTTCACCAGCCCGCCGCTCTCGACCATGCGCATGACCGGCGAAAACCTCGGCGCGAGCTTCGCCTCGCTGCTGTTGCGCGCCATTGCCGGAGAGCCCGCCGAAGAACTCCAGGAACTTCACGCGATCGAATTCGTCGATCGCGACAGCCATCGCCGTCCCGCTAAGGCGGCATAGACAGAAGTGCATCTCAAACAAAGAACAATGAAGGAGGAGAAGATGAAACATATCATGTCATTTGGAATTCTGGCTTCCACCGTGCTGGCCTTCGCCTCGCCGGTGCTTGCCCAGACGGTTTTCGTGTCCACCCAGCTTCGCCCGATCGAAGAGGCGACCGTCGTCCGCGAGGAGCTGTTGAAGGATGTCGGCTCGGTTGATTACGTGGTCGAGGAGCCGCCGCAATTTGCTGTCCGCATGGAGGCCGAACGTCAGGCCGGCAAGCGCACCGTCAGCCTCGTCGGTGCGCTACATGGCGAGCTCTCGCCGCTTGCCGACAAGGACACGCTCGAGCCACTCGACGATCTCGCCAAGAAGCTGGCAGCGAGCGGCATGCCGCAGTCGCTGCTCGACCTCGGCAAGCTCGGCAAGCCGACCCAGCAGTATATCCCCTGGATGCAGGCGACCTATGTGATGGCTGCCAAAAAGGAAGCGCTGCAATACCTGCCTGATGGCGCCGACGTGAACGCGCTGAACTACGATCAGTTGATCGAGTGGGGCAAGAATATGCAGGAGGCGACGGGCCAGCCGCAGATCGGTTTCCCGGCCGGCCCGAAAGGGCTGATGGCGCGTTATTTCCAGGGCTATTTCTATCCGTCCTTCACGGGGGGTGTCGTGCGCACCTTCCAGAGTGCCGATGCGGCTGCCGGCTGGGAGAAGCTGAAGGCGTTGTGGGCCCATGTGACACCGAATTCGACCAGCTACGACTTCATGCAGGAGCCGCTGGCTGCCGGCGAAGTCATGGTCGCCTGGGACCATATCGCCCGGCTGAAGAATGCCATTTCTGCCGCACCGGATGATTATGTGGTCTTCCCCGCTCCCGCCGGTCCCAAGGGCCGCGGCTACATGCCAGTCGTTGCTGGTCTCGCCATTCCGAAGGGCGCGCCTGACAAGGCCGGCGCAGAAAAAATCATCGAGCACCTGTCCATGCCGGATACGCAGCTCCTGACCGCCTCCAAGGTCGGTTTCTTCCCGACCCTGAACGTCAAGCTGCCGCCGGATCTCGACGCGGGCGTTGCCCTTCTCGCCGGTGCGGTTACCGCCACCCAGGCTTCCAAGGACGCGGTCATCTCGCTGCTCCCGGTCGGCCTCGGCGACAAGGGCGGCGAGTTTAACAAGGTCTACATGGACAGTTTCCAGCGCATCGTGCTGCAGAACGAGCCCGTTGCGGACGTGCTGAAGACCCAGGGCGCCACGATGGCCAAGCTGATGACCGACACGAAAGCTGCCTGCTGGGCGCCCGATGCCAAGAGCGACGGCCCCTGCCCGGTCGAATAAATCCGCCCCAGACGCGTCCGGGCGAAATGCCCGGGCGCTCCTTCACCACTCTGCTCGTCAAGGCGGGAGTCGATGACCAATAGCCGACCCTGGATCCCCTATCTGCTGATCCTGCCATCCGTCGCCTTTCTGGCGCTGCTCTTCGTCGTGCCGCTGGTGCAGACGATCTGGCTGGCGGTTTCGGATAATGGTGTGCTGTCGCTTGATAATGCCGAGCGGATGGTCACCGACATCAATTTCACCCGCTCGGTGAAGAACACCTTCCTGCTGACGATCGCTGTCGTGCCGGTGCAGATCGCCATTGCGCTTGCTATGGGCACGATGGTCGCCAAGGTCGGCCGCGGGCGCGAGACGATCCTGTGGATCTGGACGATCCCGCTCGGCATTTCCGATCTCGCCGCCGGTCTCGTCTGGCTGTCGATCCTGCAAAATACCGGCTATCTGAATTCGCTGCTCTTCGGCCTCGGCATCATCGGCAGGCAAGCGAGCTGGCTTTCCTACCAGACGCCGGTCGCGCTCTTCATTGCGATTGCGGTTGCCGAAATCTGGCGCGGCACGGCCATCGTGATGGTCATCATCGTCGCCGGTCTCAACCAGGTGCCCAAGGAATTCAAAGAAGCCGCCGAGATCTTCGGTGCTGGCCCGTGGACGCGCTTCTGGCGCATCACCCTGCCGCTGATCCGCCCGGCTCTGCAATCGGCGCTGATCCTGCGCACCGTGCTCGCCTTCGAAGTCTTCGCGGTGGTCTATGCGCTCGGCGGACGCAACTTCCCGGTCCTCGTCGGCGAGGCCTACAACTGGCAGAACCAGAACCAGAACTACAGCGTCGCTGCCGCCTACGCGGTGCTGATCATGATCATCTCGCTTGCCGCCACGCTCATCTATCTGAAGGCCTTGAAAGTCGATCCGGAGCGCCTGCCATGACCACGGACACCATCAGCACGGCCGCAGACACACCCAAAGCGGCCGGCTTCGTCTCTTCACGCCGTTGGCTTCTCTGGAGCGGCATCGCAGCGCTTTGCGCCTGGGTGCTGGTGCCGATCTATCTGGTGGCACTCGGCGCACTTGGCGGTCGCCAAGGCGTCTATATCTGGCCGAAGACCGGTCTTCCCACTGGCATATCGCTGGAGCCCTTCATTCTCTTCCTAAAGACCGAAGGCGTCGTCCAGTCCTTCCTCAATTCGCTGGGGGCAGCCGGCATTACGGTGGCGCTTTCGATCCTGCTCGGCGCGCCGGCCGGTTATGCGCTCGCCCGCTATGATTTCCGCGGCAAGGACAGCTACCGCCTCCTGGTGCTGCTGACCCGCGCCTTCCCGCTGGCAATCCTGGCATTGCCGCTGACGGTCTCCTTCATCCGGCTCGGCCTCTATGACACGATCGTCGGCGTCGGTCTCATCCATACCGTCCTGGCGCTGCCTTTCGCGGCACTCGTTACGCAGGGCATTTTCCTCGGCGTGCCCAAGGAGTTGGAGGAAGCCGCCTGGGTGTTCGGCTGCACCCGCATCCAGGCCTTCTTCAAGGTGGTGGCACCCTTGGCGCTTCCCGGCATCGTCGCAACCGCGGTCTTTGCCTTCGTCATCTCATGGAACGAGGTCTTTGCTGCCTCGGTGCTGACGGTGCGCAACCGCACGCTGACCGCCTACCTGCTGACCGTGCTGTCGGAAAGCCCGATGCATTACCGTTTTGCCGGGGGCCTGATGCTCATCCTTCCCTCGGTTGTCTTCATCTTTGCGGTCAGACGTTACCTCTTCGCGATCTGGGGCATTTCCTCCAAATAACGGGACCAGAGATATGGCCAATATTGTCATCGACCGCATCCGCAAGAGCTTCGGAGCCTTCCAGGCGCTGAAAGAGGTCTCGCTGACGATCAACGACGGCGAATTCGTCTCGCTGCTCGGTCCGTCCGGCTGCGGCAAGACCACGCTGCTGCGCATCATCGCCGGCCTCGAGA
>Ga0102590_1000397_pt1 | contig 101701 bp, 110 predicted proteins | sample AraplaMF_Col_mMF_FD_76859 | JGI IMG/M metagenome (GOLD analysis project Ga0102590, IMG submission 76859) | Arabidopsis root microbial communities from the University of North Carolina, USA - plate scrape MF_Col_mMF | ecosystem: Host-associated > Plants > Roots > Endosphere | place: USA... | reverse complement strand
CGCGACAGGCCGGAGACACGGAAATGCGTCGGCGCGATCTCGGAGATCGCGCCGCTGACGCTTGCCAGGGGAGTGCTCTGCTGAAGCTCCAGCAGCGCCCACTCGAGTTGCCGAAGAGCGTTCAAGGAAACCGTCCAACCTCAATCCTGGTGCGCGCGAGGCGCGCTTCTACTTGCCGGGTTCGCCCAGCGTCCGAATGGCGTTCTGAAGCGAGCTCTCGGTGCCCTCGATCATCGAATTGGTGCCATCGAAGGCGCGCGAGGCCGCGATCAGCTTGGTCAATTCCATCATGGGATTGGCCCCGGAGCCCTCGACATAGCCCTGCTTGAAGCCGTCGCGCGAGAAATCGGCGATGGCGGTCGCGGGCCGGTCCGGCGTCACGCCGGAATTGCCGTAGCGTTCGAGATTGGCATCAGCGGGAATGTTGAACAGGCCGATGGTGCCGATCTCGTTGTTGTCCTGGGTGATCGCACCGCTGCGGGCAATCGAGATCGGCCCGCCGTTCGGGTCGAGCGTGATCTGCGCGCCGCCGGAATCGACGATCGGAAAGCCGCTCACGGTCTGAAGATCGCCGTTGGGGGCGATCTGGAGGCGGCCGTCGCGGGTATAGACCGTGCCGTTCGGGCCGGCGAAGGCGATCCAGCCCTGTCCGACCACGGCGACGTCGAGCGGGTTGCCGCTCTCGGTGATGTTGCCCATCTCGCGCGAGATGATGTTGTCGCCGGGCGAAGAGAAGGCGACCGGGTTCGGGCCCGCCTTGGACAGCACGGTCTCGAACTTCACCACGTCGGTGCGGAACGCCGCCGTGTTCACGTTGGCGACATTGTTGGCGATCGTCTGGAGGCGCTTTTCGAGGGCGACCTGCGCCGACAATCCCACATAGAGGGCCGATTGCATGTGCTACTTTCCGAGCCGGATGGACTGAAGTTTCGAGAGCATGTCGATATCCATGCCGGCCGACGTCGACGCGCCGCCGATCAGGACCAGTGCGGGATTGGTCGAGCTGTCGCTCTGGGCCTGGGTCGCGTCCCACATCGCCGCAAAGCGCTGCACGAACCTGGTGACCTTGGCCGGATCCTGGAAATCGGTGAGCTTGACCTTGTTCGTGATCATCTTGGCCTGGGCGTCGATGTCGGCCGCGCTGATCGTCGAGGGCAGGCCGAGCGCGGTCTGAACCACCTGCGTCAGCGCCTTGTCGGCGAGGACCTGGTAGGCGGTCGTGATCGTGGAGGCCTTGCGGGTGAAATAGAGCGCCAGCCGCAGGCCCTCGTTCTGGTCGCCGGCCTTCTGCTCCATCGTCTGCCTGACGTATTGGGTCGCCGTTCCGGTCGTGGCCTGGGTGGTCTTGGTCGCGTTGCTGCCGAGGGCGGCGAAATTGAAGGCGCTGGCGAATTCCCGGTAGCGCGTGTCGGTCAGCTTGTTGGCGAAGGTGTTCTTGTTTGCGACACCCTCGGTCAGCACCTTGCGCATGAACGCCTTGGCATAGGTCATGTCGCTGAGGCCGTAGGCCTTCATCGCATAGGAATAGATGCGATAGTCCTTCAGGAAATCGTCGATCGTCTTCACGTTGCCGATGTGGCTCAGGAAGTAATCGGTCTCGCGGCTGACGTCCGGCTGCTTCGCGACCTGCGTCAGCGACTTGCCCATGTCCTTGGTCAGTCGGGTGTAGTCCGCGATGGTGGATAGCATGACACGCGCCTCTCTGGCCGCCGTTGCGGCGCGGCGTCAAGGTGCCGCCAATTGCTTGCGCGAGGCTGGCGATACGGGAAGCCAGCTTCGCGCAAGGCTCGCCGACTAGATATTCCCGATGGGATCGGCGATGGAGCGGCGCGTTGGGCAGTTTCGTGGGGGTTTTCATCACGGTAGCGGCGCTGCTGGGCGGCTTTGCCGCCATGGGCGGGCACCTGGCCGTGCTCATGCAGCCCTGGGAGTTCGTGATTATCGTCGGCACTGCGGTCGGCACCTTCATCGTGGCCAATCCGTGGAAGACGGTCGTGGACACCGGCGTTGCCTGCCTGCAGGCCATCACCGGCGCGGTGCCGAGTGAGCGCTACTATCTCGACCTGCTCGGGGCGCTTCATGCCCTGATGCGCGAGCTCAGGGGCAAGGGCCGCAACGAGGTGGAAGCGCATATCGACGATCCCGCCTCTTCCGAGATCTTCAAGGCGTTCCCGAGCGTGCTCGGGGATCCCTCGCTGCTCCAGTTCATCTGCGATTATGTCCGCCTCATCATCATGGGCAATGCGCGCACGCATGAGATCGAGGCCCTGATGGACGAGGAAATCCACACCATCGTGAAGACCAAGCTGATGCCTTACCATGCGCTGGTGACGGTGTCCGAGGCGCTGCCAGCGCTCGGCATCGTCGCTGCGGTGCTCGGCGTCATCAAGGCGATGGGTGCGCTCGACCAGTCGCCGAAGCTGCTGGGCGGCTTCATCGGCGCGGCGCTTGTGGGCACCTTCGCCGGCATCTTCCTGTCCTACGGCGTGCTTTCGCCCTTCGCGATCAAGATCAAGATGACGCGCGAGAAGAGGTGCCGGCCCTACATCATCGTCAAGCAGACGCTGCTGGCCTTCATGAACGGCGCGATGCCGCAGATCGCCGTCGAGCACGGCCGCAAGATGATCGCGAGCAGCGAGCGCCCGTCGATCGACGTCGTCGAGAACGAGACGATCGCAGGTCCCAAGGCCGCCGTTACCGAGCCCGAACCCAAGGCTGCCCGCGCATGATGATGGAAGACGTCGAAGTCGATCAGCGCAAGCAGCTGCCGAACTACCTGCTGGACGCCGCCGGCATATCGATCGAACGTATGCCGATGCTCAATGTGATCTTCGATCGCATGGCGGCATCGTGCACCGACAGCCTGCAGCCGATGGCCGGAACGCCCTGCTATTTCTCGGTCAACGGCATCACCAACGACCGCGTCGGCGACATCGTCAAGGACTACGAGGCCAACGCGGTCGCCGCCGTGCTCTATGCCGAGCAGTGGGATTCGCGCGTCATCATCATGCTCGACCGCGATTTCGTGTTCACGATGGTGGAAGCGATGTTCGGCTCGGACGGCGCCGAGCCGCCGCTCGACGTCGAGCGCGCGTTCTCGAACATCGAGATCCGGCTGGTGCAGGCGCTGTTCGAGCGCTTCGCCAAGGCGCTGCAATCCGCCTTCGCCGGCACCTCCAACGTCACCTTCCGCGTCGAGCGGGTCGAGACCGCGATGGCTTCGCTGGCGATCGGGCGAAGCGGCAACATGTCGATCTGCGCGAACATCATGTTGCAGGCGCTGTACCGCGGCGGCCAGATGTTCCTCATCATTCCGCACTCAGCGCTCAACCCGCTCCGGCAGAAGCTGGCCCACGTCGTCGTCAGCGATGGCCGCGCTTCCGATCCGCGCTGGCGCGAGCAGATGGAGAGCGAGGTCCAAAGGACCGAGGTGACGCTGAGCGCGGTGCTCGACGAAAAGATGCTGACCCTCGGCGACGTCGTCAAGTTCCATGTCGGGCAGGTGCTCGAGCTTGAAGCTACGCCGCGCACGCTGGCCCGTCTCGAAAGCAACAATCAAGTGCTGTTCTGGTGTCAGATCGGCCAGCTTGATGGCTATTACGCCATGCAGGTGGCCGATCCCGTGGATCAGAAACGGGAGTTCGTCGATGATATCCTATCTCGTTGATGCCGTGCTGCTGATCGCGCTCGCCTTCACCAGCATGCGGGTGACCCGGATGCACCGCGAGCTGGCGCGCTTGCGCAGCTACCAGGGCGAGTTCTCCACCATCGTGCACGAGACCGCGGGCGCCTTCGACACGGTCATCACCGCGGCGCACGATTCCACCGCCAATCTCGGGCGGCTCGCCAACGTGCTGACCACCAAGATCGATCAGGCCAATGAGGCGATCGCGGCGCTCGACGCCCGCGCCGGGCTTGCGCCGGCCGCGACCGCAGGCGGCGCCGAAGTGAACAAGCACTGAAGCCGAAGCCGGCGAAACCATACGATCGGAACGCCGAGGCGCTCCGGGAGCGGAAATACCAAGAGGCGATACCATGGCGCAATCCTTCGACTATGACCCTGCCACGCGAGCACCTGCCTCCGAGGAGGGGCATGCCGACACGAGCCCGCTGGAGCGGCTGGCGGAGATCGCCGCGCGCACGGCGGAGGAGAGCGGCAAGTTCGCCAATGTCGATGCCATCCTGCGCATTCCGGTCACCATGCAGGTGGTGCTGGGATCGGCGACCATTCCGGTCGCGAACCTGATGAAGCTCGGCCGCGGCGCGGTCGTTCCGCTCGACCACCGGGTCGGCGAGCCCGTCGACGTCGTCGTCAACGGCCGCATCGTCGCCCGCGGCGAGGTCGTCGTCGTCGAAGAGGACAATTCCCGTTTCGGCGTCTCGCTCACGGAGATCGTCGGACCGCTGGGGCAGGGTGATAGCTGACCATGGCGGCACAGGTCGGCATCGCCCCCATCAAGCAGCGAGGCGTTGCCACGCTGGGCGGAACGGAAAAGGTCGCGGCGCTCCTCCTGGCGATGGGCCGGCAGGCGGCCGCGAGCGTGCTTCAGCAGTTCGAGCCGCAGGAGATCCGCATCGTCACCAAGGCCGCGGCGGAACTGCGGCCGATCACGGCGCAGGAGCTCGAGGGGATCGTCGAGGAGTTCGCCCAGCAGTTCTCGATGGGCGCCAACATCCTCGGCACGCTCGGCGGTCTCGAGGCCGTGCTCGGTGACGTGCTCCCGGCCGATCAGGTCTCGCAGATCATGTCCGACCTGCTCGGCAATTCGAGCCGGTCGGTGTGGGACCGCGTCTCGTCGGTGTCTGAAAACTCGCTCGCGAGCTACCTGTCCAAGGAGCATCCGCAGACCGCGGCGCTGATCCTGTCCAAGGTCAAGCCGGCCTGCGCCGCCAAGGTCATGAGCCAGCTGCCCTCGAGCCTGCGCAACGAATTGATGCGGCGCGTGCTGAGCCTCAAGCCGATCGTCGACGACGCCATGAGGGTGCTCGAGAAGACGCTGCACGAGGACCTGACGCTGAACTTCGCCCGCAACCTCGGCGCCGACACTTACGCCCGCGTCGCCGACATCATCAACAAGATGGAGCGCGGCCACATCGAGGACATGCTGAAGAGCCTGTCGGAAAAACGGCCGAAGTCGGCCGAGGTCCTGAAGGAGCTGCTGTTCACCTTCGACGACGTGACCAACCTGACGCCGAAGGCGCGCACCATGATCTTCGACCAGGTGCCGACCGATCGCATCGTCGTCGCACTGAAGGGAACCGACAAGCATTTCCGCGAACTGATCCTGTCGTCGGTCGCATCGCGCGTGCGCCGCGTCGTCGAGCACGAGCTCGCCATCGGCGAGCCGTCGAACCAGCGCGACGTGCTGGAGGCGCGGCGCGTGATCACCGATCTCGCGCTCGACCTCGCGGAGAAGGGCGAAATCGAGCTCAACCCCGAGCAGGAGGATGAGCTGGTCTTCCGCTGACCGCTGAACGGGCATGGCAGAAACATCCGATCAGGACAGCAAGACAGAAGAACCGACCGAGAAGAAAGTCCGTGACGCGCTCGAACAGGGCAAGATCCCGGTCTCTCGGGAGGCCTCCATTTTCGCCTCGATGGCCGCGCTGATGGTCATCCAGGCGTTCCTGATCGGCCAGGGCGTGCAGCAATTGACGCCGACGCTGAAGAGCCTGCTGGACGATCCCGAAGGCTTCCCGCTCTCCACCGGCGCGGACGCGCAGAACCTGCTCACCGTGGTCGGCCTCCAGGCGCTGCGCTTCCTGGTGCCGCTGGTCGTCATCCTCATGGTATTCGGGCTCGCCTCCCAGCTGCTGCAAAATGCGCCGCGCTTCGTGCTGGAGCGCATCAAGCCGGAATTGTCGCGAATCTCGCCGGTCAGCGGCTGGAGCCGGATCTTCGGAACGCGAGGGCTCGTCGAGTTCGCCAAGTCGCTGTTCAAGCTGGCCGCGGTGAGCTCCGTGGTCGTCTTCGTGCTGCGCTCCTCGGAGGCGAAGGCGTTCGAGGCCATGTATACCGATCCGGTTGCGCTGCCGGAGATGATCCTCAACATCGCGATGCGGATCGTGTCGGCGATCTGCATCGCGACCATCGTCCTGGTCGCGATCGATCTCGCCTGGGCGCGCTTCCACTGGCGGCGCGAGCTGCGCATGACCAAGCAGGAGATCAAGGACGAGCACAAACAGGCCGAGGGCGATCCGCTGATCAAGGCTCGCTTGCGCTCGCTGGCCCGCGACCGCTCGCGGCAGCGGATGATCGCCTCCGCTGCGCGCGCGACGCTGGTGATCGCAAACCCGACGCATTTCGCGATCGCGCTGCGCTACAACCGCGAGGAAAATCCCGCTCCGCTCGTGGTAGCCAAGGGCATGGACGTGATCGCGTTGAAGATCCGCGAGGTCGCCGAGCAGAACCGGATTCCGGTCATCGAGAACAAGGCGCTGGCGCGCGCGCTCTACGAAGCGGTCCAGGTCGATCAGGTGATCCCGGCGGAGTTCTTCCGCCCCGTCGCCGAGATCATCTACTTCCTTCAGTCGAAGCAGACGCCGCGCACCGAGAAGGTCCAGTAGAATTCCGAGGACGAGGTCCGGCCCAACAGCTTGACGAAAGCTTAACGCCCTAGGCTTCTCTCGAATGGACCAGAACGGGGCTGTCGTGGGACCGCTTTATCTCTTCGAACTCGCATCGTCGCAGGCGCGCTACCTCGAGCTCCGCCAGTCGACCATCGCAACCAACGTCGCCAACGCCAACACGCCGGGCTTCAAGGCGCGCGACGTCGAGCCCTTCAACAAGGTGCTCGACGGCATGCCGGTGCGGCTCGCCACGACGTCGCCGTCGCACCTGCAATTGTCCGCGGCCGAGACCGACACGCGCGCGACCGCGAAGAAGGACAGCTGGGAAGTGGTTCACTCCGGCAACTCCGTCAGCCTCGAGCAGGAAATGATCAAGGGCAGCGACGTCAATCGCGACTATTCGATGAATTCGGCGATCGTGCGGTCGTTCCACCGCATGGTCCTGTCGAGCGCAAAGGCCTGAGGTGAACTGACATGCTGGACTCACTGGGCGCATCGCTGACGGTCGCGAGCTCCGGGCTCGAAGCGCAGTCGACGCGCATGCGCATCGTCTCGGAGAATCTCGCCAACGCGACCTCGACGGGACGCACCGCCGGGGCCGATCCCTATCAGCGCAAGACCATCACCTTCGATGCCGCGATGGACCGCGCCTCGGGCGCGCAGCTCGCGAAAGTCAAGGAGATCGGCGTCGACACCACGCCGTACCGCGTCGAGTACGACCCCGGCCATCCCGCGGCCGACAAGGCCGGCTACGTCAAGCTGCCGAACGTCAATATGATGATTGAGATGGCCGACATGCGCGAAGTCAACCGGTCCTATGAAGCCAATCTCCAGGTCGTGAAACAGGTCAGGTCGATGCTCGGCATGACCATCGACCTCTTGAGGAGCTGACAATGCTTGAGGCGATTTCATCCACGGCGGTCTCCGCAGGACAGGCGGCGTCCCGCGCGACCGAGACGCAGGCGATCGCGCCCGCGGCGACGACAGCGATCCAGTCCGGTGACGACGTCGGCTTCGAATCGGTGATGAAGCAGGTGACGACCGACGCGATCGGAACGCTGAAGGCGGGCGAGGCGGCATCGATCTCGGCGATGCAGGGCAAGGAATCGACGCGGCGCGTCGTCGAAGCGCTGATGTCGGCGGAGCAGGCCCTGCAGACGGCGGTCGCGGTTCGCGACAAGGTCGTGCAGGCCTATCAGGAAGTCGTTCGGATGTCGATTTGATCTGAAGGAGTGGGTTAAGTGAAATCGCTCGCCATTGCGGCCACGGGCATGAATGCCCAGCAGACCAACATCGAAGTCATCGCGAACAACATCGCCAACATCAACTCGACCTCGTACAAGCGGGCGCGGGCGGAATTCACTGATCTGTTCTACCAGATGGACCGCATGCAGGGCGTGGCCAACGTCAACGGCTCCTCGCCGATTCCGGAAGGCGCCAATCTCGGCCTCGGCGTCAAGTCGGCGGCGATCCGCAAGCTGCACATCCAGGGCGCGCTGACGCAGACCGGAAATCCGTACGACATGGCGATCAACGGCCGCGGCTGGTTTCAGGTGCTCGGCCCCAACAACGAGGTGCAATACACCCGTGCGGGTTCGTTCAACACCAATGCCAACGGCCAGCTCGTTACGATCGACGGCTACCTGTTGGATCCGGCGATCACGGTGCCGCAGGGAACCGTCGAGGTCACGGTCAACGCCACCGGCCAGGTGTTTGCCAAGCTCGACACGGAGGTGAACCCGCGCCAGATCGGCCAGCTCAACCTTGCCAATTTCGCCAACGAAGCGGGCCTCGAGCCGCTGGGCAGCAATCTCTACAAGGAGACGACGGCGTCGGGCACGCCGGTAGTCGGGCTGCCGGGCGATGCCGGCTACGGCAAGATCAACCAGAAATATCTCGAAGCCTCCAACGTCGATCCGGTCAAGGAAATCACCGAGCTGATCTCGGCGCAGCGCGCCTATGAAATGAATGCCAAGGTCATCCAGGCCTCGGATGAAATGGCCCAGACGGTCTCGAAGGGCATGCGCTAGGTCCGGGGTCTCGATGTTGAACAGGATGGGCCCGATCGTGCGCGGGTTGGCCGTCGTGCTGCTGGTTCTGGCTTCGGTGCGCCTCGCCGTGGCCGAGGAGAAGCGGCTTCCCGTGCCGGCGGTTGCGATCCGCGCCGGCGAGCTGATCCGGGACGACATGATCACCGAGCGCGCCTTCGCGCCGAGCCTGCTCGGCGTTGCCATGTTCATCGAAGGGCGCCAGGTCCTGGTCGGCCGCATGGCGCGGCGCGCGCTGTTGCCGGGCCAGCCCATTCCCAGCAACGCGGTGGAAGATCCCTGGACCGTCGCCCGCGGCGCCATGGTCAAGGTCGTGGTGGAAGACAGCGGCCTGTCGATCGTCACCTACGGCTCGGCGATGCAGTCGGGTGCGGCCGGCGCGCTCATCCCGGTGCGCAATACCGATACCGGCGTGATCATCAGGGGCATCGTCCAGCCGGACGGCACCGTCAAGGTCGTGGACGGCTCATGACCAGGCTTCTGCTCGCGCTCGTCCTGCTGCTTTCGGCCGCCAGCGCCGATGCCGCCGTCCGCATCAAGGACATCGCGGACATCAAGGGTCTGCGCGAGAACCAGATCGTCGGCTACGGCCTCGTCATCGGCCTCAACGGCACCGGCGACACGCTTCGCAACGCGCCCTTCACGGAGCAGTCCCTGCAATCGATGCTCGAGAACATGGGCATCAACGTCAGGAACGAGACCACGAGCACCACCAATCCCCCGCGTCCGACCACGCTGCGCACGCGCAACGTCGCGGCCGTGATGGTGACTGCGGACCTGCCGCCCTCGATCGGGCCCGGCGAGCGCATGGACGTCACCGTGTCGTCGCTCGGCGATGCGACCTCGCTGCTCGGCGGCACGCTGGTCATGACGTCGCTGCGCGCGGCGGACGGCGCCGTCTACGCGGTGGCGCAGGGCGCGATCACGGTCGCCGGTTACAGCGTCGGAGGCCAGGCGCAGAATGTCAGCCAGGGCACGCCGACGGCCGGGCGCATCCCGAACGGTGCGCTGGTCGAACGCGAGGTGCAGGGAAGTCTCCGCGAGATGGAGTTCCTGGTGCTGGAGCTGAAGAACCCCGACTTCATCACCGCAACGCGCATCCTCGACGCCATCAACCGCTACGCCGGCGGTCGCTACCGCGCCCAGATCGCCTTCGAGCGCGACTACCGCACCATCGTGCTGTCGAAGCCGCGCCACATCGGCCCGGTGCGGTTCCTCGCCGAGATCGGCGAGCTCACGGTCGAGCCGGACACGCCGGCACGGGTGGTGATCAACGAGCGCACCGGCACGGTGGTGATCGGGCGCGACGTGAGGATATCGACCGTTGCCGTGACGCACGGCAATCTGACGGTTCGTGTCACCGAGATGCCCGTGGTGTCGCAGCCGGCGCCGTTCTCGCGAGGCCAGACGGTGGTTGTCCCGCAGACCATGGTCGAGGCCAACGAGGCCGGGTCGCAGGTGGCGATCCTCAGCGGTGTCGACCTGCAGCGCCTGGTGCGCGGGCTGAACCAGATCGGCCTGAAGCCGTCGGGCATCATTGCGATCCTCCAGGCGATCAAGACCGCTGGCGCGCTCCAGGCCGATGTCATCGTGCAATGATGCATAAGCGTCGTGCAAGCTTGGTCGCTCAATGCTCGGGTCTGAGAGCGAGAATCGCGCACCGCCCGATGCTGAAGCTGGATCACAAAGCCACACTCCTCCTGCTGGTCGCGGCATCGATGCTGGCGAGCGCGTCGCCGGTGCGCGCCCTGGACGAGGCCAAGCCCTCCAAGCCGCTCAACTTGCTCTCCTTCGCGCGCGGCCGCGCGTCCGGACCGCAGAAGCCGCAGCCGGTCGCGGCGATGACTAGCGACAATGCATCGATCCGGGCGACCGCATGGGCGGCCGAAGATTCGGGGCCAGCGACCACCGGCGCGATGCCCGCTTCGGAGCCGCCTGCGCCCGCACGGCCGGCCAAGCCCGGCAGCGTCGCGGCGCCGCCGAAGCCCGCGCCGCCGCAGGCCGCGGCGTCCGCGGACAACGAGGTCGCCCTGTTCTGCAGCAACGTTGCCGATCCCGCCGTCGATGCGAGGCTGGCCTGGCAGCTCAAGGAATTGGAGAAGGCCGAGAGCTTGCTCCGCGAGCGGATCGCCGAGGTCGAGGCCAAGCGTGCCGAATATGAAAAGTGGATGGCGCTGCGCGACGACTTCCTGAAGAAGGCCGAGGCGAGCGTTGTCGAGATCTATTCGCGCATGAAGCCCGAAGCCGCCGCGACCCAGATTGCCGGCATGGCGGACGAGACCGCCGCCGCCGTGCTTGCCAAGCTCAGCCCGAGGAGTTCGAGCGCGATCTTCAACGAGATGGAGACGGCGCGCGCGGCGCACCTCGCCGACCTGCTGGGCGGAATGCGCCGCGTGGATGACGGAAAGACCAAATAGATGAAGAAGCCGATCCTCATCCTCCCGCTCATCCTGGGCTCGGTGCTCCTGGGCGGATGCTTTCACGATCCAGCCGAGGTCCTGACCGGCCCGCAAATGTCGCCGGTCGGCAGCGGCCTGAGGACCCAGGCCGATCCGATCCCGGTGACGCCGCGCATGCGCACGCCCGTCAGCTATCGCTCGACCTGGGACGACGGCACCGATCTCTACCGCGATCCCCGCGCCCGGCGCACCGGCGACGTGGTCACGGTGATCATCTCGATGCAGGACAAGGCCAAGCTCGACAACAAGACCGGCCGCTCGCGCGATTCGCAGGTCAAGTTCGGGCTCGACTGGCTGATGGACGTCGCGGGATGGAGCGACAAGGGATCGACCAACGCCAACCTCAGCACCAACACCCAGATCAAGGGTAACGGTCAGATCGACCGCACCGAGGACATCAAGCTCTCGATCGCCGCCATCGTCACCGACGTGCTGCCGAACGGCAATATGATGATCAGCGGCTCGCAGGAGTTTCGCGTCAACACCGAGATGCGCGTGCTCAACGTCGGCGGCATCGTGCGCCCGCGCGACATCTCGCGGGCCAACACGATCTCCTACGACAAGATCGCCGAGGCGCGCGTGTCCTATGGCGGTCGCGGAAATCTGTCCGACGTGCAGCAGCCTGGATGGGGACATCGGATCTATGACGCCGTGGCACCATTCTGAAGTGCGCGCCGGACTGGCCGTGTCGCCAGGGCAGGGGACGTCATGCGCCTGATTGCGGCCATCGTGGTGCTGACCCTCGTCGCGATCGGTGCGGGAGCGCTGGCCGGCCTGCACCTGTTTGCGGCCGCCGAGCGCGTCGCCGACGCGAAGAAGAGCGCGACCCCGCCGCCGGTCGCGTCGAGCTACGCCGGCAGCGCACGGCTCAGGAAATTGTCTCCGATCGTGACCAACCTCGCCGCGCCGGCGAATAATTGGGCCCGCATCGAAGCCTCCATGGTGACCGAGAGCATGAGCGACGAGGACGCCGGCATCCTGGCCGCCCATATCAGCGAGGACATCGTCACCTACTTGAGGTCCGCGTCGGTGGCGCAGTTCGAGGGATCGCGCGGGCTTCAGCATCTGCGCGACGACCTGACCGAGCGCGCCGCCATCCGCTCGTCGGGCAAGGTCCGCGAATTGATCGTTGAGACGTTGGTGATCCAGTGAGAGTGAAAGTCCTGCTGCTGGCGCTGATCATGGTCGTTCTGCCCGAAGTGGCGCTCGCCCAGATCCCGGACCTCAACTCGCTGCTGCCGCCCGGCAACGGCTCGACCAGCGGCCGGATCATCCAGCTGATGGCCCTGATCACGGTGCTGTCGGTGGCGCCGGGGCTGCTCATCATGGTGACGAGCTTCACGCGATTTGCGGTGGCGCTGTCGTTCCTGCGCGCCGGGCTCGGCCTGCAGACCACGCCGGCCAATCTGGTGCTGATCAGCCTCGCGCTGTTCATGACCTTCTACGTGATGGCGCCGACCTTCGACCGGGCCTGGGAGACCGGCGTCCAGCCGCTGATGAAGAACGAGATCTCGGAAGAGCAGGCCTATCTGAAGATCACGGATCCGTTCCGCGAGTTCATGCTGGCCCACGTCCGCGACAAGGATCTGCAGACCTTCGAGTCGCTCGCCGCGGAGAGCTTCCGCAAGAAGTTCGACGACAAGCGCGTCGATTTGCGCGTCATCATCCCGGCCTTCATGATCTCCGAGCTGAGGCGTTCGTTCGAGATCGGATTCCTCATCATCCTGCCGTTCCTGGTGATCGACATGATCGTGGCGACGCTGACCATGTCGATGGGCATGATGATGATGCCGCCGACGATCCTCGCTCTGCCGTTCAAGATGCTGTTCTTCGTGCTGATCGACGGCTGGAATCTGCTCGCCTCGGGGCTGGTGCGCTCCTTCTCATAAACCGCGGGCGATCGCCGGCCGGCTCGTTATGGTTAGCGAAAAGTAATATTAACCATATGATATTGCTGCGCAATTCAAGCCGGCCTTAATCCGGCGGCAAGATTCGGCGTGCTAGCAAGGCGTCACGGCGGGTTGGACCTCACCCACATCAGTCCAAAGGCATGATGCCGCCCCTCTGTACCGGTGCAAGCCCGGTATGTCCCCTGATGAAAATGTAACGCGTACATAAAGGGACATTCGCAATGTCAAGCCTGCTCACGAACTCGTCCGCCATGACCGCGCTCCAGACCCTTCGGTCTGTCAGCTCGCAACTCTCCACCACGCAGAGCCGGATCTCCACCGGCCAGCGCGTGGCGACCGCCTCGGACAACGCCGCCTACTGGTCGATCGCGACCTCGATGCGCGCCGACAACGCCGCGCTCTCCGCGGTGTCCGACTCGCTCGGTCTGTCGGCCGCGACCGTCGACACCGAGTACACCGCGCTGAACAAGGTGCTCGGCGACAGCAACTCCGGCCTGACCAAGCTCCAGTCGCTGCTGGTCGAAGCCAAGACCGCCGGTATCGATCGTAGCAAGATCCAGTCGGAAATCACCCAGATCCAGCAGGACATGAAGAACGTCGCCGGCGCGGCGACCTTCAACGGCGTCAACTGGCTGAGCACGAACGCTACCACCCCGGCGACCGTCAATCTGGTGTCATCGTTCTCGCGCGTCGGCGCCACGCCGACCACCAGCTCGATCACGGTGACCGTCGCCAATTACTCGCTCTACACCTCGACCACGAGCGGTATCCTGGACACGGTGACCGGCAGCGCGTCGGTCGACACCATCAACATCGGTGCGCTGACCGACTCGGCGGCCGACCAGACCACGCTCGACGGCTACATCGCGCAGGTCACCGCAGCGATCGGTACGGTCGCTTCGGGCGCCGCCAACCTCGGCGCCATCAAGAACCGTATCTCGAACAACTCGGAGTTCGTGAAGTCGCTGATGGACTCGGTGGATCGCGGTATCGGCCAGCTCGTCGACGCCGACATGAACCAGGAGTCGACTCGCCTCGCGGCTCTCCAGGTCCAGCAGCAGCTCGGCGTTCAGGCGCTCTCGATCGCCAACAACAACAGCCAGAGCATCCTGTCGCTGTTCCGCTAAGTCCCGGACGCTCTGCGGAGGGGCCGCGCTTCTTACGAAGCGTGGCCCTTTCGTTTGGCGCGACGCCGCGCCATGATTCCGGCTGCCCTGTTGCAGAGAGATCACGGCGCCACAAGCCCCGCGCAAGCTTCGCCGGCTAGTCTGGCCGCTACGACGGGTTGGGTTCATGCGCAATTCCGCAGCCCAAAGGCATGATGCCGCCCTTTCGTACCGGTGCAAGCCCGGTATGTCCCAAAATCCAATCTGCTTTCAAAGGGACATCAAAGATGGCTTCCAGCCTGCTTACCAACTCCGCTGCAATGACTGCGCTCCAGACCCTCCGGAATGTCAGCGCCAGCCTGCAGACGACCGAAAACCGCATCTCCACCGGCCAGCGCGTTTCGACCGCTTCGGACAACTCGGCCTATTGGTCGATCGCGACCTCGATGCGCGCCGACAACGCCGCGCTCTCCGCCGTCTCCGACTCGCTCGGTCTGTCGGCTGCGACCGTCGACACCGAGTACACCGCTCTCAACAAGGTCATCGGCGACCAGAACTCCGGCCTGACCAAGCTGCAGGCGCTGCTGGTCGAAGCCAAGACCGCCGGTATCGACCGCACCAAGATCCAGGCTGAAATCACCCAGATCCAGCAGGACATGAAGAACGTCGCCAACGCGGCGACGTTCAACGGCGTGAACTGGCTGAGCACCAACGCCACCACCCCGGCGACGGTCAACCTGGTGTCGTCGTTCTCGCGCGTCGGCGGCACGCCCACGATCAACACCATCACGGTGACGGTTGCCAACTACTCGCTCTATACCTCGACCACGGCCGGCATCCTGGACACGGTGACCGGCAGCGCGTCGGTCGACACCATCAACATCGGTGCGCTGACCGACTCGGCGGCCGACCAGACCACGCTCGACGGCTACATCGCGCAGGTCACCGCCGCGATCAACACGGTGAGCCAGTCCGCCGCCAACCTCGGCGCCATCAAGAACCGCATCTCGAACAACTCGGAGTTCGTGAAGTCGCTGATGGACTCGGTGGATCGCGGTATCGGCCAGCTCGTCGACGCCGACATGAACGCCGAATCGACCCGGCTCCAGGCGCTGCAGACCCAGCAGCAGCTCGGCGTTCAGGCGCTCTCGATCGCCAACCAGAACAGTCAGAGCATCCTGTCGCTGTTCCGCGGCTAAGCGGCGCGTTCGAAAACGACCGTGCTCCCTCAGGGAGCACGGTTCCCGCCGTGACCGGCGAATATGGCGGCACATGACGTGCCCGCAATCGACCCGACCCCAGATCTCATATGGCGCGCCACAACCGATCGCACCATGATGCGCTCGGGGCCTCGCGCGTTCCGCCGGCTGATTGCCGTCCTCTCGCTTTGTAATTTTGCAACGCCGTGCCTGCGAACTGACACCGTCATGTCCGCGCGCAACCTTCAGACAAGGTTGGCAGCGGAGTGTCCTCTCCGTTCGCATTGGTACGAGGTCATATGCTCAGTCGTGCGCAGATACAGCAACTGCTCAACAATCTGCTGGAGCTTGGGCCGCGACGCCTGATGGCCTTGGGATTGATCGGCTTCGCCGTTCTCGTCACCGTCGTCGGCGGGGCGTACTATCTGAGCCGGCCTGAATTCGAGACGCTCTATACCGGCCTTACCCGCGAGGACGTGACGCGCATGGGCGCGGCGCTGCGCGAGCAGAACATCACCTTCGACGTCAATACGGCCGGAGACGCGCTCTCGGTGCGTCCGAGCCAGACCATGCAGGCGCGGATGCTGCTCGCCGAGAAGGGGCTGCCGACCAGCGCCAATTCCGGCTACGAGCTGTTCGACAAGATCGGCTCGCTCGGCCTCACCTCGTTCATGCAGGAGGTCACCAAGCTCCGCGCGCTGGAAGGCGAGATCGCGCGCACGGTACAGCTGATGAAGGGCGTCAAGGCGGCGCGGGTGCATATCGTGCTGCCGGTGCGCGGCTCGTTCCGCGCGACGCAGCAGCCGCCTTCGGCCTCGGTCGTGCTGCGCACCGACGGCGCGATCGAGGCGCGCACGGCGCAGTCGATCCGTCATCTCGTCGCCGCCGCCATTCCAGGCATGAGCCGCGACAAGGTGACGGTGCTGGATGCCGACGGCTCGATGCTGCTCGCGGAAGAGGACGAGGCCAGCGCCGCGCCGACCAAGATGGCGAGCCTTCAGAAGACGGTCGGCGGCATGGTGCAGGAGAACATCCGCAAGGCGCTGACGCCGTATCTGGGCCTCGACAATTTCGAAGTCAGCGTCGCGCCGCAGCTCTCCACCGACAAGAAGCAGATCAACGAGACCGTCTACGATCCGGAGAGCCGCGCCGAGCGTTCGGTGCGGAACGTGCGCGAGAAGGAATCGTCGCAGAATGCCGATCGTTCGACGCCGACGACGGTGCAGCAAAACCTTCCCGATCAGCAGGTGAACGCCGGCGGCGGCAAGAACTCCAGCGAGGACAAGACCCGCCGCGAGGACGTCACCAATTTCGAGGTCTCGTCCAAGACCACGACGACGGTGAGCGACGGCTATTCGGTGAAGAAGCTCTTCATCGCCGTCCTGGTCAATCGCGCGCGGCTGGTGGCCGATCTCGGCGACAAGACCAACCAGGCTATCGTCGACAGCAAGCTCGCCGAGATCAGCCAGCTCGCGGCGACGGCCGGCGGACTGGACAAGCAGCGCGGCGACCAGATCCAGGTGACGGCCGTCGACTTCATCGAGGGCTCGCGCGAACTGGCGCCGGTGCCCCCGATCAGCTTCGTCGAGATGATCAACAAGCAGCTCGGCAGCGTCATCAACGCGGTGACGATCCTGGCCGTTGCGTCGATGCTGGTCTGGTTCGGATTGCGGCCGGCGGTCAACGGCATTCTGACCCATCGCGCAGAGCAGGAGCAGGTGGAGGCCGCCGAGGCCGCGGAGCTCGAAACTGCCGCCGCCCTTGCGCTGGCCGAGAGTCAGGACCCCGAGCTCAACCTCGTCGAGGACCTCGAAGGCAAGATGCAGCGTACGCCGCAGAAGCGGCTGGAGCAGATCGTTCGGCTCGATCAGGCGCAGGCGGCCGCGATCCTTAAAGACTGGATGCGGCGCGAGGAGGCGGCATGAACGCGGCAATCGGAAAGCTCCTGACGCAGTTCGACGCGAATGGCCGGGCCAAATCACCACCGCCTCCGCCGCCCAGGAGCCAGGACCTGCTGACCAGGCCGAAGGAGGCCGTGCGCGAACCTCAGCCGCAGCTTCAGGCTCAGCCGCAGCCTGCGCCCCAGCCGGCGCCGAAGGCGGAAGCCCCGCCGGCCAATCTGCTGGACGACGCCTATCGGCGCGGCCATGCGGCCGGCGTTGCGGAAGGCGACGCCAGGCTCGCCGAGGAGCGCGTCCGTAGCGCGATCCGGCTCGGCGAGGAGCGCGCCAAATGGTCCGACCAGCAGGCGGTCGCAATCGTCAGCGGCTTCGAGGCGGCTTGCCGCGAGATCGAAACCAACATCGCAAGCTCGGTTGCGCGGATATTGCTGCCGTTCCTCGCTGACGCGGTCCGCGACAAGGCGATCGGATCGCTGGTGGAGCAGATCGCGGTGCTCACGGGCAGCTCGTCCGCGCCGGCGTTCAAGGTCACCGGCCCAAGCGAGCTGCTCGACCTCGTGAAGACGCAGCTCGAGGGGGCCAGGCGAATCGGCATCGAGTACGAGGCGGCCGAGGCGCTCGAGGTTCGTGTCGTGGCGGACCAGACCGTGATCGAGACCCAGATCTCGGTCTGGAACGAACGCCTGAAGGCAGCGCGCCGGTAACCCGCCATGGAAGAGGTCAAGCATGAGCTCGTGATCGTCCGCCGGCGCAGCGCCTTCGCCGAGGAGGCGCATCACGGCGGCGTATGGAAGATCGCCTATGCGGACTTCATGACCGCGATGATGGCTTTCTTCCTGGTCATGTGGCTGCTCAACGCGCTCAACCAGGACCAGAAGCAGGTGGTCGCGAGCTATTTCAACCCGATCAAGCTCGCGGAGAACGCGCCTGCCCCGAAAGGCCTCAAGGATCTTTCCAAGAAGGAGCCGTCGTCGTTCGAAGGGCAGGACGGCAAGCGTCAGCCGGCCGGTCCGAGCGAAGAACGCCGCGGCGATTCCCCGACCGCGGAGAAGCCGCCCTTCTATGAAGAGAAGGTGCTGTTCCGCGATCCCTACGCGACGCTCGCCGAGATCGCGAGCAGCGCGAACCAGGCCTCGGGCCAGCGGCGCGCCGGCGCGCTGACGTCAGCCGAAGAGGATGGCCTCAAAGGCGGCGACGCCTACCGCGATCCGTTTGACCCTGGCTATTGGAAGCTGGCGCCGCAAGCCTCCAGGGACGCGGATCGCATGATCGAGAGCGAGTCCAAGCCGAATGCCTCCGCGCCCGCCACCAATCAGGGCGAGCAGTCCGCGCGTCGGGCCAAGGCGAACGATGCCGGCGGAAGCGCGGCTCCCAGCGCGGACGCCTCGTCCGCAAACCTCTCGCCCCTGCTGCCGCCGGGGCCCGCGCCGGCGCAATCCCCACGCGAGGGCAGCGCCCAAGCCACCGTTCAAGCCAACCCCGCGCAGGCGCGTCAGAGCGAGACGGCGAAGGAAACCGAGCCGCGCGATGCGGCCCAGACCCAGCAGCCGACCCTCAAGCAGCTTCAGTCCGCGATCGCGGACGCGCTGTCGGACATCAAGGCGGGCGCAGGACCGGCGGCCGAGGTGCGTCAGGTCGAGGAGGGCCTCCTGATCAGCCTGACCGACGATGCGAGCTTCGGCATGTTCGCGGTCGGCTCGGCCGAGCCACGGCCCGAGCTCATCCGTGTGATCGACAAGATCGGGCCGTTGCTGACGAAGCGGCAGGGCATGATCATCGTCCGCGGCCATACCGACAATCGGCCGTATCGCTCGGAGACCTACGACAATTGGCGGCTGTCGACCGCCCGCGCCCAGATGGCCTATTACATGCTGGTTCGCTCCGGCGTCGACGCACAGCGGATCGAGCATGTCGAAGGTTACGCCGATCGGCGGCCGAAGCTTCCGAACGATCCCGCGGCCGCGCAGAACCGCCGGATCGAGATCCTCATCCGTGAGAAGCGCCCTTGATCAGGCCGCTCCTCTGCGCCGCTCTGCTGCTCCTGCCGTTCACGGCGGCGAACCTGCGGGCTCAGCCCGCGCGCCAGCCGGGCGAGCCCTATGAACTGGTCCGCGCGCTGCAGGCGGTGCAGGACGGCATCGCCAACGGCGACACCGCCGCGCATGGCAGCCACGTCGCGCTGATCCGCCAGATCGGAGAGAAGTTTCTCGCCGCCGATCCTGGCGTGTGGGCCAATCCGCAGAACAGCCAGGCGGTGGTGATCTACCTGCTCAGCGGCGGCGCGCCGCAAATCGTCCGCAAGCTGCCGCGCGACAAGATGAACGTGGACGAGCGGCTGTTCAATGGTGCGCTCGCCTATGTCGAGGGGCGCCAGGAGGAGGCGCGGGAGCTGCTCAAGGACGTCAAGCCGCGGACGCTCTCCTCGGGCCTGGGCGGACAGGTCGCGCTGGTCCAGGGCGCGTTGTTCGCGCGTGCCGAGGCGTCATTCGCGATCGAGCGGCTGGACGACGCGCGCCTGCTTCTGCCCGGAACGCTGGTGGAGGAGGCGGCGCTGCGGCGCGAGATCCTGCTGGTCGGGCAGGCGGAGGACTTCGACAAGTTCGAGTTCCTGACGCTGGCCTATCTCCGCCACTACCGCAGCTCGATCTATGCCGGTGATTTCTGGCAGCGCTTCTCCACCGGGCTGACGCAATCGAGCCTGGCGCTCGACGAGCGCCGCTTCGCACGGATCGCAGCCATGCTGGAGAAGATCGAGCGCGCGAGCCGCCTCAAGCTCTATCTCGTGATCGCGCGCGCGGCGATGGTGCGCGGGCAGCTGGCCGTGACGCGGCTTGCCGGCGAGCGGGCGCTGACGCTGAGCGACGACGGCTCCGCCGATCGCGAGCGGGCGCATTTCTTCCGCGGCGCCGCGCGTGCGCTCACCGACGAATATGACGGCGGTCTCGCCGAGCTGAAGGCCCTCGACCGGTCGAAGCTGCCCGAGCGCGACGTCCCGCTTCTGAATGCCACGCTGCAGCTCGCGCTCGATGTCCGCAAGCCGTTCCCGGGCGGAGCCGCCACTGCTGCCGACAAGCCTCCGGCAACGCCGGCGCGTCTCGATCTGGCGTCATCGACCGTGACGCTCGCGCGCGCGAAGAAGCAGCTGGGCGAACTCGAACTCCTCACCAGGGACCGCCGTCCATGACCAAGCTCAGTGGAACATCCGGACAGCTTTTTTCAGGCCTCGCCGAGAGCCTCAACATGCGCGGGACATCGCGGGCGGCAAAGAGCGCCGGCGCCAGATCGCAGGCAAGCGCCTCGTTCAACGATCTGCTTCACACCGTCTCGAACCTCGCCAAGCAGGCTCTGAGCGATGATGGCAGCGATCCGACCGCGAAGGCCGCAGCGCTGCGCCCGCGTCCGGTCCACCCGGCCGAGACGGAGAAGCCGAAAAATGCGACGGTGCACGAGCGCATCGCGACGCCCGAGCGACCGAGGCCAGCAGAGGAGTCCTCCGACAAGAAGGCCGACAGGCCGTCGGTGAAACAACGGCCGGACGATCATGCCGCCAGGGCGGAGGTTCAGGACCAGTCGGGCATTGCCGTGGCGGTCGCAGAGATCGCCGCCGCGCCTGTCGTGAAGCCGCAGATGCAATGGCAATCCCCCGACAGGAACGCGCCTGCGCCCGACGAGCGGTCCCCCGCGACGAAGCGCGAGGTTCAGAGGGCGGCGATGGCCGATCCTGTCCCGTCCGGCGACGCTCCGACCGCCACGCGCTCGCAGGCAGCGGCGTCGCAAGCGACGGCCGCGCCGCAATCCTTGCCTGCGCAGGATAGTGAACCGTCGCGCGCAATGCCCGCGACATCCGGCTTCGAGGCGGTCACGGCCAATGTCGAGCGCGCTGCCAAGACTGCCGGGCGTGACGCACTGCCCGAGACGACCAAGGTCACCGTGATCCAGCAGGAGACCCATCTGCCCCCGGCGCAATTCAACGCCCCGCAGCAAGTCGCCAATGCGGTCGTCGCCGAGCTGAAGGATTCCGCTGCTCCGACGGCGCCCGCAGCGCCCGATCTCGCGGCGTCCCAGACCAATGCGCCGGATCAGCCGCTCAAGATCCTGACCATCAACCTGGAGCCGCCCGCGCTCGGCAACGTCACCGTGCGCCTTCGTCTCGTCGGCACCGAAGTGTCCGTCCATCTCGCGGCCGAGCGCAGGGACACCAGTCAGATGTTGGACCAGCAGCGCGACCAGATCCGCGATCTCATGCAGTCGGCGGGTTATGTGGCCGACGTCGCGCCGGTCCAGCACGGTTCGCTGGACGGATTCCAGAGCGGCTCCGGCCAGTCGCAGCCGCAGCTCTCCAGCCAGCAACAGCCCTCGTCGCAGCCGCAAGGAACGTTCGACGGTGCCGGCACCTCGTCGGGGCAGTCCGACGGCGGCGCCAGACAGGCCCGGCAGGAGCGCCAGTCCAACCAGGAGACGCGTCATGACCAGGAATTGGGCCAGCAGAATCGCCGCGGCCCTGTTTATCTGTAACGCCGGCGCCGCGGCAGCGGCGGCGACCGACAACGCGCGCCCCTGCGAGCGCGAGATGGCGCGCGCGGCCCAGCAGCACGGGATTCCGCTCGGCATTCTCTATGCGGTCGGCCTCACCGAGACCGGGCGGCGCGGCGCGCTGCATCCCTTCGCGCTGGGGGCCGACGGCCAGACTGTCTTTGCCAAGGACATGAACGACGCGATGGCGAATTTCGAGGCGATGCGGGGCAAGGGGATCAAGCTGATCGATCTCGGCTGCATGCAGATCAACCATTATTATCACGCCGACAAGTTCGCTTCGGTGCGGGCGATGTTCGATCCCGCCAGAAACGTCGACTACGCCGCGCGCTTCCTGAAAGAGCTGAAGCAGCGCGAGGGCAGCTGGACCATGGCGGTCGCGCGCTACAATGCCGGTCCCAACAATCAGCCGGCGCAGAAGCGCTATGTCTGCCACATCGTCGCGCATCTCGTCTCGAGCGGCTTCGGTGCCTGGACCGACAGGGCCCGCTCGTTCTGTCAGCCGAAAGCGACCTGACATGACGGCCTGAAGCACTAAGCGACGGCACGACGACAAGTTGTGCATCGCTCGCAATCATCAGCCCCGCGCAAGCAAGATCTCGCATTGTAGCTGCAACCTACCAAAGGAGCCTCCTTTCATGAGCCTGTATGGTGTTATGCGCACCGGCGTTTCCGGGATGAACGCGCAGTCCAACAAGCTGTCGACGGTCTCGGACAACATCGCCAACGTCAACACGACCGGTTACAAGCGGGCTTCCACCGAATTCTCCTCGCTGATCCTCAAGAGCGGCTCGGGCAATTACGATTCCGGCGCGGTCGAGACCACGGTCCGCTACGCCATCTCCGACCCCGGCAACTACCACTTCACGACCTCGACGACGGATCTCGCGGTCCAGGGCAACGGCTTCTTCGTGGTGCAGGACGCGAACGGAAACAACTTCCTCACCCGCGCCGGCGCGTTCGTGCCCGACAACACCGGCAACCTCGTCAACACCGCCGGCTTCCAGCTGATGGGCTACAACATCGCGAACGGCGCCGTGCCCAACGTCGCCGCCAACGGCTTCGGCGGTCTCCAGGTCATCAACGTCAACCAGATGGCGCTCCAGGCCGCACCATCGACCAAGGCGACCGTGGCCGCAAATCTCGATCCGAGCGCCACCGCGATCGCGGCGCCGGCAGGACCCGCCAATTACACGTCGAAGACGTCGATGGTGACCTACGACAACATCGGCAATGCCGTGACGCTCGACGTTTACGCCGCCAAGACGGGCGCCAATACCTGGGATATCCAGGTCTACAACGGCGCCACCGCGCTGACCACCGCCGGCCCCGCGACCACGTTCACCTTCGACGTCTCTGCGACCGGCAAGGGCAAGCTGGCCGCGGCGAGCCCGACGTCGCTCACGGTCGCGATCCCCGGCGGTTCCGCGGCCTTCAATATCGATCTGTCGGCGATGACCCAGGTCGCTGCCTCCTTCGACTTCAAGGCGACGGTCGACGGCAACGCTCCGTCAGCCGTGGAGAAGGTGAATATCGACGACAAGGGTGTCGTCACCGCCGTGCTCAAGAACGGCACCACGCTGCCGAGCTTCCAGATCGCCCTCGCCACCGTGCCGAGCCCGGACCATCTGACGCCCGAGGTTGGCAACGTCTATTCGCCCAACCTCGAGTCCGGAAACGTGCAGGTCGGCCTCGCCGGCCAGGGCGGTCTCGGCACCGTCAAGTCCGGCGCGCTGGAAGATTCCAACGTCGATCTCGCGGACGAGCTGACCTCGATGATCGAGGCCCAGCGCGGCTTCACCGCGAACTCGAAATCGTTCCAGACCGGCGCCGACCTGCTCGACGTTGTCGTCAACCTGAAGCGCTGAACAATTCGGCGCTCGTTTCGGGCAAGGGCACGTCATGTCCATTACCGCCGCACTCAACTCCGCCCGCTCCTCGCTGATGGCGTCGGGCATCCAGTCGGCGACGATCTCGCGCAACATCGCCGGGGCCAGCGCCCCCGGCTATTCGCGCAAGCTCACCATGCTGGACAATTTTCCCGGCGCCGGCGTCTATGTCGCGGCGATCCAGCGCGCGGCCTCTTCCGGCCTCTACAGCAACGTCCTGACCGCGACGTCGTCGTCCGCCAAGCAGAGCGTGATCTATGACGGCCTGCAGAAGATCGCGGTCGCGACGGTGGACGATCCCGAGCTCGAACAGTCGCCGACCGCCCAGCTCAACAAGCTGAAGCAGGCGCTGCAGCAATACGCCAATTCCACCGACAATGCGACCCTGGCGCAGGCCGCCGTGACGTCTGCCAAGGACATGGTGACCGCGCTCAACCAGGCCACCAGGACCGTGCAGTCGGTTCGCGAGGGAGCGGACGTCGACATGGCGACGTCGGTCGCCACCATCAACCAGCTGCTGACCCAGTTCGAGACCGTCAATACCGCGATCGTGAAGGGTACGATCACCGGCGACGACGTCACCGACTATCTCGACCAGCGCGACAGCATCGTCGCGAAGCTGTCGCAGGAGGTCGGCGTCACCATGTCGCTGCGTCCCAACGGCGATGCGGCGCTCTATACCGACAGCGGCGTCGTGCTGTTCGACAAGACGGCGCGCGCCGTGAGCTTCACGCCGACCAACGCCTACACGGCCGGCACCACCGGCAATGCCGTCTTCATCGACGGCGTTCCGGTGACCGGTGCCAATTCCGTCATGCCGCTCAAGTCCGGCAGGCTCGCCGGCCTTGCCCAGCTGCGCGACCAGGACACGGTGACGTATCAGAGCCAGCTCGACGAAATCGCGCGCGGCCTGATCGATGCCTTCAAGGAGGTCGATCAGTCCGCCAGCGCGCTGCCCGACGTGCCCGGCCTCTTCACCTATCCCGGCGCGCCCGCAATGCCCGCGAGCGCCACCATCTCGGTGGGCCTTGCCGGCACGATCGCGGTCGCTGCATCGGTCGATCCGGCCGCGGGCGGCAACCCCAACCTTCTGCGCGACGGCGCCATCAGCGGCAGCGCCGCCTACAATTACAATACGACCGGCAACGCCGGCTTCTCGACGCGGCTCCATCAGCTCATCGACAACATGAACGCGCCGCAGCCGTTCGACGTCACCGCTCAAGGCAAGCCGAGCGGCAGCGTGATCGAGTTCGCCTCGTCGTCGGCGAGCTGGATCGAAAGCCATCGCAAGGCCGCGGATGACAACGTCCAGTACCAGAACACGCTGCTCGACCGCAGCACCGCGGCGCTGTCCAACGTCGCCGGTGTCAACATGGACGACGAGATGTCGTTGATGCTCCAGGTCGAACGCACCTATTCGGCGTCGTCGAAGATCATTTCGACCGTCGACGAGATGTTGCAGAGCCTCCTGGCCGCCGTGGGGAATTAAGTCATGATGAGCGCGAATTACGTCTCGACCCTGATGCTGTCGTCGTCGTTGAGGTCGTCGATCACGAACAATCAGAGCGCGCTGACCAAGGCTTCGAAGGAGGCGACCACCGGCCGTTTCGCCGATGTCGGCCTCGAGCTCGGCACGGCAACGGGCCGCGACGTGGCGTTGCGGGCCGATTTCAACTTCGCCGATCAGCTGGTCGACACCAACGAGCTGGTTTCGGGGCGCCTCGACGTGACCCAGAACCGGATCACCCAGCTCGGTACGACCGCGTCGGAATTCCTCAAGAACCTGATCGCGGCCCGCGATGCCGACAGCGGCGCGAAGATCATTCTGCCGAGCGCGTCGGCGAACCTTCAGGACCTGATCGGCGCGCTCAACGTCTCCTACAACGGGTCGTATCTGTTCGGCGGCATCAACACGCAGACCGTTCCGGTCACGAGCTGCACGGCCGGCTCGGCCAGCAAGAACCAGGTCGATGCGGACTTCCTGGCGACGTTCGGCTTCTCGCAGTCCGCGGCGGGCGTCAGCACGATCACGCCGGCGCAGATGCAGAATTTTCTCGACAACGTGCTCGATCCCGAGTTCGCCAGCCCGGCCTGGAACGCCAATTGGTCGTCGGCCACGGACCAGACGCTGTCGAGCCGCATCTCCACGACCGAGGTCGTCGACAGCTCGGTCAGCGCCAACCAGCCCGGCTTCCGCAAGCTGGCCGAGGCCTACACCATGCTCACCGATCTCGGCAACACTGGCCTGAGCAAGGACACGTTCCAGGTCGTCGTCGACAAGGCCATCGGTCTGGTCAGCGGTGCGATCAACGATCTCGCCGTGCTCGGCGGGACCGTCGGCTCGATCCAGCAAAGGGTCACCGGCGCATCCGAGAAGCTGAAGATCCAGAAGGACATCCTCAACAACCAGATCGTCCAGATGGAGGGCGTCGACCCGACCGAGGCTTCGGTCCGGGTCAACACCTTGCAGACCCAGATCAAGACGGCGCTCGCGCTCACCTCGCAGCTCCAGCAGATCAGCCTCATCAACTATCTCTAAAGTCCGGTTCGCAACCTTGTCCTGTTATTCGGTCTCCTGCGCAGAGTGGTTCTGATGACGTTTGAAGCCTATGAAGCGGTCGTCGACGAGAGTGGCTTTGAAGCGCGGGGCCGCGAGCGGCAGGCGCTCAGCCTCGGCATCGATCGGCTCGAACGACTCCAGAAGGGGCGCTTCAGCCTCGAGGACCTGGTCGAGAGCCTGCTCTACGTGCGGCGGCTCTGGACGATCTTCATCGAGGATCTCTCGCACCCGGAAAACGGGCTGCCGGACAAGCTGCGCGCCGACATCATCTCGATCGGCCTGTGGGTCGTCAAGGAAGCCGATCGCCTTCGCGAGGAGAGATCGAACGACGTGATGCAGCTCATCGAAATCAACCGCCTGATCCGAGACGCGCTTTGATGAAAGTCTCATTGCGGGCGGGCGAACGCATCTACATCAACGGCGCGGTGCTTCGCGTGGACCGCAAGGTCTCCGTCGAGCTCGTCAACGACGTGATGTTCCTGCTCGAAGGGCAGGTCATGCAGGCGTCCGACGCCACCACCGCGCTGCGGCAGCTCTATTTCATCGTCCAGCTCATGCTGATGAATCCGACCGACATCCGCGACGCCGCGGCGCTCTATGCGCAGCATCACGCCGCCCTGTGTGCCGTGTGCGAGAGCCGCGAGATGCTGGACGGCCTCGGCGCGGTCGACGAGCTGGTCCAGGCGACGCGTTACTTCGAGGCGCTCAAGCGGATCCGGGCCCTGTTCCCGGTGGAGCAGGCGATCCTGGCCGGCACTGCCACCGTTTCCCCAGTCGAGGCTGCCTGACAGCGGAGAGAGACATGAACGTCACCAGCGCGACCGATACGACCGGCAAGTCCGATTTGACCAGCCAGACCACGACGACGTCGAGCAACAGCGTCGACTACAACACGTTTCTTCAGCTCCTGATCGCCGAGATGAAGAACCAGGATCCGACCAATCCGATGGACACCTCGCAATATATGAGCCAGTTCGCCCAGCTCTCGACGGTCGAGCAGGCGATGCAGACGAACTCGAAGCTGGACGCGCTGCTGTCGTCGCAGTCGTTGTCGCAGGCCAACGGCCTGATCGGGAAGACGGTCAGCTTCACCGACTCCACCGGTGCCAGCTTCAGCGGCAAGGTCGTTTCGGTCGCCATCAACAGCGACGGCTCCATCGCGACCCTCCAGGACGGCACCAAGGTCGCGGTCGGGCCCGGGCTCACGATCAGCCAGTCATGAACGAACGCGACGCTCTCGATATCGTCCAGGCGGCGATCTGGACCATCATCGTCGCCTCCGGGCCAGCGGTCGGCGCCGCGATGCTGGTCGGCACCGCGATCGCGCTGATCCAGGCCCTCACCCAGATCCAGGAGATGACGCTGACCTTCGTTCCGAAGATCATCGTCATTCTGCTGGTCGTTGCCGTCTCCGGCTCCTTCATCGGCGCCCATCTCTCCACCTTCACCGAGATGGTCTATTCGCGGATCGAGCACGGCTTCTGATCCCGCCGGCCCCGGCCACCACCCTCGCGTAAGCTTTGCGCGGCAGATTGCGAACCGGACCCCTCTGCCGGTGACCCATGGCCGATACGTTAGCTGCTAGCCTGCCCAGCCCGCGCCGCCTCGGGGCCGACGCCTTCTTCGCGGCCGGCATCGTGACCATGCTCACGATTCTGTTCCTGCCGATTCCCCCGATCCTGATCGACCTCGGCCTTGCGTTCTCGATCGCGCTGTCGGCGCTGATCCTGATGGTCGCGCTGTGGATTCAGCGGCCGCTCGACTTCTCGGCCTTCCCGACCGTGCTGCTGATCGCGACGATCCTGCGCCTGGCGCTGAACATCGCAACGACGCGCCTGATCCTGTCGCGGGGCGGGGAGGGCGAGCATGCCGCCGGCTACGTCGTCGCCGGCTTCTCGAAGTTCGTCATGGGCGGCGACTTCGTCATCGGCCTGATCATCTTCGCCATCCTGGTCACCGTGAACTTCGTCGTCATCACCAAGGGCGCGACGCGTATCGCCGAGGTCGGCGCCCGCTTTACCCTGGACGCCATTCCCGGCAAGCAGATGGCGATCGACGCGGATTTGTCCGCCGGCCTGATCGACGACAAGGAAGCCCAGCGCCGCCGCCGCGAGCTCGAAGAGGAGAGCGCGTTCTTCGGCGCCATGGACGGTGCGTCGAAATTCGTCCGCGGCGACGCCATCGCCGGCCTCATCATCACCGCGATCAACATCTTCGGCGGCATCGTCATCGGCGTCACCCATCACGGGCTGACCCTGACGCGCGCCGCCGACGTCTATACCAAGCTCTCCGTCGGCGATGGTCTGGTGTCGCAGATGCCGGCGCTGATCGTGTCGCTGTCGGCGGGCCTGCTGGTCTCCAAGGGCGGCACCCGGGGGTCGGCGGAGCAGGCGGTGCTGCGGCAGCTCGGCGGCTATCCGCGCGCGGTGTCGGCCGCCGCCCTGATGATGTTCGTGCTCGCCCTGATGCCGGGGCTGCCGATGGCGCCCTTCGTGCTGCTCGGCGGTGTCATGGCCTTCGTCGGCTATACGCTGCCGAGGCGGCAGGCCGCCCGGGAGCGGAAGGAGGCGGCCCTCAAGGCCGACGAGCGCGCCCAGACCGAGGCCAAGGAATCCGTCAAGGAGCAGCTCAAGACCGCCGAGATCGAGCTGGCGCTCGGTGGCCACCTTTCGGTCCATCTCCTGGGCTCGCGCACCGAACTCGCGCACCGCGTGGCCAAGATCCGCAAGAAGTTTGCCAAGCAGTACGGCTTCGTCATTCCCGAGATCAAGCTCACCGACAATCTCTCGATCGATCCCAAGAGCTACCAGATCCGGATCCACGACACGCGCGTCGCCCATGGCGAGCTCAGGCTCGGCGAGGTGCTCGTGCTGGTCGACAAGGACGGCAAGCCCGACGTGCCGGGCGAGGAGGTGATCGAGCCCGCTTTCGGCATGAAGGCGCTGTGGGTAACTGAAGCCTTCACCGACGAGGTCAAGCGGCAGGGCTGCAAGCCGGTCGACAATCTGTCGGTGCTGCTCACGCACTTGAGCGAAGTGATCAGGGCGAACCTCGCCCAGCTCCTGTCCTACAAGGACATGCGCGCGCTGCTGGACCGGCTCGATCCCGAGTATAAGCGGCTGGTCGAGGACCTCTGCCCGTCGCAGATCTCCTATTCGGGTCTGCTGGCGATCCTGAAGATCCTGCTGGCCGAGCGGGTCTCCATTCGCAACCTCCACCTCATCCTCGAGGCGATCGCCGAGATCGCGCCTCACGTGCGGCGCTCCGAGCAGGTTGCCGAGCACGTGCGGACGCGGCTTGCCCAGCAGATTTGCGGCGACCTCTCCGACAACGGCGTGCTTAACGTCGTCCGTCTCGGCAACCGCTGGGACCTCGCATTCCACCAGAGCCTGAAGCGCGACGCCAAGGGCGACGTCGTCGAGTTCGACGCCGATCCGCGCCTGATCGAGCAGTTCGCGACCGAAGCCAGCGCTGCGATCCGCAAGTTCACCGAGAGCGGCACCAGCGTGGTGCTGGCGGTGACCCCCGAAGCGCGTCCCTATGTCCGGATGATCCTGGAGCGGGTGTTCCCGACATTGCCGGTGCTGTCGCATGTCGAGGTCGCGCGCAGTGCCGAGATCAGGGCACTCGGAGCCATCTCGTGATCTCTGGCCTCGCCGACAGCGTGCTGGTGACGTTCATCGTGTTCTGCCGCATCGGCGCCTGCCTGATGCTGGTGCCCGGCTATTCCAGCGTCAACGTTCCGGCTCAGGTCCGCCTGTTCGTCGCGCTGGTCACGACCTTTGCGCTGGCGCCGATCCTGATCGCGGTGCTGAAGCCTCTCACGGACAACGCGGCGCCGCTGACGCTGGCGCTCCTGATCTGCTCCGAGCTGCTGGTCGGCAGCGTCATCGGGCTCGGCGGGCGGGTGTTCTTCCTCGCGCTCCAGACCATGGCGACCGTGATGGCGAGCGCGATCGGCCTCAGCAACATCCCGGGCACGCCGGTCGGCGACACCGATCCGGCGCCGGCGCTGGTGCCGCTGATCATGGCGGCCGTCACCACGCTGTTCTTCATGACCGACCAGCACTGGCAGGTCCTGCGCGGGTTGATGAACTCTTACGACGTCTGGCATCCCGGTGACAGGCTCGGCGGCAGCATGGCGCTCGACCAGCTCGTCGGTCGCCTGTCGGAGGCGTTCGTGCTGACGCTGCGGATCACCAGCCCCTTCATCGTCTATTCCGTGATCGTCAACCTGGCGGTCGGCCTGATCAACAAGCTGACGCCGGCGATTCCGGTCTATTTCATCTCCGTGCCCTTCGTGCTGTTCGGGGGCTTCCTGCTGCTCTACCTCACCAGCGACGAACTGCTGACGCAATTCATGCTCGGCGTCTCGTCGTGGCTTGCGGAGTGAGCGGTGATGACGTCGCGCGCGGACAAGCTCGGCCGGATGGTCTCGCTGGTGAAGCTCCAGCTCCGGCTGTCCGAATGGCAGCTTGCGCAGTTGCGGCAGCAGGAGCGCGTCCTGCAGGACGAACAGGAATGGCTGGTGGGAGCCTTGAACGACGGCAGGCCGCCGGCGGGCTCGTCGAGCGAATCGATCGCGCGGCGCTTGAACAGGACGAGCGTCGGTGCGCGCGCGGTGCAGGCGCAGGCCGCACAGCAGCTCGATCAGGTCCGCGCCGAGAACCGCCGCGTGAAGCAGCTCGAGGAGGTCGCGAAGGCGGCGCTGGCCGACAAGCTCCGCGACGCGGAGAAGCGGGCTCTCGAGGAGATGACGGGACTAAGCCCCGCCGTGCGCGCGTGGACGCCACGGCCAGCCAACCGGAACAAGACATGATCGTGACAGCGACGCCAGACCTCGTTCTCGACGTCCTCGAGGCCGCCGATCCCGTGACGCAGCGCGCGGCGACCGCGAAGCTCGATGCGCTGAAATCTTCCGATGCCGACTTCGCCGCCACGATGGATGCCGAGGTCGGCAAGGCGGCGGCCGCCGCCGGGCAACCCGCAACAAAGGCGGCCGAGGTGCAGTCGGACGCGTTGAACGGTGAGCCGGTTCGGGTGATCAAGGCGCCGGCGTCCGGCGAGGTCTATCGGAAGTTCGAGGCTTTCATCCTCCAGACTTTCGTCGAGACGATGTTGCCGAAGGAATCGGAGGAGGTCTTCGGCAAGGGCACGGCCGGCGGCGTCTGGAAGTCGATGCTGGCGGAGCAGCTTGGCAACCAGCTGGCAAAGGGCAAGGGCATCGGCATCGCCGAACGGCTCGCCGCCGCGCATCCGCCGGCACCGAGCACGCCAGGCAAGGCCGGATGACGATTCGAAGACTAAGTGACACACGTTGAGGGGTGAATTTCCTATGCAGGCACAAGACGGCGCGGCGGCCATGGTGATCGAACAGCCGGTCGCGGATATCGAGGTGATCGCGACGGAGGCGGCGGCAGACGATGCGCTGCTGCCCGTGTTGCTGCCGGTCGTGAGCAGCGAGGCCGTGGTCGACGGCGCCGACGCGGCGAGGTCGGACGAGGTGCGCGGCCTGCTGTCTGCGATCCGCCGGCTCGAGAGCATCGTCGAAGAGGAGACGGCCGCGCTCACGGCGGGCCAGAAGATCGATTTTGACGACTTCAGCGCGCGCAAGAGCCGAAGCATGCTCGAATTCGTCCGCCTGATGCGGGCGCGGATGCATCTCGGCGGCGAAATCGAGGTCACCGAAGAGATTCAGCGGCTGCGCGAGAAACTCGAGCGCAATCGCTCGATCCTCGAAATGCACTACGACGCGGTGCGCGAGGTCGCCGGCATCATCGTCAGGGCGATCAAGGAGGCCGAGTCGGACGGCACCTATACCGGTCGCGCAGCGCGGGACGGAACATGATCAGACTGGTGCTGGCCGGGCTCTGGGTATGCATCCTCACCGCGGGCACGAGCTATGCGGTGGCCTATTGGAAGGAAAACGGCAGCCTGCTGCCGGCAAAGGACGAATATCTCGACGGGCTGCAATACCAGAAGACGCGGGCGCTGAGCGTGCCCATGGTCGAGAACGGCAACGTGCAGGGCTATATCGTCGCGCGCTTCGTCTACACCGTGGAGGCGCGGACGATGCACCAGCTCAACGTTCCGCCGGAGCCGTTTGTCGTCGACGAGGCCTTCCGCAGGATCTATGCCGACGACCGTCTCGACTTCAGGAGGCTCGCCCGTTACGACCTCTCGATCCTGACGACGGCCATCAAGCAGCGCGTCAACGAGCGGATGCAGGCTGACATCGTCCAGGATGTCCTGGTCGAGGATTTCAACTACGTCTCCAAGGAGGAATTCCAGCAGAAGCCGTAGCGCGCGACGGCCCCAAGTCGGATCGCGCCGGGTCGACACAGCGATATTCTCTCCGGTCCCGCCGCCCTTGTGGGAGCAATCGCATATGAATGACACGGGAACTGTATGCGGGCTTGGTCCGCCTCTCCCGCTTGCGGGAGAGGCCGACGCGCTCGCAGAGCGCGGCGGGTGAGGGCTCTCGCCGCGCAGGGACGTCCTCAGTTATTCTCAACTATCCCTGCGCGGAGACACCCTCTCCCCAGCCCTCCCCCGCAAGCGGGGGAGGGAGCCCACCGCCGATGCCGCCGCGTCCTGCACACCATATGCGATTGTCCTGCCAACGGCCTCCGCGAAGGTGTTTCGCGGAGGCCGTTGCTGGTTTGGAGGCCGCCTCAGTTGCCGGCGGGGTAGGCTGCCGCGACGGCATGCGTCCTGTTCAGGAGGATGCCGACCTCGTCGAGCTCCTGCTCCGGCTCGTCCATCGTGTCGCCGGCGGGGATGTCGAGACGGTAGCCGACATAGCGCCGGGCCACGATCGCGTCGAAGCCGAGGCGGTCGCGGAGCTTCTTGCGCAGCTTGCTGACGTGACTCTCGATCACGCTTTCGTCGAAGGTGGACTCGAAGATGCCGTAGACCGCGTTGAAGATCTGCGTCTTGGTTATCCACTTGCCGTGGTTGCTGACCATATATTCGAGAATGCGCAATTCGCGGCGGGGCAGGGTGAGGGCGTGGCCCGCGATCTCGGGGTCACGGCCGTTGAAGAAGACCTGGATCCTGGTCTCGCAGGGCCTGGGCAGCTCGCCCACCCGGCGGCGCGCGATCGCGGCCGTTCGGGCCAGGATCTCACGGAGGTGAACCGGCACATGCACGACGTCGTCGACGCCCGATTCGAACAGCTCGAGCGTGTTCTTGAGCATCTTCTGGCCGCTCACGGCGATGATGGGAGCCGAGGAACGCTTGCGCATGGCCCGCGGCAGGCTTGCGCGGCCATCGCAATCCCCGAGGAGGAAGGCATCGACCGCCGCCAGATCCGATTCGCTCGCGGATTGCAGCCAGTCCCAGAATTCCCCGCAGGAGAATCCGATCGAGGATACGCCCTCGCGAACGAGCCCTCCGACGTAGCTGTTCGCGACGCTCTCGCGATCATCAACGATAATATACATCAGTCTTTCGCCCCTGTTTCGCACTTGTTGCGGCCGGCTGGTTGTTGTGATGCCCCGGCTCGGCAACGTGCTGTTTGACGACATTCCTTCCCGCGAACCGTTGTTATGGTTTCGACATTCGCGGGCAGCCCTACGCCTTCAGTGCCTGCGTCTCGCAGGCCTGCTACTTCGACTCGATACTGAACGCTTACTGGGTGAGGCCCGGCGGGCGTCTTACGGATGCCTCGCGGAGCGGATTGAGAAACGACTTAGAACAGTTGCGCCAGGTTGCTCATTGCGTCCGAACGCCACTGACTGTGTCGATCTCCTCGCCAACTGGCGAGAATCACTTGACTAGGACCGTAACAATTGCCGATTCCCGATCAAGCGTGCGTAGTGAAGCGATTGCTACGTGTGCTTGATGCTGTTGATTTGTGTCGGGTTGTTTCTTGATATATTCAATCGCATCAGTTGATTTGGAAACTGAACTAGTTTAGCACCGCGACGGTTCTAAAGTTCCGTATCCCCGTACAATTACAGCTATTTCGGGTGGTGCTGCGGCTCAGGTAAACCGAGGGTTTTTCAACCCGGGATTGACTCGCATCCGCGCTTTTCCACATGCGGCCATTCGACTCATGTACGGCGGCGCGACTTAGCTTGGCGAAATCTTGGCGAGGGTGTGTCTTTCGAGTCGCACTCTCGCCACGTGCGTGACGCGGTTGTTGCCTCGTGATGTCGCCGCGCGCGCGATGAAGATCCTCCGATACGCACGTTTCAGGCAAGCTTCGACAAATAACGTCACCGTTCGACAGATCGAACCGAACGGAGCATTTTCACATGTTGTCCGATGGACAAGCTCGTCCCGACGCGACCGCTGATGTTTCCGCGACGGCGAAGCCGGCTCCCGAGCCGCGCGATGCAAAGGACAATACGGCGCGAGCGACCAGGCCTGCTGCGGGCGCAAAGCGTGCGTCGGCTGCGGCGAGCGATGAAGCTCTCGCGAAGGAGGCGCTCGAGGGACTTAAACGTATTCGCGCCAAGGCGCGTCTCGACAAGATGGCGATACCCAAGCCTGCGCCGACCGTGATCAAGCCGGCCGTGATCGTGGCCAAGCCCCCGCCGCCCCGGCCGCCATGGGTTGCGCCGCTCGCGACATTGGCAGTCGCAGCCATACTTGTGGTCTGCGCCTGCACCGGCGTGATCGCCTATCTCACCACGCCCGCGCAGAACAACGTCGCGGCCAGTACGGAGATCCGGATCCTGCGCGAGACGGTCGCACAGCTGCGCAAGCAGGTGTCGGGCGTGTCGGAAAATCTCGACGGCCTCCGCACCGCAGTCGATCAATCGAGCAAGGCGACCAATGATCGGTTCGGCAGATTCGCCGAGAACCTGGATCGCATCGAGCGGGTGAGCTCGTCCTCGACGGTCAAGCTCGACAAGCTCGCCCAAGGACAAGCTCAGGCGCAAGTCCAGGTGCCGGCACCGGCAATGGTGCAATCGCAGCCCTCGTCACAGCAAGGGCCGATGATGGCCTCGGTCGCAGCGCCCGAGTTCACGGGCTCGGTGTCTCCGTCCGAGCGCATGTCGGCGCCGCGCAAGGTGATCAAGGGTTGGTCGGTCCGTCAGGCCTACGAAGGAATTGCCATCCTGCAGAGCCCGAACGGCGTCATCGAAGCAGTGCTGGGACAGCGGGTGCCCGGCCTTGGCCGCATCGAGGAGATTAGGAACGAGAATGGGCGTCTGGTGGTGGAGACCAGCGGGGGCGTCGTTTATTCGTCACGCAAGGCGACGCCCTGATCGAAGGCCGCCTTCTATTGGCGGTGATGCTCGAAGCTGGTGCACAGCAGATCGACCTCCGCCTCCGCGATCGGCGAGCGGAAAAGGCGACAGCTGAACTCGGCCGTCGCCTTGCTGTCCGTGGTGGTGCGCTCTTCCCGGAGGAAGATGCATCGCTTGCAGACGTCGGTGTGGTGCCGCTGCTCGGCCGTGTCCGACTGATCCAGCACGTGCCGGAACGTGTCGCGGAAGCGGATCTTGACCTCGTCGTCGAGCCCGGCAATGGCCTCGACCAGAACGTTGACGGGATCGCGCACCAGGAACTTCTTGCCCTGCTGCGTCACGCTCAGCATCACCGAGCGCTTGTCAGTGGCCGAGCGTTTCCGCTCGAGATAACCGAGCCGCTCGAGCTCCCCGATGATGAAGGATGCGGTGCCGCGCGTGGTGCCGACATAACTTGCGAGCGCCGAAGGCGTCCGGGAGAAACGGTTGGCGCGGGAGAGAAACCGCAGCGCCATCCACTCGCGGTCGCGCAAGCCGTGCTTGGTGCCTTCGAACCACAGGATGCGTGCGACCTGCTCCAACAGTTCAATCGATTCGCGAGCCAAATTCATTTCAATTCCAGGTCGGATAAAGCTTTATTCAATTGAGCCTTATGTAGCGCAATCTGAGTGGACGAGATGAAGTCCCGCCTCGCCCGTCCGTCCGTTGCCGGATGTGCACCGCGCGTGGGGAAGAAGCTCGCCATTGGAACTTCCGGCCGTGGAACTAGGACGTCACAAAGAAAGTTCGAGTAAATCGCACGGCTCAAGTCCTTTGAAAATTTCAATCAAATGACGGCGGCTCGCACGCGATCTGGCGGTCATGCGTGATGTTCGAGCAACATGATGCGTCTTTGCGGCCATCGCAGTGCCCATTTGTTGCAGCTGAGCACGTTGAATGCGCGAGCATGTGCATCGCCGGCGGTCCCGGGCCATGCGGTGAGCCGGGAGAGAACCGTCTTTTTCGGTTAACGGATGTTGCGGCGCAACGCAGCAGGACGGTTAAGTCCGGCACGCGAGCCTCGCAGGCGCAGGCCTGATTCAGAAAGTACGGCGCGTTGAGCTAATGCTGAATTTCGAGGGCGGCCCAAGTGGCCGCCCTTCTCCGTCAAATAGCGCTGCTCTCACTTCGTCATCGCGCCAGAGGCGGGGCATGACTGGGGCGCCAGGAATGCCGGACCCTATCGTCCTTCGCCCGCGCGCCACAGCGCATCGAGGCCGTGCCGATAGGTCGGGTGGGCAAGCGCAACGCCGAGCTCGCGCTTCAATGTCGCGTTGGAGACACGGGCGCTGCTGGCATAGAAGCTGCGGGCCATCGGCGACAACTCGGCCGTCGCGAACGCCTCTTCCGGTGGTGGCGCAACGCCCATCAGCTTCGCGGCATAGGCGATCACGTCCTGCGGCGGCGCAGGCTCGTCGTCGCAGACGTTCCAGGTGCCGCCGCTTCCATGGCCAATGGCGGCCATGATCGCACTGGCGATGTCTTCCACATGGATGCGGTTGAAGACCTGGCCGGGCTTGATGATGCGCCGCGCCGTTCCCGCGCGCAGCGTTGCCAGTGCATTGCGGCCGGGACCATAGATGCCGGCAAGCCGCAGGATCGCGGCATTGCCGTGCGCAACGTCCATCCAGGCCTGCTCGGCGGCAACGCGCAGGCGCGCACGGTCGAGCGTGGCCTGTGGCGGGGTGCTCTCGTCGACCCAGCCGCCGCCATGATCGCCATAGACGCCGATGGTGGAGAGATAGACGATCTTGCGCCGGCCCGCCGCCAGCACGTCGCCGAACGCTGCGATGGCGGGATCGCCGCTGCTGCCGGGCGGGATCGACACCAGAAGCACGTCGGCGTCGCGCACCTGCTCGACCGTCTCGCGCGACGGAGGGCTGCCGCAGAAGGCGTGGACCTCGATGCCGGCGAGGTCGTTCCGCTGCGCCGGATCGCGCACGGTGCCGGCGAGATGCGAGAAGCCGCCGCCGTGTTTGCGGACGAAATGCAAGGCGCTGTAGCCGAGGCCGAGAATGAAGAGCCGCATGCGTCTCCCGCGAAAGGTCAAAGTTCCCGCGCGAGCTGCGCGTCCTTCGCTCATAAGAGATTTTTGGGTCCAGCAAAAGATATTGCGATTTGTCTCGCCTCCTGCCTCGGGCGATGTTCGCCTGTCACAGGGAGGTCTCGATCATGCAGGCAGAAGCGCTCGCCTTGGGGCCGGCGGATGCCACCGAGCTGATCCGGCGCGCAGCCGCGCTGATCTTCGACGTCGACGGCACCCTGGCCGAGACCGAGGAGCTGCATCGGCAGGCCTTCAACCATGCCTTCGCCCGCCACGGTCTCGACTGGCAGTGGAACCGCGCCGCCTACAAGGAGCTGCTGCGGGTGACCGGCGGCAAGGAGCGCATGCGCGCCTACCACGCCCGGCTGGCGATCGCCCCGCCGCTGTCGGATGCGGACATCGCCGCGCTCCACCGCATCAAGACCGCGCATTATGCCGAGCTGGTCGAGACCGGCTGCTGTCGCTTGAGGCCGGGCGTGATCGAGCTGCTCGCCGCGGCGAAGGCACGCGGCCAGCGGCTCGCCATCGCGACCACGACCTCGCACGGCAACATCGATGCGCTCTTGTCGCAGGCGCTGGGGGCGAGCTGGGCTGCGAAGTTCGATGCCATCGTGGCCGGCGACGACGTCAGGCACAAAAAACCCGCGCCGGACGTCTATCTCGAAACGCTGGCACGGCTGAAGCTGGGTGCGGCCGACTGCCTCGCCATCGAGGATTCCGCCAACGGCCTGATCGCGGCCTCACGCGCCGGCATCCCGGTCGTGATCACCCGGAGCATGTTCTTCCGCGACGAGGATTTCAGCGCCGCACGGTTCGTGCTGGATGATCTGTCGGAACTCGACGTCGCCAAACAAGAAACCAAAAAACAACCCCATGCACAGTAGAACACGCCCGCTTGTTCGCCGCTTTCAGTGGACGCGGTGGCTCGTCCTATCGTCCTCTGCCTGCTCGACAATCTGGGCGATCGGGCTCGACTGGTGATGCACCAGGCGCCAGTCGTCGCCAACGCGGCGGAAATGGTTCGCGGCGGCCAAGGCGGTGCCGTCCACGATCTCGATGCAGAGCACGCGGGCGCTGTCGCCGTCCACGATCGCCTGCGGCTCGGCGCAGACGATCTGTGGCCGCTCGGGATTTTGCAGGATGTCGCGCCAGCTCCCCATCACCGTGGCGCGGCCGACGATCGCAGGCCAGCCGGGATGGATGCAGGAAATGCCGTCGTCATCCGCCCACATCTGTTCCATGCCGGCGAAGTCGCCTGCTGAAAACGCGGCGTAGAAGGCCGCGTTGGCGGCGATGATCTTGCTGTCTTTTGCCATCGCTCCCGGGTGGGGCAAGGAGGGGCAAAAATCAAGCGCGACTTCCGTTCGACTTCGGGTCAATTTGGACCGCAGTGCAGCATTGCCCGCTTGTGGTCAGGCCGAGACGAGCGACTCCACCGCCCGCCGCGCGCCATCCTGGTAGAGGCGGCCGAGGGCCGCGGTGACCGCCTCACGCAGGCGCGGCTCCGAACCCAGTGGTCCGAACACCTTCTCCACCCCGAGCAGCGCAGGCGCGAGCCGCTCCGCGACGGGCCCCGCCTCGCGCGTCAGCTTTGCGAACTCGGCGGCAAGCGGATCGCGCACGTCGATGGCGCGGCCCTGTTCGTCTGTTGCGCTGACGTAGCGCATCCAGCCGGCGACCGCGAGCGCATGCGTTGCAATCGGAAGGTTCCTGGCGAGTCGGTCCTGCATCGCGCCGAGCAGGCGCTGCGGCAGCTTTTGCGAGCCGTCCATCGCAATCTGCCAGGTGCGGTGATGCAGCGCCGGATTGGAAAAGCGCTTCAGCAGCGAGGCGCGATAGGCGGCGAGATCCGTGCCAGACGGCATCGTCAGCGTCACTGCGGCCTCCTCCATCACCCGCGCGGCGAGGCGTGCGAAATGTGGATCCTGCATGGTGTCGGCGATGGTCTCATAGCCCGCGAGATAGCCGAGATAGGCCAGCGCCGAATGGCTGGCGTTGAGCAGCCGCAGCTTCATCAGCTCGAACGGCTTGACGTCGCTGACGAGCTCGACGCCGGCAACGGCAAGATCGGGCCGGCCCGCCGTGAAGCGATCCTCGACCACCCATTGCGTGAAAGGCTCGGTCATCACGGGCCAGGCGTCGCGCAGGCCCAGCGCGGATGACACGGCGTCCCGGTCGGCATCCGTGGTCTCAGGAACGATACGGTCGACCATGGTCGAGGGGAAGGCGGCATTGTCCGCGATCCACTTGCCGAGATCCTTGGAGCGCAGCGCCGCGAACTGCGTCACGATCCGTTGCGCGGTGTGGCCATTGGCGGCGAGATTGTCGCAGCACAGCACGGTGAAGGGCTTGGCTCCGAGCGCGCGCCGCCGCGCCAGCGCCGCGACGATGAAGCCGGGCGCCGATCGCGGCGCGTCGAAATTGTTCAGGTCGTGCACGACGTCAGGGTGCCGCTCGTCGAGATCGCCGGTCTGCGGGGTGTGGCAATAGCCCTTCTCGGTGACGGTGAGCGAGACGATGCGGGTGGCGGGATCGGCCATCCGCCCGACCAGGGCCGCCGGCTTCTCGCGTGCGACGACACTGTCGAGCAGCGCGCCGATGACGCGATGCTCGGTGCCTTCGGCGGCGCGTACGGCAACCGTGTAGAGATGATCCTGCGGGGCGAGGGCGTCGCGCGTGTCCGGGCTGCGCAGGCTCGCGCCGACAATGCCCCAGGATGGGCTGCCAGTGGCAAGGCAATCGTCGATGACGACGGCCTGATGCGCGCGATGAAATGCGCCGAGACCAAGATGCACGATGCCGGGCGTGACGCGCGAGAGGTCGTAGGCCGGGCGGCGGACGGCCGGCGGCAACCGGTCGAGATTGGCCCTGCCAAGACGCGCTGAACCTGGGCGCATGGACGTCTCCCCTTTGCTTTGCCGCTGCTTGACATGGCGCCCGTATCAGGTCAATGCTTCGGTCAATTGGTAAGACCAATTTTCCAAAATTGGCAGGCCGCGGGCGGAAAGCCCCGCGCGGCCCTTTCGGGAGGACCAGCGTGCCGCTGGAAGCTGTGGAGGCGAGACGGCTCTATCGCCAGGTCGCCGATCAATTGCGAAGCCTGATCGACAGCGGCGAGTACGCGGTCGGCAGCCGCTTGCCGACCGAGCGCGACCTCGCCGAGCAGCTCAAGGTGTCCCGGCCCACGGTGCGCGAAGCCCTGATCGCGCTCGAGGTCGAGGGGCGGCTGCGCATTCGGGTCGGCTCCGGCATCTATGTCATCGAGCCCGCCGCAATCGCCGCGCCGGCAGCCGTGTCCGTCATCGAGGGGCCGTTCGAGCTGCTGCGCGCCCGCGAATTCCTGGAAAGCGCCATCGCCGAAGAGGCCGCGCGCGTGGCGACAAAGGACGACATCGCCCGCATCGACGCCTCGCTCCTCGCGATGGAGAAGGTCGAGCATCCCGGCGAAGCCTCGATGGTTCACGACCGCGCGTTCCACGTCGCGATCGCCGGAAGCCTCGGCAATGCCGTACTGGTGCGCGTGGTCGGCGAGCTGTTCGACCAGCGCCTCAATCCCTATTTCGCGCAGCTTGCGCATTATTTCGAGAACCCGGGCACCTGGCGCACCGCGCTCGACGAGCATCGTGCCGTGCGCGAGGCGATCGCGGCGCATGATCCGCAAGCCGCGCGCGAGGCGATGCGCACCCATCTGGCGAGGTCGCAGGAGCGCTTTGCGCAGAATTTCGGTGCCGAGAACGCGGCCGGGCCGTCGTCGGGGGGGAGCCGGACCGCGCGCCCCGCGGCGAAGTCGCCAAAACCAAAACCTGCGCCGAAGAAGCGCGCTACGGGCCGCAGCGCGCGGCGGCGATGAGATTGTGCGGCCCGCATCCGTGCCGGGGCGGGCGAACAAGAAGCAGACTTAAACGATGGAGGAAAAGTCGATGTTGAAGAAGATGACGATTGCAGCAGTGATCTCCGCCGCTACGCTGCTGGCTGCGACCAGTGCCAGCATGGCGCAGACCAAGCTCAAATGGGCCCATGTCTACGAGACCTCGGAGCCGTTCCACACCGCCTCGGTCTGGGCCGCGCAGGAGATCAACAAGCGCACCAACGGGCGCTACCAGATCGACGTCTATCCGGCCTCTCAGCTCGGCAAGGAGGCCGACATCAACCAGGGCCTCTCGCTCGGCTCGGTCGACATCATCATCTCCGGCTCGAGCTTCGCGGCCAAGAGCTTCGCGCCGATCGGCGTGACCTATTATCCCTACACGTTCCGCGATGCCGATCATCTGCTCGCCTATACCAAGAGCGACATCTTCAAGGAGCTCGCCAAGGGCTATGAGGACAAGAGCGGCCACCACATCGTCGCGGTGACCTATTACGGCGTGCGGCAGACCTCGTCGAACAAGCCGATCAAGACCTGCGCCGACATGAAGGGCCTGAAGATACGCGTGCCCGACGTGCCCGCGTATCTCGCGATGCCGCGCGCCTGCGGCGCCAACACCGCGCCGATCGCGTTCGCCGAAGTCTATCTCGCGCTCCAGAACGGCACCGTCGAGGCGCAGGAGAATCCCCTGACCACGATCGAGGCCAAGAAGTTCTACGAGGTGCAGAAGCACATCGTGCTGACCGGCCACATCGTCGATCACCTCAACACGGTGATCGCCGGCGCCCTGTGGAAGAAGCTCAGCGACGAAGACAAGAAGATCTTCACCGACGTGGCGCAGGAAGCCGCCGCCAAGGCCACCGGCGAGATCAAGCAGAACGAGGCCAAGCTGGTCGCTTTCTTCAAGGAGAAGGGCCTGAGCGTGACCGAGGTCGACAAGAACGAGTTCCGCGACACCGTGCTGAAGAACGTCGCGTTCGAGACCTTCGGCTACCGCAAGGCCGACTGGGAAAAGATCCAGGCGGTGAAGTAATTCACGCTGTCGTTCCGGGGCGACGCGCAAGCGTCGAACCCGGAACCTCGAGCTTCCGGGTTCGGCTCACCGGGCGCGCCTTGCGCGCTCCCGTCGAGCCGCCCCGGAATGACGACGGAGAGGTTTGAGGAGCAACCATGTCGACCGCCGAAATACACCGGCAGATCACCGCGGAGGAGATCGCCCATACCTTCGAGGAGGAGGCGACGCCGAAGGTCGATCTCGGCATCTACGCGTTCGAGGATTGGGTGGCGCTTGCGATCTTCTGGGTGATGGCGCTCGCCGTCTTCCTCCAGTTCTTCACCCGCTACGTGCTCAACGACAGCTACGCCTGGACCGAGGAGATCGCGACCTACTGCCTGATCGGCGTGGTCTTCATCGGCGCTTCGATGTGCGTGCGGCTGTCCCGGCATATCCAGGTCGACCTCGTCTACCGCTATCTGCCGCGGCCCGTGGGGCGCGCGCTGTCGACAATGATCGACCTGATCCGGATCGCCTTCTTCGGCTACGCCATCAAGCTGGTCTGGGTCTACATCCAGATCATCGGCGACGAGCAGATGACCACGATCAATTTCCCCAAGAACTACGTCTATTACTTCGTGCTGCTCGGTTTCGTGCTGATGTTCCTGCGCTCCGTGCAGGCGGCGCTGCAACATTGGCGGCAGGGTTACTCGGTCCTCGAACGACCCGGTGCCTACGACGGGTCGGAGATATAACATCATGCTGCTGTTGCTCGGAGGCTTTCTCGTTCTGATGCTGCTCGGCGTTCCCGTGGCGATCGCCATGGCCGCCTCGTCGCTGCTCTACATCCTGGTCAGCGGCGTGACGCCAGACGTCACGCTGGCGCAGCGCATGATCGCCGGCGTCGAGAGCTTTCCGCTGCTCGCCGTGCCCTTCTTCATCCTGGCCGGCAACCTCATGAACATCGCCGGCGTCACCGGGCGCATCTACAAATTCGCCGTCGCGCTGGTGGGGTGGATGCGCGGCGGCCTCGGCCACGTCAACATCATCGGCTCGGTGATCTTCTCCGGCATGTCCGGCACCGCGATCGCGGACGCCGCCGGTCTCGGCACCATCGAGATCAAGGCGATGAAGGACCATGGCTACTCGACCGAGTTCTCGGTCGGCGTCACCGCGGCCTCGGCGACGCTCGGGCCCATCATCCCGCCGTCGCTGCCTTTCGTGATCTACGGCATGATGGCGAACGTCTCGATCGGCGCGCTGTTTCTCGGCGGCGTCATTCCGGGCGTCGTGCTGACCTTGTTCATGATGATCACGGTCACCTATTTCGCGCACAAGAACAAATGGGGCAGCGACACGCCGTTCTCCTGGCCGCAGATCGGCTCGGCGGGCCTCGAGATCGTCATCGTGCTCTCGTTCCCGCTCGCGATCTGGCTGATGGTGATGGCCGGCCTCTCGATCAACGTGGCTGTCGTCATCGGCCTCGGCACGCTGCTGGCGATCGACTGGTACTTCGACTTTTCGGCGGTAATGGCGCTGATGGCGCCGGTGATCCTGATCGGCGGCATGACGCTCGGCTGGTTCACGCCGACGGAAGCTGCGGTCGCCGCCGTGATCTGGTCGCTGTTCCTCGGCCTGGTCCGCTACCGCACCATGACGCTGCAAACGGTGGCGAAGGCGACGTTCGACACGATCGAGACCACGGCCTCGGTGCTGTTCATCGTCACCGCCGCCTCGATCTTCGCCTGGCTGTTGACGGTGTCGCAGGCCGCGCAGACGCTCTCGGACTGGATGCTCAGCGTCACCCACAACAAATGGGTGTTCCTGGCGCTCGCCAACGTGCTGATCCTGTTCGTCGGCTGCTTCATCGACACCACGGCGGCGATCACCATTCTGGTGCCGATCCTGCTGCCAATCGTGCTCAAGCTCGGCATCGATCCCATTCATTTCGGCCTGATCATGACGCTGAACCTGATGATCGGCCTGTTGCACCCGCCGCTCGGCATGGTGCTGTTCGTGCTCGCGCGCGTGGCCAAGCTCTCGGTCGAGCGCACGACGGTGGCGATCCTGCCCTGGCTGGTGCCGCTGATGCTGGCGCTGATCGCGATCACCTACATTCCTGAACTGACCCTCTGGCTGCCAAAATACATGGGACTCTCCAAATGACCTCGACCGCTCTCGCCGCAACCCTGTTCGGCCCCGAAGATCTGCGCATGATCGAGCAACCGCTCGACAGGCTCGCTGACGGCATGGTGCGCATCCGTTTCGGCGCCGGCGGCATCTGCGGCTCGGACATGCACTATTTCCGCCATGCCCGGACCGGCGATTTCGTGGTGAAGTCGCCGCTGGTGCTCGGCCACGAGATCTCGGGCGAGGTCGTGGAGATCGCTGGCGCGGCAGCCAATCTGAAGGTCGGTGACCGCGTCGCCGTCAACCCGTCGCGCTGGTGCGGCCATTGCGTCGCCTGCCGCGAGGGCCGGCCGAACCTGTGCGAGAACATCTACTTCATGGGCTCGGCCTCGAAGACGCCGCACATGCAGGGCGGTTTTGCCAATTATTTCGACGCGATCCCCGCGCAGTGCGTGAAGATCCCCGACCACGTCTCCTATCAGGCCGCCGCGCTCGCCGAACCGCTGGCGGTCTGCCTGCACGCGGTCGCGCGCGCCGGCAATATCGAGGGCAAGCGCGGCATCATCTTCGGTGCCGGCCCGATCGGGCTTCTGACCATGCTTGCCGCGCGCCGCGCCGGCATGGCCGACATCACGGTGGCCGACATCGCACCGGCGCCGCTGGCCTTTGCAACCCGGCTTGGCGCTTCGCATGTCGAGAATGTCTCAGGTGGCGAGGAAGGGCTCAAGGCGCAGGCGGCCTCGCGCCCATACGACGTCGCGTTCGAGGTGTCGGGCACGGCGGCAGGCCTTGCCAGCGCCATCGGCATCGTCAGGCGTGGCGGCATCGTGGTGCAGATCGGCAATCTGCCGGGCGGCCAGATCCCGACGCCGTCGAATGCGGTGATGGCCAAGGAGATCGACCTGCGCGGCTCGTTCCGCTTCGGCTTCGAGTTCATGACCGCGGTGGAGCTGATTTCGGCCGGCAGCGTCGACGTGCTGTCGCTGGTCACCGCCGAGCGGCCGCTGTCGACCGCGCCCGATGCGCTGCGGCTGGCGCTCGACCGCTCGCAGAGCGTCAAGGTGGTGCTGACCGCGAACTGATTGGGAGAGACCCATGATGCTGGAGGGATGGCGCTGGTACGGGCCCGATGATCCCGTGTCGCTGGACGACGTCAGGCAGGCCGGGGCGACCGACATCGTCTCGGCGCTGCATCAGGTCCCGATCGGAGAGGCCTGGACGCGCAAGGCGATCGACGAGCGCAAGAATTTTATCGAGAACGGTCAACCGGGGCGATCGCAGCTGACTTGGTCGGTGGTGGAATCGATTCCGATCCCCGACGACGTCAAGCGCCTGGGGGCCAAGGCGACCAGGTCGATCGAGGCCTGGATCGCGAGCCTTGAAGCCGTCGCGGCGGCCGGCATCAAGATCATCTGTTACAATTTCATGCCTGTGGTGGACTGGTGCCGCACCGACCTCGAATGGGAGCTGCCGAACGGCGCCCGCGCCATGCGCTTCGACCAGGATCGCTTTGCCGCCTTCGAGCTGCATATCCTCAAGCGTCCTGCGGCCGTGCAGGAGTACTCGCCCGAACAGCAGGCGCGCGCGAAGGCGCTGTTCGAGCAGATGAGCCAGGCCGATATCGACTATCTCGTGATGGTCATTGCCAGCGCGCTGCCCGGCTCGACCACCGAGCCGATGACCATCCCGCAATTCCGCGACCGGCTGGAGACGTATCGCGATATCACGCCAAAGATCCTGCGGCAGCATCTCGCCGAGTTCCTGGCGCGCGTGACGCCGGTGGCCGAGCAGCTCGGGGTGTCGCTGACCCTGCATCCGGACGATCCGCCGCGGCCGCTGTTCGGTCTGCCGCGCATTGCCTCCTCAGCCGACGACTATCAGGCGCTGTTCGACGCGGTGCCGTCCAAGGCCAACGGCATCTGCCTGTGCACGGGCTCGCTCGGCGTGCGTGCGGAAAACAATCTGCCTGAAATGGCCGAGCGCTTCGGCCCCCGCATCGCGTTTGCCCATCTGCGCGCCACCAGGCGCGAGGCCGACGGGCTGTCGTTCTACGAGTCCGATCATCTCGATGGCGACGTCGACATGGTTGCGGTGCTGAAGGCGCTTTTGAAGGAGAACGCCCGGCGGTCGCCGGACAAGAGAATCGTCTTCCGTCCCGATCACGGCCACCGCATGCTCGACGACCTCGCCGCCACCAAGCGCACCAACCCCGGCTACACCGCCATCGGCCGCCTCCGCGGCCTCGCCGAGCTCCGCGGCGCGATCCGCGCGATCGAGCATCGGTAGGCGACGGCCTCTCCCCGCTTGCGGGGAGAGGGAGAATAAAATCAATAACACGCCGCCATCGCGCCGAGCTTCGGATAGAGCCGGTCGATCGCGGCGATCTCGCTTCGCATCTGCGCGATGATCCAGTCGCGGATCTCGGCGGCGATCGGGCGCATCGGCCGGTTGCGCGGCGGCAAGAATTCGCAGATGCGGCGCGTGGTGGTAAGCGCGTCGGAGGCCGGCACCAGCGCGCCGGTCAGCAGCCAGTGCGAGGCAACCGTCAGCCAGCCGAGCGCGATGCCCTGGCCGAGCAGGGCGGCCTGCACCACGACGGCATAGTCGGTGAAGCTCAGCGCCTTGGCCGCGCCGCGGCGCCCGGTGAGGAGCGAGGAATAGTCCGCGGCCCAGTCGCCCGGCGTCTCGGCAAGGCGGATGATGGTGTTGCCCTCGGTGGGATCGGTTTCGCCGAGATAGGAGGGGCTGCACATCGGCAGCATGACTTCCCTCATCACCAGCGTGCCGCCCGATGGCGGCTCGTCGCGATCGCGGAAGCGCATGCCGAGGTCGACATTCTCCACCGGCCCGCGCAACGCGCCGGAGATGAGCTGGAAGCGCAAATCGACCTGCGGAAACTGCTTCTGCAGCTTGTCGATGCGCGGCATCAGCCAATGCGTGGTGAAGGCGGATGAGACCGATAGCGTCACCGTCTCGGTGCCCTTGCGGCGCCGCTCGATCTCGACGAGCCCACTCTCGATGCTGCGAAAGCCGTCGAGCACGCGGCGATAGAGCAGTTCGCCTTCCTCGGTGAGCACCGCGCGACCCGCCTTGCGGTCGAACAGGCGGACGCCGAGATGCTCCTCGAATTGTCCGAGCATCCGGCTCACCGCCGGCTGCGTGACGTTCAATTCGGCGGCTGCGGCTGTGAAACTGCCATTGCGCGCCGCGGCGTCGAAGACGAACAGGGCGTTGCTCGACGGCAGCATGCGGCGAAGCTCGGGCATAACGCCATGTTATGAGGCGCGTGAGAATTTGGCAATTGCCGAGTTTTGCCAAGTCTGTTGTCATCGCCATTACAGCCTAAAGACAGGGCTCGCGAGCAAGGATTTGGTGCGGTGCACGCTTCGATCCCGAGTGCTCAGATTCCCTGTCTATAAAGCAGGCTTATGGCGCGCAGTGAGGCACGCCGTTGCAGGGACGGGCGAGGTCGATCGTTGGACAAACGAGCGGAAAGCGTCGAGATCAGATCCGCGAGCAAGGCCTATGGCTCCGTGCGCGCCCTCGACGACGTCTCCCTCGATGTCGGCGCCGGGGAGTTCGTCTCGCTGCTCGGTCCCTCCGGCTCGGGCAAGACCACGCTGCTTGGAATTTTGGGCGGCTTCATCCTGCCGACAGCGGGCACGATCCTGTTCGGCGGCCGTGACGTCACCTACATGCCGCCGCACAAGCGCGACATCGGCGTCGTGTTCCAGAACTACGCGCTGTTCCCGCATATGAGCGTCGGCGAGAACGTCGCCTTCCCCTTGCGCGCCCGCCGCCTGCCGAAAGCGATCTGGCCCGACAAGGTGCGCGCGGCGCTCGGCATGGTCGGGCTCGCCGGCTATGAGGAGCGCGGCATCGCGCAGCTCTCCGGCGGCCAGCGCCAGCGCGTGGCGCTCGCGCGCGCCATGATCTTCGAGCCGCGGCTGATCCTGATGGACGAGCCGCTGTCGGCGCTCGACAAGCAGCTGCGCGAATCCATGCAGATCGAGCTGCGCGCGCTGCACCGGCGCATCCAGGCCACCATCATCTATGTCACCCATGATCAGCGCGAAGCTTTGACCATGAGCGACCGCGTCGCGGTCATGAAGGACGGCCGCCTGGTCCAGATCGACGAGCCCGAGCGGCTGCACGATCATCCCGCCGATTCCTTCGTTGCGAGCTTCATCGGGGAGGCGACCATGCTGCCCGTTCGCCGCGTCGATGCCTCCAGCGTCGCGCTCGGCAATGCGCTGCTGCGCAGCGCCCGCGCCATTCCCGATGGCGATGCGCTGATGCTTGCCGTGCACACAGAAAAACTCCTGATCGACGACGGCGCGCAGGACGCCGCCTGCAACCGGCTGACCGGCACGGTCACCGACATCGTCTATCAGGGCGAGAGCCTGCGCATTTTCCTGGCGCTCGAAAACGGCATTGCGCTCAGCCTACGCCAGCCGAGCTATCACCAGGCCTATAGCCGCATTCCGCCGCTCGGCGGCAGCCTCACCGTCACCCTTCACCCCGAGGACACCATCGTCGTGCCCAGGGTGGACTGAACTCAAGCCTTGTCCAACCGAGAGAAGAAACTGATATGTCGACCCAAGCCGCGTTCAGCAATTTCAAGGTTCTCACCTTCGACGTCGTCGGCACCTTGATCGATTTCGAGGCCGGCGTGCTCTCCGCGGTGCGCAGGATCTCGGGCAAGACGCCGGCCGAGCTCAGCGACGACCAGATCTTCGAGCCCTACAAGCGCGGCCGCGACAAGCACTACGGGCGCTCCAGCGAGGCGATGTTCCATGTCTATCGTCACCTCGCCACCGAGCTCGGACTGCCCGCCGACGATGCGGCCTGCGACATGTTTCAGCTTGCGGTGCTGCGCTGGGGGCCGTTCGCGGATTCGGTCGAGGCGCTCGGGCGCCTGCGCACGAAATTCCGGCTGGTGGCGATGACCAACGCGGACCGCGTCGCGCTGTCCTGCTATGCCCACGCGCTCGGCGACCCCTTCGACGACACGGTGTGCGCCGACGACACCGGCGTTGCCAAACCCAACCCTGAATTCTTCGCCTACAACAGGGGGCGACAGTCCGCTTTCGGCTACAAGCAGTCCGACATTCTGCACGTCGCGCAGAGCCAGTACCACGACATCGGGATTGCGCGGAAGCTCGGCTACAAGGTGTGCTGGATCGAGCGTCGCCAGGGCATTGCCGGCTTCGGCGGCACGCCGGCGGTGGAGACGCTGACCAAGCCGGACTTCCATTTCCCGACGTTGAAGGCGCTCGCCGACGCCGCCGTTGGGCCTGCGGCGTAACAGCGTGAGCGCGGGCATGACACGGGACTGGAGCGCGCTGCCGTCGGCCAACTCGCTGTGGGAAGCCACGGCGGCGCCGGCGCGCGATTTTCCCGTGTTGTCGGGCGATCAGCAGGCGGATGTCGTGATCATCGGTGCGGGCTATACGGGGCTTTCCGCGGCGCACCACATCGCCAAGAGCGGCCTCGCGCCAATCGTGCTCGAGGCCAACCGCCCCGGCTGGGGCGCGAGCGGACGCAACGGCGGCGTGATCACCGCAAAGTTCCGCCTGTCGTTTCGCGAGATCGACGCCGTGCATGGCCGCGCCATGGCACGGCGCATGTACGAGATCGCGCATGAATCGACCGACATGGTCGAGGAGCTCGTCTCTGAATTCGACATCAGGAGTGCGAATCTCACTCGCACCGGCCAGGTCAAGGCCGCGCATAACGAGACGACGCTCCGGGCAGCGATCGAGGAAGCCGACTGGATGACGCGCGAGATGGGCTCCGCCGAGGTCCGCATCCTCGACAAGAACGGGGTGCGTGAGGAGACCGGCTCGGACATCTTCGTCGGCGGCGTGCTCAATCCCGGCTCCGGCGGCATCCATCCGCTGAACTACCTGCGCGGCCTCGCCGACGGCGTCGCGCGTCGCGGCGTCTCCGTCTTCCAGGAGTCGCCCGTCATGAGGCTGCGGCGCGAGAAGGACGGCATCGTCGCCGAGACGCCGCAAGGTGCCGTGCGCGCAAGACAGGCGATCATCGCCACCAACAGCTATTCCGACCTCACTGGCGCCACCGCGCATCTGCAGCGCACGCTGGTCCCGTTCCGCAGCGCCATGGTTGCGACCGCGCAGCTGCCGCGCAATCTTGCAGGAAGGCTGATGCCGACGGGGCGCACCTATACCGAGACCAAGCGCATGATGCGCTGGTTCCGCATGGTCGACAACCGCGTGATTTTCGGCGGCCGCGGCGCCTTCGGCAAGCAGGACTCGCAAGCCGCGTTCGACGCACTTCGCAAGGCGATGGTCGGCATCTTCCCCGATCTCGCCGACGTCCCGCTCGACTACAAATGGTCGGGCCTGGTCGCGATGACGCTGGACTCGGTCCCCCATATCGGCCGCCTCGACGACCGCACGCTGGCCTCGCTGGGCTACAACGGCGCCGGCGTTGCGATGTCGAGCCTGATGGGCCGCTATCTCGCCGCTTTCGTGCGCGGCGAAAGCCCCGATGTCGGCCTGCTCGACGTCAGGCGGATGAAGACGATTCCGCTCTACTCGCTGCGCGAGCCCGCCGTGCGCATGGTCGCCGGCTGGTACCAGTTTCTCGATGCGATCGGTCGGTGAGATCTCTTTTGGAGGAGGCGAAAATGACGGCGATACGTTATTGCGGATTTGGTTGGACTTTGCTGGGAGCAATCGCGTTCAGCGGCAGCGCGGCGAATGCCGCCGAGCAGATCACCTTCGTCTCGCAAGGCGGGGCCTATCAGCAGGCGCAGACGGTGGCGATCCTCGATCCCTCTGCCAAGAAGCTCGGCATCACCATCAACCAGGATTCGATTCCCGACGCCTGGCCGGCGATCAAGACGCAGGTCGGCAGCGGCAAGCCGATCTGGGACGTCGTCGACACCCCGACCGGCTATTGCCTGCGCGGCGGCGAGCAGGGCCTGATCGAGAAGCTCGATTTCTCGAAGATCCCCAACGCCGCGGCGATGCCAGAGGCGTATCGCAGTCCATACTCCGTCTCCTACGAATTCTATTCCAGCGTGCTCGCCTTCAGCCAGAAGACGTTCCCGAAGGATGCGCCGAACAGCTGGGCGGATTTCTGGGACGTGAAGAAATTCCCGGGCCGCCGCGCGCTGCGCAACCATCCGATCGCCACGCTCGAGGCGGCGCTGATGGCCGACGGCGTCGCGCCCGACAAGCTCTACCCGCTCGACGTCGACCGCGCCTTCAGGAAGCTCGAAGAGATCAAGCCGCACATCACGGTGTGGTGGACCTCGGGCGCGCAGTCGGCGCAGCTGCTCAACGACGGCGAGGTCGACATGGAGATGGCCTGGAACGGCCGCGTCAGCGCGGTCGCCAAGGAAGGCGCCAAGGTCGCCTTCACCTACAACCAGGGCATCCTGCAGAGCACCTCGCTCTGCATCCTCAAGGGCGCGCCCAATCTCGCCACCGCGGTGAAATTCCTCAACGAGGCCGTCGATCCCGTGCACCAGGCCAATCTGCCGCTCCATATCGACTACGGCCCGGGCAATCCCAAGGCGTTCGAGACCGGCGTGATCAAGCCCGAGCGTGCCGCGCAATTGCCGAGCGAGCCGGCCAATGCGGCCAAGCAGGCGCTGATGTCCTACGCCTGGTGGTCCTCACCCGCCGGGGAAGCCGCCGAGAAGCGCTGGGCGTCGTTCATGCAGAAGTGAGGCGAAAGAGGAGATGACCCGTGGGTGCGTCGGCAAGGACGCTGCACTCCCTCCCCCGCGCGCGGGGGAGGGTTGGGGAGAGGGTGTCTCGACAGCAAAGACTCTCCAAGAGGAGAAAGCCCTCACCCGGATCGCCTTCGCGATCCGACCACTCCCGCAAGCGGGAGAGGCGTAGCAACCGAGACCAGCGATGCCAGCATTGACGACATCCGTGCCAGATCCATCGCAGAAGCATCAGCGCCGTGAGCACGGGCTGATGCTGGCGCTGGTGTCGCCGGCGCTGCTCGTGATCCTGGCTCTGATCGTGCTGCCGGTCGGCTGGCTCGCCTGGCAGTCGATCTACCATGACGGCTTCACGCTGGAGAATTATCGGCGCGTCTTCACCGAGGACATCTACTGGCGCAGCTTTGCGCTGACCTTCGAGATCAGCCTCGCGGTCACCTTGATTGCGCTGCTGCTCGGCTATCCCGTCGCCTATCTCGCCAACGCGCTGCCGAAAGGCTGGAGCATCCTCATCCTGTCGCTGGTCGTGCTGCCGTTCTGGACCAGCGTGCTGGTGCGCGCCTATGCCTGGCTGGTGCTGCTGCAGCGCAGCGGCGTGATCAACCAGTTCCTGCGCCATCTCGAATGGATCTCCGAGCCGCTCGCGCTGGTCCACAACACCTTCGGCACGGTCGTTGCGACGGTGCACATCCTGCTTCCCTTCATGGTGCTGCCGCTCTATGCGACCATGCAGAAGATCCCGAACGAGCTGATGCAGGCCGGCGCCAGCCTGGGCGCGAGCCCGTCGCTGACGTTCGTCCGCGTGTTCCTGCCGCTGTCGCTGCCGGGCGTGCTCGCGGGCTGCACCATGGTGTTCGTGCTCTGTCTCGGCTTCTACATCACGCCGGAATTGCTGGGCGGCGGCCGCACCGTGATGGTATCGATGCTGGTGAGCCGCAATGTCGAGCTCTACAACCAGTTCGGCGCCGCCAGCGCCGTCGCGGTGGTGCTGCTCCTCAGCGTGCTCGCGATCTTCTTCGTCGTCAGCCGCTTCATCTCGCTCGATCGCGTGTTGGGGCAGAAATGACGCGCTCCTCGCCCGCACGCATCGTCCTCTACGCGATCAGCGCGCTGGTGCTGGTCTATCTGATCCTCCCCGTTCTGATCATCGTGCCGATCTCGTTCTCCAGCGCGCGCTTCCTGACCTTCCCGCCGCCGTCGTTCTCGCTGCGTTGGTACCAGCAATATTTCGCCAACCCCGCCTGGATGCAGGCGACGCAGGTGACGCTGACGGTCGCGGTCCTGACCGTCCTGATCGCGACGCCGTGTGGGGTGGCTGCCGCCTACGCCATCAGCCAATCGAGGCTGCGCATCATGCGCGTGATCCACATGGCGCTGCTGCTGCCGCTGGTGGTGCCGATCATCATCACCGCGGTCGGAATCTTCTTCGTCTATGCCAAGGTCGGCCTGGTCGCGACCATGCCCGGCCTCGTGCTGGCGAATGTGATGCTGGGATTGCCTTACGTCGTCATCTCGGTGCTGGCGGGCCTGCAGAGCTTCGATCCGGCACAGGAGATGGTGGCGCGCAGCCTCGGCATGAACCGCCTCCGCAGCTTCTTTGCGGTGACGTTGCCGCAGATCAAGTCCAGCGTGGTCGCCGGCGGCATCTTCGCCTTCATCTCGGCGATGGACGAGACCATCGTCGCGCTGTTCATCTCGGGCGGCCAGTATCAGCCGCTGACCAAGCGCATGTTCACCGCGCTGCGCGACGAGATCGACCCGACCATCGCCGCGATCTCGACGCTGATGACGGCGGCCTCGTTCATGCTGGTGCTGCTGGCAAGCGCGCGGAAGAAGGACGGGTGAGGGCGACGTTGCGTCTCGGTGTCATCGCCCAATTGCGAAATCCGCGGCCGTCTCGGCGTGAATGGCCGTGGTGTCGAACGTCTCGACCGACGTGTCATCGGGGCCGACCAGCATCGTGATCTCGGTGCAGCCGAGGATGATGCATTCCGCGCCTGCGGCGACCAGCGCTGCCATCGCGTCCTGATAGCGACGGCGCGAAGCATCGGCGACGATTCCGAGGCACAGCTCGTCGTAAATGATGCGGTTCACGTCGGCGCGCGTCTCAGTGGGAGGAACCAGCACGTCGAGATCATGCGCGCGCAGCCGATCGACGTAGAAGTCCTCCTCCATCGTGAACCTGGTGCCGAGCAGCCCGACCCGCCGGTAGCCTTTCGCCCGAATCCGCTGCGCCGTCGCATCGCCGAGGTGGATGAAAGGGATGGTCACGCTGGAGACGATCTCGGGCGCCAGCTTGTGCATCGTGTTCGTGCACAACACGATTGCCCGCGCGCCGGCGCTTTCGAGGCGCCGCGCGACCTCGGCCAGGCTGGCCGCGGCCTCGCTCCAGCGGCCGGCATATTGCATCTGCTTGATCTCTTCGAAATCGTAGGAATACAGCAGCAGCGGGGCGGAATGCAGCTTGCCCATGCGTTCGCGGACGCGCTCGTTGATCAGCTTGTAATAGAGCGCCGTGCTCTCCCAGCTCATGCCGCCGATCAGGCCGATGGTTTGCATTCCCGGTGTCCTCGACGATGTGGTCCGGCCGGACCGTAGACGAAAACGTCGAGGCTCGGTAGCCGTCGCAAAGGCATGCCTAGCGGGCGCTGCGTAGCTCGGATGAGGGGAGCTATATCCGGGAGCTTCGTGCCTGCCGCAACGCTAAGAGGCGTTGCGGCGTGTCCGGGACAAGCAGAAGGCGGTATATCAACTGCATCCCTCCACCGGGCCGACGAATGGGCGGTCGTGCAAACGGCACCGACGGGCATGACGTCCGCGCAGGCTACGGGAAGCCTTTCGACCTTGCGCGCGCTCTCGGCCTGTCTTACGCAGTTGCCGAATAATGGCGCATCGCCAGAGCCTTGAGGGAGCCGTCATGACCATCCGCAACACCCGCACCGGCGGCCAGATCCTGATCGATCAGCTCGTCGCGCAAGGCGTCGAGCGCGTCACCTGCGTGCCGGGCGAGAGCTATCTCGCCGCGCTCGATGCGCTGCATGACAGTCCGATCGACGTCATGATCTGCCGCGCCGAGGGCGGCGCGGCCATGATGGCGGAAGCTTACGGCAAGCTCACCGGTCGGCCTGGAATCTGCTTCGTCACCCGCGGCCCCGGCGCGACCAATGCCAGCCACGGCGTCCACATCGCGATGCAGGATTCGACGCCGATGATCCTGTTCGTCGGCCAGGTCGACACCGGCATGCGCGAGCGCGAGGCGTTCCAGGAGCTCGACTACAAGGCGGTGTTCGGCACCATGGCGAAATGGGCGGTCGAGATCGATCGCCCCGACCGCATCCCGGAGCTGGTGGCGCGCGCCTTCCGCGTCGCCATGCAGGGCCGTCCCGGTCCCGTGGTGATCGCGCTGCCGGAGAACATGCTGACCGAGACCGCGGCCGTCGCCGATGCCATGCGTATCGAGCCGGCGGTGAGCTGGCCCGCGCCGGCCGACATTGAGCAGGTCGGTGCGATGCTGGCCAGCGCCAAGGCGCCGCTGGTCATCCTCGGCGGCTCGCGCTGGACCGACGCGGCGACCAAGAGCATCGCGGGCTTTGCCGAGCGGTTCGACCTGCCGGTCGCGACCTCGTTCCGCCGGGCCTCGCTGATCGATGCCGATCATTCGCATTACGCCGGCGATCTCGGCATCGGGCCGAGCCCGGGCCTGAAGGCGCGCATCGATCGCGCCGACGTCGTTCTGCTGGTCGGCGGCCGCATGTCGGAAATGCCGTCCTCGTCCTACACGCTGTTCGACATTCCCGCGCCGAAGCAGAAACTGATCCACGTGCATCCGGGCTCGGAAGAGCTCGGCCGCATCTACCAGCCGGCGCTGGCGATCCAGGCAACGCCTGCCGCGTTCGCGGCCGCCGTCGAGACGCTGAAACCCTCGGGCGCGGTGGCCTGGAAGGGCGAAGCCGCCAAGGCGCATGCCGATTACCTCGCCTGGACCGACAGGGCGCGCGAGCTGCCGGGCACGTTCCAGTACGGCCAGGTCATGACCTGGCTGCGCGACCGGCTGCCGAAGGACGCCATCGTCTGCAACGGCGCCGGCAACTACGCCGGCTGGATCCACCGTCATCACCGCTTCCACAGCTTTGCGGCGCAGCTGGCGCCGACCTCGGGCTCGATGGGCTACGGCGTGCCGGCCGGCGTGCTGGCCAAGCGGCAATATCCGGATCGAATCGTCGTCGCCTTCGCCGGCGATGGCTGCTTCCTGATGAACGGCCAGGAATTCGCGACCGCCGTGCAATATGACGCAGCCCTGATCGTCATCGTCGTCGACAATTCGCAATACGGCACCATCCGCATGCATCAGGAGCGCGATTACCCCGGCCGGGTCGTCGGCACCCAGCTCAAGAACCCGGACTTCGCGATGTATGCGAAGGCGTTCGGCGGCCATGGCGAGCGGGTCGAGCGCACCGAGGAGTTCGCGCCGGCGTTCGAGCGTGCGCTCGCCTCGGGCAAGCCGTCGATCCTCCATTGCATCATCGATCCCCGCGCGATCTCGGTCGGCAAGGATTTCACGCCCGCGGTGAAGGCTTAAGGCGGTGGCGGCCGGCCGCCACGTCGCGATCATCGGAGCCGGCGCGGTCGGGGTGATCAGCGCCATCGAGGCGCTGCGCGAGGGACATCGCGTCACGCTGATCGATCCGGGCGAGCCGGGCGGCGGCGAACAGGCCGCGAGTTATGGCAATGCCGGCTGGCTGTCGTCGCACTCGGTGATCCCGCCGGCGGAGCCTGGCATCTGGAGGAAGGTGCCGGGCTATCTGATGGACCCGCTCGGGCCGCTCGCAATCCGCTGGTCCTATTTGCCAAAGGCGCTGCCCTGGCTGGTCAAATATCTGCTCTCGGGCTGGACCGCGGCGCGGGTCGAGACGACGGCGTTCGCGCTGCGCGATCTCTTGAAGGATGCACCGCTGCTGCACCGGAAGCTGGCGGAAGAGGCGGGCGTCCCGGAGCTGATCGAGCGTAACGGCGTGATGCATGTGTTCCCGTCGCGCGGGAATTTCGACAACGATCTCGGCTGGCGCCTGCGCAAGAAGGTCGGCGTCGAATGGCTGGAGCTCACCGCCGACGAGATGCGTCAGCGTGAGCCGGATCTGCATCCGCGCTATACCTTTGGCGTGGTGGTGGAAGAGGCCGGCCGCTGCCGCGATCCCGGCGCTTATGTCGCGGCGCTCGCCAACCATGCCATCGCCAGCGGCGCCAAGCACGTGCGGGCCAAGGCGACCGGCTTGAGGCTGAACGGCGACAAGCTCGTGGCTGTCGTCACCGAGACCGGCGAGATCGCTTGCGATGCCGCCGTGATTGCCGCGGGCGCGCGGTCGAAGCAACTGACGGCATCGGTCGGCGATCCGCTGCCGCTCGAGACCGAGCGCGGTTATCACGTCATGATCGAGAATCCGGAATTGGGGCCGCGCAGCTCGATGATGGCGTCCGACGCCAAGATGGTGGTGAACTGGACCAACAGGGGCCTGCGCGCCGCCGGCACGGTCGAGATCGCGGGCCTCGAGGCCGCACCGAACTGGAAACGCGCCGAGATTCTGCGCGATCATCTTCTCGGCATGTTCCCGAAATTGCCGAGGGATATTCCGGCCTCGCGCATCAAGACGTGGTTCGGCCATCGCCCGAGCATGCCGGATGGACGACCCTGCATCGGCTATGCGCGCGCCTCGCGCGATATCGTCTATGCCTTCGGCCATGGCCATGTCGGCCTGGTCGGCTCGGCCCGTACCGGCCGCCTTGTCGCGCAGCTTCTCAGCGGCAGGCAGCCTGAAATTCCGCTTCTCCCCTTCGCGCCCGAACGTTTCCTCTGAGGTCGCAGCATGACCAACTCAGCCCGTTCGTCCTCCCGCATCGCCCGTGGCGGCAAGGCCATCTATGGCGCGCCGCTCGGCATCCTGATGCTGGAAGCGCGCTTCCCGCGGATTCCCGGCGACATGGGCAACGGCACCACCTGGCCGTTCCCCGTGCTCTATCGCGTGGTGAGCGGGGCTTCGCCCGAGAAAGTGGTGCTGAAGGGCGCGGCCGGCCTGCTGCCCGATTTCATCGATGCGGCCAAGGACCTGGTGCGGATGGGGGCTGAGGCCATCACCACCAATTGCGGCTTCCTCTCGCTGTTCCAGAAGGAGATCGCGGCCGCAATCGGCGTTCCCGTCGCGACCTCATCACTGATGCAGGTGCCGTGGGTGCAGGCGACCCTGCCGCCGGGCAAGCGCGTCGGTCTCGTCACGGTGTCGGGCTCGACCTTGACGCCGGCCCATCTCGAAGGCGCGGGGGTGCCGCTCGACACGCCGGTGGTCGGCACCGAGAACGGCAAGGAGTTCTTTCGCGTCCTGATCAAGGCCGAGAAGGACGACATGGACATCGCGCAGGCCGAGCGTGACGTGGTCGAGGCCGGCAAGCAGCTCGTCGCCGAGAATCCCGATGTCGGCGCCATCGTGCTCGAATGCACCAACATGCCGCCTTACGCCGCGGCGCTTCAGGCCGAGGTGGGATTGCCGGTCTACGACATCTATTCCATGATCACCTGGTTTCACGCCGGACTGCGCCCGCGCGCCTTTGCGTGAACGCGTCCGCCAGATCGTCACAAGTCCTGGAGCAGCCCATGAAACTATCCGGCAAGGTCGCCGCCATCACCGGTGCGGCGCGCGGCATCGGCAAGGCCTGCGCGAAGAGATTTTTGGACGACGGCGTCAAGGTCGTGATCTCCGACGTCGATGCGGAAGGCCTCGCCGCGACGGCCGCCGAGCTGGGGCGGCCGGATGCCTTGCGCACCGTGGTCGGCAATGTCGCCAAGCGTGCCGATGTGGATCAGCTCGTCGCGACCGCCGTGAAGGAGTTCGGCCGGCTCGACATCATGGTCAACAATGCCGGCGTCGCCCGCAACCGGGACATCCTCGACATTACCGAAGAGGAGTTCGACGAGATCATCGGCATCAACTTGAAGGGCGCGTTCTTCGGCGTGCAGGCGGCGGCGAGGCAAATGATCGCGCAAGGCGGTGGCGGCGTCATCATCAACATGTCCTCGGTGAATGCGCTGCTGGCGATCCCGGCGCTGGCGACCTATGCGATGTCCAAAGGCGGCATGAAGCAGCTGACGTCGGTTGCCGCCGTTGCGCTCGCCCCGCACAACATCCGCGTCGTCGCGGTCGGGCCGGGCACGATTTTGACCGACATGGTGAAGTCGTCGATCTATACCTCGGAGGACGCTCGCAAGACCGTGATGTCACGCACGCCGGCTGGTCGCGGCGGCGAGCCGAGCGAGGTGGCCTCCGTCGTGGCGTTCCTGGCGAGCGACGATGCCTCCTACATCACTGGACAGACGATCTATCCGGACGGCGGAAGGCTGATCCTGAACTACACGGTGCCGGTGAAGGAGAAGTAGGGCTGAGGGCATTCCACACTCGCTGTCATCGCCCGGCTTGACCGGGCGATCCAGTACTCCGAGACAGCAGTGATAGAACCGATCCGCCGCGGCGTACTGGATGCCCCGCTTTCGCGTGGCATGACAGCGGTGGTTGCGGGACGTTTCCCCTTCACTCCGCCGCAACATTGATGCCGTGGCCGAGCCGCTTCGAGATGTCGCCGGCACAGTCCCGCAGCGCATGCGCGATCGGGCTGTCCCAGCGCGCGTCGAAGGTGCCTTCGGGACCCATCGCGGTGATGACCAGCGCGACATGGCCGGAATGGTCGAACACCGGGGCCGAGAAGGCGTTGACGCCGGGCAGGGGATCGCCGAGTGCGCGGGCAAGGCCGTGCTTGCGCACCTCGGTCAGCATCTCCGCGACCTTGACGCCTTTGACCACGCGCTTCGGATTGTAGCCGACGCCGTGGCGGTCGAGCCCGCTCTCGAGCGCGGCGGTGATCGTCTTTTCCGGCAGGAACGCTGCGAAGGCCCGGCCGGTCGCGGTCTCCAGCAGCGCCATCACCGAGCCGACGCGCATGACGATGTGGACCGGCTGGGCCGGCTCTTCGAGCTGGACCACGGTCGGGCCGTGCGTGCCCCACACGGCGAGCGAGACGGCATGTCCGATCTGGCTGGCGAGCGCGGCGATCTTCGGCCTTGCGATGCGCACGCCGGAGAGCCGGCGCAGGCTGATCAGCCCGAGCTCCAGCGCCAGCGCGCCGATCTCGTAGCGGCCGGTGGTCTCGTCCTGCTCGATCAGCCCGATGCGCGAGAAGCTGGCGAGATAGGGGTGCGCCTTGGCCGGCGCCATGCCGGCCTCGCGCGCGAGATCGCGCAGCATCATCGGCTCGCCGCACCGGGCGAGCGCGCGGAGCAGTTCTCCGCCGACCTCGATGGACTGGATGCCGCGGCTCTCTCTCTTCATGCGCCTCCAATGCGCTGGCTTACGCCGCCTCGCGCTTGGCGGCGCTGTCGGCGAGATGACGGCCGGCAATGTAGCCGAAGGTCAGCGCCGGCCCAAGCGTGATCCCGGCCCCGGGGTAATTGCCGCCCATGATGCTCGCCATGTCGTTGCCGGCGGCATAGAGCCCGGGAATGACGCGGCCCTCGGCGTCGAGCGCCCGCGCGTTCTCGTCGGTGACGATGCCGGCATAGGTGCCGAGATCGCCTATCACCATCTTGATGGCGTAGAACGGCCCGTTCTCGATCGGCGCGACGCAGGGGTTCGGGCCGTGCAGCGCGTCGCCCTGGTAGCGGTTATAGGCCTTCGAGCCCTTGCCGAAGGCGGCGTCATGGCCTTGCGGCGCCGTCACGTTGAACTGCCTGACGGTCTCGACGAAGGACTTGGCGTCGATGCCGGCCTTCGCCGCCAGCGCCTCCAGCGTGTCGCCGCGCATGAGATAGCCGGTCTTGAGGTGATGACCCAGCGGCATCGGGAAGGGCGGCACGCAGCCGAGGCCGTATTTGCGCAACGTCTTGTGGTCGCAGACGAGGAACGCGGCGATCTCCTCGCCCGGCTTGGCCGCCTTGACCATGGCCTGGACGAAGTCGTGATAGGAATTGCCTTCATTGGCAAAGCGTTTGCCGTCGCGCATCACCGCGATCACGCCGGGCTTGGCGCGATCGATGAAATGCGGCATCACGCCCTTCGAGCCGTCCTTGCGCGTGGTCTGCGACACCGGCACCCAGGCTGCCGCATTGGGCAGGCGGTCCTCGACATGCCCCCCTGCGCGCTCCGCAAGACGTAAGCCGTCGCCGGTGTTGCCGCTGGGCCCCGGCGAAAAATGCTCGTTGCCGGTCGGTGCGTGCGGAAACATTCTTCTGCGCCGCTCCACATCGTGCGGGAAGCCGCCGCAGGCGAGCACGACGCCCTGGCGGGCGCGGACGCGGACCTCGCGTCCCTCGCGTGACACGATGGCGCCGGTGACAGCGCCGTTCTCGACCGTCAGCTCGCGCACCGGCGAGGACAGCCACATCGGAATTTTCAGGTCGAGCGCGGATTTGGCGAGGCGCCCGGCCAGCGCATTGCCGTTCGTGAGCGTCATGCCGCGGCCGTAGCGCAGCACGTCCATCAGGTGCCGCGACAGGCGTTTGGCGACATAGACCGCCGACGTCAGCGACTTCGTCACGCGCATGAAGTGGACGATCTCCTTGCCGCTTCCCAGCATCATGCCGAACACGGTGAGCTCGGGCAGCGGCAGGCCCAGCGACTTGATGAGGTCGCCGAGCTCGCGGCCGTCGAACGGACGCGTCACCATGGAACGGCCCCCCTGCGCGCCGCCCGGCGCCTCCGCGTGATAGTCCGGAAACACCAGCGGCATGTCGAAGCGCAGCGCCGTCTTGGTGGTGAAGAAATCCACCGCCTCGGGGCCGGCCGAGAGAAATGCATCGACGCGCGCCGCATCAAAGTTGTTGCCGGCCTCGTGCCGCAGATAGGTGCGGGCCTGCTCCGGCGTCTCCTCGATGCCGTAGGCCTTCGCCAGCGACGTCCCGGGAATCCAGAGCCAGCCGCCGGAGCGGGCGGTGGTGCCGCCGAAGCGCGGCTCCTTCTCGACGATCAGGACGTCGAGGCCGCGGGACCGGGCGGTGATCGCGGCCGACATGCCGGAGCAGCCCGATCCGGCCACGAGCACATCGCACTCGTAGGTTTCGCTTGCGCTATGCTCGTGGCCGGTCATCTGGACCTCACTTCTTCAGCAGCGGACATTTGGACTCGGAGACCGGGCGGAAGGCGTCTTCGCCCTTCACGGTCTTGACGATGTCCAGATAGTCCCACGGCTCCTTCGATTGCTCGGGCGTCTTCACCTTGGCGAGATACATGTCCCGGATGACCCGGCCGTCCTCGCGCAACTTGCCGCCATGGACGAAGATATCCTCGATCGGCAGCTCGCGCATCTTCGCCATCACCTTGACGGAATCGTCGGTGCCGGCGGCCTTGATGGCCTTGAGATAATGCAGCACGGAACCGTAGACGCCGGTCTGGATCATGGTCGGCATCACCTTGGTGCGCTCGTAGAATTTCTTGGACCAGGCACGCGTGGCCTCGTCCATGGCCCAGTAGGAGGCCGTGGTCATGTAGGTGCCCTGCGCGGCCTTCAAGCCGATTGCGTGCACGTCGGTGTCGAACATCAGGAGGCCGACCAGCTTCTGGCCGCCTTGAACGAGGCCGAACTCGCCGGACTGCTTGATCGCGTTGTCGGTGTCCTGGCCGGCATTGGCGAAGGCCACGACGTCGGACCTGGAGCTCTGCGCCTGCAGCGCGAAGGAGGAGAAGTCCGCGGTGTTGGTCGGATGCTTGACGCCACCGAGCACCTTGCCGCCCATCTCGTTGACGAAGCGCGTGGCGTCCTTCTCGAGCTGCTGGCCGAAGGCGTAATCGGCGGTGATGAAGTACCAGGACTTGCCGCCCTCCTTGATCACGGCGGAGGCCGTCACCTTGGACAGCGCATAGGTGTCGTAGGTGAAGTGCACGGTGTTCGGGCTGCACAGCTCGTCGGTCAGCGAGCTGGCGCCGGGACCGGACAGCAGGGCGATCTTGCCCCGCTCGCGCACCATGTTGTGCACGGCGATCGCGATGCCGGAATTGGGAATGTCGACGACGGCATCGACCTTGCCGTTGTCGAACCAGCCGCGCACGATCTGCACGCCGACGTCCGTCTTCATCTGGTGGTCGGCACTGACGATCTCGATCGGCTTGCCGAGCACGGTCGGCCCGAACTCCTCCACCGCCATCCTGGCGGCCTCGACCGAGCCCGGTCCTGAATTGTCGCGGCCCCAGCTCGACAGATCCGTCAGCACGCCGATCCGCACCGCATCGTCGGAGACTTGCGCGGTCGCCGCTGTGGTCATGGCAGCCGAAGTCATGGCCGCGAGCATGGCGCAGGCGAGATACCCTCTCATCGTTGTTCCCTCTCTTTTATTGGCCGCATGGCGCGGCTGATCGCTCTGAAGGTAAATTAGATATAGACGAATGAGTTTGTCAATAACGAATAGTCTTGGAGGAATGTGCGGGTATGCGAGGCGCCCGGGGCCGAAATTTTTTCTGAACGGCCCCTTGAAACGCATTTCTGGTTTTCTAAGTCGTTTTTCGCCGCGAGAGCGGTGTGCCGGATGCCAGATCGGGTCCGGTACGGGCGCCGGGCCGGTCTTCGGATCCCGTCCGAGACCCTGTCCTGCGCTCCTTCGTATCCATCTTGCTCTCAGGAGGACTTGGTTATGAGGACCAGTTTCGACTTCGCGCCCCTCTGGCGCTCCACCATCGGCTTCGATCACCTGGCCGACCTCGTCGACAGCACGCTGCGTCAGGCGACCGAGGACAATTATCCCCCTTACAACATCGAACGCTCCGGCGAGGACCACTACCGGATCAGCCTTGCGGTGGCGGGCTTCGGCGCCAGCGACATCACGGTGACGGCCGAACAGAACGCGCTCACGATCGAGGGCAGGAAACCCGAGACCGCCGCGCGGGAATATCTGTACCAGGGCATCGCTGCGCGGCCGTTCCGGCGTGTGTTCAACCTTGCCGACTATGTCCAGGTGAAGCAGGCCTCGTTCCAGGACGGGCTGTTAATCATCGATCTCGTCCGCGAGGTTCCGGAAGCGATGAAGCCGCGCCGGATTCCGATCTCGGGTGCTGCGCCCGCGGCGTCGCAGATCGAGCAGAAGAAAGCGGCTTGAGCTCTCGAGCAAGCGAGATGGCGGAGCGCGGCGCGCGATGCGCGGGCCGCGCTTCCCCGATGCATGGAGGAGAGAACCATGGGTTTTCGTGATCTCATTCCCTGGTCAGGGAAACAGGAGCTTGCGCCTGGGCGCGACAATTTCGATCCCTTCCTGACGCTTCATCGCGAGATGAACCGTCTGTTCGACGACGTCTTCCGCGGCTTCGGCGGGACCAGCCTGTCGCCGCTAATGGAAGGCCGCTTCGGCTGGCCGAAGGTCGAGCTCAACGAGACCGACAAGACGCTGACCGTCTCGGCCGAGCTTCCCGGCCTGACCGAGAAGGACGTCCAGGTCGAGATTGCCAATGGCGTGCTGACGCTCCGCGGCGAGAAGAAGGCGGAGCGCAACGGCGAAGGCAAATACTTCACCGAGCGCCATTACGGTGCCTTCGAACGTCAGATCCCGCTCGACGGTGTCGAGGAGGACAAGGCGGAGGCGTCGTTCAAGAACGGCGTCCTTACCGTGTCGCTGCCGAAATCCGAGAAGGCGCGTGAAGGCGTCAAGCGTATTGCGATCAACACACAGTAAGTGAAGGCGGACGGCGGCGGTTGCCGCCGCCGTCTCATCGTCAACAAGCCCGTCCCTTGGAAAGGAGCATGAGGGGAGGTCCAGAAATGACCAACGTCAATTCCAACACCGGCACACTCAATCCGCTGTTTCATCCCGCGGCCCATTACGACTCGCCTGCCGACGTTCTGAACGCGACGGAGCTCTCTCCGCCGGAGAAGCGCATCATCCTGTCGTCCTGGGCGTCCGACATGTACGCAGTCGAATCCTGTCCCGCCTTGCGCGAGATCCCCGGGATGAACCATGCGGTCCGGCTCGCCGACATCCTGGCTTGCCTGCGCAAGCTCGACGGCGATAACGACAATGACGATCCGCCGCGCGGCGGCGGCGTGCCGATGCGACTGCGGCGGCCCTGGGCCGCCGCAGAGGGGGCAAGCCCATGATGCTCACGCAGACCGTTCTGGGACTCGTGCTGTTCGGTCAGGCCTCGGCGGCCTTCGCCGCTCCGTTCCTGGCCATGCAAGGCTGGATCGTCGCGTCACGCGACGCGTGAAGCCACTCCACTCTCCGATCTCCATACAAGGCGGCAGGAAAAAAGATGAATGCTGTGCGTCCGCTCTTGCTGGCGATGCTGGTGCTGACGCTCACGGCGTCACGGCCTGCTGCCGGCCAGATCCCCGACATGAAAACCGGCGGCCCGGTGCCGACCCTGGCGCCGCTGGTGCGCCGGGTGACACCCGCCGTGGTCAACATTTCCGTGCACGGCCGCGTCCGCGAGGACAACCCGCTCTATCGCGATCCGCTGTTCCGCGAATTCTTCGACGTTCCCCGGCAGATCGAAAAGGAGGTCAGCGCGACCGGCTCCGGCGTGATCGTCGATGCCGAGCGCGGTTATGTGCTGACCAACAACCACGTGGTCGAAGGCACCTCCGCCGTCCAGATCACGACCAAGGACGGCCGGCAGTTTTCCGCCAAGGTCGTTGGGCGCGATCCGCCGACCGACGTTGCCGTGCTCCAGATCCAGAACCCGGTGGGCCTCAAGGCGCTTCCCTTCGGCGACAGCGATGCGCTCGACGTCGGCGATTTCGTGCTTGCGATCGGCAACCCTTTCGGCCTCGGCCAGACCGTGACATCCGGCCTCGTCAGCGCGCTGGGCCGCACCGGTCTCGGCAAGCAGGGCTATGAGGATTTCATCCAGACCGATGCTGCGATCAACCCAGGCAATTCCGGCGGCGCGCTGGTGAGCCTGCGCGGCGAGCTGGTCGGTATCAACTCGGCGATCATCTCGCCCGCTGGCGGCAATGTCGGCATCGGCTTCGCCATTCCGGTCAACATGGCACGCAAGGTGATGGAGCAGATCATCGTCAGCGGCCGCGTCGAGCGCGGTCGCATCGGCGTCTCGTTGAAGGATCTGCATCCGTCGATCAACAAGGGGCTGAATCAAGGCGCCGTCGTCGCCGAGATCGCAGCGGACTCGCCGGCGGAAAGGGCCGGCCTGCGCAAGGGCGATATCGTGACTGCAGCCGACGAGCGTCCGATCCGCACCGCCGCCCAGCTCCGCAACACGATCGGCCTTGCACGCGTCGGCGAGGAGGTGAGGCTCACTCTGCTGCGCAACGGTGCGCCGCTGACCGCTACGGTGCGCGTGGCGCCGTCGAACCAATCGAGCAGTGCGCTGGCAGGCCCCAATCGTCTCGTTCGCTAAAGCGTGATGCGATGCGGCTTCTGCCGCGATGACGGAGGTGCACTCCCTCTCCCGCTTGCGGGAGAGGGCTGGGGAGAGGGTCTCTCCTCAATGGGACAATCCCCAAGCGGAGAAAGCCCTCTCCCGGGGATCCTTTGATTTTTCGAGGGTGAGAAAGTGTTTTCTCGACGAAAAAATATTCGGCGCGATACCGGTGTCAAGATGTTCTGGCACGCCGGAGAATGTCGGTCCCGCCCTCAAGGGCGACGTGCTGCTGTGCAAGCTCGAAGGCTTGCCGGACATGTCGATCAAGATCGTGTAGCTGTCACGCCACCGCCGCAACCGTCGGTTGGCGGCGGCAGCCCTGCGACGGCGGGTTCCGCCCGGTCGATTGCCTTTTGTTGGCCGGCAAGCGAACCTCGTGCGGCCATATTTGAGCAGGAGTGGTTTCCCGTGAGGGAGGCGCTCCGATGACCAAAGCTGTGATCACTGCTGTCGCAATGCTGGCCTGTGTGCCCGTGAGCGCGGTTGCGCAGGAGCGCGCCGGCGATGCAGCGCTCGGCGCAGTATCCGGCGCGGTCGTGCTGGGACCGGTCGGGGCGGTCGCCGGGGCCTTAATCGGCTACACCGCGGGACCGTCGATCGCCCGCTCCTGGGGCATGAGAGGGTCGCACTCGGCAGGACATCGGCCGCCGCCGCGCCGCGCGGCCGCGAGCCCAACGCGCACGCGCCAGGCCATGGAGGCCAATGGCCAGATGAGAGCTGCCGCCAATCCGGCTCCGCCGCCGGTTCAAGCCGCGCCCGCCGCGCCGGCGCAGACCTCGGCGCCGGCCGTTCAGGGCTTCGACTGAGACCGCTTCCTCAAGCCGATGTCTTTGGTTGAGCCGCCCGACCTGGCGGGCTTGCGCCCGACCTAGGACTGGCCCAGGATCTTCTTCGCGGCGCGAAGATGCGGCTTGTCGATCATCTGGCCGTCGAGCCGGAGCGTGCCGGAATTGGGATTGCTGGCAAACGCCGCGATCACCTTCTCGGCCCAGGTCCGTTCGGCGTCGGTCGGCGCGAACGCCGCATTGACGATGTCGACATGCTTGGGATGGATCAGCGCCTTTGCCGAAAAACCGTCGCGCCGCGCCGCGCGCGTCTCCTGCTCGAGGCCGGCGAGGTTGTCGATGTCGGTATAGACGGTGTCGATCGGCGCGACCTCGGCCGCGGCCGCCGCCATCAGGCATAGATCCCGCGCGAGGCGATAGGGGCTGTGGAACACGCCGCCCGAGGCTTTCTCGGTGGCGCCGAGCGACGCCGAGAGGTCTTCCGCGCCCCACATCAGGCCGGCGAGGCGGGGGGAGCAGCCCTTGTAACTGCCGAGGCCGAAGATCGAGCCGGCGGTCTCCGTCGCGACGCAGACGATGCGCGTCGCGCCGATCGCGATGCCGGCCGCAGCTTCCAGCGCTTCGAGCCAGGTCGCGACCTGCCGCACGTCGTCGCCCCCTTGCGATTTCGGCAGCACGATGCCGTCGGGCCTGCCCGGCAGCACCGCCGCGAGGTCGGCCAGCGTCATGCCGGTGTCGAGCGCGTTGACGCGGACATAGAGCTGGTGCGGGCCGGGACGGCTCTTGAGCATCTGAAGCGTCAGGGTGCGCGCCTGCTGCTTCTTCTCGGTGACCACGGAGTCTTCGAGATCGATGATCAGCGCGTCGGCCTTGCCTTCGCTCGCCTTCTCGAATTTGCGCGGGGAATCGCCCGGCACGAACAGCATCGAACGCATCAGACCGGCCTCTTGTGCATCATCGCCATGCGGCGGCATTTGCCGACGATCTCGTCGTTCTGGTTCAAGGCATGGTGCTCGAACTCGACGATGCCCGCTCTCGGGCGCGATTTGGATTCCCTCAACGCAAGCACCTTCGTCGTCGCCCGCAAGGTGTCGCCATGGAAGACCGGTTTGGGAAACGTGACGTCGGTCATGCCGAGATTGGCGACGGTTGTGCCCAAGGTCGTATCATAGACCGTCATGCCGATCATGATGCCGAGGGTGTAAAGGCTGTTGAAAATGCGCTGGCCGAACTCGGTCTTTTCGGCGAAATGCGCGTCGATATGCAGCGGCTGCGGGTTGAGCGTCAGCAGGCTGAACATGGTGTTGTCCATCTCCGTGACGGTTCGCGTCAGCGGATGCCTGAACTCCTGGCCCAAGGAAAAGTCCTCGAAATAAAGTCCGGCCATCGCGGTTTCCTCCATGCGAAATAACGGCGCGTTCTTGGCGTCACGCCGCATGAGCCTATGCATGGTAGACACAGTTGATAGACAAATTCACGTATCTGCACCCGGGATTTCGAGCTAAAGAACGCAGGCGAGGGCACGTCGGGCGCAGCAAGTCGCCAAGGCCTTTGCGTGGGGAACGCGACGAGACGGGAGATGGCGCGGTCGCGGCTCCCAAGAAGGAGACCAAGACCATGGATTTCGCGCTCACCGATCAGCAGGAAGCCATTCGCGATGCCATCGCCAAGATCTGCGAAGGCTTTCCGGATGCCTATTGGCTGAAGAAAGACCACGACGGCGGCTTTCCGCACGACTTCCACAAGGCCTTGGCGGACGCAGGCTGGCTCGGCATCTGCGTGCCGGAAGCCTACGGCGGCTCGGGCCTCGGCATCACCGAAGCTGCGATCATGATGCGCACCATTGCGGAATCGGGCGCCGGCATGTCCGGGGCATCCGCCGTGCACATCAACGTGTTCGGGCTCAATCCCGTCGTGGTGTTCGGCACCGAGGAGCAGCGCAAGCGCATGCTGCCGCCGATGGTCGAGGGCCGCGAGAAGGCCTGCTTCGCCGTCACCGAGCCCAACACCGGCCTCAACACCACGCAGCTCAAGACTCGCGCGGTCGCCAAGAACGACCGCTACATCGTCAACGGCCAGAAGGTATGGATCTCGACCGCGCAGGTCGCGCACAAGATCCTGCTGCTCGCACGTACCACGCCGTTGGAGGAGGTTCGCTCGCCGACCCACGGTCTCAGCCTGTTCTACACCGATTTCGACCGCAACAGGATCAAGGTCCACGAGATCGAGAAGATGGGCCGCAAGGTCGTCGATTCCAACGAGCTGTTCTTCGAGGATTTCGAGATCCCGATGGAAGACCGTATCGGCGAGGAAGGCAAAGGCTTCGAGTACATCCTCGAAGGCATGAACCCGGAGCGTATCCTGATCGCGGCGGAGGCGGTTGGCCTCGGCAAGCTGGCGCTGTCGCGCGCGACCGAATACGCCAAGACGCGGGTCGTGTTCAACCGTCCGATCGGCAAGAACCAGGGCATCCAGCACCCGCTCGCGGTGAACTGGATCGAGCTCGAGGCGGCCTGGCTGATGGTGATGTCGGCGGCCTGGCAATACGACAAGGGCATGCCGTGCGGTGCCGCGGCCAACGCCGCAAAGTACCTCGCGGGCGAGGCGGGTTTCTCGGCCTGCGAGCAGGCCGTGATGACCCATGGCGGCTTCGGCTATGCCAAGGAATTCCACGTCGAGCGGTACTTGCGAGAAGTCCTGATCCCACGCATTGCGCCGGTCAGCCCGCAGCTTGCGCTCAGCTTCATCGCCGAAAAGGTGCTGGGACTAGCCAAATCGTACTAGCTTTAACTCAGTTCATCATCGCCGCCGTTGGACGCTGGCACTCGCTGGATCCGATGATCGCCGGAAGATCCGTCGCCTCGCCCGCGATCATGTGCGACATGCCCCAGAACAGGTGGGCGAGGCGGGAGAACACCAGCCGCTCGCGCTCGCCAGGAACGGTGCCGTCAGGGATCGTAACGGTTTCCAGCCCGACGACCTTCTTGAAATCCGGCCAGATCGTCATCGACTGCGCGATCACGGAATAGCAGCGCGGATCGTCATCGCTCTCGTCGGGCGCCGGCGGCAGGCCCGGATATTGCGTCGGCGTGGCGTAGAATTTGTAGGCACCATAGCCGAGCTTGAGCAGGAACTTCTCGGGCACGGCGACGTCGGCGGCAAAAGACACCAGCCGCGCCCCGCTCAGCACGTCCGGGTCGAGCGCGCTGAGGTCCGATGCGCGGAGCGCCGAGCAGAAGGCGAGGTCGCGGTTGTGCTCGCGGAGCAGATTGGCCAGCGGCTGCTGCTGTTGCACGGTGTCGGTGAGCAGGATGATGGTCTTGAGCATCTTGAGGGTCCCTCAGGAGAAGCGCCGGCGGGCGGTCATGACCGCATCGTCGGACGCGTGTGCGGCGAAGAAGTCGTTGGCGATGCGCTGCCCCGGCGCGATCTCCAGGATGCGGTATCGCGCCAAGCCAGCGGCTTCTCGCGCGACACCGACGTCGTCCTGCCAGGCGCAGAGCGACAGCTCGAGCCGGCCGTATCCGCCGCAATCGGCGGCATAGGCGCCGGTCACGGCCTCGACGGTCGCGGCCAGCGCGGCCGCGTCGCTGGCCGAGATATCGCGCAGGATCACGGCGACGCCGCCTCCGGTCTCGGCCTTCGACGTCATCACCATGAAGGCGTCGCGGGCGCCGGTGCGGCCGGCGCGGCGGGCCGCGCGGACGATGCCAGCAAAGCCGGGATCGGGACCGAGCTCCAGCGTCGTCGTCTGCCGGTGATGCAGGATCGTGGCGCGCGAGGCCCCGAGATCGCCTTGCAGAGCGTGATAGGATCGCGGCAACCACACGGTATCGAGCGGCACCTGCGACGATGTCAGACTCCAGGCCTGATCCAGCAAATAGCCCTCCCAGATCGCGGGATAGGCGGCCGCAATCTGTTGCCAGGTGCGAAGCAGCCGTTCCGCACGCGCTGAGCGACCGAGATAGAGCGTGCGCGCCGACATCTCCCAGCGATTCCACTTGTGCAAGGCGACGTCGCAGCCGAGGAAGGAGGGCAGCAGCGGCGCTTCGCGCAAGGTCGCGCCGGCATCGACGAACAGCAGCGGTTCGCGATAGGTGCTCCACATCCGCGTCATGAACTCCGCCTTCTCGAAGCAGAGCAGGCGGTCATCCAGCTGGGTGTCGATCGGTTCGATATGACAATCGAGCTGCAGGCGTTCAAGCGAATGTCGGAGGCGGAGGGACGCCGTCTCGTCGCCGCCGCGCGGATGGCAGGAGACGATCCGCGGCCGGAGCGTGGAGGCGTCGGCGGCGGCGAGGAATCGCGACCAGCCGATGCCGCCCCACCACATCTCGTGCGGGCCGTCGGCGCCGCAGGGGCCAACGGTGCCGAACTCGGTCAGCTTGGATTTGAGAAAATCGAAGCCGGGGTTCTCGCTTCTGGGAATAACGACGGCGCAGGCGGGATTGAGCGAACGGTAGAACAGCTCGGCCGCCGCGCCGCTCGGTGGTTCCTTGAGAACAATGACGCCGCTATGCCGCCCGTTCGGGACGCAATCGAGCGTCGGCGTACCGTACTGGCCGATCAGCCAGCCCAGGCGGTCGTGCTGGGCTCGGCCGAGCTTGATGCCGCCCGATTGCAGCACCCGATCAAGATTCGCCTCCATCGCGTCCCGCAATTCCCTGCCCCATCGTAAGCCCTGGGACTTCAACGGACGGGGCGGGGAGATCAGGCGCACTATTTGGGGCCGGCTCCGAGCGCGGTGATCGCGACGGAGTAGACCGCGATCTCCTGCGTCATCGGGCCGACCGGGATCAGCAGGCAGCCGTCTTCAGTCTCGGCGCGATAGTGGCTGCCACTCCACTGAACGCCGGCGTAGACCAGCCCGTCGGTCGCGATGGCGACAACCTCCTGGCTCTCGGCGGCGCCACGAACGTCGTCGCCCCGCTGCAGGGTCACGCCGTGAAGCAAGCCCTCAGGCGCAAATTTCGCCAGCGGCAGTGCGATCATGGTGATGGCCATGCGGCGCGACAGCGGGATGCGCAGACGCAGCTCGCCGAGACCGGTGCGGTGAACGGTCACTGCCTCCAGCGCTGCACCGCCGTCGGCGCGGAACAGTCCGACCTGAACCGGGCGCGAGGGCCGTTCCTCAAAGACGTCAGCGGGCAGGCGGTTGGCGCCAAACAGCACGTAGAGATAATTGTAGGATGGCGACAGGCCGGCGAAACTGCCGGCGAGCCACATTGGCGGCGCGGCCGCCGTGCAGGCTGCCGAGAGGCCGCGGGCGGTGATCTGGTTGCGCACGAACGGCCCGTCGAGCAGCGGCGCGAGCGCGTGGGTGCCGAGATTGACGTCGTGCTTCAACGTGCCGAGCAGCGTAAGCTCGTCATCGTCGGGCAGCAGCAGAAGCCGGGCCAGCGTCGCCGCGCACCAGCGCGCAGAGACATCGGGGGCGGCATAGGGATCGAGGTCGTAGTCGCGCGCGACACCGTCCGCACGGCCAGCGAAAGCCAGCGCGCCGGCCTGGATCTCCGCGGCCAGCGCCACCTGCTGCGGGGGACGCGGATTGATTTCGCGCAGCACCGCGCCGCCGTCGTAGTCGCGCACCGAACCGTCCGCTGAGCAGCAGATCTGCTCCAGCAACGCGACATTTCGGATCAACATGCGCTTGACGTGAGGTGTGACGACGAGGTCGGAGATGAAGCCCGCCGCGCTGTCCTCCTCGGCAAGGTCGTCGAAGGCGTCGTCGAGCGAGATCAGATAGGCGCCGTGGAGGCGGATCGCGATGCCTTCGAGGTCGAAGATTCGGCGCAGCGCCTTCTGCACGCTGCCGGAATAGCCGAGATCGGCGAGGACGAGGTCGGTGCAGTCGTCGAAGCCGGGGATGGTCTGGCGGAGATAGGCGAGCAGCCGGGCGCGCAAGCCCGCGGCAAGCGCGACGATCTCGGCCGGATCGATCAGTCCTGGAAGTGCCTCGGCCAGCTCCTGGCCGGAGGCAATCCCGTCGGGAAAGCCGGCAAAGAATGCGGCAACTCTCGCCGGCATGATCTTCACCATGTCGTGGAAGGTCGGGGCGTCGATCTTGAGCACCTTGCCTAGCAGATCGACGAGCGGCTGCATCGTATCGGCCGAGGCGATCAGGCTGACGCGACGGTTGATCTCGAGATAGGCCGACGTGGTGTCATGCAGCTGCTGCCGGATCCGGTGCGACAGAAAACCGTCGCGGCCGAGAAAGCCAAGCGCGATCTTCCGGCCGGGACCTGCAACCTCCTCGCAGCGCCGCGTCACGAAGGCGTCGAACGCGGCCATCACCGGGCCGAGCACGGTCAGCCCGAGGTGGAAGGCTTGCGACCCCTCGGCGCTGCGCGCGGCGACCATGCGCCGCAGCGTTCGCGCGCCATGATCGAGACGCGACGGCGCGCCGGTGCACAGCAGCTCGAACAGTGCCGTCTCGCGCTGAAACTTCGAGGCGAGCTGCGCGCTTGCCTGCGGATAATAGCGGGGATGAATGCCGTGGCGCCTCGCCCCCTTGATGTCGGCCTTCTCGTTGTCGCCGACGTGAAAGGAGGCGCTGGCCTCGATGCCCTGCTCGGAGAGGTAGGTGGCGAACAAGGCTTCGCTCTTGCCGCTGCCATGGTCGCAGGACGCATAGAGGAAGTCCCAGGTGAGGCCGGGACGGCAGGCACGCAGCAGCCAGGCCAGCCGGCCGGAGTCCCAATAGGTGTCCGAGATGAATCCGACGCGATGGCCCGCGCGCTTCATGTCCAGATATTGCCCGATCATGTCCGGGTTGGCGCGGCAAAGCTCGACCTCGGCGCCGAATTCGGCTTCGACCAGATCGTTCAGGTCGGCTCGCGACAGGCCGAACAGCTTGAATGGAAAATAGGAATAGATCTCATCGATGCGTACTTCGCCCGCACCGCGCTTCTCCTTCGCGGTTCGGCGCGCGCGCGATTCGGCCTGGATGCGATGTTGAACGAAACTCGCTGAAACATTCGGACTTGATCGTGAAATGCCGGATAGCTCGTAAGTCCTTTCAAACACGCCATCCGGCGTCGTGCACGCGCGCAGCAGAAACGTATCGAAAACATCGAACGACCAAGCAGAAACAATTTGCGCGCGGCGTTCCGCGCCGGCCGTTGCGATCTTCATGCTGCAATTCCCCGCCCATCACGATGATTAACGGGCGCATGCGTCGAGTCAGGCGCCACGAATGCAAAAAAACTTCGCGCGCGATTCAAATTCGCGTTCGTCGCGACTGACAGATTAAAAAAAATCGCTAGGTTCGAAAAAGGTGATTCGGAAAAAATTGCCGAGTGCGGAAGTCGTCTCGCGTTCGTTCACACTCGGAAACAATCGGCTCTCGATGCGCTACGCGCGCGTCGCGTTCGATCGCCTAGTGCCGCGTAATGTCTGCGTTTTCTTCCACATCCATCTGCTCAGGATGAATGATCCGCCATGGCGCGAGACGATGTGACGATTGCAGGATCGATGCGCGGGCTTTCCGCGCAGTCGGCAATTGTTGCCCGGCACTCGGCAAAAGTGACCGGCTAACACATTGAAAAACAACAAAAATTCTCCGCCTGGATCGTTTCGCCGGCCCGTTCAACGCCTGGAAGCCGTGTGGCAGGTGCGCCCCCGGCATTGTGGGTTGGAGGTTGCGGGATGAGTTACGCTGCTGATGTCATGGCGCCCGCCGAGGCGACGGTGCCGGCCGAAGCGACGGTGCCGATGATGCCGTCCGCGCCGCTCGCGCCGGACGGCGCGCCTGTCGCCGACGATGTCGTCTATGATGAAGACAGCGAGCTGCTCGACAAACTCGCGACCGGCGACGAGGCCGCCTTCCGTGTGCTTGTCGAGCGTCACATCGACCGCGCCTATGCAATCGCGCTGCGCATCGTCGGCAACGCAGCGGACGCCGAGGACGTGGTGCAGGACACCATGCTCAAGATCTGGAGCCATCGTGGGCGCTGGCAGCACGGCCGCGCCAAGTTCTCGACCTGGCTCTACCGTGTCATCTCCAATCGCTGCATCGATCTGCGCCGCAAGCCGCGCAACGAGAATGTCGACACCGTGCCGGAGGTCGCCGACGGCCAGCCCGGCGCGGTCGAGATCATCGAGCGCAACGAGCTGAACGACATGCTGGAACTGGCGATGCAGCGCCTGCCCGAGCAGCAGCGCATCGCGGTGATCTTCTCCTACCATGAGAACATGAGCAACGGCGAGATCGCCCAGGTGATGGACACGACGGTGGCCGCCGTCGAGTCGCTGCTCAAGCGCGGGCGCCAGCAGCTCCGCCAGCTGCTGCGCAGGCACGAGCGCGACATCCGCACCGCGTTTACCGATTGCTAACCATAAAATCGCGCCAGCGAGAGTTTTCGCGCCTGATCTTCTTGCGCTCCGTCGTTTGAGCGAACGGACGGGGCTGCGGTCCGCGTCGTCGTAAGTCGATTTCAACGATGCGGCACGCCATGCCCATCAGCACAGGAGCTTTCAATGCCCGCAATCAACACCAATACGGCGGCCAATGCCGCGGTTCGCTACCTCAACATCAACTCGGCGCAGGAGACCAGCTCGCTCTCGAAGCTGTCGAGCGGTTCGCGCATCACGTCGGCTTCCGACGACGCCGCCGGTCTTGCGATCTCCACCCGCATTTCCTCGGACGTGACAACGTTGCAGCAGGCCGCGACCAACGCCTCGCAGGCCACCGCGATCCTGCAGACCGCCGACGGCGGCGCCTCGAACATCTCCGACATTCTCGCCCGCATGAAGTCGCTGGCCTCCGAGTCCGCGTCGGGCACCACGACCGACTCCAGCCGCGCCTATATCAACTCGGAGTTCACGCAGCTGACGAGCGAAATCGATTCGATCGCGTCCGGCACCCGCTACTCCAGCCAGAGCCTGCTCGACGGCACCAGCGTGTTCGCCTCCGGCGTCTCGGTGCTGGTCGGCTCCTCGGGCTCGGATACCATCACCATCACACTGACGAGCCTGACGGCCTCTTCGCTCGGCGTGTCCTCGCTCGACGTCAGCACGCTGTCGAACGCGACCTCGGCGCTGACCGCGCTGGATACGGCGATCGACACGGTTTCCGCCGCCCGTGCCAGCATCGGCGCCCAGGAATCCCGCTTCAACTTCAGCGCGGACTCGATCTCGACCCAGACCCAGAACCTGCAATCGGCCAACTCGGCGATCAAGGATGTCGACATCGCGGCCGAGCAATCCAAGCTCTCCTCCGCGGAAGTGAAGACCCAGGCCGCCGTGTCGGCACTGGCCGCGGCGAACCAGATGCCCCAGTACCTGCTCAAGCTGCTGGGCTGATGACGAGACCGGCGGGCCGGCGTGATGCCGGCCCGCTTCTTACCAGGGACCGGTACGCAAAGTGGCTTCCGTCAGTTCGACCACCAGCAGCACAAGTTCGGGTGTCTCCGTCACCACGAGCGGGACCACCAATTCGAGCAGCATCGACTGGTCGGCGCTGATCCAGTCCGCCGTCGACGCCAAGACCGCGCAAGCGGATACGATCTCGACCACGATTACGAACAACGAGGCCAAGATCTCGGCCTATCAGACGCTCCAGAGCGATCTGAAGACGCTGTATTCGGGACTGGCGTCGCTGTCGACCGCGGTGGTCAACTCGCTGTCCACCAGCGCGTTCGCCACGCGCGCCGCGAGCATCGGCTCCACCGGGGACGTCAGCGCCTCCTCGGCGCTCTCCATGACGATCAAGAGCGGGGCGGCGACCGGCGACCACACGCTGACGATCAGCCAGCTCGCCGCCGCGCAGAAGGTGGTCGGCACCGCGCAATCGAGCCAGACCGACGAACTCGGCTATTCCGGCACGTTTTCCATCGGTCTGGAGGGCGGGGCTACGTCCGACATCACGGTCACCAGCACGATGTCGCTCCAGGACGTCGTCGATGCCATCAATGCGCAGACCTCGACCACCAACGTCCAGGCCTCCATCGTGCAGGTGTCCAGCACGTCATTTCAGATGGTGCTGACCGGCACCGCGGATGCGGCGGACATCACCTATTCCAGCACGTCCGGCGACGACATCATGAACAAGCTCGGCGTGACCGACAGCTCGGGCAGCTTCACCAACGTCATTCAGGAGGCACAGTCGGCCGAATTCACGTTGGATGGCATCGCGATGACCCGCGACACCAACGACATCACCGACGTTCTCAGCGGGGTCACTTTCAGCCTGCTTCAGGCGACCCCGGACGGAACCTCGCTGAACATCAGTATCGAGACCGATACCAGCCAGATCCAATCGGCGCTGGAGACCTTCGTCACGAACTACAATGCCTTTCGCGACGAGGTCATCGCCCAGCAGGCGACCGCGACGGATGGCACGGCGGACTCCAGCGCGGTCCTGTTCGGCGACGGAACCATGCGCAACATCATGGATGCGCTCCAGAACGCTCTGAACAGCACCGTGGGGGGCATGACGATGGCCGATCTCGGCCTGTCGTTCAACGAGAGCAACGAGCTGGAGCTCGACACCTCGACGCTGTCGGACATCCTGAGCACGAATCTGAGCGGCGTGACCAAGCTGTTGTCGGCACAGACGACGACGTCGTCGAGCCAGCTCAGCGTCGTCAACACGGGCACGTCGCCGCAATCCTTCACCCTGGATCTGACGGTCGATGCCGACGGTAACCTCGCCTCGGCGTCGGTCGGTGGCGATTCGACGCTGTTCACGGTCAGCGGGACCACGATCATCGGCGCCGCCGGCTCGATCTATTCCGGCATGGCCTTCACTTACAGCGGGTCGACCTCCCAATCGATCACCGTGACGTCGACGTCGGGCATTGCGACGCAGCTCTACCAGATCGCGAAGAACTACTCGTCCTCGACCGGCGTGCTGCAGACGCTGATCACCAATCTGACGACGCGCGATGACGATCTTCAGCAGAGGGTCGACGACATCAACAGCGCGGCCGCGACGCTGCAATCGCAGCTCCAGACCCAATACGCAAAGTACCAGGCGGCGATCGAGAGCGCCAACAGCACCCTGACCTATCTCAAGGCGCTGCTGAACAGCTCCTCGAGCGATTGATCCTGTGAGACAGAGTGACCGATGATGCATAACCAGATGGCGTACATGGCCAACCAGGCCTACCGGGGCGCGGCAACGAGCGTGCCGCCACTCAAGGCGGTTTCGATGCTGCTGGGCGGAGCCATCACCTTTCTCCAGAAGTCGCTGGCGGCGCAGGAAGCGCGCCGCTTCGAGGAAGGGCACGAATACCTGATGAGGGCGACCGCAATCCTGCGCGGGCTGAGCCACAATCTCGACTTCGCCAAGGGCGGCGCGGTGGCGGAACAGGTGTTCCAGACCTACAACGCGATGATCCTGGCAAGCCTCAAGGCGTTCGGCCGCCCGCATGCGCGGGCGAATTTCGGACGCATTATCACAGGGCTCGCCGAGCTTCGGGAGGCCTGGGAGTTCGTCGATACGACGGCGCGCGGCGGGACGGCGGCGCGGGCCGAGTCGGCGCGCAGGCGCTGAGGCGGCGGTTTCTCCGCCGATTGGGGGAGGGGGCGGGCGCCGACGTCTGCCTTCCGCTTCGCGCGTTTCCGTAGTGCTGCGGGCCCTTTTGGCGCCAAAACCTGCCCGAATCCGGTTTCCGGCGCTCGCGCAATGCTTTATGACGGGCCGGACCAAGGCGGGACCGGCGGGCGATGGACGTCACCGAGTTTGAGGAACTGATCGACCGGCTGGGCGAGGATCTCTCGCTCTGGCCCGACGATCGGCGTGTGCCCGCCGAGGAGCTGTTGGCGCGATCGTCCGCTGCGCAGGCCCTGCTGGAAGAAGCGCGCGCCGTGCGCCGCGCGCTCGCGGCCCCCCTGGTCCGCGCGCCCGCGGGCCTCGCCGACCGCATCGTCGCCGCCGCGGCCAAAATGAAGGACGATGCCGCCGAACCCCGCACGGAAGGCGAGACGGCCGAGAGCTGAACGGCTTCTTTCGACTAGAACTGGTTTCTTTCTCTACGTCGCCCCGCTCTTCGCAGGGCAATCGCATATGCAATCGCATATGATGTGCAGGATGCAGCGGCATCGGCAGCGGGCTCCCTCCCCCGCTTGCGGGGGAGGGTTGGGGAGAGGGTGTCTCCGCGCAGGGATTATTGAGACTAAATGAGGACATCCCTGCGCGGCGAGAGCCCTCACCCGCCGCGCTCTGCGAGCGCGTCGGCCTCTCCCGCAAGCGGGAGAGGCGGAGCAAGCCTGCAGACAGTCCCCGTGTCATCCATATGCGACGCCCTGCCGCTTGCGGGGGGAGGCCGTTTCGCATCGAAGATGCGAAGCGGGTGAGGGGGGCTCTCCGCGAGTCTGGTTCTCACCTCGCTTGCGGAGGTCCCTCACGCCAACCCTCTCCCCGCAAGCGGAGCGAGGGAGTGCACCGCCGCCGCCGCTTCAGATCAACTTGATCTCACGACCCTTCTGATCCTTGCACGCGGCAGATTTTGCCGTGTCGAAAGCCGCTTCCGCGCGGGTGAATCCGCGCCTGAATTCGCGCGCCCACCCGTTTCATCAGCACACAGATTTCAAGCGCGCCGAGCGGCATCTGGTCGCCGGCGGCGCGAGAAAGCCGGAGCTTCTGATGACCGTTTCCGCCGTGAGTTCTGCAACGACTGCGACCACTACGACATCGTCGTCGTCGAGCACGTCGTCCTCGTCGACACTAACGTCCAGCGACTTTCTCAGCCTGCTGGTCAGCGAGCTACAGAACCAGGATCCGCTGAATGCGACCTCGACCACCGACCTCGTCAATCAGCTCACCTCCTACGCCAACTTCACCTCCCAGCAGTCAATCAACTCCAGTCTCACTTCGCTCGCGGGTTCGTTCTCGAGCCTCGTGACGCTGAACTCGGTGAACTATATCGGCCACACCGTCGAGGCGAAGACCGACACGTCGACGCTCAGCAACGGCTCGGCGACCTTCGGCTACTCGCTGTCCTCGGCCGCATCGGACGTCTCGATCAGCGTCTCGGACTCGTCCGGGAACGTCGTCTACACCGGCACCGGCACCGGAAATGCCGGCACCAACAGCTTCACCTGGGACGGCAAGGATTCCAGCGGCAACCAGCTCTCCGATGGCGGCCAGTACACCATCTCGGTGACCGCGACCAATTCTGCCGGCAACTCGGTGCTCAACTACACCACCGTCACCGGCACGGTGACCGGCATCGACACCTCGACCTCCACGCCCTCGCTCACGGTGAACGGCGTCGCCGTCAGCGCCGCGAACATCCTCGGCGTCACCTCCTGACCCTGATCCCAAGTCTTGATCCCAAATCCGGATCTCAAGTCCCGATCTCAACGTCGCGATTTCCTCGGAGTTTCATCATGAGTCTCACCGGTGCATTGTCCTCGGCGATCTCGGCGCTCAGCGCCCAGAGCCAGTCCCTGTCGATGATCAGCGACAACATCGCCAATTCCGACACGACCGGCTACAAGACGACGTCGGCCATGTTCGATGCGCTGGTGACGGCCTCCAGCAACACGACCTCTTACGCCTCGGGCGGCGTCACCGTTTCGGGCCGCGCCAACATCACCCAGCAGGGTCTGCTCGCCGCGACCTCCAACGCGACCGACGTCGCGATCCAGGGCTCGGGCTTCTTCGTGGTGACCGATGCCACGTCCGGCGGCACCGCCGCCTATACCCGCAACGGCGCCTTCACGATCAACAATGCCGGCTATCTCGAGAACAATGGTTACTACCTCGAGGGCTGGCGTACCGACGCGGACGGCAACGTCATCGGCAGCGAATCGGCGAGCAATCTCGCCGCGATCAACACCCAGGTCGCGGCGACCAGCGGCAGCGCCACCACCAAGACCACCATCGCGGCGAACCTGCCGTCGGATGCCGCGACCGGCGATACCTACACCAGCTCGATGACGGTCTACGATTCGCTCGGTGCCGCAAACACGATGCAGATCACCTGGAGCAAGACCGGCACCAACAGCTGGAGTGCCAGTTTCGCCAATCCGACCTCCGCTTCCGACACGACGACCGCGACAGGCACGGCCTCGGGCACGATCGACATCACCTTCAACAGCGACGGATCGCTCGCCAGCACGAGCCCGGATCCCGCGACCGTCACCGTGACGGGCTGGACCGACGGTGCCGCCGACAGCGCGATCACGCTCGATCTCGGCACCGTCGGTGGCACCGACGGCCTGACCCAATACGCCTCCGGTGAGACCACACCGTCGGTCAACGTCACCAGCATCGATTCGGACGGTCTATCCTATGGCAAGCTGTCCAGCGTCTCGATCGGCAAGAACGGCGTCGTCGACGCCACCTATTCCAACGGCCAGACCATTGCCATCTACAAGATCGCGGTCGCGACCTTCGCCGATCCCAACGGGCTGGCCGCCTCCAGCAACGGCATTTATTCGGCGACCGTGACCTCAGGCAATGCGGCGTTACAGGCCTCCGGCGAGAACGGCGCGGGCACGATCTACGGCAGCGAGCTGGAATCCTCGACCACCGACACCTCCAGCCAGTTCTCGAGCATGATCTCGGCGCAGCAGGCCTATTCCGCGGCGTCCCAGGTCATCTCCACCGTCAACAAGATGTACGACACGCTGATCTCGGCGATGAGGTGAGCGATGCACGGCGAAAGCGCGAGCGCTGCCGGAGAAGCGTTGCTGCGCCGGTTGCGGCGTTTGGTAGCGAGGGCCGCAACGGTTGGCAGTGGCGACCGCAAGCAGCTGCTCGCGCTGCTCGACGATTTCGAGGTGGTCCGCCGCGGCCTCCTGCGCGAATGCGCGGAGATCGAAGGCCAGATGAAGCAGGCAACCGCCAGGACGACCGCGATCGGCGCCTATTTGCGCAACTCACAGGCCGGCCGCGGCAAACCGCATAATTAGAAAAGAAGGCGATGACGATGACCGCAGTCCAAACCAAGAGCAATGCCAAGAATCAGGCCAAGAATCAGGCCAAGAATCCGGTCAAGAATCCGGCCAACAGCCAAGCCATCGGGGCGAGCGATGCCCGGATCGAGTCGCTGATCGCGCTGATCGATACGCTGACCGCGCTGGTCGCGGCGGAGAATGCAGAGCTCGCCAAAGGCCTGCCCGCCTCGCGCCTGAAGCAGGTCGACGAGAAGAACCGCCTGGCGGAGATGTTCGAGCGCATTGTGGCCGAATGCGCGGCGGGCACCACGAGCCTGAACGTCAGGGACCGGATGCTGCGCGAACAGCTGCTGGAGCGGATCCTGAATCTGCGCGCCGCCATGGACGAGAACCTGCTGCGCCTGCGAGCGGCGATCGAGGCCAGCAACCGCCGGATCGAGGCCGTCATGCAGGCGATCCGCGAGCAGATCGCGGCGGTGTCGCCCTATGGCGCCTCCGGCCGCCTCGCCGCTCGCGCGGTTTCCAGCGGCACCAGCCGTAGCGCCTGACGAGCCGAGGAGCCCACAATGTCACTCGATATCGCGCGATCCATCGCATTCAGCGGGCTCTCGGCCACGTCCGTTCAGATCAGCGTGACGTCGTCGAACATCTCGAACGCCGACACGACCGGCTATACGGTGAAGACCGCGAACCAGTCGAGCAGCGTGACCGCCGGCGTCGGCACCGGCGTCACGGTGACGGGCATCACCTCGACCGTCGACAAGCTGCTGCTGAAATCGCTGGTCGCCGCGACCTCGGAGCTCGGATCGGCCGACACCACGAATACCTACCTGACCTCGCTCGGAAAGCTCTATGGCTCCACCAGCAGCACCGACAGCTCGTCAACCGGGACCTCGCTCGCCAACACTATCGCCTCGCTGGAATCGGCATTGTCGTCGCTGGCGAGCTCGCCGAGCAGCGCCTCTCTTCAGTCCAACGTCGTCAGCGCGCTCGATGACGTCGCAAGTCAGTTGCGGGAGACGTCGAGCAGCATCCAGAAGCTGCGCGGCGACGCCGACCAGGACATCTCGTCCGCGATCGACGACGTCAATGCCGACTTGCAGCAGATCGCGGATCTGAACGCTCAGATCAAGCAGACGGCGGCGGCGGGCCAGTCCACCGCGGACCTCGAGGACCAGCGTAACACCGCGCTGCAGGACCTTGCCTCGCAGATGAACGTCAACTACTTCACCGCATCGAACGGCGATATCCAGATCTACACCAAATCAGGCCAGGCGCTGGTCGACAGCTCCGCGCATACGATCAGCTATACGGCCGCTTCCAATGTGACGGCGTCCACGACGTACACCGCCGGTTCCTCGTCGAGCGGCTTCAGCGCGATCACGGTGAACGGCGTCGACATCACCTCGCAGATATCGGGCGGAGACATCGGCGCGCTCGTCACGCTGCGCGACGAGACGCTGCCGGACGCGCAGTCCCAGCTCGACCAGCTTGCCCAGCAGCTTGCATCGGCGATGAACAGCGTCTCGAACGGCGCGTCCGCAGTGCCGGCGCCGACGAGCCTCACCGGGACGACCGGCGTCACCAGCGCCACGGCGCTGTCCGCCTCAGGCACCGTACGCCTCGCCGTCACCGACCAGAGCGGCAACTTGGTTTCGTACGGCGATCTCGACCTGTCGTCCTATTCGACGGTCGGCGATCTCGTCACCGCCATCAACGGCATTTCCGGATTGTCGGCGTCGGTCGACGCAGACGGCCATCTCTCGATCGCGGCGACCGGCTCGGGCAATGGCGTCGCCATCAACGAGATGACGAGCTCGGTCGGAAGCGCCGGGGAAGGGTTTTCGGACTATTTCGGTCTCAATGATCTCGTGACGGGAACGAGCGCGGCGGATATCGCGGTCAACAGCAAGATCCTGTCCGGGACGAACGAGATCCAGCTCGCGACGCTGGATTCCTCGTCGACCCTGACGGTCGGCAGCAGCGTACTGTCGTCCGGCTCGGCCGCCGTGGTCAACGCCTTCTACGATGCGCTGACGGAATCCCGGACCTTCGCATCCAGCGGCGGCCTTGCGGCCACCACCGGCTCCCTGGCCGACTATGCCTCGGCCATCGTGTCGGACGTGGCCAGCAAGGCCTCGCAGGCGTCTGCCACTTACACGGCAAAGGAAACCGCACAATCGACCTATGCGGATTCGCTGGCGTCGCAATCCGGCGTCAACCTCGATGAGGAATCCGCCAAGCTCACCACGCTTCAGAACAAGTACAGCGCGGCGTCGGCGCTGATCCAGGCCGTCAACACCATGTATTCGGCGCTGCTGTCCGCCGTTCAGTCGTAACAGCCGGAGCCACGCTCATGGTCGCGATGCGGGTCGCCACCTTCGCGCAATCGAACAGGATGATCGCCGACGCGATGCGCGTGGAATCGGTCATGGCCAACAAGCAGATCCAGGAATCGACGGGCGTGGTCTCGACCGATTTCGGCGGCTACGGTTCGGACGCGCAGCACGTCGTCAACCTCCAGGTCTCGGTCACGCGTGCGCAGTCCTATGTCGATGCCGCGACGCTCGCCGACAGCAGTATCCAGGTGATGTATTCGGCCATCGGCTCCATGACCGACATTCTCACCCAGCTCCGTTCCCAGCTCAGCGCCGCCTCCACCGGCAGCTCGACCGAGACCAATTCGGTGATCACCACCGCCCAGCAGATGCTGCAGGAGATGGGCTCGCTGATGAACACGCAATATGACGGCCAGTACGTGTTCGCCGGCGGCAAGACCGATACGGCGCCGGTCGATCTGACCAGCTTCTCGTCCGGCGTGGGATCCACCACCACGGCCGACACGAGCTACTACAAGGGAGACGCCGAGATCGCCTCCGTTCGCGTCGCCTCGGACGAGACGGTGTCGTACGGCGTCACCGCCGACAATTCGGCGTTCGAGGAGGTGATGCGCGTATTGAAGTTCGTCGCGAGCAGCACCACGCTGTCGTCCTCGGACATTTCCAGCGCGCTCGATCTCGCCGGCACGGCGCTCGACGACACTGCGGCGGTGCAGGCCCGGCTGTCGAATGCGGCATCCTCGATCGAGACGGCGAGTGCCCGTCAGGCCGACTACAAGAGCTATGCCGAGACGCTGTCGAACGACCTCACCGGTGTCGATGTCGCCGCCATCACGGCGCAGCTTTCGACCTACGAGGCACAGCTCACCGCGTCCTATTCGGCCCTCGCCAAGATCCTGAGCATCAATCTCGCGAGCTACCTGAAATAGCTCAGGCTATTCGGCGGCGATCCGCTCCATCGCCATGGCGCGCAGCCTGGCGCGCTGGATCTTGACGCCGTTGGCGCTGTCGGTGACGGGAAAGGCGTCCACGAAATAGATTCGCGCCGGTACCTTGTAGGCGGCGAGCCGCTCGCGCAGATGCGCGATCAACCTCTCCTGAGGTGGCGGCTCCCTTGCGGGGATCACGAACGCGACGCAGCGCGCCTGGCCCTTCAGATCGACCGCAACCACCTGGGCATCGCTCACGCCGGCACAGGATTTGAGCTCATCCTCGATCTCGCCGGGCGCGACCAGGAAGCCGCCGAGCCGCATGGCATCGCCGGCGCGGGTCTCGTAGACGAAGGAGCCGTCGCCGCGCAGCCGGCCGATGTCGCCGGTGCGGAAGAAGCCGTCCGCGCTGATCGCCTCGCGCGTCGCATCCGGGTTGTGGAAATAGCCAAGGAAGCGTGACGGCGCGCTGATCTCGATCTCGCCGGATACGCCGCTGGCCGCAAGCTCGCCGGTCTCGGTGTCGCGCACGCGCACTCTTGCGTCGGGTGACATCGGCCAGCCGCCGCCCTCGATGCGATCGGCGAAGGCATCGCCGGGTCGGGCGATCGCGAACAGGGCCTGGACCTCGCTCGACCCGTAGAGGCCGAACAGCGGCAGGCCGCGTGTCTCGGCCTCCCCGGCAAGCTCGCGCCAGCCGGGCTGGAACGCGGCGAAGCCGCAGACTTCGAGATGCGGGAACGGGCGCGGCGCATCGGTGAGGGCGAGAATGCGCCGGAACATCTCGTCGGAGCCGAAGGCGTGCGTGATGCCGTGCTCGCGGAGGATCTCGAGCGCCGGTGCCGCTTCGAAGGCATCAAGCACATGAATGGTTGCACCGGCCGCGATGAAGCCGAGCAGGCTCGTCATGCCGAACGTGCCGCAGAACGGCAGCATGGCCAGCAGCGAATGGCGCTGCGCATCAAGCCGAAGCGCCTTGGCGACGGAGACGGCATGGCTCGCCAGCGTCCGCTGCGAATGCGCCACCAGCTTCGGTCCCTTGGTGGTGCCCGACGTGGTGTAGAGCAGCACCGGCAGGTCGATGTCGTCCCCGGCCGGCGGAGCGGCCGGATAGGACCTGTCGAAGGCATCGAAGCGCACGCAGGGCCAATGCGCCGGGATCGCATCCGCGCCGACCACCGCGAGCCGTTGCAGTGCGGGGACGTCGTGTTGGGCGATCCCGGCAAGGATCGCAGCAAAATCGATCGAGCGGAATGCGGCCTCCACCACCATCAGCCGGGCGCCGGACAAGCGAAGCAGATGCGCGACTTCCGCACTCCGGTAGCGCGTATTGACGGCGGCGACGATCGCGCCGCATCGGGCGGCGGCGAACAGCAGGGCGATCCATTCGATCCGGTTGACCAGCCAGACCGCGACGACGTCCCCCTTGCCGATGCCTTGCGCTGCGAGCCAGGCGGCGGTCTGCTCGATTCTTCCTGCGAATTCCGCGCGCGAGACCGGCGTGCCGTCGAATACGAAGGCGGGATCGGCGGCGGCCTCGGCCCGGACCAGCGATTGCAGCGATAGCGCATTGGCACTCATGGCGACCGCAGTAACCCGATCGTGCCAAGCTGTCTACTTGGTGCCGAACATCCGGTCGCCGGCATCGCCCAGGCCCGGCACGATGTAGCCGTGATCGTTGAGCCGCTCGTCGATCGCGGCGGTCCAGATCGGCACGTCGGGATGTTCGCTCTGGAATTGTGCGATGCCCTCTGGCGCGGCCAGAAGGCACACGAAGCGGATGTCGCGGGCGCCGCGGGCCTTGAGCAGGGAGGCGCCGGCACAGGCCGAGTTGCCGGTCGCCAGCATCGGGTCCATCAGGATCACGGTGCGGTCGGACAGATCCTGCGGCGCCTTGAAGTAATATTCCACGGCCTGCAACGTCTCGGGGTCGCGGTAGAGCCCGATATGGGCGATGCGCGCCGAGGGCATCAGCGCCAGCATGCCGTCGAGGAAACCGACGCCGGCGCGCAGGATCGGCGCCAGCGTGAGCTTCTTGCCGGCGATCTTGGGCGCCCGCATCGGCGCGATCGGCGTCTCGATCTCGACCAGCTCCAGCGGCAAATCGCGCGTCACCTCGTAAGCGAGCAGCATCCCGATCTCGTTCAGGATCTCGCGAAAGCTCTTGGTCGAGCGGTCCTTCTCCCGCATCAGGGAGAGCTTGTGCTGGACCAGGGGGTGGACGACGACATTGACGTTGCTGGTGCTCATGAAAACGCTCTACACGTTTCCCTGGAATTGCGCCAGATCGGCCGGGTCTTTTCCGCGGGGGGCAGCTGGCCTCAACCGGGCATCGCCACCGCGCTGCGGGCCCGGTTGCTTGCCGTGTAGGCAGCCAGGGTCAATTCACGGTCGATCGCCCTACGCATCGCGTCCATCGCGGGCTGGCGCAGACGTTTCTTGGCAGTCGCATGCGACGGCTTGTGGATGCCACGTAACGCGGCGATGGTGTCCGCAAGCGCGTCGTCGATGGCGTCCGGCGCAACCACGCGGTCGAGGAAGCCTGCGGTCAGCGCCTCCTCGGGCTCGTACATTTCGCCGAGCGTGGCGGTGCGGCTGAGCCAGGCCGGGTGCAGGCGGCTGCGTGCGAGCTCGATGGCAAAGCTGGGTGGCGCGATGCCGATCGCGACCTCGTTCAGCCCCATGCGGTGCGGGCCGCGCGCGCCCAGCCTGACGTCGCAGGCGAGCAGCAGGAACGTCCCCATCGGAAAGGCGTGACCTTCCATCACGCCGACGGTCGGATGCGGAAACGACATCAATCGCAGCGCAAGCTCCGCGCCGGCGCGGACCATCTCCAGGCTCTTGGCGGCATCGCCCGACGCGAACACCTTGAGATCGAAGCCGGCAGAGAAGATGCCGGGCCGCGCCGAGCGCAGCACCACGATCTCGGCTTCCGTCTCGGCCCGGTCGAAGGCGGCGCCGATCTCGGCCAGCATGGCGGTCGACATCACATTGACCTTGTCGTCGTCGAGCCCGATCCGCGCGACGCCGTCCTCCACCTCGAAGTTCACTCCCGTTGTCATTTGCCTCTCCTGTCATTGATCGGGCTTGACTGTCGGGGGCTGATGTAGACCAATCAATATAATTCGTACGAAGGGGGAAACGCCATGCCGGCCGTGCCCAAGCACCGCCAGCCCATCGTCAACGCCGCGGTGACGCTGTTCCGCCGCCAGGGCTTTGCCCGGACCGGGCTGAACGACATCGTCGACGTCAGCGGCGCGCCGAAAGGGTCGCTCTACCACTACTTTCCGGACGGAAAATCCTCGATCGCGGTGGCGGCGGTGGAGGAGGCAGGTCGCCGCGTCGCGGCGACGGTCGCCAGGCTCGCGGCGGAGTGCGGCTCGACCGCCGATCTCTTGCGCGCCCATGCGAGGCTGCTTTCAGGCTGGATGCAGGGCTCCGGCTTTCGCAATGGCTGTCCGATCACGACCGTGCTGCTCGAGCTTGCGCCGCGCGAGCGCGCCGTGTCCGAGGCCGGCCGCAAGGCCTATGCGGCGCGACTATCCATCCTGCGTGACAGGCTGGTGGCCGACGGGTTTCCCAGGCCGCGAGCGGAGACGCTCGCCGTGCTTTGCACGTCGGCGCTCCAGGGTGCGCTGATCCAGGCCCGCGTCGAGCGCAGCGGCCGCCCGATCGAGGTCACGGCGGCGGAATTGGCGCGGCTGATCGAAAGAGAAGCGAGGGGCTAGGCGCCGAGCCCGCGCGCCACGAGCGTGATCACGAGCGTCAGGATCGCGCCCCAGATCAGGCTCAGCGTCAGGGTCAGGATGGTCACGGTGACCATCTGCTCCAGATTTTCCTTGAGAAGCTGCATGCTAGCCATCCGAGGCCGGCTTCGCACCGACGCGCATTCCGAGCAGCAATGCGCCCATCAATGCGACCATGATGATGATCTTGAGCTCGACCATGTCGTTCACGTCGCAAGGCGTGGTACACGCCGCTTGACCCAGCTCAGCGATCGCGCCGCCAGCGCGACCAGCGGATTGCCCATGTTCTCGACATCAAGCTCGAAAGTCTCGGCCGGAAACACCAGCGCGCATCGTGCCGGAGCGCTCCGCCGATTGGCGAAATCGATCGCGGAACTCCTGAACAGGAAGAGACCGCCGGAGCGGCCCCGCGCCTCGCGGGCCACCCAGAGCCCGGCACGGTTGCGTCCGATGAAGAAAGCTGGAATGGCGGCGCTGACGACATCGGGATCGAGTGGCTTCAGTGCCGTCGCCATCTCAGGCGCCATCGGGCGCGATTCCGGCAGGCGGTGAACGGCTTGAAGGGCGATCGCGGCCATGGCGGCCTCCTCATACATCTGCAAGGTCATGACGCCTGCCCTGCGGGTCAGGCGGGGAGATGCCAGACATAAATTGCGGTTCTCAGCGCGATCAGCGCGGTGAGCACGCTGCCCATCGAGAGCAGGGCAAGCGCATGGAGCGCGATGCGCTTGAGCTGAGCCTTGCGCGCCTCTGAGATGCGCATCGTGCGTTCGGCCGCGAACGGCCGGTCAAAACCATGTGTCAGGATCGACATCGCGGAAGTCCTTGTCCTTGGCGCAGCGAGACGCCGCACCAGTCTGCCGCTGATGATGTCCATCGTTGCGTAGGATTGCGAGATGAGCGCCGGCGCGCCCGCATAGGAATGTCATAAAGATACCGATCCCCGCGCCGGCAGCCCTCTGAAGAGATCGGAGTTCCGCTGCGGTCGCGCGGCCTGAGACGGCGCGGGATCCGAATGCGTGATCCCCATCGCTGCGGCAAGGGCGAGGCGCAGCCGCGGCTCCCCGATCTGCTTGCAGAACCGCTCCAGGATGTCCGCCGCGTTCCGTGGCTGCCCGCCGATCGCCGCGCAGAGCTGGGAACTGGTTCGCCGGAAGAAGTGGAACGTCTCGTCCGTGCGCCGTCCGCCGAGGCGATCGAGCTCCGCCGCGAGTGCTGCGACGTTGAGCCTGCCGGCTTCGTCCCGCGTCACGGCAAAGCGCAGCAGCGCCAGCTTCCAGGCATGGAGTAGCCTGTCAGATCCATCGACCGGATTGAGCATGCAAGTCCGACGGCCTCGTCGCCTCAAGCTCCGACGCCGTCGATCAATTCTTCGTCGGCGACCGCAGCGAATGCGCGCACCACGCCTCTCTGCGCGGCTGCATCCAGCGGCACGATCGGAAGCCGGGTCGCGGCCGACATGAGGCCAAGGACGCTGAGTGCATGTTTGAGCGCCGCCGGACTTTCCCTGGACAGGCAGCCGATGAGCGGGATCAGGCGCTTGTGCAGATAGCGGGCGGATTGCAGCCGGCCCTGCCTGAGATGCGAGAAGATCGTGCGGCAGAGATCCGGCGCGATGTTGGCGACTTCCGAGATTGCGCCGTCGCCGCCGCCCGCGATGAAGCCGAATGTGGTGGTGTCGTCGCCGGAGAGAAGCCGAAAATTTGCCGGCAAGTTGCGGGACAGCCGCATCGGACGGGTGATGTCACCGCTCCCATCGCGCAGGCCGACGAACTGGCGGGACTCGACCAGACGCAGAAGCGTCTCGTCGGCGAGCGGGCGCAGCGTGCGGGAGGGGGTGTCGTGCAGGATCACCGGCAGTCCGGTCGCACCGGCGATGGTGCGGAAATGCGCGAGCATGCCTTCCTGCATCGGCTTGTTGTAGGCGGGCACGACCGACATGACGGCATCGGCGCCGGCCGCTTCCGCGCGCCGCGCAAGCTCGACGGCGCGGCTGGTTGCGTTGGATACCGCGCCCGCGATGACTCGAACGCGGCCGCGAGCGACGTCGACCGCGGTGCGAATGACGAGCTCCTGCTCGGCCGGCGAAAGCGTCGGAGCTTCCCCGGCCGTCTCGCAGACCACGATGGCCGGCACGCCGGCCGCGACCTGTCGCTCGCACAGCGCGGCGAATGCCTTGAGATCGATCGCATCTGCCGCGTCGAATGGAGTCGGCAGATCCGGAATGAATCCGGTGAACCAGGCAGCGGGAGGGACCAGCATGATTTTCCCCTGTTGTCGCTTGCTCAGGCGGCGCGCTGCGCGACGATGGTATTGGGGCTCTTGCCCATGTCGAGCTCGATCTCGCGCGGCAGCTCGACGATTGTTTCCGGATGCTGTCCGTTCTCGAACAGCGCATATTTGAATGCCTGGGCGCGGCTCACGAACAGGCCGCCATAAAGGCCGTTCTGCTCCTGAGCGACCCATTGTCCCCGGCTATTCCTGCCGATGAAGACGATGGTCGAAAGCGAGCTGCACGAGGGAGGTTCGACGAGTTTCACGGATGTATTCCTTCTGAACGGCGCCGGCTTCGGACGCAGGTCCTCGCCGGCGTGCTCAATATCCTCAGTCGCGAATATGATTTCGAGGGCGGGTGAGCCGCGATCTCATAGGAAGATCATAAAGCCGGATTATTGACGACGTGGACCAGCGCGAACAGCGCGCCGAAGGCGACAGCCTCGTCCCAATGATTGAGCGCAGCCCCGAACAGCGGCTCCCGCCTGACGAGGCTGGCGAGCGCGCACAGGATGATCGACATCCAGAGCAGAACGGCGAGGCTCCGGCCGAAGCCGACGCTGCCGAATGCGGCAAAGCCCATGAGCAGCACGAGGCGGACGGAGAATCGCGCGATCACGCGCGCCGGGCTCAGCATGCGCGGCATGTCCGGAGCTTGCGGCATGGTGTCTCTCCGACGGGCGGGTCTAGAGCGGAGTGGCTTTAGGTTGAACCGATCGCCGCAGGGGCGTTCACCTCTCCCGCAAGCGGGTCGCAAGCGGGAGAGGGAGTGCACCTCCGTCATCGCGGCAATCAGGCCTCATCGCATCATGCTTTAGCCGAAATTGTCGCAGGCGACCGGCTCATAGAGCGGATCCGGGACGGGACGAACGGAAGGAACGCTCGGCCGCGATACGTCAACCGTCAGCGCCCGGACGTCGAGGAACGCCGACAGCAGGGCGAGCGCGAGGTCGGCATGGCGCGCCTCGACCGCGGCGTCCAGCCAGTCCGGCAGCTCGCGCTCGCGCGAGAGCGCGCAATGCCACTCGCCCTCGTCATAGGCGATGCGGCGAACCTGCCACATCGGCAGCTCCAGCTCCATCAGCGCCAGCGCCGCATCGGCCCATGCCTCGGCGTCGATCAGGCGCGTGAGACGCGCCGTACGCTCGTTCGGGCCGAGCGAGGGGATGCGGCGGCAGGCCTTTTCGACGATCTCGATCATCAATGGTCGCGTCATCGCCGGCGCGTTGCGCAGGCGGTCGCCGAGCGATGGCGGATCGCAGTGTCGGAGAGCAGCGGTCATGTCAGGCCTCCTGGAGGTGGCGTCGGTCAGTCGGCCGGCTTCTCCAAGATGGCCCGGAGGGCATTTGAAAACGAGATAGGGATCGGGCGAGAGATATAGGGATTTCATAAGTGGTACGGCGTCTTCCGTCCAGGCGCGCCGGATCTTCGACTGTCATCTCGGCCGAAGGTGGGGACTTATAGAAGAAGGGCTTTTTGAAAAGACCTTGGACACGGCTTGCTGTAACCACGATTGCGAGAGCGATGGTGGGCCGCGCCGCGGCGCTGCCGGCCGGGAACGAACGCCTGGAATGCATTGCCGGTGTCACGTCGCCGCCGGTCATGGCGAGCCGCCCTTTATGAGATTCCTATAACGTCGCCATAGGCTCCATCTCGAAAACCTATGTGCGCGGTGGCAAGTCAGCGCGGTGAAGTTCCCGGTCGCGCCGCCTTCGATCGCAGCAAGCGGCCCGCCGGAATCCGGAGACGGGCTATGCCGGAAACGTCTCAACTGAGGAGTATCGTCATGATGGACCTTCTGATGCTGGCGCTGGGCTTGGCCTTCTTCGCCCTCGCGATCGGCTACACCTACGCCTGCGAACGGCTGTGACGGAGCGGGCCATGATCTTCGACTATACGCTCGCCGGCGCCGTCTCGTTCGGCCTCCTGCTCTATCTCACCTACGCGCTGCTGCGGCCCGAGCGGTTCTGACCCGTGCTGCTGCTCGTCGAATTGTTGCTGGCGGACGCTGTGCTCGTCGCTTGCCTGCTTTCGGTGCTCCTGCCGCTTCTGCGTCGGGAACCAGGCCTGAAGGGTTGATTCCATGACTGTGATCGGTTGGCTCCAGATCATTCTCTTTTGCGTCATTATCGTCGCGCTGACCAAGCCGCTCGGCTGGTACATGACGCGCGTGTTTGGCGGCGACCCCACCTTCCTGTCGCCCGTCCTGCGTCCGATCGAGGCCGGCATCTATTGGATTTCCGGTGTCGACGAGAAGCGGGAGCAGCACTGGCTGACCTACACGGTCGCCATGCTGCTATTCCATGTCGGCGGCTTCCTCATCATCTACGGCGTGATGCGGCTCCAGGCCGTGCTGCCGTTCAATCCGGCCGGACAGGGCGCCGTCGCCGAAGATCTGTCCTTCAACACTGCGGTCTCCTTCATCACCAACACCAACTGGCAGAACTACGGCGGCGAGAGCACGCTGTCCTATCTGACCCAGATGGTCGGCCTGACGCACCAGAATTTCCTGTCGGCGGCGACGGGCATCGTGCTCGCGGTGGCGCTGATCCGCGGCTTTGCCCGCGCCTCTGCTCGCACGGTCGGCAATTTCTGGGTCGATGTGACCCGCTGCACGCTCTACATCCTGCTGCCGATCTGCATCGTCTACACACTGTTCCTGGTCTGGCAGGGCATGCCGCAGACGCTCGGGGCCTATGTCGAGGCCACCGCGCTCGAAGGCGCCAAGCAGACCATCGCGGTCGGCCCGGTCGCCTCGCAGGTCGCGATCAAGATGCTGGGCACCAATGGCGGCGGCTTCTTCAATGCCAACGCCGCGCATCCCTTCGAAAATCCCACCGCGCTGTCGAACTTCGTGCAGATGCTCTCGATCTTCGCGCTCGGTGCCGCGCTCACCAACGTGTTCGGCCGCATGGTCGGCAACCAGCGCCAGGGCTGGGCGATCCTCGCCGTGATGGGCCTGCTGTTCATTGCCGGCGTCGGCGTCTGCTATTGGGCCGAAGCCAACGGCACTTCGGCGATGCATGCGCTGGGCCTGACCGGCGGCAACATGGAAGGCAAGGAGGTCCGCTTCGGCATCGTCGCGTCCTCGCTGTTCGCCGTGATCACCACGGCCGCCTCCTGCGGCGCTGTCAACGCCATGCACGACAGCTTCACCGCGCTCGGCGGCATGATCCCGCTGATCAACATGCAGCTCGGCGAGATCATCGTCGGCGGCGTCGGCGCCGGCATGTACGGCATGCTGCTGTTCGTCGTCCTCGCGATCTTCGTCGCGGGCCTGATGGTCGGCCGCACTCCGGAATATGTCGGCAAGAAGATCGAGGCGCGCGAGGTCAAGATGGCGATGCTCGCCATTCTCGTCCTGCCGCTGATGATTCTCGGTTGGACCGCCGTCGGCGTGGTCTATCCGGCGGCCGTCGCTTCCATGGCGAATGCCGGACCGCACGGCTTCACCGAAGTGCTGTACGCCTTCACCTCGGGGACGGCCAACAACGGCTCGGCCTTCGCAGGCCTCACCGGCAACACCTTCTTCTACAATCTCACGCTCGCCAGCGCGATGTTCGTCGGTCGCTTCTTCATGATCGTGCCGGCGATGGCGATCGCGGGCTCGCTCGCGGCGAAGAAATCGATCCCGCCGTCGATGGGCACGTTCCCGACCACCGGTGGCCTGTTCGTAGGCCTCGTCGTCGGCGTCATCCTGATCATGGGCGGTCTGACGTTCTTCCCGGCGCTCGCGCCCGGTCCCATCGTCGAGCATCTCGCGATGAACGCCGGCAACCTGTTCTGATCCAGCTCTCTCGGAGTGACCGCCATGGAACCCGTCCATAAACCCAACAAGCGCATGCCGGTGTCGGCGATGCTGGATCCCAGGATCGTGATGCCGGCGATCGGCGCGGCTTTCGCCAAGCTCGATCCGCGCGCCATGATCAAGAACCCGGTCATGTTCGTGGTCGAGATCGTCGCTGCGTTGACTACGGTGATCTTCCTGCGCGATCTCCTGACCGGGGGAGAAAATCTCGGATTCACGTTCCAGATCATCCTCTGGCTGTGGTTCACCGTGCTGTTCGCCAACCTTGCCGAAGCAGTGGCCGAGGGCCGGGGCAAGGCGCAGGCCGAGACGCTGCGCAAGACCCGGACCGAGAGCCAGGCCAAGCTCCTGAGCGGCGCGAGCCGCGATTTCAAGCTCGTGCCCGGCACGAGCCTGAAGGTCGGCGATCTCGTGCTGGTCGAGGCGGGCGACACCATCCCCTCGGACGGCGAGGTGGTCGAGGGCGTCGCCTCCGTCAACGAGGCCGCCATCACCGGCGAGTCCGCGCCCGTGATCCGCGAATCCGGCGGCGACCGTTCGGCGGTGACCGGCGGCACCCAGGTGCTGTCGGACTGGATCCGCGTCCGCATCACGGCGGCCCAGGGCTCGACCTTCATCGACCGCATGATCAAGCTGGTCGAGGGCGCCGAGCGGCAGAAGACGCCGAACGAGATCGCGCTCAATATCCTGCTCGCCGGCCTCACCATCATCTTCGTGTTCGCCACCGTGACCATCCCGAGCTACGCGGCCTATGCCGGCGGCTCGATCTCGGTGGTCGTGCTGGTCGCGCTGTTCGTGACGTTGATCCCGACCACGATCGGTGCCCTGCTGTCGGCGATCGGCATCGCCGGCATGGACCGCCTGGTGCGCTTCAACGTGCTGGCGATGTCCGGCCGCGCCGTCGAGGCCGCCGGCGACGTCGATACGCTGCTGCTCGACAAGACCGGCACCATCACCCTCGGCAACCGGCAGGCGACCGCGTTCCGTCCGGTGCGCGGGGTGAGCGAGCAGGAGCTGGCGGATGCCGCCCAGCTCGCCTCGCTCGCCGACGAGACCCCGGAAGGCCGCTCCATCGTCGTGCTGGCCAAGGAAAAGTACGGCATCCGCGGCCGCGATATGGCCGAGTTGGGTGCCACCTTCATCCCGTTCACCGCGCAGACCCGCATGAGCGGCGTCGATGCCGGCGGCTCGTCGGTGCGCAAGGGCGCGGTCGATGCCATGCTGAACTATGTCGGCGGCGGCGCGCCGACCGCGGTCGCTTCCGGCAACGCCGCGCGGGCGATGCAGCCTGGCGCGCTCTCCGAGCTCGGCCGCGAGATCCAGGCCATTGCCGATGACGTGTCGAAGTCCGGCGGCACGCCGCTGGCGGTCGCCAAAGACGGCAGGCTGCTCGGGATCGTCCAGCTCAAGGACATCGTCAAGGGCGGCATTCGCGAGCGCTTTGCCGAGCTGCGCCGCATGGGCATCCGCACCATCATGATCACCGGCGACAATCCGATGACGGCGGCCGCGATCGCCGCGGAAGCCGGCGTCGACGATTTCCTGGCGCAGGCCACCCCGGAGGACAAGCTCAAGCTGATCCGCGACGAGCAGGCCAAGGGCAAGCTGGTGGCCATGTGCGGCGACGGCACCAACGACGCGCCGGCGCTGGCGCAGGCCGACGTCGGTGTCGCCATGAACACCGGCACCCAGGCCGCCCGCGAGGCCGGCAACATGGTCGACCTCGACTCCAACCCGACCAAGCTGATCGAGGTGGTCGAGATCGGCAAGCAGCTGTTGATGACGCGCGGCGCGCTGACGACGTTCTCGATCGCCAACGACGTCGCCAAGTACTTTGCGATCATCCCGGCGATGTTCCTGGCGTTCTACCCGCAGCTCAACGTGCTCAACGTCATGAACCTGTCGAGCCCGCAGAGCGCCATCCTGTCGGCGATCATCTTCAACGCGCTGATCATCATCGCGCTGATCCCGCTCGCGCTGAAGGGCGTCGCCTATCGCGCGGTCGGTGCCGGTGCGTTGCTCCGGCGCAACCTCTTGATCTACGGCCTCGGCGGCATCGTCATTCCCTTCATCGGCATCAAGGCGATCGACCTCGTCGTGACTGCCTTGCACTTGGCATAACGCCGTCATTGCGAGGAGCGAAGCGACGACGCAATCCAGACTGCCTCCCAAGAACGTCCCTGGATTGCTTCGCTTCGCTCGCAATGACGAAAGAAAGGAAAGCTTCAAATGCTCAGAGAAATCCGCCCCGCCATCGTCCTCTTGCTGGCGCTCACCGCCATCACCGGCCTTGCCTATCCGCTCGCGATGACCGCCATTGCCGGCACGTTGTTTCCCGTGCAGGCGCAGGGCAGCCTCATCGAGAAGGACGGCAAAGTGATCGGCTCCGCCCTGATCGGGCAGGAGTTCAAGGACGACAAGTACTTCCATGGCCGTCTTTCGGCGACGCTTGCGCCGGACCCGAATGATTCGACCAAGACGGTGTCGGCGCCCTACAACGCCGCCAATTCAGGCGGCTCCAACCTCGGCCCGACCAGCAAGGCGCTGGCCGACCGGCTCAAGGAAGATGTGGACAAGCTGAGGGGCGAGAATCCGAACGCGGCCGTGCCGGTCGATCTGGTCACGACCTCGGCCAGCGGCCTCGACCCTGATATCTCGCCGGAAGCGGCGCAATTCCAGGTACCGCGCGTGGCAAAGGCGCGGAATCTGCCTGAGGATCAGGTCAAGCAACTCGTGACCGCCAACACCGAAGGCCGTCTGCTCGGCCTGCTCGGCGAACCCAGGGTTAACGTTCTGGCGCTGAATCTCGCGCTCGATCGCATGGCCGCGAAGTAGCAGTCTAGGCTCGCGGCGCACAGATGATTATATTGCCGAGATGGTCCGAGAGCGCCGCGATCCCGAACAACGTCCCTCTCCCGAAGCGCTGCTGGAAGCCGCGCGCCGGGAGGAGAGTGCGAGCGGCAAGCTGAAGATCTTCGTCGGCGCCGCTCCCGGCGTCGGCAAGACCTACGAGATGCTGCAAAGCGCCCATGCCAAGCGCAAGGCCGGCATCGATGTCGTGGTCGGGTTCGTCGAAACCCATGGCCGCGCCGAGACCGAGGCGCTGGTGCGCGGCCTCGAAGTGGTCCCGCGCAAGCGGCTGGAGTACCGTGGCCAGATCGTCGAGGAGATGGATCTCGATGCGGTGATCGCGCGCCGGCCGCAGATTGCGCTCGTCGACGAGCTCGCCCACACCAACGCGCCCCTTTGCCGTCATCCCAAGCGCTATCTCGACGTCGAGGAATTGCTGTCCCACGGCATCGACGTCTACACCGCCGTCAACATCCAGCACATCGAGAGCCTGAACGACGTCGTCGCCCAGATCACCCATGTCCGGGTCCGCGAGACCGTGCCAGACTCGGTGTTCGACCGCGCCGACGCGATCGAGCTGATCGACCTCACGCCCGACGATCTGATCCAGCGGCTGAAGGAGGGCAAGGTCTATGTGCCCAAGCAGGCCGAGCGGGCGCTGGAGCATTATTTCTCGCCGGGCAATCTCACCGCGCTGCGTGAGCTCGCACTGCGGCGCACCGCCGAGCGGGTCGACGAGCAGCTGCTCACCCACATGCAGGCCAATGCCATTGCCGGTCCCTGGGCTGCGGGCGAGCGCATCCTGGTCTGCGTCAGCGAGGATCCACGCGCCGCTGGCCTCGTGCGCTACACCAAGCGCCTGGCCGACCGGCTGCATGCGCCGTTCACCGCGCTCTCGATCGAGACACGGCGCTCGCTGCAATTGTCCGACCAGGAGCGCGACCGGCTGGCCGATACGCTGCGACTGGCGGAATCGCTCGGCGGCGAGGCGCTGACGATTCCCGCAGTCGGCCGCCGTATCGCCGATGACGTCGTCAATTTCGCGCAAGGCAACAACGTCACCCAGATCGTGATCGGCAAGTCGACGCGCTCGCGCTGGTTCGAGATGACGCGCGGCTCGGTCGTGCACGACCTAGTGCGCCGCGCCGGCAACATCACCGTCCACGTCATCGCCGGCGACGAGATGCCCGGCGAGGCCGCGCCCAAGACCGCGGTGCAGACCGCCGCGCGGTCGGAGCCGTTCGATCCGCTGCCCTATCTGAAGGCGCTCGGGATCGTGCTGATCGGCCTCGGCGCTGCCGAGTTGATCCAGCCCCGTTTCGGCATCGAGAACGTCGATCTCGTGCTGCTGACGGCTGTGGTCGCGGTTGCCGTGCGCTATGGCCTATGGCCGTCGCTGCTGGCGACAGTCGCCGCCTCGCTGTCCTACAATTTCTTCTTCCTGCCGCCGATCTACACCTTCACGATCACCGACCCGACCAACGTCGCCGCCTTCGTGCTGTTCATGGTGGTGGCGATGATCGTCTCCAATGTCGCCGCGCGCGTGCGCACCCAGGCCGACGCCGCCATCGGCAGGACCAGGATGACCGAGCAGCTCTACGCTTTCAGCCGCAAGCTCGCCGGCACCGCGACGCTCGACGACGTGCTGTGGGCGACGGCCTACCAGATTGCGTTGATGCTGAAGGTCCGCGTCGTGCTTCTGCTGCCGGAGGAGGGCTTGCTCACGGTGAAATCCGGCTACCCGCCCGAAGATGATCTCGACCAGGCCGATCTCGCCGCGGCCAATTGGGCCTGGAGCAACGACCGCCCCGCCGGTCGTGGCTCGGATACGTTGCCGGGTGCAAAGCGGCTGTTCCTGCCGATGCGCACCGGGCGCGGCCCGATCGGCGTCATCGGCATCGACAACGACCGCACCGGGCCGCTGTTGACGCCGGACCAGCGTCGGTTGCTCGATGCGCTGGTCGACCAGGGCGCGTTGGCGATCGAGCGCGTGCTGCTGGTCGAGGATATGGACCGGGTCAAGCGCACCGTCGAATCCGAGCGCTTGCGCTCCGCGCTCCTGACCTCGATCTCGCACGATCTGAAGACGCCGCTCGCCTCCGTGCTGGGAGCGGCCTCGACCATGCGCGATCTCGCCGGGGCCTTGTCCGACACCGAGAAGCGCGACCTGCTGGCCACCGTCATCGACGAATCCGAGCGGCTCAACCGGTTCATCGCCAATCTGCTCGACATGACCAAGCTCGAATCCGGCGCCATCGTCCCCAACTCCGCGCTGCACGATCTCGGCGAGATCGTGGGCAGCGCGCTGCGGCGCGCGGCCAAGATCCTCAACGACCACAAGGTCGAGCTGGTGCTGGCTGCCGATCTGCCGATGCTCCAGCTCGATGCCGTGCTGTTCGAGCAGGTGCTGTTCAACCTGCTCGACAATGCCGCCAAATATTCGCCGCCCGACACGACGGTCTCGATCCGCGGCCGGCGCGACCGCGATCATGTCGTGCTCGAGATCGTGGACGAGGGGGCGGGGATTCCGCCCGACGAGCTCGACAGTGTGTTCGACAAGTTCTATCGCGCGCAGAAAGGCGATCACGTCCGGCCCGGCACCGGGCTCGGGCTCGCCATCTCCCGCGGCTTCGTCGAGGCGATGCGCGGCACGATCTCCGCCGCCAATCGCAGCGAGCGGAGCGGCGCGGTCCTCACCATTCGTCTGCCCGTTCCGGCAGAGAGCCACGCATTGGATACCGCCGCATGAGCGCTGCTCCGATCAAGGTCCTGGTCATCGACGACGAGCCGCCGATCCGCAAATTGCTGCGGATGGGGCTGACGACGCAAGGCTACGAGATCCTGGAGGCGTCGAACGGCAAGGCTGCACTGGAGAAGCTTGACGAAGGGCCGGCGCTGATCATCCTCGATCTCGGCCTGCCCGACGTTCAGGGGCATGATCTGCTCCGCACCATGCGCGCCCGCAACGAAGGCGTGCCGATCGTGGTGCTGTCGAGCCGCGGCGACGAAGCCGGCAAGGTGCAGGCGCTCGATCTCGGCGCCGACGATTATCTGACCAAGCCGTTCGGCATGGAGGAGCTTTTGGCGCGCCTGCGCGCCGCGCTGCGCCACCAGCTTCAGGTCAAGGGCGAGCGCCCTGTGTTCCGCACTGGCGATCTCTCCGTCGATCTGGTCCGTCGCATCGTCAAGGTCGGCGAGCGCGAAGTGAAGCTCTCGCCGAAGGAGTATGACCTGTTGCGCGTGCTGGTGCAGCATGCCGGCAAGGTGCTCACGCACAGGTTCCTGCTGAAGGAGCTGTGGGACGAACTGACCGACGCGCAATATCTGCGTGTCTATGTCCGCCAGCTCCGCCAGAAGATCGAGGCCGATCCGGAACGGCCGCAATATGTGCTGACGGAAACCGGGATCGGGTACAGGCTGAAGGCGGGGGATTGACGTTCCACAGACCGTAGAGCCTGTGAGCCATTTCCGCATTCGATGTAAAGGGGGTAGCGCCCGGCCCGTTGATGTCGGGGGCCATCATTGTCGGACCGTCGGGTATGGCCGTGCTGTCTATGCTTTTG